>ERZ773248.26-NODE-26-length-186649-cov-4.919344_pt1 | contig 186649 bp, 185 predicted proteins | sample MGYA00580518_ERZ773248 | MGnify/ENA primary metagenome ERZ773248 (study PRJEB29015, sample SAMEA2737762) | human gut metagenome | biome: human gut; feature: human-associated habitat; material: faeces | place: China | collected 2012 ...
TATTCATATTTTTTTTGTATTTTTCTTTTTTATTCTGTAAAAAGTTAAAAATAAAAAATGGTCAATCCTTTTACAGTTTGAACCATTATAACATATAAGAAAAATTAGTTTTTACCTTCAATAAAATATGTGGCTTCCATATCAGCAGTTGATAAAGCAAAGGCTAATGGGAACATCTCAAATGCAGCACCAACATTACGAGCATCTTCACTACCTGAAAAGCCCATATGGTAGCGAATTGCAAAAGCTTCTTCCCTTGTTAAACGCATATAGCCGCTAATCATATAGACACTTTTCTCACCATGTCCATATGGTAGAGTATCATTGTATTCAAATGTTGGAACCTGTTTCCATTGACCATTTTCTTTAACATTTCTTGTTCCTTTTTTATAACAATTAATCTTGCACAAATCGTGCAACAAAGCCACAATAGCAATACTCTCATCATTATAATTTAAACCATAAGTTGTTTTAACCCTTGTTCTTTCTAAATAGTCTTTGAGACAATCATAAACATTTAAACTATGTTCAACTAATCCACCATCGTAATTTCCATGATATCTAGCACTAGCTGGTGCATCAAAAAAATCAGAACTATGTGACATTAAATATTCTAATAATTTATCACTACCTTCTCGATGAATATATTTCTTATAAACTTCAATAAATCTTTCCTTATTATTCATGACCTCACATCCTTTTTCAAATTATAACAAATTTAAACAAAAAGTACATCTATTCATATACCTTTTGTTTAGAGAAAATTTGCACTGTTGTTTCTAATAGACTTTCTTGTTTGACCTTTCTAAGGTCTAAATGGAATATCTTTAATGTGAATTGTAGAATGAACCCAATACCAAAAACACAAATAAGAGTCCCTATTCCTACTGGAGCACCCAGCATAAATCCAATAATAAAAACACTTATTTCAATAATGGCTTTAATTGTACCTATAGACATATGATTTGATTTTTTAGCAATTGCGATTAACATCGCATCACGAGGACCTACACTTAAACCAGCACTGGTATATAAATAGACACCAAAAGATTGAATAAATAAACTAGTAATAAGTAATATAATTGCAAGCGGTAACGATGTTATTTGTGGAATAAATTCAAAAGATAAAAATAAATCTGTTGTTTTACCAATAATCATAATATCCAACAATGTGCCAAATCCAATGGGTTGTTTAAGAATAATATCAATGAACAATACAAATATACCAGTTAATAATACAACGGTACCATATTGAATAGGTAATACATTTGTTATACCTAATGCAAATGTATCCCATGCATTAACACCAATTCCTGATTGGATACTTAATGTTGCTCCAAATGCAAAAACAGGCATAGATATCAATAATCTTATAAATCTCTTTGAATACATATTTTTTCTCCCTAATGCTTTCGTTTTTATCTTATCAATATTATAATGAAGGTAATGTAAAAAGCAAGATAAGTAGGTGTAAATAATGAAGAAAGTCAAAACAAATGTATTAAGAATACTTGAGCAAAAACATATTGATTATGAAACAAGAGAATATGATTATGATGATGAACATCTAAGCGGGCAGTATATAGTTTCACAAGTTGATTTACAGGCAGATGAAATTTATAAGACCTTAGTTTTAAGTTGTCATAATGGGTATCTTGTTTGTTGTATTCCGATATTAGAAGAGATTGATTTAAAAAAACTTGCGAAGGTTAGTGGGCATAAGAGTGTATCAATGATCCATCAAAAAGATTTATTCAATGTAACAGGATATATCCGTGGTGGGTGTTCGCCTATTGGAATGAAAAGGACATTTAAAACATATTTTCAAGAAGACATGAGCCATATGAACAAAGTTGCAGTTAGTGCTGGAAAACGTGGGTTGCAAGTGATAATAGCTCCAGAAGAATTAAGGAAATGTGTGAATGGGGAATATGCAGATGTGATGAGAAGAGGAAAATAAAGGTTCTTAAACTGTTAATTAGGTCTTAGACACGAACGAAGTGATGGAGTTACAAATATATATTGATAGAAATGTATAAATGGAGGTTTAAGAAAAATGTTTTTATTTATCATGTTATTTTTATGGCTTTCAATTATAAGCTTTGATATAATTAAACTAAGAGGTGAATAGATATGGATTACAATACAAATTATGAAAGATGGTTCAATTGTGAAACATTAGATCCATCATTAAAAGCAGAGTTAATTGCAATGAATGAAAAAGAAAAAGAAGATGCTTTCTACACTGATTTAGAATTTGGAACTGCTGGGATGAGAGGAATACTTGGAGCAGGAACGAACCGTATGAATATTTACACAATAAGAAAAGCAAATGTTGGATTTGCTAAGTATATTTTAGGTTTAGAAAACGGTAAGGAGAGAGGCGTAGCTATTGGTTATGATAATAGACACATGTCATATCGATTTGCAGTTGAAAGTGCAAAAGTTTTAGCAACGTTTGGAATCAAATCATATATCTTTGAAAGTTTAAGACCAACACCAGAATTATCTTATGCAGTTAGGTTTTTAAAATGCGCAGGAGGTATTATGATTACAGCATCACATAATCCTAAAGAGTATAATGGGTATAAGGTTTATGATGATACAGGTTGTCAATTGATTCCAGAATGGGGAGATATTGTTGTTAAGTACGTTAATGAAGTTGAAGATGAATTGGGTGTAGAAGTTTGTAGTAATGAAGAAGCTTATCCATATATGACTTGGATTGGTGAAGAAGTTGATGAAGCTTATTATAAAGAAGTTATGGGTATTGAGATTAATCCAGGTATGGATAAGAGTGGGTTTAAGATTGTTTTCTCACCACAACATGGAACAAGTAATATTCCTGTTAGAGAATGTTTAGGACGTTTAGGATACGATGTAGTGCCTGTATTGGCACAATGTGCTCCTGACCCAGATTATACAAATACAAAATCTCCTAACCCTGAAGTCGATATGGCTTATGAACTGGCTATTATCAAGGCTAAAGAAGTTGGAGCGGATGTTGTAGTTATTTGTGATCCTGATGGAGATAGATTGGGTGTTGTTGCAAAACATGATGGCAAGTATGTTTTAATGAGTGGTAATCAATCTGCTGCTGTTTATTTGGAGTATATTTTAAGTCAAATGAAAGAAAAAGGAACGTTGCCTGATAATGCAGTGATGTATAATACAATTGTCACTTCTGATTTAGGTGAATTGGTAGCAAGAAGTTATGGTGTTGATGTGGAAAAAACATTAACTGGATTTAAATTTATTGGGGATAAGATTAGAAAATATGAAAAGACTGGTGAAAAACAATTTGTCTTTGGATATGAAGAGTCTTATGGTTGTGTGATCAAAGATTTTGTAAGAGATAAAGATGCTGTTCAGGCGGTTTTAACTGCTGCTGAAGCTGGTAATTATTATAAGAAACAAGGTAAAGATTTAGTTGATGTCTTAAATGAACTCTATGAAAAACATGGAACATTCAAAGAAACGCAAATTGCTTTATCTAAAGCAGGAGCTGCAGGAGCTGCTCGTATTAAAGAGATTATGGATAATCTAAGAAAAGAAGCTCCAACTACAATTGCCAATGTCAAAGTGGTTGCTAGTGAAGATTATCAAGCAAGTATTCGCTATGAAGATGGAAATGAAGTGACAATTGATTTACCAAAATCTAATGTGTTAAAATATTATCTGGAAGATGGTTCTTGGATTGCTGCTAGACCAAGTGGAACAGAACCAAAATGTAAATTCTATTTCTCTATTAAAGGTCATAATGCAGAAGATGCTGCAAGTAAAACTGAGGTTTTCCATAAGGCCGTGTTAGAAATGATTGGTGAGTAAAGGGTTGGATTCCAACCTTTTTCTTTTACACAAATTTTACACAGGTCAACTATACAATAAAGATAGGAGGTAGGGATGATGTATACTATTTTATTAATAGAAGATGATATTGATATTCGTTCTATAATCAAAACATATTTTAAAAAGAGGGATATAGTGATCATTGAAGCAATAGATGGATTTGATGGATTATCAAAGCTAAATAATTCTACTGATCTTATTTTATTAGATATTATGATGCCTGGTATTGATGGCTATGAAGTATGTTATCAAATTAGACAAAGTTCTCAATGTCCTATTGTTTTTATGAGTGCATTAAGTGAAGAAGAAAATCAATTAAAAGCTTTTCAATATGGGGGAGATGATTACATATCTAAACCATTTTTACCTTCAGTTCTTTATGCAAAGTGTTTAGCAATATGTAAAAGACAGCAAAATACACAAAGTGAAACAAAGAATTTTGGAAAATTAAATATCGATTATTTGAATCATCAAGTTTGGCTAGAGAATGAGGAATTATCTTTAACACATAAAGAATATCTTTTATTAGAATATTTAACTAAGAATGCTTATCAACTCTTATCTCGTGAACAGATTTTAGACGCTTTATGGGGTTATGATTATTATGGAGATGCGAGAGCAGTTGATACTTACATTAAAAAAGTGAGGAAAAAACTAGGTAAATATCAAGGATATATCCAAACAGTTTTTAAAGTTGGATATGTATTTAAAGGAGGTGAGGATTGTGAAACATAAAATAAGTGTAAAAATTTTTATTATTATGATGATTGGATTTATATTGATATTAGCAATTTCAATGAAATTAAATATTGATGCACAAACACAGTTATATTTAAATAATGTATCTACATCACAGGATATTAATAAAAAAATGGACGACATTAAGCGTGTTTATGATATTTCGCAAAACACCCCCGTGTTAAGTTATCAAGACATATTAGATAAAGTGAATTCTCAAAAATTTAAGGAAAGACTAAAAACTTATGAATTTTATCAATCAAGTATTTTTATTGTAAGTCATACATTTAAAGATTCGCAATATAATCCTCATAAAATCATAGATTATTCATTGGGATCACCTTATAAGGATAATTATATTCAGATTATAGATAATGTAAATGGAGGATGGATATATGTTTCAATTGAACAATTATCTACATCTCAAAAGTTTAGTTTATTGGATTATTTGATCCTACACTTAAATAGCGATGAAGATATAACTGTAGATTATAGAATAGAAAATAATCAAATTGTTTATTTGAAGTGGGATAAAAGTTCATTTGGAATTGCTTCTCAAAGTGACCAGAAGACTTATATAAATGAATTTTGTATCAAAGGGCAAAGAGTTTTACAAGATCCTGTCACACAGAAGATGTTTATTATAGATGTTAATGAAATGAAATCGCAAGTAGAACAAATGATGAATTTTTCCTATGGAACAGGAATTTATAGTACAGAAATTAAAAAAATTAAGAATAATTATTACTTTTTAAGTGCTTCAGCATTAGGGTGGGATAAAAATAATACATCTGATGCAAGTGTGCATAGTGTTATTGTTAATGTATCTCATAATTTAGATAATTATGTTCTTCAACAGTATCTTCATCAAAATATATGGTTGTATATTATGGCGTTTGTTATTGCTGTATTTATTTCACTTATATTGTCTTATATGATTTCTAAACCTATTAGAAAAGTAGAACAAGCTGCTTTAAAAATTGCGAATCAAGAATTTGATGATGCTATTGTTATAAAATCTAAGGATGAAATTGGTAGTCTTGCACATAGTATAGATCTCATGAGGAAGCAATTAAAAGAAAATATAGTTCAATTACATTTAGAAATTGATAAAGTTAAAGAATTAGAGTCATTAAGGAAAGACTTTATTAATCAGTTTACACATGAAATGAAAACGCCATTAGGAATTATTAATGGTTATAGTGAGTTGATTGATGAAACTGATAACAATGAAGAAAGAGAAAAGTATTTAGATATTATTAATAGAGAAACAGCAAGAATTAATGCTCTTATTCAATCCATGTTAAGTTTATCTCGCTTAGAAGCAGGAAAAGTAGAATTAAAAAAACAAAAGTTTGATTTAGAGGACATTGTCACAGAAATTATAGATGAGTATGAGATTTTATTTATGAAAAAGAATATACATGTCGTTGTCCATAAAAAAGATTCAATCATATATGCTGATTGCCAACTCATTGAAACAGTACTTCATAATTTTATATCAAATGCTATTAAACATACTTATCAAAATGGGAATATTATTATTAATATAGATAATGGAGTATCTGTTTATAATGATGGAGACTTGATATTAGAAGATAGACTTGGTCAAATTTGGTATACATTTGTAACTCATGATAAAGAAGGGAGTGGTTTAGGACTTGCTATTTGTCGTTCTATTCTAGAACTCCATGATTTTGAGTATGGTGTTCAAAATAAAGAACAAGGAGTTGAATTTTATTTTAAAAATAGGAGGTGATGATATGAAAATTCTAAAACCATTCATTTTTGCCTTAGGATTCGTACCAGCAATCTTTTATTTTTCTATCACACTTATGCTTTTATTTAATTCAATACCTTTTTTAACTTTAATTCCTGCTATTATCATTTCAATCTGTTTAATTCTTGCACCTATTTATTTAGTAAAGGATAATCAAGCAAAATGGATTGGATTTATAACTGTTGGTATCATTGTTATAAGTTTATTTATAGAAGCTGCTTCTCCTTATGCTTTTTCATCAAGTTTTTCAGTAGGGATGGGTATTGCAGCCTTGCTGTTTTTTACACTTTATTATTTTATTCAAAAGAAATGTTAAAAGGTCATCGCGAGATGACCTTTATTTTTTATTCAATTTCAATATGATGATCAATTATATAAATTGTTCCAATTGTAAAGAGAACCCCAAATAAAATATAATATAAATTACTAGTTATTAATGTCACAATATCTGTTCCAGCTGACATAAAAGTTGAAGTTGAATCTCCAAATAACACTCCTGATAGCCAGCCTATAAAGAAGTTAATTGCAAAATAAATAATGACTCCAAATATCAATTGATGTTTTCTAAACCATTTTGTACGCACAATTGTTAAAGAGAAGAAGATTCCTCCAACAAGAATTAATAATTCTGCAAAAACCATAATAACATTATTTAAGAATTCAATTGGATAATGTGTTAAATATTCTACAAAACTTTCAAAAAACATTCTAAAGAATTCAAAGAAACTACTAAGATTAAATGCATTTTCTCTAACCGATACAACAACAGCCATCATAGAAAAACCAAGAACCATAACAAACATTGCAATAATAAGCCAAATCATTGTTGTTAACACTTTAGATAAAATAAGTTCTGTCGTAGATACAGGCAATGTTAATGTCAAGTAGCCAGGTCTTTTAAACATAGAACGATCATAATTAACAAATATACTAATAAATAGTGCAAACAAAATACCAATAATTAAAAACGAGAACCCTAACCCAAAGACAACTGATACAATTGGAAGACTTGTGAGAAATCCATCCATAAAAAATGGTAATAAAATGCATCCTGCTAAAAATACAACAAAAGCAATAAAGAAGGTACGCATTGAATGAATAAATTCATATTTCATTAATTTTAACATTTAAATTCCTCCCTAAAGATTTCATCAATCGAAGCTTGTCTTTTTTCTCTTAAACTTTCACTATCTTCATGCAATACAACCAACCCTTTTTTAATAAAGATAACTTCATCAAAAATCTTTTCAATATCAGAGATTAAATGTGTTGATAATAACACAATTGCATCTTCTGCATAATTGCTTAAAATAACATCCAAAATCAGATCTCTTGCAGCTGGATCTACTCCACCTATTGGTTCATCTAAAATATAGATTTTTGCTTTACGAGACATCACAAGTGTTAATTGAAACTTTTCTTTCATTCCTTTAGAAAGTTCTTTAATTTTAACACCTTTTTCTAAATCCATTCTTTCCATTAATGATAGAGCTTTATTAAGATCAAAATCTTTATACATATCATTAAAAAGATTTAAAGCATCTGTTGTTGTCATCCAATTTTCAAAATATGGTTCATCAGGCAAATAAGAAATTAATTCTTTTGAGTGAACTCCAATTGGTTGACCATCAATCGTAATATGACCTGTGTAATCTTTTAATAAACCATTTAAAATCTTAATTAATGTTGTTTTTCCACTTCCATTTGGTCCAAGTAAACCAATGATTTTCCCTCCTGATAAATTTAAATCAACATTTTTCAAAACTTCTTTTTTACCATATGACTTACTTAAATTATGAATCTCAATTAATTCTGCCATACTTATTCCTCCTCATCAAGATATCTTATGATATCTGCTTTACTAATCCCTAACATTTTCATACGTTCAACAAATTGATGAACATCTTCTTTAACTAACTGATTCTTACAATCATCAATCAACTTCTGATTATCTGCCACATATCTTCCTACAGCTCTTTCAGTACGAATAAAGCCTTCTCTTTCTAGTTCTGCAAAAGCTCTTTGTACTGTATTAGGATTGACTCCTAACTCTAAAGCTAGTTCTCTTACAGAGGCTATTTTATCACCAGGTTGCAAAGTCCCGTTCATAATCTTAAACTTTAATTTATTGACAACCTGTAAGTAGATAGGAACATTGGCTTGAAAATCACCCATATCCATCGCTCCTTACTGTATTAATACACTAATACAGTAACACAGAGGTTTATATTTGTCAACAAAATATATAAATATTATCTACATTATTACTACAAACATTATTTTTGTTTATACTAATAATATATGCTATAATAAATGCAATTGGAGGAGATATTATGAAAGACGGATTTGTGAGAGTGGGTTGTGCAAGTTTTGATATGAAACTAGGAAATGTTAAAGCAAACGCTGATCAAATTATTAAATATGCACACAAGGCAAGCGAAGAACATATAAAGATTCTGCTTTTTCCTGAACTTTGTTTAACAGGGTATACAATTGAAGATTTATTTTATCAAAAACGTGTTCTTAATGAAGTCACTCAACAACTCGAACATATATTGGATGCAACATATGAATTAGATTTATTTATGGTTATTGGTGCACCTTTCATACATATGAATAAATTATATAATTGTGCAATTGCACTATGTGGAGGAGAAATTTTAGGTGTTATTCCTAAAACTTATATTCCTACATATCATGAATTTTATGAGGGACGTCATTTTGCAAGTGCACCTCAAGAATGTACTGAAATTATGATTAATGGAGACTATATATCTTTTGGTACTGATATTATTTTTGAATCTTTTCATCATGAACATTTAAAAATTGCAGTAGAGATTTGTGAAGACTTGTGGGCTCCTTTACCACCTAGTACAAAACATTGCTTAAATGGAGCTACCTTAATCTTAAATCCTTCAGCAAGCAATGATCTAACATCTAAGTCAGACTATCGTCGTCTCTTGGTTTCTTCTCATAGCGCAAGGTTAATTTGTGGCTATGCTTATTGTAATGCGGGATTAGGCGAATCAACAACTGATGTAGTTTTCAGTAATCATCATATTATTGCTGAGAATGGTACTTTATTAGAAGAATCCGTGCAATATGAAACTGGGCTCATTTATTCAGACATCGATCTTGATAAATTAGTAAGTGAACGTATTGAAATGTCTACTTATGAGACACGAAATGATCATTATCATTTCATTCCCTTTGAAATAGATACAGAGGATTTAGAATTAGAACGTTATTACAATCCTTATCCATTTGTGCCTAGTGATACTGAGCAACGTGCAATGCGCTGTAAAGAAGTCTTTGATATTCAAATGCATGGATTAATTCAAAGATTAAAAGCTGCTCATATTCAAAAAGTTGTGATTGGTATATCAGGAGGACTAGATTCAACACTTGCTCTCCTTGTTGCAAGTATGGCTTACAAGAAATTAGGTTATCCATCACAGGATATCATCGCTGTTACAATGCCTTGTTTTGGTACAACCTCAAGAACTAAAAACAATGCCTTAAAAATGATGGAAGAATTAAAAGTTACTTCATTAACTGTTGATATTACTGCAGCTGTTAAACAACATTTTAAAGATATTCATCATGATGAAAATGTCCATGATGTGACTTATGAAAATTCACAAGCAAGAGAAAGAACTCAAGTTCTTATGGATATTGCTAATCAAGAAGGTGGTATTGTTATTGGGACTGGAGATTTATCTGAAGTTGCTTTAGGTTGGTCAACATATAATGGTGATCATATGAGTATGTATGCAGTCAATGTCTCAGTTCCAAAAACATTAGTTAGGTATTTGGTTGACTATGTTTCAACACTCTATAAAGGTCAGCCACTAGAATCTGTTTTACAAGATATTTTAGATACACCTGTTTCACCCGAATTATTACCTGCCAAAGATAACGAAATCGTACAAAAGACAGAAGATATTGTAGGTCCATATGAACTTCATGATTTCTTCTTATATCATCATGTCAGATTTCATTATGAGCCTCGTAAACTTTATCGTATTGCCTGTTTGGCATATCAAGAAAAATATGATCAGGAAACAATCAAAAAATGGCTAACATTATTCTATCGTCGTTTCTTTACACAGCAATTTAAACGCTCTTGTATTCCTGATGGACCGAAAGTTGGTAGTGTTGCTTTAAGTCCAAGAGGAGATCTAAGAATGCCAAGCGATGTCAATGTCAACGCCTGGTTAGAAGAATGTGAAAAATTATAAACCTGAAAAGCCAAGGAAAAAAACTTGGTTTTTCTTTATCTAGAATTGAACAACCTCAGGTCATTTTCTTATTCACTTTATTTATAAACTTCCTTTTTCTTTCTGCCCATTTTCATGTATAATAAACAGGAGGTGAGTCATATGCGTGTCATTAATGGTTTAAATTATTCTTATAAATTAAAAGAAATGGTTAAAGAATGTTATGAAAAAGCGATGCAACATCCCTTTGAAATATATCTTTTTATTGCTGAGGATCCAGATATTGTTGAACAGTTATTTTTTCAACATACTCATTATCTCGTTAACATTGAGATTATGTCTTGGTCAAAATTTATTCAACAGTTGATTGTTGAAAATCATTTAACAAAACATCATGTTTTGACACATACTGAATGGGTTTATTATCTTCGTGATATCTTAAATACTGATAAATTCCATTGTTTTAGCAACGATCAGCCATATCCATTAATTGATAAGTTTATTCCTTTAATAAAAGCCTATGATCTGAATCAAACTGATTATTCACAAGACATTATTAAAAATCTTAAACTCAAAGATTTTATTCATTTATATAAAGCCCTCAAAGAACACTGTGATGAATTCACTCATATAACAGCTGAAGGTTTCTTAAATCAACAAGATTTGTATTCATCTTATCAGCATATCTACATAGAAGCAGATCATCATATTGAAGCAGTAAAACAAACCCTTATCCATCAGCTTGCAATACAAAATGATATAACTCTACTTTACACACATCAACCTGACCAGCGTCTTATGAATCTTCCTTTTCATGAATTATGCAAAGAAGCATTAACACTCAATGAACCAACTCATATATCTGAATATCTTTTTACTCAAAAAAATACAGTCTCTTCTACAAATGAACATTATTTTACATTTATTGCACCAACTCCACATCAAGAAGTGAAAAGAGTCATATATTCAATTCAACAAAAAATTGTTGATGAAGGGCTACACTACCAGGATTTTATGATTGTTTATCCTAATTCATCTTATATTCATTTATTAGTAGATACTCTAACAGTTCTCAACATCCCCCATTCATTATCTATGACATCTTCATGTGTATATGATAAAAGTTATCAAAAAATAATATCAGCTCTTGATTGTATCCCAGATTCTTCAATAAGCGATATTGCTCATCAGCTTCATCAAGAAGAATTAGAAAAAGATTATTATGAATATTTAGAAAGTCTTTTTGATTATTTTGATATAATAACAGCTCAAGAATTTAAAGAATTCTTTACAGCGACTTATATTCATAACCATCAGGAAAAGTCTAATACATTAGACCAAATAAAAATATGTACAATCGATAAGGTCAAAACAGCACAACCAAAACATATCTTTTTCTTAGGTTTAAATGAAACAATTTTCCCTGCACTTATTAAAGATACTGGTTTATTGTTAGATGAAGATATTCAATTATTGAGAAAGTTCCAAATCACGACGCCTCTCAATACAACTGAACAACTAGGAGCTCATCATAATGATATCTTAAAAGCTTTACTCCAGCCTGCTATAAGTATGACTTTTTCATATTGTAAACAAACACTCTCAGGAGAAACACTATTACAATCATCACTATATAAAGAATTGGAAAATCTATTGACATTACATCCCGCTTTTGAACTCAACTATTTACCTTTGGATGATTATTATCTTTCAGGTGGGCTTATTACTGAAAAAGAATTGCTTAACAAAAATATTCAAGATTATATACATTCACATAATCAGCCTGTACAATTATCTAGAGAAACTGTAGAAAAACTTTATAGTCCTACTCTGTCTGTTAGTCAAATTGAAACTTACAATAAATGTCCTTTTCAGTATTTTGTTCAATATGGATTAGGTATATATCCTACAAAAGAGTCACAATTGCTGCCTAATGAATTGGGTAGTCTTGTTCACTATGTTCTTTCTATTAATATAGATCAACAAGTTGATATAGGAACTATAGTTGATAATTATATTTTACAAGATGAAAATCTCCAAACAAAGATTTCCAATTCTCATATTAATCAATATTTTATTGAACAACTTAAGAAAGATTTAGAAATGACTTTAACAGTCTTAAAAAGACAATTAAAGATTTCACAATTTCAACTCCATGATAAAGAAAAGAAAGTTCAACATGATATACAGGGGATGCATTTTAAAGGATTCGTTGATAGAATTGATCAATATCAAAACTATGTTTCTATTATTGATTATAAATCAAGTGCCAAAGATATTGATATTAATCTTGCGATTCAGGGATTTCATATTCAAATGTTATTATACTTAAAAATGGTCACTGAACTTTATCAAAAAGATCCAGGTGCTGTTTTATATTTCAACACCAAAAAAAGGATACTTTCTGTGAATCAGAATATGAGTGAACCAGTTGATGAAAATGAGTTTTATAAACAATATCGTTTTGGTGGTTATGTTGTTGATGATGAAAGTCATACTGTTATTTCAGCAATGGATCCAAATTTTGATAAAAAATCAGATATTATTAACGTCACTTATGTAAAATCTAGAAATGAATATAAAGGACAAATTTTGACACCAAAACAACTTAAGCGATTATTAGAAGAAATTGAGAAACATATTTATACACTTTATCAAAAAATGTTAGAGGGATGTATAACGATCACTCCTAAAGGAAGTGATCAGAGTGCAACTCATGCGATAGTCAATCCATGTCGTTATTGCCCATATCATAGTGTCTGCGGTTTTGATGTCTTTTATAATGATTATGATATGGTTAAGTTTTTAGATATTCAATCAATATTAGGAGGGGAAGAAGATGCCGTTTAATGAAGGACAATTAAAAGCTATCCAGCAAAGAGATGCATCTATTCTTGTCAGTGCTCCTGCTGGTAGTGGAAAAACAAAAATCTTAGTGAGTCGAATTGTTGAACTTTTAAAAGAAGGTTATGAAATTTTTGATTTCCTTGTTTTAACTTTCACTCAGGCTGCTGGTAATGAGATGAAACAAAGGTTATCAGAAGAACTTCATCAACTTGTTTCGACTGATATAGATTTAACTTTAAAAGAACATTTAGAAAAACAAATTCTTAATCTTCCTCATGCTTATATGACTAACTTTCATGGGTTTTGTAATTTGTTATTAATGAAATATGGTTATCTTGTTAATGTCATGCCTGGCTTTGAAATTAATAGTGATCCATCAATGATTAAAAAAGCAGTTCTTCAAGAATGTTTAGAGAAATGGATTCTTGAAGAGCATATAAAAGAATTTTTATCATTATATTTTCCTGGTTATTCTCTTGATGCTTTTTCTTCTTTATTATTGTCCATTGATGAACTTTCACATTCTATTGATGATTTTTATGGTTTTGTTGACCATATGAAGAAACAGAATTATGATACTCTCTCATCGGCTTTAGAAGAATGGCCATTATTTCCATATCTCAAACAGATCTTTTATAATGAAAGTGTTTTGGCTTTAAATAAATTAATTGAACTTAAATATTATGCTGAAAATCATAATCTCACAGATTTTTATGAAAGACCTGACGAACAAACTGAAAAGAATCAAGAATTACCAATTCCCTTTGAAGCATATTATGATTATTTGGATGAAAGAATCAAAGTTTTTTCACAACCCATTACATATGATACATTGGTAAGCATGGCTTCTTCATCAGTACCTAAAGCTTATAATATGAACTGGAAAGAAATTGATCCAGATACAAAAAAAACATTTACAAAAATGAAAACAGATATTCTTTTGTCTTATAATAAATCTGTGAAGACATATTTAGAAGAGGATCCAGATGATTTTGTAAGAAAACTCCAAATAAGTTATCAAGCTATTGATATATTAATCAGTGAAGGTCATTTACTCAATCAATTTCAGAATGCTTATCAAGAAAGAAAGAAACAATTAAACCAATTAGATTTCTCTGATTTAGAAAGATATGCTCATCAATTATTAGAACCTCAATATGGTATCGTTGATGTGTTGTATCATCGTTTAAAAGAAATTATGGTAGATGAATATCAAGATACTAACCAAATCCAAGAATCATTATTATTAAAGATATCTGAATATCAGCAACCAGCTATTCCTTTGTTTATGGTTGGAGACATGAAGCAATCAATTTATCGATTTAGACAGGCTGATCCACAAATCTTCTCTGATAAATATGACACATTCTCATTGTCTGATGAAGACTGTCAAAAGACTCATACGAGAAGAATTGATTTGGTGTTTAATTATAGATCTTCTAAGATTGTTTTAGATTCTATTAATTATATTTTTAATCAAATTATGGATAAAGATATTGGTGGTTTAGAGTATTATCTAGATGATAGTGCAAGACTTAATTATGATTATGTAGGGAAAGAAAACAATCAAAAGGAAAGCGCAAGAACCCGATTTTTCTCTGAAAAACATCTTGCTACTGAAATCCTTATTGATATCTATAATCCAGCTTCTTCTTTAGATAAAGAACAATATGAGGCACATATGGTTGCTCAAAAAATACTAAAACTTAAGCAAGAAATGAAAATTCAAAATAAACCTGTTGATTTTAAGGATATGGTTGTTTTAATGCGTTCAACAGTTTCCTTCTTAACCTTTAAAAAGGTTTTTGATTTATATCAAATTCCAAATCATATTGTTTTATCACAAGGTCTTATGAATTCTAATGAGATAGAAAATATGATGACTTTTTTACAGGGATTGGCTCATCCATATGATGATATTGCTTTGTTAAGTATTTTAAGACAGCCATATACAATGAGCAATATTGATATGGAAACAATTGCAAAACTGAGAACTGATCATAAAGAGATATCTCTTTATGAATGTTTAAGTTTATCTTCTGATAAACGTGTTATTGACTTCTTAGATATATTTAATGAACTGAGATTATATAGTTATACTCATTCACCTTATGAGGTTTTAAAAGAAATTTATCGTTTAACTGATTACCCACTCTTTGTTTCAAAGCTTATTAATGGTTCACAACGTAAATCAAATCTTGATTTATTTTTAGAGATTGTTCTTCAGACTCAAGAACAGAATCCTTATCTTGCTGAGTTAATTGAAACATTAAAAAATTCATCAGACTTTGCACCTGCACAGTCATCTTCGGAAAGTGATAATGTTGTTGAGTTCATGACAATTCATAAATCTAAAGGTTTAGAATTTCCAATTGTTTTTGTATGTAATATGCATAAACAATTTAACACTCAAGATAGTAAAGAAAGAATGATGATAGATAAGCGTTTGGGGATCGCATTAAAGCCTCGTATGAGAAAAAACACAGAGAATCTTAATAATTTGATTATTGAATATGAGAATTGTTATAGAAATATGATAGCGAGACGTCAGTTAGATGAATCTATTAATGAAGAAATGCGTATTTTTTATGTTGCATTAACTCGTGCTTCTCATAAATTAATCCTGACAGGTGTGCTTAAAAGTATTGATGAGATTGCAGCCTTGCAAGAAAAACTATTGGTTAATGAAAGTCCCGATATCTATCATCGTGAAAATGCTGGTACCATCTTATTATATGACCGTTTACGTAAAACAAATAACTACTTATCATGGACACTCTCATCAATTCTACGTCATCCTCAGATTATTGAACAATGTCTACAAATTGAACAACTCAAACAAAGAGCACAATTATTAAAAAAGTATCATTTTGAAAAACAAATGACACTTGATTCAACTGAGCATGCTATGTTTTGTTTATTCCTAACCGATGATCAAACAATAGAACAGTCTATTCCAAAACGCCAAAAAGAAAGTTTAACAATGAATGGAACTATACAAGAACACTATCGTTCTTTCAAATATCCATTTGATTTAGAAAAACCAAAAACAATGTCTGTTACTCAACTTCAAGCGATTGCTGATGATCATTATTTATCATTGGCTAAGGATGAAGAAACAGCATTAATGACAGCTACTGACAAAGGAACACTTGTCCATCTTTTATTAAGTCATTTGTCTTTCCAGGAAGATCATATTGAACAACTGATTAATCAGTTATATGAAAACCATTTATATAATGAAGATGGTAGACAAGTTTTACTTGCCTATCAAGACCAAATATATGGTTTTATCCATAGTGATTATTATCAAATGATTAAAGAAGCATCTTATATTTATAAAGAGAAACCATTTTCATATTATGATAAAAATCTTGATCAAGTTATACATGGTATTTTTGACTTAGTTTTTGTCTATAAAGATCAACTCTATGTCCTTGATTATAAAACAGATCGTATTTCTAAAAATAATAGTGAAGATGCATTAATTGAAAAACATAAAGTTCAATTAAATTACTATCAAAGAGTCCTTAAAGATATGTATAAGCAAGATATTAAAGCTATTGTTTATTATTTACATATTTCAAAAGGGGTAGAATTTTAATTAACTTCTTTTTATCAGTAATGAATGAAAGGGAATAGATAATGGCATACTTGAATTATCACTAGAATTATAGTATTATCCTAGTGATGAAGATATAGTCATGGATAACATGGCAAAGGAAAAAACAGAAGTGGTTACTTCTGGTTTTTTTGTGCTTATTCCTGGTTATTATACTCACTTCCTATTCAGCCGCTTACATATGCAATCTACCAATATACCCGTAATTACAGATGTTACAATAGTTATGAGTGAAGATATAATCACTTCAATTAACATGTCTATGATCTCCTCTATTGTGGAGTTCCAGCAACATCATTATTGTATCTTAGAAATAGCTATTACTTGTCGCAAGCTAATTCCTAGCTTTCAATTTATAAATAAAAAAGATACAGATTGTATCTTTAAAAATATCTTCTTCTCTTGTTTTTATAGGAATATTTATATGACATAGATAATGTCGTTTTATTTTGAGAAACTATATATAATCCTATACATTCACATCCTGATATGAGTGCAAGGATAGGTGTAAAATCTGTGAGAATATCTAAATGAAGATTTGAAATACCTAGAATTGTAGCTACAGCAAAAATAACAAGGCTTAAAATCATGCCTAATTTCATCATAACAGTCCCTTCCGATTTTTGTAAACATAAAAACCATAAACCAATGGTAATTCCTATAACGAGTGCTTCAAACACAAGCTTTTGTGGTATTGTTACAAATTGCATAATACTTATAAAAATAATTATCAAATATGGTAAAAGAATACCTACAATTTTATTCATCACAAAACACCTCCATGATATTTAATTATAGTGGAGTTATCTCTATCATGCAAGAAAAAACGCTAAGATTTGACATAACAATAAAAGTCCCTTAACAGGACTTTTTGTTTATAGTGATTGTAAACTTTACACCTCTTGATGTATTTTCTACATAATATCCATAATGATGAAGATCTAAAATTGTTTTGCAAATAGCTAGTCCTAGACCTGTCCCTTCACGATCACTTGAGACATATGTATCCCATATTCTATTCATTTGATCTACTGAAATGAATTCTCCTTCATTTTCAATAGATATAATATTCTCATTATATACAATATAAATATGTTTATTTTTTGGTGTATGCTTAATAGCATTGCTCAAGAAATTCTTAATAACCATTTGCATACGTACAACTATAAAAATCTTGACAAAAAGTTGCCAAACAAAAACTAATAAAATCTCTAGCGTTTTGCTCCCTATAAGGGTGGGGGAAGTTGTCACAAAGATTCTTTGCAATTTCTTTATCATTCGCAAACTCAACTAAATCGGTAATTCCACTCTATAAGTTGCATTTTTCTTCTCTTTTTATGAAACAGCTACAAGAAATCTTTCTAAGCCAATACCACTTATCAAACAGCGTTCTTTTTTATTTCCAAGCATTTGATAAGTCCAGTCAACAAATCCACCGTCAGCCACTTCAACGGTTTCATTTCCTTGTTTGACTGATAATTTGAAATTGATACCTTTATAATAATTATTATCAACATCTTCATTATCAATTGATAACTCTATATTAGGAAAAATAAGTTTGATAGTTTCAACCATTCTGTCGAAAAATCTGTCATTATCTTTGTATCCGTTTCTTTTGCGTAGAGTAATAGATAAATGAACATTTTCTATTTCACTTAATATATCTTTATAATAGTTTAAGTGCTTTTCTAACAACATTTTTTCACAAGTGTAAGACCCTGTATCTATACCAGATGAAACCATACAATATAAGCCAAAATGTGAATATAAACCTTTACCCTCAAAATTTTGTGCTCTTATTACCCTAGCAGTAGTAGCCATGTGGATAGGTATTGTATTATTTTCTTCTTTTCTTTTTAACTTATCAGCAATAATTATTGCTAACATATTTGAGGGGTCTGAAAGTGTTTCTGTCCCTCGTAGAGCACTTACTACGTTATATTGATCTACAGAGCCAAAAACGCTACAGCTACCTAATGGAGCAGAGGGAGAAAGCATAATCGTCTTGATATCCATATTGCGTGCTTTTCTCAATAATTTTGATTCCAAAGTATGAATTTCTTCTGGATCCATACTGCTAGGGAAAGTAAATCTATTTAGTTGGTATGACTTTAGAATATCAGTTGCAGTTAAAGTATTTGCTTGTCTATCAAACACTTCTAAGAGAAGTGAGTTCAAATCTGATTTTGATAGAGCTGATAACTTATCAACTATATTCTTATCCCCAATTTTATTTGTAATTCTACTTAAAATATCACTCATAGTTATCCTCCATACTGTTACTTTCAAAATAATTTTTGAGTAAATCTTGAAAATACTGTAATGCAACTCTTTCAGCTTCAACCTTTTTGACAATAGGACTTTGTGATAATTCTTCTCTTAACTCAAGATACAGATTGATAGTAGCCTGCAATGCATTAACGCAGCTTTCATATTCATGAGTAGCAACCGTCCTTTCTAATGCTTCAATATATTGGGGTGCGTCTAATTCAATTTTTCTAACTCCACGAGGTAATTTACCTAAGAGAAGCTGTATTAATGGGGCAAGTACTGATTGTCTTAAAAAAGATAAAAAATCAATTGTTTCAAATAGTTCTCTACGTCCAATCTTCGTACAAGCGTAATGAACCCAAATCCAAAATCTATCTTCAATCCACTGTAAGTCTGGAGTTGGGAAGTGTGCTTCTTTTTTAGAATAAATTTTTGTTATGCAGTTGTTTTCTTCATAGAGAATAGCTGAATCTTCAACCCTATCTAGTAAACCATCTAAGGTTGTAAACTTAAAATCAACATGAAGAATAGGGGAATCATAGAGGGAAATTATCAATCGAGGTTCTCCAACATGTTCGCCAGTAAAAGCAGAAACTAATGTTCCAAACTGTTCGACAATAAGTAATCTCTCTTCGATAACTTCTTCATAGGATTTATCATCTACTACAATTAGAAAATCCAAATCAGAATACTCATCTAGCGATTTTGTGATATAAGAACCACTAATTGCAAGTCCTATTATTCTACTATCTCTTTTTGAAAATTCTAATACCTTTTGTATCATTTCCTGTTGTGTTTTAGTCATAATATAACACCTCTCACTTTCTTTTATTAACTATCAATCCAACATAATTATGCATAGGAATATTATATAATGAAGAAATAAAAAAAATAGGTCACTTGACCCGAAATAAAAAAATATTGAATAATTATTATCCAATACTTTTTTGAAATTATACTTATGTTGTAGGAAGATTCTTTAATACCTCTTGCTGATTAATTACACTAAATCTTTTGTTTTCATAAGCAATGAGATGTTCTTGTACACATTCATTTATAGCACGATTAATGCTTCTAATTGGAGCGTTTACTTCGCTAGCAAGCTGTTTTTTGGTAAGCAGATTTAATTCACTTCTATAATAGTGTAAAGATATACACCTCAGAAGTCGTTCTTTCACACTTAAAGATGATAATTCTTCAATTAATTCAGCATTTAAAACTAATTTACTAGATATTTCTCGAATCAGAAATTTTGTAGCTTCAAAATCTCCCCTTAACCAGTTTAAAAAATCATCTCTATGAAGTTTATATACATTACAATCTGTGAAAGCGACAATTTCAACGGGTTTTTTCCCATCATTAAATTGTTCCATTTCTCCAAAAAAACTACCACTTCTATAAAGATGAATAGTTGAGATGTTTCCTTTCACATTTAAGATGAATGCTTCTGCAATACCGTCAATCATAAGAATTACATATTCATTTTCTTGCTCAGCAAAAAGAATAGTCTCTTTCTTTTTATACGTTTTTTTAATAAGCTTCTTTTTAATATCTTCATTCATAAAATCAATTAAATGCATATTCATCTCTGGTATATTATAAATGACTCATTTCATTAGTCACTTATAGTACACCTTCTCCTTTCTACTGACCTAGTTATCTGTGGGTGATTACAGTTTAGTTTTACTATAATATGAATGTATGTAAATTGTGTGAAAAAACGATATTCTTAGGAATATCGTTATAATAAATGGATATCATGATCAGCGCATTGTTTCATTGTATCTTCGTCCCATAAAGAAGCTTGAACTTCGCCAATATGAGCCTTTCTTAAAAAGAACATACATAAACGACTTTGACCAATCCCACCACCAATACTGAGTGGTAAAACATGATTGATAATATTTTGATGGTAAGGTAATTCTAAACGATCATTTGCATGAGCTTTTGTTAATTGCTCTTTTAATGCTTTATCATCAACACGAATACCCATACTTGAGATTTCTAATGCATCATCTAACTGTGTATTGTAGACAAGAATATCTCCATTTAATGACCAGTCATCATAATCAGGTGCACGTCCATCATGTTTATGACCAGATTTAAGGATATCACCAATTTGAAGTATACAAACAGCTTTATGTTCTTTCGTAATCATTCTTTCTCTTTGCTTAGGCGTTAAATCTGGATATTTATCTTCTAATTCCTGAGAAGTTATAAAGAAGATTTCATCAGGCAAAATAGATTCTCCTAATTGTGGATAGTGTCTAATCATTAAGAATTCTACATCTAATAAAGCATTGTAAATCTTTGATACAATTGCTTTAAAATAATCTAAAGTTCTATCAACTTCAGAAATGACATATTCCCAATCCCATTGATCTACATACATAGAATGAATGTTATCTAATTCTTCATCTTTTCTAATTGCATTCATATCAGTATATAAACCAGTATGTTTTTCAAAACCATAACGGTGTAACGCATCTCTTTTCCATTTTGCTAATGAATGAATAATTTCTATCTCATCATCATGATTTAATTCAAATGATGTAAAAGATACAGGTTTCTCTATCCCATTTAAATTATCATTTAAACCTGTATTTTTTAATAAAAATAATGGTGCTGATACACGTGTTAAACGTAATTGTTCTGCAAGTCTTCTCTCAAAAGTATCCTTAATCATTTTAATAGCAACTTCTGTTTCGATTAAGTTCAAATGAGGTTTATAGTCTTCTGGTATAATCATCTTGCTCATAGAATTCTCCCCCTTAGATATTTTTACCTATTATAGTCTATTCAGGAGCGTTAGTCAAAATAATCATGAATGATAAGAATATTTTTGAATGGAAATGAATTCATGCTATAATTTCAATGGAAGGGATGATGAACATGGACCGATTGAAAATCATAGTTTCTGCAGCATTATATTTAGGTGATATTGCATTTATATATGGTATTTATATACTTTGCGCACATAAAATACCTTATGCAAAGAAAATAAGTATTGATGAAGCAAATATTAAGGACTTTTGTTTAAGAGAAGGACTTATATTTATGGGGTGGGGATGTCTTTCATTACTTATGACTATTTATATAGCACTCACGAATCATGTTCCTGAAAATTATTTAATTGTTTTGAGTTTTTTAGGTATGTTTATTTTATTGCTTTTGAGAATTAAAAACAATAAACATTATATGAAAGATTGATATGTTAAAACGTATAAACTATATAGGAATATACATTCTTTGATAGGAATCAAATTGGTATAATTCATAAATAATAAAGATATAATGTAGATTTTTTCTAATAATATTGACTTACAAAATAAAATTGTATACAATTAGACAAATAATTGATTGGGGGAGTTAAAATGAAAGAGAAAATGTATTTAAGTACAAGAGGAGATCAAAAGCCATTAAATTTTTATGAAGCTATTTTACAAGGAATTGGAAGTGATGGGGGACTGCTTGTTCCTGAATTTGACGTAGATCAAAAAGATTTAAAAGCATTGCTTCATATGAACTATGTAGATATGGCAACTGAGATTATTTCAACTTTTACACCAGATGATGTGAAGGAAGATATTCGTAAACTTTGTCAGAAGGCTTATGGTGATGGATTGTTTCCAAAAGATGTTGTTCCTGTTGAAAAAGCAGGCGATGTTTATGTTGCTGAATTATTCCAAGGCCCAACAGCGGCATTTAAAGATATGGCATTGTCATTATTGCCACATTTTATGACTTTCTCTTTAAAACAAAAAGGTGAAAATAGGGAAGTGATGATTTTAGCAGCAACTTCTGGTGATACTGGGAAGGCTGCTTTAGAAGGGTTTAAGGATGTGAAAGGAACTTGTATCAAAGTTTTTTATCCAATTGATGGTGTTTCACCTATCCAAAAACAACAAATGATTACACAAACTGGAGATAATGTCGATGTTATTGGAATTAGAGGGAATTTTGATGATGCCCAAACTGCCGTTAAAAAAGCTTTTAACTCTCAAGAATTAAAAGACTTATGTCATCAGCATAATGTTTTCCTTTCATCTGCAAACTCAATTAATATTGGAAGATTAATTCCACAAATTGTTTATTATTTCTATTCATATTTAACTTTAGTTAATCAAAAAGAAATTAAATTAGGAGATGAAATTAATTTTACGATTCCTAGTGGTAACTTTGGTAATTGTTTAGCAGGTTATATTGCTAAAAATATGGGATTGCCAATTCAAAAATTTATTATTGCTTCTAATAAAAATAATATTCTAACTGATTTCTTTCAAACTGGACAATATGATGCCAATAGAGAATTCTATAAAACAAATGCCCCTGCTATGGATATCTTAGTTTCAAGCAATCTAGAAAGATTGGTTTACTTTTTATGTCAAGATGCATCTAAGGTAAATTCATATATGCAACAATTAAATGAAACAGGTGTTTATAAAGTGGATAATGATATCTTTGCAAAGGTTCAAGAAAACTTTGCTGCTGGTTGGTTAAATGAAACTAATGTATTAGATACGATTGGAAGTTGTTATAAAGAGACAGGTTATTTATTAGATACACATACAGCAGTGGGTTATGGTGTATATAAAGAATATCAAAAACAAACAAATGATCAAACAAAAACAATTCTCTTATCTACAGCTTCACCATATAAGTTCCCTAGTTCTGTATACCAGGCGGTTACAGGAGGAATCTTGGATGAATATGAAGCTATTGATGCATTAAATGAAAAAACAAAAGTTGCTATTCCTACACCTTTACAAGGTATTAAAGATAGAGAAGTACTACACAAAAAGGTTATTGATAAAGAAACAATCATTGACTTTATTGGTGATCAAATTAAGGAGTTATAATTATGAAAGTGAAAGTCAAAGTTCCTGCGACAAGTGCAAACTTAGGTCCTGGATTTGATGTGGCAGGACTCGCAGTCACATTATATAATACATTTACTTTTGAACTTTTAGATGATGGTTTAGAAATTACAGGTTGCCCTGAACAATTCTGCAATGCTGAGAATATGACATATCAAGCATTTGTAGAGGGAGCCAAAACTTGTGGTTTGTTGTTTAAGGGTTTGCGTATTGAATGTAGTGGTGATGTTCCTTATACAAGAGGTTTAGGTAGTTCTTCAACATGCATTGTTGCTGGTATTGTTGGAGCCTATGCTTTTGTTGATCGCTATGATGAACGTCAGGAAATTCTTGAATTGGCAACCAAAATTGAAGGTCATCCAGACAATGTGGCACCAGCCATCTTTGGCGGTTTAACTGTATCAGTGATGAGCGATGGTGTGACAACACTCAATATTCCCGTAAAACATGATTATCGTTTTGTTGCCATGATTCCACCATTTACTTTATCAACAGAAAAATCTCGTTCAGTTTTACCTCAAGTTTTATCAAGATCTGATGCGATTGCAAATGTTTCCCATTTGGCATTAATGGTTGCTTCGTTAATCAATGGATATGATGATGGATTAAAATTGGGATTTAAAGATCGTCTTCATCAACCTTACCGTGGTCCTTTAATTGAAGGATTTGATGAAATTATGACAATTTTAGAAAATGATGAGAGAGTCCTAGGTGCTTATTTATCTGGTGCAGGACCAACAATTATGGCTGTTATTGATGCAACCGATACAAAGGGTGTAGTTAGAATCAAGGAAGAACTTGGTGATTTGTTAAAAGACTGGCAAGTTGAAAAACTTGAATTAGATATGCGTGGATATACATGTGATTATGAATAGGGAGAAATCCCTGTTTTCTTTTTGCAAATTTTTATATCGATAAAGTTTGCTCTATGCTATAATGAGGACATGGAATAATCAAACGGTTGGTAGTTATGCCCTGGTCGATGGATCGAGGGTCGTTCACCTTGTTAACATAGATATCTTCTGTAGAAGAAATGTGAGAATGGAGGTGATGCACATGAATGAATATCAGATTTTAATGGTTATGATATCCCTTCTGGGATTGTTTGTACCAATGGTAGGAATGATTGTGAAATTGCTTCTTGTCATTATTGAAAAGAACGCAAAAAAATAACTACCCCAGCTCCTAGGAAAAGTTTGGGTAGTTAATATAACACCAAATCCAGGGCATAACCGCTAATCGATTATTCCTTTCATCTTTATTATAGCTGCTTTTCAAGAAAAGTAAACAACAATTATAACTAAAAGCAAATATTTATTGGAAATACTGATATAAATTCTTCATGAAATCATCAAATGAGTATGAATGTATAATGCTCTGTTGTAATTTCGTATTATTAACAATTTCAATAAATAAATCATATAAATGTTCAATATCTAATTGGTCACCTTGTTTAATAGCAAGCAAGAAAACAATTTGAACTGAATCTTTTTTATTCCAAAGAAGTGGTTTATCCATAATTGCAACAACGACTTTAGTTTCTGTTGACCAGTTTTCAATTGGGTGTGGAATTGCAAATGTTTCATTCATATTGGTATTCGCAAGACTTTCTCTTTTCATGACACCCTCATAAAAATCTTTATCAACGAATTGTTTATTCATTAATAATTGACACATCTGTTGTAGTAAGGATTCTTTATTGTTAATATGATCCAATCTTAAAAATAAATCATTTTCAAAGAATTTCTCTGTCTTTTGCATCTTATCAGAAGAAATATGAGAGATAAATTTTGTAATAGCTTCTATATCTTGATTATTTAAGGAAAAATCAACAGTAATGGTTGGAATAATATCACTTTTTAATGGAATTGTAGAAATTGCGAAGTCAACATATTTTAAGTGAGCGGGAGTATAAGAAGTAAATTCATTATATGAAACCTTATTGACAATTTTAATTTTATCTTGAAAGAAGCCATTTAATCTTGCTTCTAACATTCGCGTTGTTGCTTGGCCAGAACCACAAATTAAAATTGCATTTTTCCTTTGTATCATTCCAGAGAAACATCTTTCAATAGCTGCACCAATATGCAAAGAAACATAGCCTATTTCATCTTCAGTAAGAATATAGGGTTCTTGATTAAAGATTTGTGAAGCAGAGGTATAGGTGATTTCATAGGCTAAGGGGAAGTTTGTTTTAATTGTATTTAACAGAGGATTTCGTTTGTTAATGCTATAAGCTTTGGTTGTGAGAATAGATTTAAAATGATTGAATAAATCTTTGAGTAGAATTTCATCTTTTCTTAAATCAAAATGATAATCACAATAAATCATATCCAATAAATGAATAATTGTCTCTTGGATATATTCATTATTTATATCATGAGAATGAATATGTGTATTAGCAACCAAATGTAAATAAATATATTTTTTCTCTCCCTCACTTATAGTGATATGAAAATGTTCAGATAATTCTAAACACAAATAGTAAATAAAATCATTCATATCTTCAGAAATGATAATAGAATTATCAATATTGATATAGTCATCATTTTGGATACGAGAAATCATTAATGCAAAATGAATAATCAAATTTTTTAAATTAAAATCATCTGTTTTAATCTCATATTTCTTTAAATATTTCATGACAATACCTTTTATATAGTCAAGTTGAATACCATCAAAAAGAGTATATTCCTCTTTTGTAAAACCTGTAATATAGTTTTGGAAATCATGAGATAAGACGTTGTTAATTAAACATTTTCTTTTATTATCTTCATTTCCTATAATCTTAACACCATGATTTGTTTTGGTAATATATTCTAAGGCATATTGAGGTAAGATTGCTTTGATTGTTTTGAGATAATTTTGGAGTGTATTTTTACTAATAAAAACACTATCTGCTAAATCATCAAGAAGGATATAGTCATGACTGTAAAGTAATGTATTTAAAATATATTTCATTCGGTCTTCACTAGAATCAAGTTCTAAAGTCTCTTTTTGTGATTGATTGAGATTATTTAAGAAAGTTTGATAAAGCTGTTGATTATGAATCGCTAAGTAATATCCAGCTTTTCTTTTGAGAAGAATAGAAGCCCCGTAACTTTTTAATATATCATTGATAGCCAATATATCACTTCTAATTGTTCTTTCGGTAATGTGTAGTAATGTTGATAATTTTGTAGCAGAGATATAGTGATGATTAGATATATAATCAAAAATCTCATGAAGCCGTTTATAAGGGAACATCTTCTCACTCCTTAATTATATTGATGATAAATTCATTTTTTATTGTAGACACAATTGTTTTGAAAAGCAATCGAAATAACAAACATCTGATTTCCACTTTTAAATGGAAATGTCTGGAAGATAGTATTTGTCAATTTCCAAATCATGTGGAAATTGGTTTGGTTGTTATGCTTGATGAAAAGGCGTAAACTGAAATTGTCGAAAGGGAGGTGTAATGAATGTTGAATGAAGATTATATTTTCTTAGATGTTGAAGAAAGTACAAAAGAAAATGTTCTTCGCTTTATCTGTGAAAAAGCTAAGCAATTTCATATTACAGATCAAGAAGAAGATTTATATATTGATTTTATGAATCGTGAGGCAGAATTTCCAACTGGGTTGCAGGACGGTTTTGCAATTCCACATGCTAGAACAGAGCGTGTCAAGAAAATTGCAATTATGTATTTAAGAACAAAGCAAGGAATTGAATGGGGAACGTTAGATGACAAAAAAGTCAATTATATGTTTGCATTATTGGTTCCAGCAAATTATGAAGGAAATATTCATTTACAAATGATTTCAACGTTAGCTACTTGTCTATTAGAAGATGATTTTAAAGAGAAAGTCAAATCATCATGTGATAGGGCAGAGTTAAAAAAATATATACAAGAGAAAATGGAGGGATAGTCATGAAAATTGTTGGTATTTCTGCTTGTCCAGCAGGCTTAGCTCATACACCAATGGCAGCAAAAGCTTTAGAAAAAGCTGGGGCAAGTCTTGGGTATGATATTAAGATGGAACAACAGGGAAGCATGGGGCAAGTCAACACAATTACAGAGGAGGAAGCCAAAGCTGCTGATTTTGTAATTATAGCATCAGATCAAAAAATATCGGGTATGGAAAGATTTGATGGAAAGCCAGTGATTCGTGTTGATATTACAACTTGTATCAAGGCTCCAGAAGCAGTGATTAAAAAGTGTGTAAAAGCTGTTGAAAGCAAAAAATAAGCAATCTAACTGTACGGAGTTAAATTGCTTAGACACATAATGAGAAATGTGCACTCTCATTATAACACAAATCAAATAAAGAGAGGATAGGAAAAGATGAAAAAGTTTTTTAAAGAAGCAAAAGGTCATTTGATGACTGGTATTGGTTATATGCTTCCATTAATTATTGGAGCATCATTAGTTGTTGCGATTCCAAAATTAATTGGTGTTGCTATGGGGATTAATAGTTTAGATATTTATGCAGAAAAAGAAGGATTCTTACACATTCTTTACTTGTTAGAACAAGTTGGATGGACAGGAATTGGTTTAGTCAATACAGTATTGGGTGGATTTATTGCCTATTCGATTGCTGATAAACCAGCCATTGGGGCAGGTTTAATTGGTGGTGCTTTAGCATCAAATACAAAAGCTGGATTCTTAGGTGCTGTTGTGGCAGCGTTCATTGCTGGATATGTTGTCAAATGGTGTAAAGAACATATTCATTTACCAGATTCTATGCAACAAATGATGCCACTTGTTATTACACCTTTCTTAGCAACAGGAGCAGTTGCGATTATAATGGGAGTTGTTTTGGCACAGCCATTGGCAGCAATTAATGATGGTTTGGTATCTTGGTTAAGAGATTTATGTAATAATGGAACAAGCCAGCTGTTATTATCTATTACATTGGGGGCAATGATTGCATCTGATATGGGTGGACCAATTAATAAATCAGCTTGGATGGCCGGAAATGTTTTAATGACAGAAGGAATCTATCAACCTAATGTTTATATTAACTGTGCAATTTGTATACCACCACTTGCTTATGCTATTGCAACAATTATTAAAAAGCATCGTTTCTCACCTGCTTTCCAAGAAGCAGGAAAAGGGAACTGGGTTATGGGATTCATTGGTATTACTGAAGGGGCTATTCCTTTTACTCTTGTTAAAGCGAGTCGTCTGGTTCCTATTAATATGATTGGTGGTGCGATTGGAGCAGGACTTTGTTGTCTTTTAGGAGCAACTGCAACAATTCCTCCTGTTGGTGGAATGTATGGTTTTGTTTCTGTTGGCAATGGCTGGGCATATTTAATTGGAATCATTGTTGGAGCACTGTTTATTGCAATTGTTGCACCAATGGTTGTTGATTTCAATGAGGATACTCAAATCAGTGAAGAAATTAGTGAAGATGATATTGAAATAGAAATTCAAATATAAAACAAAAATAGGAAGATAAAAATATCTTCCTATCATTTTTGGAGGGTATATGAAAAGAAAAGTACACGTTGTCCCACATACACATTGGGATAGAGAATGGTATTTTACAACATCTCGATCTAAAGTTTATTTAATGAAAGATTTCAAAGATGTTTTAGATACATTAGAAACAAAAAAAGAATTTCGTTATTTTATGCTAGATGCACAAGGCTCTTTATTAGATGACTATATCAAATGGATGCCAGCAGACAAAGAACGTATTAAAAAACTAGTCAAAGAGAAAAGACTCATAATCGGACCTTGGTATACGCAAAGTGATCAGTTGGTTATATCAGGAGAAAGCATTGTTAGAAATATGTATTATGGAATGAAATGCTGTGAAGAGTATGGTGGATATATGAACATTGGTTATGTTCCTGACTCTTTTGGACAATCAGGGAATATGCCACAGATTTATCGTCAATTTGGCATTGAAGATACTCTTTTCTGGCGTGGTGTCAGTGATGATATGGTCAAACATACAGACTATCATTGGCGAGGTGATGATGGAAGTGTTGTTTTTGCAACTCAAATTCCATTTGGCTATTATATTGGCGGAAATATTCCTGAAGATAATGCTCAGAGTGAAGAATTTTGGCAAAAGGAATGTTTTGAAAAAGCCGGAGCACGTTCAGCAACACGTCATATTTATTTTCCAAATGGTTTTGATCAAGCTCCTATTCGTACAAACTTACCAGAAATAATCAAGCAAAGAAATCAAGTCGATACAGAAAATGAATATGTGATAAGCTGTATTGAAGATTATATCAAAGATGTCAAAAGTGAAAAGCCAAATCTTGCAGAAGTGAATGGTGAATTAGTGATTGCGAAACACATGCGTATTCATAAATCAATATTTTCTTCACGTTCGGATTTAAAAGTCATGAATACACAGGTTCAAAATTATGTAACAAATGTTTTAGAACCATTATTAACATTATCACACCATTTAGGAAATGATTATCCTCATGGCGCATTAGAGGAGTTATGGAAACTTTTATTTGAGAATGCTGCTCATGATTCAATTGGTTCATGTATTAGCGATACAGCCAATGAAGATGTTTATATGAGATATAAACAAGCTCGTGATATTGCAGTGAATTTGGTGGAATTACATTGCCGTCTTATTTCTACACATATTCAACAAACTGGAAATCATATGACATTGACTTTAATGAATACACTACCACAACAAAGAAGTGATATTGTGATTGTGAAGACATATGTACCAGGAAATCATTTTGCGATTATTGATGAGTTTGGAAATGATGTTTATTATACAATGATTGAAAAAAGAGATCTTACTGAGTATGTTTTAAGTCAAACAATACGATTAAATCCAAGTTATGAATTTGAAGTTCCTCAAGTTGTTTATGAAGCAACAATTGCGATTGAAGTGAAAGATATACCAGCATTAGGTTATGTTCAATATAGAGTTGACACATCTCACTCTTCAGATATGACAAAAGAACAAAAAGATTGTTTAGGAAATGAATATTATCATATTCAAGTTGAAGATGATGGCTCTCTTACAATCTATGATAAGAAAAACCAATTGACTTATGAAAATCAGGCTATCCTTGTTGAAAATGGCGATGATGGTGATAGTTTTAATTACTCTCCACCACGTCATGATTTAAAAGTTTATTCAACTCAATCAAAATCAACATATGAAATCACTGGTTCATCATTATATCAAGAAGCGACTATTCATTTTGATATGATTGTGCCAGCTCATTTAGAAGAAAGAGCAAATCAGCAAGTGAGCACTCATATGCCTGTCAATATGAAAGTCAGGTTAAAGAAAGGTTCTCCGATTATTGATTTTACAGTTCATGTTGATAATCATGGCTTATCACATCGTTTATGTGTTCTTTTTGATGCACATATAGCAACTCAATTTAACTATGCTGATCAACAATTTGGGTCAATTCGTCGTCCCAATATTTATCAAAAAGAAATGGAACTTTATTTAGAAGGTTTAGGTCAACAAAAAGAAGTCCAAACAAAAGGTGTCATTGAACTTGCCAATTGGGCAAATGATCAATCATCTTGGCAGGAGCCACCAATTTCGATTGAGCCAACACAAAGTTATGTCACATTAACAGATGGTAAAAAGGGAATGGCTGTTCTCCCTCAAGGTGTAAGGGAATATGAAATTATTGGTGAACATGGAAATCAAATTTGTTTAACATTGTTTAGAACTTATGGATTTATGGGAAAAGAAAACTTGGTTTATCGTCCTGGTCGTGCATCAGGTGAAAGAATTATTGAAACACCAGATGCTCAACTTTTAAAAGAAATGGATTTTGATTTTGGAATGATGACATATTGTGGTGATATCAATCACTCTCAAGTTGATTTATTCGCAAAGCAATATAATACAAATATAGAGGTTTATGGTTATGCACCTTTTCTAAATGGACGTCTTATTTTCTCCCAAGAAGAAGTGAAAGGGCAGTTACCAAAACATTATTCAATGTTTGAAACCAATCAACAATTGGTAGTCAGTACCATTAAAAAGGCTGAAGATCAAGAAGGATATATTATACGTCTTTATAATGGAAAATATCATCAAAGTGTACAAGAAACATTAACTTTCCATTTTGATATCCAAGAAGCTTACTATACTGATTTAAAAGAACAAAAAAATGAAGAGATTCAAATTAAAAATAACACATTAACTTTAAAGCCATTAAATCATTGTCAGTTTATAACAATTTATGTGAGATAAAATGAGGGAAGAATATTTTCTTCCTTTTTCTTGTTTCATAATATAAAAATATTGTGTAAAACTATAAAATAGGTATAGAATATCAATAGAGATATGGAGGGATATTATGAAGAATTATCACACACATACAAAACGATGCTATCATGCGATAGATAATGAAGAAGAATATGTCAAAGCAGCTATACAATCAGGTTATACAGAATTAGGGTTTAGTGATCATACACCTTGGCATTATGAGACTTCCTATCATTCAACAATGCGTATGGAAGAAGATAAATTAGTGGGATATGTTCAAACATTATTGAATCTTAGAGAAAAATATCAAGATCAAATTTCTATAAAAATAGGATTAGAGTGTGAATACTTTCCAAAATATATGAATTGGTTAAAACAAATTCTTAAGGACTATCCAATTGATTATATTATTTTAGGAAATCATTTTGATGAAACAGATGAAACAGGTATTTATTTTGGTAGGCCTTTAAATAAACAACAATTAACAAAATATGTTGAGAGTTGTATTGCTGGAATAAAAACAGGTTTGTACAGTTATGTGGCTCATCCTGACCTGGCTTTTTATGATACAGATGATCCTTTCTATACACAAGAAATGACAAGATTATGCCAAGCTGCTAAAGAATATCAAATGCCTTTAGAATTTAATTTATTAGGATATGCAACGCATCGTCAATATCCAAATGAAACATTTTTTAACATTGCAAAAAAGGTAGGAAACAAGGTTATTATTGGAACGGATGCACATGAAAGTTCAGCACTATTGGATATGAATACATATCAATTAGGAAAACAGTGGTTAGAACGATTAGGTTTAGAATTAACTGAGGATATCAAATTTCTTATTTAACTATAAATGATTAAAGAAAGATTATATAGAGAATAAATATTTAGGATGGAGGAACTTATGAAAATTGAAGTTATTAAAGAAGAATTTTCAGTATGTAAAGTTAATGATTATCAGGGTATTAATTTAACAGATAAATATTGTTTTATTGGAAAGACTGATGAAGAATGCTCTCTTGTTTGTATGACAGAGAATGTGCCATCTTTCACGATAGAAAGAGAGGATGGATGGAAAGCTTTGAGACTACAAGGAATATTAGATTTTTCTTTAGTAGGAGTTCTTGCAAAAATAGCGACTATATTAGCTGAACATAATATTAGTATTTTTGCAGTATCAACTTATAATACAGATTATGTGTTTATGAAGACAAGTCAATTTGAGAAAGCATTAACTTTACTTAAGGAAAATGATTATATAGTTGAATAACTATTATTTTAATGTTTATTGGAAGTATAAAAGTGTTGAGTTCATGAAGAATTAAGATAAGTCAGTTTTATTTGTGTATATGATTTTCATAACTAATTGAAATATAATAAATATTAAACATGATGAAATGGTAGTGAGCGATGGCATTTATTGATGACAGTGAAAAGATTCTTTTTTGTTGTAAGAATGTTGACTGTCTAAAGTCATCGTTTTTAATATTTAAAAATTTTTTATAAATTTACAAAAAAGACATATAATCATGGTATAATAATAAACAAGGAGTGATAATCATGGAACATGTAACAGATATTAATAAAAAAGAATACATAGATGATTGTAAAGAAATAGTAAAAACAACAATTGCTTTAGAAAATATAGTTTTATCAGATCACGAATTAACAACTTTAACAGAGGAAATCATGGATACATCATTAATGATGGGTGGAGATTATTCAAAAGAGAATATTAGAGCGATTGCAGTTCAATATGTAAGGAATAATTTCCTGCCTCGTTTCCAGTCTGCTCATAGAGAATAGGAGAGTGACATATGGTTTTTGATACAAAAATAATGCAAGATTTTTTAGATGAAAATGAGTCTCATTATGTTGGAAAGTATCGTTTTCATAGTGGGTATCGAGCTGAAGAATATAAATTTAAGAATCATTATTATATGCTTGATCAAAACTTTAGACAAATTGATATTTATGTAGAAATACAATGTAAAGATCATTTGACTTATACTTTTTCTGAAGATTTGCATGAACAAGAAAAACTTTATATTGTAAAAGATGCTGTTAATCGCATTATTAAAAAATTTGATTATAAAAGTACTTTGCATTATTCCTTGTATGAAAATTATATCAAAACAATATCTACACAGTTAACGGTGTTAGAACCAATTGATTTTTGTGATATTTTAAATTATATGAAATATCATCAAGGAAGTAATCAAAAAACAATGGATGAATATTATAAAATATTTATTCCCTGTTTAAAGATTCATTTAGATAATAAGAATTATAAACAATTTATTGATTCAGTAAACTTATTATTAAAGAGTGTTCTTTATCAATATGAATGGGATGGAACAAATTCAAAATATTTAGATACAGAATATCAGTATCATTTATATTATATCCGAGAGATTGTTCGTATTGTTTATGAAAATTTAGATAAATTCTATAAAAATGTACCTAAAGAATTATTTGAAGCAGTTCATACACTTTGTTTAAATTCAAGATTTTCATTTGCAATTATGACAGATTTTGGATCAATGATTTTATCTCAATATAGAGTAACAAGTGCAATGATAAAGGCTTTAAAAGAAGAGTTAGTCTTGAATGATAAGGATGAAGAAAGGGAAAATGTTAATTTAGTCTTCTCTTATATCTATTATATTTTTCATAATGATTTTGAACAATATTATGCTGTTGTTTTAAAAGTATTAAGAGATGTGATTAATAATATGTTAACATTTGCAAATCACGATCTTGACTTAGCTTTAGGGAATTCCTTAGTGCAATCTGAAGGGTATCAAGTTTTACTTGATTTATTCCATGAAGATTATAATACATTTATCTTTACATGTTTCCCAATTGAGTCTTTTCCTTTGGAAATAAGACCAAAGGTAAGAGAGGAATTAGTTACAGCTATTCAATATTTTGCTGCAAGAATGGGTAGTGATAATTATCGTTTAAGTTCCTTTGAACAAGTTATGAATATAAATAGAATCCTGATGGATAATTTTAAGGAGTGGTATAAATGAAAAAGAAATTCGTTGTTGGAAGTGCTGTTGCATCAACTCTTACTGCATCAACCCTTACTGCTGGGCTGGCATTAGCAAATCAATTTGCTAAAAAGATGCTTTATCGTGAACATTTAAGTAAAGATGATCAAGGTAATTGGTATGAAGATATTGGTGCAAGTAAAGTTAAGATTAAGAATCATAAAGGAATGTTCTTGCAAGCTTATTTAATTGAGAAACCACAAGCAAAAAGAACAATTATTTGTTTGCATGCTCTATTAAATTCTGCACATTCTTTGCAGGCTGTCGTTGATTATTTTCAATCAGTATTTCCAGATGAAAATATTTTGATGATAGATGCGAATGCTCATGGATTAAGTGATGGGTATATTCGAGGGTTTGGATATCGTGATGTTTTTGATTTGATGTATTTTAATACTTATGTTCTCCAAAAGTATGGGCAAGATCATCGTATCATTATGTATGGTCAGGGAATGGGTGCCAACACAATTTTAAATACTTCTGGTTTAGGAAAGTTAAAAAATGTGGATTTAATTATCAGTGAAGGTGCTTATGATACAGTTTATAATTATTTAGCAATGCGTTGTCAAAAGGAAATGAAGGTTACTAAATTTGTAGCTGGACCAATTATTCGTAAAGTGATTAAAGATGAATTGAAGAGTGATATTAAGAAGATGAATACGGTTGATATGGTAAAGAAAAATGTTATACCAACTGTTTATGTCCATTCTAAAAATGATAAGGACGTTCCTTTTCAAATGGTTTTCCCATTATATAACCATGATGCATCAAACAAGTTGTTATTTCCAATTAAAGAAGAACATTTATATGATTTAAAAGATAAAGAAGATTCTTATTCATTATCTCTCATTGAGTTTATGAATGAAAATATATAAAGCAAAGGAGGAAATCTATGTATTTTAAAGAAACAAAAGGATTCCCTAAAGACTTTCTATGGGGAAGTGCATCTGCTGCTTATCAAGTAGAAGGTGGTTGGGATGCAGATGGTAAAGGTGTTACTAACTGGGATAAGTTTGTGAGAATTCCAGGTAAGACATTTAAGGCAACAACTGGAGATAAGGCCGTTGATCATTATCATCGTTTTAAAGAGGATGTCAAGTTAATGGCTGATATGGGTCTTAAGACTTATCGTTTTTCAATTGCATGGGCGAGAATTTATCCAAATGGTAATGGTGAGATAAATGAAGCAGGTTTGTCATTCTATGATGATCTCATTAATGAATTAATTAAATATGGAATTGAACCAATGGTGACTGTTTATCATTGGGATATGCCACAAGCATTAGAAGAAGAATATCATGGTTGGGAAAATCGTCGTATTGTTGATGATTATGTGAACTATGCAACAACATTATTTAAAAGATATGGAGATCGTGTTAAATATTGGATTACAATGAATGAACAAAATATTTTCACATCATTTGGTTGGTTAAAAGGAATGCATCCACCAGGAAAAGAAAATGATATGAAAACATTCTATCAAGTGAATCATCATGCCAATATGGCACATGCAGGTGCTGTACTTGCATTAAAAGAACTTTATCCTGATGCAAAAGTTGGTGCAAGTTTTGCGTATAGTCCTTGTTATGCATTTGATAGAAAACCTGAAAATGCAATGGCAAAAGCAGATTATGATGATTTACAAAATTATTGGTGGATGGATATTTATGCTTATGGACGTTATCCAAGAAGTGCGTGGGCATATTTAGAAACTATGGGCGTGACACCAGATATTCAAGATGGTGATATGGAAACATTGCGTAAAGCAGCAGCTTTGGTTAATTTTATGGGTGTGAATTATTATCAAACTTGTGTAGCTGAATACAATCCAATTGATGGTGTCGGTATGAGTAATGCTATGAATACAACTGGAAAGAAAGGAACAGCTCAAGTCCAAGGTGTTCCTGGATTATATAAAAATCCAGCCAATGACTTCTTACCAACAACAGATTGGGATTGGACAATTGATCCAATGGGACTAAGAATGTGCTGTCGTGATATTACATCACGTTATGATTTACCAATAGTCATTTCTGAAAATGGTTTAGGTGCATTTGATAAAGTTGAAGATGGACAAGTTCATGATCCTTATCGTATTGCTTATTTAAAAGCACATATTGAAGAGTTAAAGAAAGCTTGTGATGATGGGTGTCAAGTCTTAGCATATTGTACTTGGTCTTATACTGATTTATTAAGCTGGCTTAATGGATATCAAAAGAGATATGGATTTGTTTATGTTGATAGAGAAGAAGATGAAAACTATGGAACATTAAATAGAATTCCAAAAGATTCTTATTATTGGTATCAAAAAGTCATTGAAACAAATGGTGAAGAATTATAAAGGTATAGCTAGTCTATACCTTTTCTTTTGTTCTCTATATAAACAACAGATTAATCTATGTTATAATATATCTAATAATGGGGCATAAGGAGAATGTTAGAATGAGTTTATTTAAGAAACAATCTTCAGAAATTAAAAAATTTGAGGAGAGATTTGATAAAGAAATAAAAGAAATGATTGTTGTTACAGAAGGAGAAATGTCAGCAGGAAGATCAGGGCAAGATGAATATTGGACTGCATCTATAACTATTTTAGCGTATATTGATGTAAGAAGTGGAGAATTGTTTGAGGGGAAAAGAGGTATAGAATGGTTAGTCAATGATAAAGAATGTCGCAGTAGTAAAAAGATTTATAATCTTAAAGGTCAAAAAATCTATCAACTTATAGTTCGAGAATCTTTACCCTATGAAAATGAATATACACATGATACTTTTGAAAAAGGTCATTGGCTTATGCTTGTTGATGTGAAAAAAAGGAATTGTCATAATGCACAATTAGAAGATGTTTTAAAGGAATATCAAAAAGAAGTTTCTATTCATCCTCAAGGTTGTCAAAAATTAATATTAGATAAATCATTAGGAATATTTAGTGGTGAAGGAAATTGGAATCATGAAGAATGTTATATTCATTTAGATACTGATGGTGAAGGAATTGAAACAGCTGATGAGACTTTAAAAACTTTCCAAGAATTAATGGCGAACGGTGAAGTATGGGATCAAAAGGCAAGAGAATATGCAGCTGATGAATTAACTGAGTTAGCGAATGAATGGGCAGAGGAAAATGATTTAGAAATCACTCATGAAGATTTTGCAAAACGGATGGTCATTAGTGAAGTGTGTGTATCACTAGAAGGTGACTTTGAATTGTTCTATAACGATGATGATATGTTTTATGGACATGTCATTATTGTGAGTGGAAATATTCACGAAGGATTTAAAGATGCTTATATAGCAGGATAAATATCAGAGCAAAAGGATGTTATAACATTCATTATATTCATAATGTTGCCTATTAATAGACAATATCATAAAAAATAAATTCTTGTTGCAAAAACGTTTTTTATTTACTTTGTTAGAGTGTTATATCTTGTATAATTTTTGAAAATTAGAATCAATATGTAAATTATATATTTGCTTATTGCATAAAATGGTTGATATTTATTAAAAATTGGTTATAATATAAATGAAAGGAATAATCAGTAGACGGTTATGCCTTGGATTTGATGGTTAAAATAACTACCAAAGTTTTCCTAGGACCATGGTAGTTATTTTTTGTTTCCTTTTATAATTTCAAGGAGTAGTTTGACAATGACTGCGATAATAGCCATCATTAAAGATAACATTTCATAATCGCTCATGTTTTACCACCTCCGTTGTTTCAAATTTCTCTAATGAGATATCTATATCAACAGAGTTTCCAATCTCTATCTATTGACCAAAGCATAACCACCTACCGTTATGATTATTCCATGTGACTATTATAGCATAAAGCAAATATTTCATCTATAATTATTTGCTAAAAGCTATTAATTGTTTTATCCCTTATCTATGATAAAATATTGGAAAGGATGGTGATTTAATGAAATATAAAAATTATGGTGTTGTTGTGACTGGAGGAGGTCATGGTATTGGAAAAGCTATTATTGAAGAGTTTGTGAGAGAAGGAGCAAAGGTCTGTTTTATTGATATCAATGCAGATTATGGAAAGTCATTGGTAAGTGAATCTGTTTTCTTTTTTCATGGTGATGTTTCTTTAGAAGATGATTTAAATCAATTTATTTGTTTTTGTAAAGAGAAATTAGAAAGAATAGATGTTCTTGTGAATAATGCTTGTGTGTCACACCAAGGAATATTAAATCAATGTAATTACCAGGAATTTCAAAAATCATTATCTATTGGAGTAACAGCACCTTATTATTTGAGTTTGCAATGTCAAGATGAATTAAAGAAAAACAAGGGTTCTATTATTAATATTGCTTCATCACGTGCTTTTCAATCCGAACCAAATACAGAATCATATACAAGTGCCAAAGGTGGTATTGTTGCATTAACACATGCTTTGGCGATTTCTTTGTCAGGGCAAGTACGAGTAAACTGTATTGCTCCAGGATGGATTGATGTCAATGATACAGAAAGTTTTTCTAAAGAAGATGAAACTGCAATTCCAGTAGGAAGAGTAGGAAAGCCAATAGATATTGCTAGAATGGTAATGTTTTTATGTAGTGAAGATGCAGGGTTTATCACAGGTGAAACATTTGTTGTAGATGGAGGTATGAGCAAACGTATGATTTATCATGGTGATCATGGATGGGAATATCATATCTAAGGTTGCAAACATCATTTTGATATGCTAGAATGATTGCACTGGTTCGAGAGCCAAACCCAGTATAAAAAACTAAGGACATGAAAGAATGGTGGCTCTGCCATCTTTTTTCATGTCTGACTTCTAACTGTATTTTAGAAGAGGAGGAACTTAAATGAATAATGGAGTTAAAGAAGTTGCAATCAATGCTATGATTGCTTGTGTTTATGCAGCACTAACAATTGCATGTTCAAGTATTGCTTATGGAGGAATTCAATTTAGAATTTCTGAAATATTAATATTTCTAGCATTCTATAACAAGAAATATATACCAGGTTTAATTATTGGTTGTTTTTTAGCTAATTTACCGTCACCATTAGGATTGGCAGATATGTGTTTTGGAACATTAGCTACTGCAATTACATGTTTAGGTGTATATAAAATTAAAAATATTTACATTGCAGGATTATTTGGTGCAATTGTGAATGGATTGATTGTTGGTGCTGAATTGTACTTTGTTCTTAATTTACCATTTGTCATCAATGCATTTTATGTATTTATTGGAGAATTTGCAGTCTTAATGATTGGAGCGTATTTATTTCGAACATTAGAGAAAAAAGAAGTCTTCATGAAAAAGTTTATTTTAGAATAATGGCTATTGTTAATAATAGCCATTTCTTCATATAAAAGACATAATATTTGACTATACTAATAAAAAGAGGTGGTACAATGAGAACAACAGACAAGATGCGAGATTTAACATTAAAGAATATGATAATACTTGTTACCTATATTGCTATATTAATCTTATGTTTAATGAATTTTGGAACAATTATGAGTTTTATAGGAACATTAATAAGTATTATAAAGCCGTTTATTATAGGTTTTATTTTAGCTTTTATCTTTAATATTCCAATGAAATATTTTATTAAGAAATTGCCTATTGAGAATGATAAAACAAGAAAACTAATATCTGCAATATTGTCAGTATTATTAGTTATGTTGGTTATTGCAATTGTCATTATGGTTGTTTTACCACAAGTTATAGAAAATGTTAGAACTCTTATTGATAATTTACCAGAAATTTTTAAACAAATTGAAGAATGGTTAAATTATTTCTTAAAAGAAGTCAAAATATCTCCTGATATTATGACAAAAGTTGAAGAGTTCCAACAAACATTGGGTCAAACTATCTTATCTAAGTTATCAACTTGGGTACCAGGGATAGCTTTAGGCGTATCACATTTTACAACTGGTGTTATTAATATTTTTATGGGATTTGTTATGGCAATATACATGCTTTTTTCTAAAGATAAATTAATGCGACAAGTCAAAAGAGTGGGAAAAGCATTTTTAACAGAAAAACAGTTTTATCATGCAACAGATGTAGCTCAATTAACTTCATCTACATTTGAGAATTTCTTGGCTGGACAATTAACAGAGTCAGTGATTATTGGAGTTTTATGTTATATTGGTTGTATATTATTAGATATTCCATATGCATCAATCGCAGCTGTTGTTATTGGTTTTACCAATATTATTCCATACTTTGGTCCAATCATTGGAGCATTCATTTCATCAGTTTTAATTGTCTTTGTTTCACCAATGAAAGCAGTTATTTTCTTAATATTTAGCACTTTATTACAACAATTTGAATCTAATTTAATTTATCCACATGTTGTGGGAAATTCTGTTGGACTATCTGCCTTATGGGTTCTGTTTGCAGTAAGTGCTGGTGGCGGTTTGTTTGGAATACCAGGGATGATCTTTGGATTACCAACATTCTCTGTTATATATGAGCTCTTAAGAAGATGGACAAATCATCGTTTAAATCAAAAAAAGCAGCTATCAAAAGCTGCATTGGAATCTCAATAAGAGGTTCCTTTTATTTTTGTGTATTCATTTGCAATCTTTGTGATTTGTTCATATTGACTGTGACTGGCAAGCTGATTCAATTCTCCACCAATACCAATTGCATCAACACCAGCTTCAAACCATTCATGTGCATTTTTAAGATTGACACCACCTGTTACCATTAATGAAACTTGGGGTAATGGACTTTTAATCGCTTTGATATATTGTGGACCAAAAGTACTTCCTGGAAATAATTTAATAATCTCACTACCTGCTTCCATTGCTTCAACAATTTCTCGAATTGTCATACACCCTGGAATATAGGGAACACCATAACGATTACACATTGTTGCGGTCTCCTTATTAAAGGAAGGGGAAACAATGTATTTAGCACCTGAAATTATTGCAAGTCTCGCTGTTTCAGCATCTAGTACAGAACCAGCACCAATCAGAATATGGTTCTTGTTTATATAATCTTTATTTAATTGTTTAATAATTTCATTGGCACTATTATTTGTATAAGCGACTTCAATAGCTTTTAATTCTCCTTGAATGCAAGCTTTTGATGCCTGATATCCTTCTTCAAAGCTATATCCTCTTATCACTGCGACAACACCTTGCTTTTTTAATTCAAGAATAATTTCTGATTTTGTCATAATTCTTTTCTCCTTATCTTGAAATTTCTGAATGATTTTCTAATAAACGATAAATTGTTTGACTATTTTCATACATGTTATCACCAATGACTACACATTTGTAAGTTCCTGATGCGACTGCAAAGTCAATTGTTTCTTGTAAATTTTCTTGATTCATGATTTGGTATAAAAGTCCTGCTACAAAAGCATCACCACTACCCACACGTTCCAATAATGCTGTTTTTAAGATTACTGAATGATAAAGGTGATGGTCATAAGCATATGCTTCATACGAGTTAATCATGTTCTCATCAACATTTCTAATGGTATGAAAAATAGCCTTAAACTGATATGCCGCTTGTAATTCCTGCATACGTTTTTCAATTGTTTTTTCTGTAGCATGTTGACGATCAAACATTGTAAGATCGTTTTCATCTTTCATTAATGGATCAATTCCAAAACAATAATCTGCATATTTGGCAAAGTGACTAAACTCTTTTTTTGCATCTTCAATAGAAATCATCTTTGTACGTAAGTTTAAATCGATTGAAATAATGATTTCTCTTTTCTTTGCTTCTTCTAATAAAACTTGTAAAATATCTCTAACATGCTGAGAAATAGCAATCGTTATGCCGCTAAAATGAAAATGCGTAATGCCATTGAATAATTGATTCATATCAATATTTTGTATATCAATATCATTAATACTGGTATGTTGTCGATCGTAATAAACTTCGCTATTTCTGACACCGTAACCATTGATTAAATAATAAAGACCAATACGCTCTCCACATCTTTGAATATTATTTGAATCAATTTGTGATTGTTTTAAGAAATCAATAAATGAATTCCCAACTTCATGCTCTGGTAATCCAGTGAATATTGCAGTATCTATACCAAAAGCACTCATATTTCTAGCAATATTGATTTCAGAACCGCCATAATAAAGTGTACAATTCGTTTTGTCATTTAACTTCTCATAGAAAGAAGGTGTAATTCTGATAAGTGGTTCACCAAAAAATAATATTTTCTTCATATTTCATATTCCTTTCAAAAAACTGCCACCAAATTGATGACAGTTATTTCTATTACAGTGATCGGCTTTGTTTTTTAAAAGTGAGAGGAAATCAAGATGACGGACGCCTAAATCACGTAATAACATCTTATAATACTGATTGAATATAATCAGCAATCTCTTGATCTTGACAATTGGCAAAGAAATAATCTTTAAATTTTTCTCCAGCAATCGTTTCTTTTAAGAAATCCTGATCAATTTCTTTTAAGATTGTTAACATATCAGTATGTGTAATTTTTTTAATATCATTTAAGATACGAGCATTTCTTTGTTCTGGGATAACTCTTTCTTTCGGATATCCACCACCCATCTCTTCAGCAAATAGTCTTTCAAACATTAATCTTAAATTTAATTCAGCACCCCACCCAAAACCTTTCGCATAAGGAATAGATAAGGCATTTCCACCATTGATTTGTGAAAATAAATAAGCATCTGTAGGTTCAACTGCTAAACCACAAACAACACCTGGAAAACTATTTAAAGCAACCATAGCCCCTTCACCAGTTCCACAACCAGTTACAACAAAATCTACAGCCTTAGCATTTAATAAAATAGCGGCTAGTAAACCATTTTGAACATATGTTAATTGACTCTCTCCATCTTTTCCATACATTCCATAATTAAAAACCTCATATCCTTTTTCATCAGCTACACTCTTTAAACTCTCATAAATAATAGCATTCTTTGCTGCTTGACTATTTTCATTAATTAAAGCAATTCTCATATTCTCTTGTCCTTTCTTATTGTGGCTGTTTACCAATATAGGCCAAAATACCACCATCTACATATAAAACATGACCATTTACAAAATCACTTGCATCACTTGCTAAAAAAATTGCAGGTCCCATTAAATCTTCTGGATTACCCCAACGTGCAGCAGGTGTTTTAGAAATAATGAATTGATCAAATGGATGTCTACTGCCATCTTCCTGTAATTCTCTTAAAGGTGCTGTTTGAGGTGTTGCAATATAACCTGGACCAATACCATTACATTGAATATTGAATTCTCCATATTCAGATGCAATATTACGAGTTAACATCTTTAATCCACCTTTAGCTGCCGCATAGGCACTCACTGTCTCACGACCAAGTTCACTCATCATAGAACAGATATTAATAATCTTTCCATGCCCTTTTTTAATCATCGAAGGAATGACAGCTTTTGATAAAATAAAAGGAGCGTTTAAATCAACATCAATCACCTTTCTAAAATCATCTGCACTCATATCACACATTGGAATTCGCTTAATAATTCCTGCATTGTTGACAAGAATATCAATGACACCAACGTCATTTTCTATTTTATGAATCATATGATTCACTGCTTCTTCATCAGTGACATCACACACATATCCATGTGCTTGTATTCCATTTTCTTGATAAGCTTTTAATCCTTTATCAACCAATTCATGATTGATATCATTAAAAACAATGGTTGCTCCTGCATTAGCATAAGCAGAAGCTATCGCAAAACCAATCCCATAACTCGCCCCAGTGACTAATGCCACTTTACCCGTTAATGAAAATTGATTTAAATTAAAATTAGACATATTTTCATCTCCTCTTTTTGAAGTCATACCTCAATGAATAAAAAGTAAACCGGACTTCTTCATTGAGGTGAACCAGTAAGTCAAAACCAGTACAATCCCATAATAAATTAGTAAACCGGTTTTGTCAAGAAGAAATATGGAATTAATACAGAAAATACGAATGAACAAATGTGAAAATCGTAAATACTATCCTTATATATGTCTTTGTTTTGCAAAAACATGATAATTAATTTCTTTAAAAAATGATTGACAACGCTTTCTTTTGATTATAAAATGAATGTGTAAGTAAACCGGTAAACAAAAAATTCTAAGGAGGGAATTATGAATATACTCATTGTATCTCATCAGGGTGTTGCAAGTGGAATAGCAAGCGCTGCTCAAATGATTGTAGGAGATATCAGTCAAATTCATACGATTGAATTGACTGAAGCAGGGGTTGATGTTTTTGCGGATGAACTTGAAAACTATTTAAAAGAATGGTTATCAAAGGATACAGGCATTGTTTTAGCTGATTTAAAAGGAGGAACACCTTTTAATCAGGCAGAATTGATTTTATCAAGATTAGGATTAAAAGATCATGCAAAGGTGATTGTGGGTGTTAATCTTCCATTGGTCTTAGAACTACTGTTCAAGAAATTGGATATCAACAATCAGAATGAATTAAAAGATTTTGTGGAATCAAGTAGACTTAATATTGATTGTATGGATTTATATAACCAAAATAATGAAAATGAAGATGAATAGGGAGGATTTAACAAATGACAATAGAATGGTGGCAAATTGCTTTATTAACAATTTATGCTGGATTTTCATTTTATGATGGAAACAATACAACGTTTGGAACTGTGAAACCAACAATGGCTGGGTTCTTTGCAGGTTTAATTTTAGGAGATATTCAAACAGGATTAATTGTTGGAGGAACTTTAAACTTATTAGTATTAGGGGTAGGAAACTTTGGTGGGGCTTCTATTCCTGATTATATGACAGGGGCATTATTAGGAACTGCATTTGCAATTGAAAGTGGAAAAGGTGCAGAGTTTGGTGTTACACTTGCGATCCCAATTGGATTATTAATGATTCAATTAGATGTTTTGGCAAGATTCTCAAATACTTACTTTCAACATAGGGCAGAAGCTTATGTTGAAAAAGGACAGTTTGATAAGGCGGGACTTATGAACTTACTTGGATTAATCCCGCAATCATTATCAAGAATGTTGCCAGTATTTTTAGCGCTTGTCTTTGGATCAGTATTCGTACAAGGTGTTGTTGATTATATGCCTGTATGGTTAATGAGTGGATTAAAAACAGCAGGTGGTATTTTACCAGCATTAGGTATTGCGATTTTATTAAGATATTTACCAGTTGCAAAAAATATCACATTCTTAATTATTGGATTTGTATTAGCAGCTTATTTAAATGTACCAGTATTTGGTGTGGCATTAGTTGGTTTAGCCATGGCTATATATATTTTCCAATCAGAAGATGGTGAACAAGTTACAGTGAATAATACAGATGCTGGAGGTATGGGTGATGAGTAAAATGCAATTAAGCAAAGAAACAAATAAAGTCTTTTGGAGATGGTACTTTCTAGGTGGCGCAGGATGGAACTATGAAAAAATGCAAGGTTTGGGATATTATTTCTCTACTTTACCATTGATTAAAAAAATATATAAAAAGGATGATGATTTAAAGAAAGCAGCACAAGTTGAAATGCAATTCTTTAATACAAACAATACAATGGCTCCTATTGTTTTAGGATTGGATTGTGCATTACAGGAAGAAAAAGGTATTGAATCAGTAGAAACTTTAGCTTCATTAAAAACAGGTATGATGGGTCCATTAGCAGGAATTGGTGATACTTTATTCCATGTCATTCCTTCTACTATCATTGGGTCATTAGCTTCTTATATGGCTTTAGAAGGAAATCCAATGGCATTGATTTTATGGATTGCATTTGGATTCTTACGTTTGGGATTTATGAGATCTTTCTTTAAGATGAGATATCGTGAAGGTGCAAAAGTTGTTGGAGAATTAGGAAACAAATTAAAGAAAATCACAAAAGCAGCGAATGTTTTAGGTATAACAGTTATTGGGGCTTTAATTCCTTCGGTTGTCAATGCGAAATTTGCATATACATTTACACAAGGTGAAGTATCTATTGCTGTACAGGAATTAGCTGATAAGATTATGCCTTCACTTGCTCCATGTTTGGTGGTATTATTAACATACTGGTTATTAGGAAGAAAGAAAATGAACTCAACAAGAGTGACACTTTTACTGGTTGTTCTTGGAATCTTAGCCTTTAACTTAATGATCTTTGCATAACAGGAGGAAAGAGAAAATGGAAGGATTTGTACACATTAGAGTAGATGATCGCTTAATTCATGGTCAAGTGGCAACACGTTGGGCAACAGGATTAAAAGTCAATCGTATTATGATTATTGATGACGCTGTTGCTGTGAATGAAACAGAAAAATCAATATTAAGAATGGCTGCACCTGCTGGAGTAAATACTTCAATTTTACAATTTGAAAAAGCACTTGCAAACATTAAAAATGGGAATTACGCTGGACAAAGAGTGATGTTAGTTGTAAAATCACCAGTTATTTTAGTGAAAATGATGGAAGCAGGGATTAATTTATTACCAGTGAATATTGGAAATATGTCAAATCGCCCTGGAACAACTCAATATAAAAAGTCAATTAGTATGACAGAAGATGAAAAAGCAGCTGTTGAAAAATTACTTCAATCAGGAATTAAAGTGACTGCTCAAATGGTTCCAGATGAACCAGATGTCAGTATTGAAAATTTCTTTTAAACAATGAAAGGCAAACATGTAAATGATTGCCTTTTTCAAAAGGAGATCAAATGAACGAGAAAATAATACAGGAATATAAACAATATAGTCAGCATGTAGATAGCAAATTTTTACAAAAAGAAATGAATTGGATTTGTGAGAAACTATTAAAGAATATTGAACGTTTTCAACATCAATTTCCATCAGCATGTACAACCAATCATCAGTATCGTCTCAAGGCAAATGATGATTGGACCAATGGTTTTTGGACAGGTATGTTATGGATGGCATACCAATATACAAAAAATGAGAAATTTTATGCCATTATTCAAGAAAATATCAAAAGTTTTGAACAAAGATTAAATAATCATTTTGTCTTAGATCATCATGATATTGGTTTTCTCTATAGTCCATCACTTGTTATGATTTATCGTGATACTCATGATCAGAGTCTTGAGAAACCGATTATTATAGCTGCTAATAAACTATTGGATAGATTTCAGGAAAAAGGACAATTTATTCAAGCATGGGGACAATTGGGTGATCCCAAAGAATATCGTTTGATTATAGATTCATTAATGAATTTACCATTACTTTATGAAGCTAGCAAAATTACAGGAAATATGAAATATGCTCAAAAAGCTGATGCTCATTATCAGCAGGTTATCAACAATATTATTCGTCAAGATGCATCAACATATCATACATTCTATTTTGATGCTGAAACAGGAAAGCCTGATCATGGAGCAACACATCAGGGATTTAGCGATCAATCATGTTGGGCAAGAGGACAGGCTTGGGCTATTTTGGGAATCCCATTACATGAAAGAATCATACAGGGAAGCCATGATCAAAAGAAGTGGGAATTTGTTTTTGAATATTTTATTGATAAAATTCCTCAAGACTTAGTTCCTTATTGGGATTTATGTTTTGATGATACCAGTCATGAACCAAAAGACAGTTCAGCACTTGCCATTGCAGCATGTGGTTTATTAGAAGTAGAAAAAATAGGATATCGTAGTGATGCGAAAATGATTGCTGAAGGGATGTTGTATGCTTTGTCAACAAATTATACTTCACAAAGTGATGAAGATTATGAAGGTTTATTGAAACATGGAGTCTATGCTTATGCAGAAAATAAAGGTGTTGATGAAGAAAACCTATGGGGTGATTACTTCTATATGGAAGCCATCTATCGTTTATTAAATCCAGAGTGGGAAACATGCTGGTAGGAGAGAATATGAAAACATTTGAAATTAAGGATGAATTTATTGTTGATGGGAAACCCATAAAAATATTGTCTGGTGCGATTCATTATTTTAGAATTGTTCCCAAACATTGGGAAGATAGTTTATATAATTTAAAAGCTCTAGGCTTTAATACTGTAGAAACATATATACCTTGGAACTTACATGAACCTAAAGAGGGAGAATTTGATTTTCAGGGTATTAAAGATGTTGTCTCATTTATTAAAAAAGCACAAGAAATGGAATTGATGGTGATTGTGAGACCATCTCCATATATTTGTGCTGAGTGGGAGTTTGGGGGATTACCTGCTTGGTTATTAACGTATGATAATCTTCATTTAAGAAGTGATTGTCCTCGATATTTAGAAAAAGTTAAAAACTATTATGAAGTTCTTTTACCAATGTTAACATCTTTACAATCAACACAGGGTGGACCTATTATTATGATGCAGGTAGAAAATGAATTTGGATCTTTTTCTAATAATAAAACTTATTTAAAAAAGTTAAAGAAAATCATGTTAGATTTAGGTGTAGAAGTTCCATTGTTTACATCGGATGGCTCATGGCAACAAGCATTAGAATCAGGAAGTCTTATTGATGATGATGTACTTGTCACTGCAAACTTTGGTTCACATTCTCATGAAAATCTAGATGTCCTTGAACAATTTATGGCAAATCATCAAAAGAAATGGCCACTCATGTCAATGGAATTTTGGGATGGTTGGTTCAATCGCTGGGGTGAAGAAATTATCACAAGAGATGCACAAGACTTGGCAAATTGTGTTAAGGAATTACTAACACGTGGGAGTATCAATCTTTATATGTTTCATGGTGGTACAAACTTTGGTTTTATGAATGGATGTTCAGCTCGTGGACAAAAAGATTTACCACAAGTAACATCTTATGACTATGATGCTTTATTAACTGAAGCAGGAGACATAACTGAAAAATATCAATGTGTTAAAAAAGTAATGAAAGAATTGTTTCCCGATATTCAGCAAATGGAACCACGTATGCGAGAGAAAAAATCTTATGGAACTATTCCACTCAATAGAAAAGTATCATTATTTGAAACATTAGAAGATATATCAGAATGTCAAAGAAGTGTTTTTCCTCAAACTTTAGAACAATTAGGGGAAGGATATGGATATGTGTTGTATAAGACACAAGTCAAAGGATTTCATCAAGAAGAAAAAGTTAAAGTCATAGAAGCAAGTGATCGTATTCAAGTTTATAAGGATGGAGAACATATTATCACACAAAATCAAGAAGAAATTGGTAAAGAATTCCCAGTCTATTTTGCTGAATCAAATGAACTTTCTATTTTAGTAGAGAATATGGGTAGAGTGAACTATGGTTATAAATTGTTATCACCAACTCAAAAGAAAGGAATTCGTTCTGGAGTGATGGTTGATATCCATTTTGAAACAGATTGGCAACAATATCCTTTACCATTAAATAATATTGAAAATATTAACTTTGATAAAGGTTGGCAAGAAAATACACCTTCATTCTATGAATTTGTTTTCAATGTTGATGAATGTCAAGATACATTTATTGATTGTCATCAATTAGGTAAAGGATGTATCTTTATCAATGGATTCCATTTAGGAAGATATTGGTCAAGAGGACCTATTGAATATCTATACTTGCCAGGACCATTATTAAAAAAAGGAATGAATCAAATTATTGTATTTGAAACAGAGGGTGTTGCAATGAATAATATAACTTTTGTTGATTACCCAGTTTATAAGAAAGACTAATGTCTTTCTTTTTCTATAAAGGAGAGATTGAATGAAGATAGAAATTAAAAATCAAGATCAAGTGAAAGCGTTATTAAATGGAGAAAATGAATTGATATTATTTTATAATAATGAATATGTAGAAGGAGATCATATATGTATTTATCCTGATCAAGTCCCAGTTTATTTAAATGTACAGGTAGATGATGCAATAATATCATCTATGATTTATATCAAAGAAGGAATATTCCAATATTTTATTCCTTGTGGAAATGAAAGAAAATCTTATAGTTACAAAGCTTTTTATAACAAGAAACATCTTATCAGAGTATCAAAGGCAAGTTATCAGCAAATCAATGCCTATCAGAACTTAGCACTAAATACCAGTGATCAAGTTTACTTACTAAATGTTTATCCACATGCGACTTCTTCAGAAGATTGTTCATTATCACCAGTATTTCAGCCTAAAAATGTTATTGATGGACTAACCTTTAATACAGAACATGGACGTTGGCCTTTTACATCATGGAGTTATCAGCAGAATCCTCAAGCAACATTGACAATTCATTTTGGAAGAAAGGTGAATGTTCAGGATATTCATATTTATTTAAGAGCGGATTTCCCTCATGATAGTTATTTCCAAAATATCAGTTTAGAATATTCAAATCATCATTGTTCTCATTTTTCATTACAAAAAGTATCCCATGTGCAAACATTTTCTGTTGATGAAGAAGATGTCGAATGGATAAGATTTTATCAATTTAAAAAGGCTGATGAGAAGGCCGTATTTGCTGCTATAACACAAATAGAAGTTTATGGCTATAATCAATGAAAACCCTTTAGTAAACACGTTTACTAAATAGATTGGTTGTGTTAAAATAATAACATGAACTTCAAAGAGAGGTAATTGAGATGAAAAAAAGCAAAATCACAATTAAAGATATTGCTGAAATGGCTGGAACGTCAAAAACAACTGTTTCTTTCTATTTGAATGGAAAAACAGAAAAAATGTCTGAAGAAACAAAACAAAGAATTGAACAGGTAATAAGAGAAACAAATTATTGTCCAAGTATTGTCGCCAGAAGTTTAAATTCTAAGAATAGTAAATTAATAGGAATATTAATTGGTGATATTACAAATTCGTTTTCTAATCAGATTGTCAAAGGTATAGAGTCTGAAGCAAGTCGTAATGGATATCAGATTATTGTAGGGAATAGTGATTATAATCATCAAAGAGAAGAAAACTATGTAGAAAGAATGTTATCAATGGGAGTGGATGGCTTTATTATTCAACCAACTGCTCAATTTAGAAAGATATCAAAGAGATTAGAGAGTTTAGGGAAACCTATGGTTTTCTTTGATAGTAAATTGTATGATATGAAAACAAAGTGGGTCAAAACAAATAACTATGAAGCAACTTATGATGCAACAGTCAGATGTATTGAGAAAGGTTATGAAAAATACTATATGATTACTGCTGATCCTCAATTAATTAGTACAAGATTAGAAAGAACAAGTGGTTTTGTAGATGCTTTAGCAGACCATGAAAAAGATTATGAGACATTGATTATTGAAAATGATCAGGTGAAACCAGAAGTCATTGCTGACTTTATTGATGAGCGGCTAGATTTAAACAAAAAAACATTAGTGTTTGTGCCTAATTGCTGGGCTTTACCAACAGTATTTATTGCTTTAAAATATCATCGTAAACATATGCCACAACTTGGACTCATGGGTTTTGATAATATGGAATGGGTGAATTTCTCATCACCTAGTATTACAACTATTGTTCAGCCAGCTTTTGAAGAAGGGCTTGAAGCTGCTAGGATTGTAATTGATCAGATTGAAGGAAAAAATGAAGTGATTGGGCAACAAGTGTTGGATTGTTATGTAAATTGGAATGAATCGACATTTTAGATAAAATTCGAATATTGCAAATTTAAAAGGAAGTCATCGAGGTTTCTTTTATTCAATCAGTTAACTATTTTGCTAGGGTACTTAACATTGATTATTTATAAAAATAGCGTATTATTATAAATAAGGAAAATGAAATAATTTATGAGAAAGTTTGAATTTAATGAGGGAAAGATGAGGTATAAATTATGCAAATAGAAAGACAAATGTATGGAAAATGTAAAGAATTTTTTGATGTTCTAATAGAGGGGATTAAAGAAGATATATTATCTTCAACTGGTAAAACTATAGCAGAAGAAAAATTAAAAGAAGGATATTCTTATAAAAAGAAAATCATGAATAAAAAAGAAACAATTGCTAAGGCTAAAATTGTAAAATATGATGTTCCAAATGAATATTGCCTGAAAGTGACAAGTGATAATGGTGTAACAACTATTTCATATAAGATTCGTCAAGAAGATGATGAAAATTTCACAGTTGTTTATAAAGAAGAATATGTTGCAAAAGGTGCATCAAAAGGAAAATTAGTTCATTTTATGCATGAACGTTCTGTGAAGAAGAGAATAAATAGGACTCTTGACTATATTCAAAAATATATGAATGAAAAGAAAAATAAGGAAGAATAAACAAGATTGATTCAAGAATACATTAGTAATCTTGAATTTTTTAATCCCATTTTTTAAGTAATCTTAATAAGGTTGCAATCGATTGATTAAACTCTTCTTGTTCTTGAGGGGTAAGATGTTGTTGAATTTGTTCTTGTAAAGGTGTTGTATCTAGAGGGTTTTCTTTAAGAAATTGTTGACCATTTTTATTAATACATATAAGAATACTGCGACGATCATTAGGATCATCTTGTCTTTCAATGAGCTCATATTGATAAAGTTTATCTATCATTTGTGTGGCATGTTGTTTGCTTAAGCGTAATCTTTTAGCGATTTCACTCATCTTCATAAGACCATCTTTTTCTAAAATAAGTAAACAAAAATAAGTTTCATAACTCATATTTTTATGTTTTTGATTTTGTTTAATGCTTCTTTCTACTTTATAATGCCAATGTGGTAAGATGTGGATAATGTTTTTATGTAGTGTATTATTCATAGTGTCCTCCCATATGAATGCCTATTGACATTCTGAATAACTTGAATATAATAGTAAATAAAAGTTTACTATCTATAATAATTTACTATATTATTATCATAATAGATTAGACTTTGAAAATCAAGTATTATAGAAAGGATGATAAAAATGAGTTTCATTAATAAAGAAAGTCTTCTATGGAAGATTATTCATAATGCTTTTCGCTTTCTCATTAGTTTAGCTTTTATTATCGTATTTCAGACTTTATTTGGTGTTGAAAATACACTGCTTGGTGTTGCTATTAGTGTTGGTTTTACGATGCTGCCAATGTGTAATCTTGATATAAAGCCATGGACAATGTTTTGGATTATTGTCATATTGTATGGTGGAAGCACGTTTGTAGCTCAGTTAAGTGCTGTCAATCCGTGGTTAGCCTTTGGATGTAATTTTATCTTTTTATCTTTAATTATACTTTTGGCTAATGAACCACTTGAATATCAAACCAATATTACTTTTTTGCTTTGTTTTGTTTTTAGTCAATCAACTGTTGTTTCTTGGAGTCAATTTCCAATGCGAGCTACAGCTGGTATTGTTGGAGGAATATTTGTTGGTGGCTGTGTTGTTTTGAATTGGTATCGTCATGGTTATGGTGGTAAAATAAGGGTGAGACAGCAAATATTACGCTGTCAGGTCAATCGAAGTTATCTTTTAAGAATGTCATTCGGAGTCTCTCTAGCTATGTTAATTGGAAGCTTATTTGAGATAAGTAAGCCATTGTGGATAAGTATTGTAGTTATGTCATTAACGCAATTAGAATTTACTGAAACATTAACAAGAATAAAACATCGATTTGTAGGAACTTTAGTTGGAATTATAATCTTTTTTATTTTCTTTCAATATTTAATTCCTCAGCAATATGCTGGTTTTGTCGTTATGTTTTTAGGGTACATGGGATTCTTTTTACCAGAATATAAATTTAAACAGATTATAAATGCAGTCAGTGCTTTAAATGCATCATTGGTTATATTAGATACTTTAACAGCAATTGAAAATAGGCTGTTATGTTTAGTCGCAGGAATAATGATTGTTTTAGGTATTTATTTTATAACAAAGTTCATAAGAAGCTTGCATTTGAAATCATCAGAAATGATGAAGAAATGGGCAGATGATTTTTTCAATCAGTTAGAAACAAAAAAGTATGATATGAATATGTTTCATTAAGAAACAACTCATGATCATACTTTTTACTTTAATGATTCACTTTCTTCATAAAGATATATATTGATACTCCAATAATAACAATTGTATAACCTATTACCCATAAGAGTTCAGGGAAAACCTGTGTATAATCATGAGCAATAATAAATCTTCCAACATTGACAGCATGTACAAAAGGTAAAGCATTTGCTATTGTTTCAAACCATCCCCCAACAAGTGCAACATCAAACCATATTCCTGATAGCCAAGCACTTATATTTGTTAATAAAGCTCCACAAGCACCACCAACTTGTTTTTCATTAAATAGTGAGCCACATAAAATCCCCATTCCTATAAAAAGAAGAGCAGCAGGAAGTGATGCAAGTATTGCATAAATAATTGATATATCAGCCTTTAAACCTAAACATAGTGCACATAGAAAGCAAACAGTTGTTTGGATGATTGCCATAGGAATTAATGGCAAGATATAACCAAAAATAAAATCACTTGCTTTCATTGGTGAACTTTTTAATCTTAACATAAAAGAACTGTAGCGATCTTTAGAAATTAATAAACCAGAAAAAAGTGATACAAAGGAAAGACTAAAGATAGCAATACCAGGAGCTAACTTCTCAATAGCAAATGGACCAGCATCTCCAGGGATATTTGATTGAATAAGTGTTAATAATAACAATAATAAAATTGGGAAAGCGACTCCAAAAAACAAACTTAATAAATCCCGAGAAATTTCTTTCATATTACGTTTAGCAAAAATAAGAGTTTTCATAATAGTGCCTCCTGATGGCTCAATTGAATAAATGCATCCTCAAAATTATCAGTATTTGCCTGTTTCAATAATTCTTTTACGCTTCCTGATATAATGAATTGTCCTTGGTTCATAATTCCAATATGATCACTCAAGTTTTCAGCTTCTTCTAAATAATGAGTCGTTAAAATAATCGTCATCTTTTGTTTTAGTTTTTTGATAAAATCCCATAACTCTCTTCTTGCAATCACATCAAGACCTAATGTGGGTTCATCTAAAAAGAGAATTTTAGGTTCACTAATCAAAGCCATTGCAATAGATAAGCGTCTTTGCCATCCACCTGACAATGTTCCAGCTCTTTGATTAGCTATTTGTGATAATTGTAAATCTTTCATAATTTCTACAGTTTTTTGTTGTGCTTGATTTTGACAAAAACCATAGATTTCACAAATAAACTCAAGATTTTCTTTAACACTTAACATAGGTGCAATAGCTGTTTCTTGGGGTGAAACATTAATGATTTGTTTAATATTTTGGGCATCTTTGATTAAGTCAAATCCATAGATAGTTGCACATCCTTGCGTTGGCTGAGTCAAACATGATAACATTTTAATTGTTGTTGTTTTTCCTGCACCATTGACACCTAATAAGGAATAAAGTTCACCATCTTGAATTTCTAAATTCAAATTTTTAACAGCATCACAATTTTTATAACTTTTACAAAGATGATTTGTCTTGATTGCTATCATTTTGGATACCTCCCATAGCAAGAATATCTTCAGCCATCTTCATAAATGTACTACTTTTCACAAGAGCTAGACCACCTTGTTCTTCATCACCTAAAATAATTAAGTTCTCACCTGGTTGAAAATCAAAGATATCTCTTGCTTTTTTAGGAATAACAATTTGACCACGTTCCCCAACAGTGACATTTCCAAAGATATGTTTGCCAACAGGTGGAACAGCATATCCCTTTTTATCATGATCGTGGTGTACCAAATCATCAATAGTGACACCATAAAGATTGGCAAGTGCCATAGAATTCATTAAGTCTGGTATAGACTCCCCATTTTCCCACTTTGCAACAGCTTGTCTAGAAACACCTATTTTTTCTGCGACATATTCTAGTGTAAAATGATGTGCATTTCTTAGAAACATTAAATTCTTACTTATCATATTTTTCATACCTCCCTATAGTTTTAAGTATACTCTTCTTTTCATGTTTATCCACCAATCACCATTAACAAGTTATGTTATATTTGGTTGCATGAAAAAAGCAGATTTTTATCTGCTAAATTTCTTTTGTATACTCTTTTAACCATATTTTCTCTTCTTCACTTAAGAAAGGAGAGACTTTGTTGTAAACTTGTTGATGATAGTCATTTAACCATTTCTTTTCTTTATATGTTAATATCTCAACATCAATAGCATCTAAATCAATAGGAGCAACAGTCAAAACATCAAAATGCATGAATTGACCATATTCATTTTCTACTCCATCAACGCATAACAACTCATTTTCAATACGGATACCATATTGTCCTTCTAAATAAATACCAGGTTCATCAGTCACAATCATACCTGCTTCTAGTTTACATTCTTCGCCTTGTAAGCGAGGGCGAGGACGAATACCCTGAGGTCCTTCATGAACATTTAAGAAATGTCCAACCCCATGTCCAGTACCACATTGATAATCAATATCTTCTTCCCACATAGGTGTTCTTGCTAGAATATCTAAACTAATGCCAGTTGCTCCATAAAGGAAATGAGCATTCTGTAATGCTAACATGCCTTGCAAGACCATTGTAAAATGTTTCTTTTGAATTGGAGAAATATGACCTAATGCATAAGTTCTTGTAATATCAGTTGTCCCATCTAAATATTGCCCACCACTATCAATAAGTAAGAAACCATTACCTTCAACTTTTGAATGATCTTCTTGTGTAGCGTGGTAATGCATTAATGCTGCATTTTTATTAAATGCACAAATTGTTGTAAAACTCAAATCTACAAATAAATCCTGTTGTTGTCTCAATTCTGCCACTTTATCTGAAATACTGATTTCATCCATTGGAATTTTACCATAATTCTTTTTTAACCAATACATGAATTTCGTCATAGCAACACCATCTTTAATATGGGCATTTTTTGTATTCTCAATCTCTACATCATTTTTAATAGCTTTAAAAGCTTGTGAAGGATTCATACCATTAACAATATCACATGAAATCAAATTAAATAATTCGTAATTGATCTGCTGAGTATTTAATAATACAGAACCTTCTAATTTCATAACATCTTGATAGATTTGATAATAATCCTTAATAATAACCTGTTCTTGTAAGTAAGCATCAACCATAGATTGATCATATGCTTCTTTTTGTAAATAAAGATAAGATTGATCAAGTGTAATTAATGCAAAAGCAAGGGCGGTTGGAGAACAAGGAATGTCCCCACCACGAAGATTAAATATCCAAGCAATATCATCCAATGGAGTGACAATATGAGATGTGCAATTGTTTTCTTTCATGTACTCTTGAATAATTTCAATTTTCTCATGAGCAGATAAACCATTGTACTTCAAATCATAGATGTATGCTTTTTGACAAGACATAGCAGGACGCTGAGTCCAGAATTCATCTAAAAGATCTATACATTCGATATCATGTTCAACATCTTCTAACACTTCTTCTAAATCTAAAACAAATTGTGCATTCATTGTTTGACCATCAAATGCAATGATGTCATGAGGTTGCACATCCTGACTTAAAAACTCTAACAGAGTTGGGACACCTTTTTGTGACATCTTCATAAGTGTAATTCCCTCTTCAAGTTGTTTTGCAGCTTGAATGAAGTATCTTCCATCTGTCCATAAGTAAGCAGCATCTTGTTTCACTAACAAAATACCAGCACTCCCTGTAAAGCCACTTAAATAGGCACGTGATTGGAAATGGTCTCCAACTGTTTCTGATTGATGATCATCATCAGTAGGGACAATATAATAGCTTAAATTCTTTTCTTTTAATAATTTTTGAAATTCCTTTATCATTTTTATCACCAATTAATACTTTAACACATTTTTCATATTTTTAATAATAAAATATGTTAAAATAAGGTTGCTAGCTTAAAAAATAGCATTTGCAACCTAACGTTGACAAAAAGCAAGTTGATGTTGGTAGAGAATACAAACGATATTTTATAAGATATATGTGAGGTGAGGATATATGGATTTCGGAATGAAATTACAAAGTTTAAGAAAAGAAAAAGGATTGTCACAAGAAGCATTGGCAGAAAAACTTCATGTTTCTAGACAGGCAGTCAGTAAGTGGGAATCAGGTGCAGGGTATCCAGAAATGGATAAACTCATTTTAATTAGTGACTTGTTTGGTGTGACTATTGATTATTTAATTAAAGATAGTCATGAATCTGTTCCAGATGATCAAAGAGCGGAATCAAAATATTTTATGAATAGTCAAAAAATAAAAGAGTATATGAATTTCAAGAGACATTTTGGATTACGTATTGGGGGAGCAGTATCAGCGATTATTCTTTCTGTTATTTTTCCAATTCTTATGAGTGATAAGCAGTATGAAATGATAGGGACAATGATTATGCTGTTGATTGTTGCATTGGCAGTTGGGGTTTTAATCATAACGGGTATGTCATGTGAAGGGTATTCAGAGCTTGAGAAAAAAGAAATTAATATGAGTTTTAATGATTTGCAGGATATACAAAATCAGTACATGAATTTTAAATCAAAATTTGGGATGTCTATAGCATTTGGTGTTTTCTTTATTATATTTGCAGTTGCTATGACAGTGTTTGTTGAAGAATATGTAAAGAATGAATATCTATCTGGTATGATCTTATTTGTTTGTGTTGCGATATCTGTTTTTATATTTATCTATCAAGGTATTAAAGATGGAATGTATCGTTTTCTTGTTCAAAACAGGAAATATATAACAGAACAAAAGAAAGAGGAAAAGAGTCTATATGCTATGACAATGCCTTTAGCAGCAATGATTTATTTGGTCATGGGATTTACTCAAGGATGGTGGCATCCAGGGTGGATTATCTTCCCAGTTGTAGCAATCATTACTGCAGGAATAGAATCTTTTATGAATAAAGAATAGATGAAAAGATGTTCACAGTTGTGTTTCTTATTTGGTTTTCTTATTTGTAGCATTTTATCAGTTATTGATAGATTTATGAAAACGATACCCAATTTGATATATATTGTTGGTATGGTTATGGGAAGTGGCATTGTATTGATAGGAATATTATTGTTAAAAAGATCAGAATGATAGAAATCATTCTGTTTTTTTTTATTAAAATGAGTTCAATTTTTTCAAAAAAATCTTGAAAAAGACTGAACTTGTAGAATATGAAAAGAGATTAGATAATAAATATAGAAGATAGGAGGAGAGTTATGAAATTATTTATTGATACTGCAAACATAGAAGAAATTCAAAAAGCAAATGATTTAGGTGTCATTTGTGGGGTAACAACCAATCCATCATTGATTGCTAAAGAAGGAAGAGATTTTAAAGAAGTGATTAAAGAGATTGCAGAGATTGTAGATGGACCTATTAGTGGTGAAGTCAAAGCAACAACAACCCAAGCTGAAGATATGGTTATTGAGGCAAGAGAGATTGCTAAGATTCATAAGAATATGGTTGTGAAGATACCAATGTGTGAAGAAGGTTTAAAAGCAGTTAAAATCTTATCACAAGAGGGTATTTCAACAAATGTGACTCTTGTCTTTAGTGCCACACAGGCTTTATTAGCAGCCATTGCTGGAGCAACTTATGTATCGCCATTCTTAGGAAGATTGGATGATATTTCAGCATCGGGAATTGATTTGGTGGCAGATATTATGCAGATTTTTAATCAATATGGATTTGAAACTGAGGTCATCTGTGCTAGCATACGTCATCCTATACACGTTATAGAATGTGCAAGATTAGGTGCTGATATTGCAACTGTACCATATCAAATCATTATGCAAATGATACAACATCCATTAACTGATATTGGTGTAGAAAAGTTTATAAAAGACTATCAAAAAGTTTTTGGTTAAAACAATAGGTGATATGTTATTATCCACATTCCAAGTTGTGATAGAATAGGAAACATAAGTCTATTTTTTCAAAAAAATTGTTGAAAAATGTTGAACTTGAATAAAAAGTCTCAAAAGTAAATAATTGAGGTAGGAAGGATAAATATGAACATACGACAAAAGCACATGCTCAATACACTTGTGAATGATGGTTCTATCCATATTGGAACAAGTGCTCAAAAATTTAATGTTGGTGAAAGAACAATTCGATATGATTTAGATGTTATTGCGGACTATATTTCAACAAAGTTACAACACCAGGGATTAATGATCAAAAATAACATTGCACATCTTATGATTAATCAAGATGAAATTCAAGATTTAAGATTAGAAGAGATGGATAATGATTATTATGAAATTAAGATTTCTTCAGAAGAAAGAATGATTATGATTCTTTATGACTTATGTTGGGCAACTGATAAGATGACAATTCAGCAATTTGCTGATAAATATTTTGTAAGTCGAGGGACAATCAATAGTGATTTTATTGAAATTAAAAAATGGTGTCATAAAAGACATATTCCACTTGTTTCTTTAAAAGGAAAAGGCATTTATATTGATGCTACTGAAAAACAAAGACGTGCTTATTTAAGTGAACTTATTCGTTCTTCTACAAAATTAGATCATTATAAAGATTTTATTTTTATAGAATGGTTTAAAGATATAGATGTTGAAACCATTAAAACAATTGTGACAAAAGCTGAAAAGAAATATGGTATTTGGTTAACTGATATCGCTTTTGAAGGATTAAGTATTCATATTGCTTTATCAATTAAACGTTATCAAAGTCATCATATTTCAGAAAGTCATGAAGCATCTCATTATACAGATATTGATCCACTCCCTTACCAAATGGCTAGTGAAATCGTCCATGAAATCAATAGACAGTTTGAATTAAAACTCCCAGAAACAGAAATTATCTATGTCGCTATCCATTTAGGCGGGAAATCAAGTTATTTAAATGAAGATGATGTTGGTAGTCATGCACTTGTAGAGTACTACGCAATTAATATGATTATTCATGTGGGAAATATCTTGAAGGTTGATTTAAAACAAGATAAACGATTGTTAGATGGACTTATTCAACATTTAAGAGCATGTCGTTATCGTTATAAGAATGATATGGTTATTGAGAATCCTTTAAAAGAGGATTTGATTGAAAGTTATCCCAATCTGTATCAGATTTTATCACTGTTTATTAATGATACACAAGATCAAGGTTATATTCGATTTAATGATGATGAAATGACTTATGTTCTTCTTCACTTTGCTGCTGCTATTAATCGAAGAAGTCAAAAATCTAAAGAAATTCCTAATATATTAGTGGTCTGTTCAACAGGATTAGGAACCTCAGAACTGGTCGTTTCATCATTAAATAGATACTTTAAATTAAAAATTCAAGCTTGTACTGCTTTACATCAGTTACAGTACTATTTAGGAAAGTATCCAATTGATCTCATTATTACAACAGTTCCATTAGAATCAATAGTTCCACATGTGAGAGTTCATCCAATACTTACAGATGAGGATAACAATAACATTAGAAAGAAGTTATCTGAATTGGGATTTGAAATTATTAATCAAGAAGATTCAATTACAAAAGAATTATCTATCTTAATGGATCACTATATGAAAGATAAAGACGATTCTAAATTAATTAATGAATTAACTGAACTGTATCAAAAAATAAAACCTAATGAAAATAGTTTAGAAAGAACAATGGGGGAATATAAAATGCTTAGTGAATTATTAACGGATCAAACAATTCAATTGAATATTGATGTTCCAGATTGGCAGGAAGCCATTCGTGCCTCGGGTAAGATATTGGCTGAACAAGAATATATAACAGATGATTATATTCAGGCATCAATACATAGTGTCAAGGAATATGGACCTTATATTGTCATTACCAAAGGTGTAGCCCTTGCACATGCAACGAATAATCAAGGAGTCTTACGTACTGGAATGTCATTGGTGAGATTAAAAACACCTGTAGAATTTGGCAACGCCAATAATGATCCTGTTAGATTTGTTTTTACACTGGCTACAATTGATTCAACTTCGCATTTGGTTGCATTATCAGACCTTGCAGAATTTTTGGAGAGAAAAGAGTTTATGAATATCTTGTCTCGTGCAACTGAAGCTGAACAATTGATCAAATATATCAAAGAAAATGAAACAAATGTGAAAGGAGAATAAAAAATGGCTAGAAAAACAGCATTAATTATGTGTCGTACAGGGATGGGGAGCTCTTTGATGTTAAAAATCAAAGTTGATAAATTAATTATGAAAAATAATTTTCCATTAGACGTTACACATGATGCATTTAGTGGTTTTGCAGGTCAACAGAAGACAGATATTATTATTACAATGGATGACTTAGTTGATGAATTTAAAGGTTCATCAGCCTATGTTATTGGAGTTAAAGATATCATGGATGTTGATTATATTGAGAGCGAACTCAAAAAGTATTTTGCTGAAAATAATTAGGAAGAGGAGGAAAGAATATGTTTATACTAGAGTTTGTTGTTTATGATTTATTAGGGGAAGCATCGTTACTTGTTGGATTGATGGCACTTATTGGATTATTGATTCAAAAGAAATCTGCTGCTCAAGTTATTTCGGGAACGATTAAAACAATTGTTGGATTCTTGATTTTTGGGATAGGTTCTTCTGCTGCACAAGGAGCTTTGAATGGATTTCAATCATTGTTTGCGAGTGGTTTTGGGTTAGAAGGGGTTACACCTATTTCTGAAGCGATTACTGCTCAGGCACAAACATTATTCCCAATGGTTATTGCATTAATTATGGTTTTAGGATTTGTATGTAACCTGATTATTGCAAGATTCACAAGATTTAAATATATCTTTTTAACTGGAGGACATAGTTTATTCTTAGCTGCCTTATTAGCAATCTTATTAAAAGCTTTAGGTTTATCTGATGTTATGGCAATTGGAATTGGTGCTATTATTCTGGGATTGGCTTCATGTATCTATCCTGCTATTGCTCAAAAATATATGAATAAAGTTACAGGTAGTGAAGATATTGCGATTGGTCATTATTGTTCAATTGCTTATGCTCTGTCAGGTTGGATTGGTGGTAAAGTTGGTAATCCCAAAAAGAGCACAGAGTCTATTGAGTTACCTGGCTGGTTATCAATCTTTAAAGATTACATAGTTTCTGTTTCATTATCAGTTGGTATTTTCTATTATGTTGCTGCTATTGCTGCTGGACAAGGTGCTGTTGAAGTTCTTTCAGGTAGTCAACATTGGTTGATTTATCCATTAATGCAAACATTAACATTTACTGGTGGACTTTATGTCATTATTACTGGTGTTCGTTTATTCTTAGGCGAAATTGTTCCTGCATTCGTAGGTGTCTCTGAGAAATTTATTCCTGGAGCAAAACTTGCATTAGACTGTCCTGTTGTGTTTCCTTATGCACCAACGGCTACAGTTATGGGATTTATCTCAGCTTATATTGCTGGATTGTTATGTATGTTAATCATGATTGCAATGGGAACAACAGTGATCATTCCAGTAGCTATTCCTTACTTCTTTATTGGTGCCACTGCTGGAGTTTTTGGTAATGCAACAGGTGGTTGGAAAGGATGTATTATTGGGGCATTTATTGCTGGGGTTTTAATTGCTGTAGGACCTGCAATTATTTATCCTATTATGAAGAGTGTTGGGCTATCTGGAAGTAGTTTCCCTGAAACTGATTTTAACTTAATTGGTATTATCTTTAATTTCATTGGTAAACTTATAGGTGCTTGGTAATAGGAATGCCCTTGAATAAAGGGCATTTCTTTCTAAAGAAAGAGGTGTAAAAATGAAAGAAATCAAAGAATTAGAATTATTAGCCAATCAAAATAGAAGGCGTATTATTGATATGGTCTATCAAGCGGGTGTTGGACATGTTGGAGGTGCATTATCTATAATTGATATATTAACAGCTATCTATGAATTAGATGTTGATTTTAAGAAAGAAAAGCGCAGTCGTGTTATTCTTTCAAAAGGACATGCTGTTCCTGCTCAATATGCTATTTTAGCCAGTTATGGGATGATTGATGAAGGTGAGTTTAAAACATTTAGACAATTAAATTCTCGTTTACAGGGACACCCTTATACAAAAGATATCCCCGAAGTGGATGCAACTACAGGATTGCTTGGTCAAGGTTTCTCAATGGCAGTAGGACATGCGATTGTGAAAAAGAATAATAAAGAAAATCATCGTATCTATGCTATTGCCGGTGATGGAGAAATGCAAGAAGGTGAAATGTGGGAAGCTATGATGTCAGCAGCCCATCATCATCTTAATAATTTGGTTTTCATTATTGATTATAATAAACTATCTTCTGGTGGACCTACAAATGATGTTATTTATATGGAATCGTTTGTTGATAAAGCAAAGGCATTCCATTTCCATACAATTGAAATTGATGGTCATAATATGAAACAAATTGTTTCTGCTTTAAATGAGACTAAACTGGTTGTTGATAAACCTATTTGCATTATAGCAAATACAATCAAAGGCAAAGGTATTTCATTTATGGAATCTGTTCCTAAATGGCATTCAAGTGGTTTAACTGATGAAGAGTACGAAATAGCTAAAAAAGATTTATTGAAGAGAGAGGAGGATATTAAAAATGGAATATAAACTCACAACAATTCGTGAAATTATTGGGGATGTTTTATGTGAACAAGGAAGAAAAAATCCTGATATCTATGTCATTGATAGTGACCTAGCTAAATCAACAACAACCAATAAATTCCAGAATGAATTTCCTAATCGTTTTGTAGAAACAGGAATTGCTGAGCAAAATGCTGTTTCTATTGCCACTGGAATTGCAGATGAAGGAAAAATTCCTTTCTATGTAAACTTTGCTATTTTTGTTTCAGGGACAGCTTGGACACAAGTACGTCAAGCATGTTATGCCAATGCAAATGTCAAATTCATTGCTACGCATCCTGGTATGGATGGAGGTTATGATGGAGCAAGTCATCATGCAAATGAAGATATTGCATTAATGCGAGTTTTGCCAAATATGAAAGTTCTTGTTCCTAGTAACCATGATGAATTTAAAAAATGTGTCCAATTAGCCATTGATCATGAAGGACCAGTCTATATTCGTGCTGCTCGAGATGTTGTGCCAGATTTACCATCACACTTTGATGTAGAAATTGGACACAGTTATTGTGTTGAAAACAATGGCAATGATTTTGCTATGATTTTTGAAGGGTCAACAACTGATTTGGCATATCGTTCATTTGAAACATTAACAAATGAAGGCTTTAATGGTCAATTGATTAATATCTTCTCAATTAAACCAATGGATAAAGACTATATTCGTAAACTTGCTAAAGAAGTGAAAAGAATAGTTACAGTTGAGAATCATTCAGTCATTGGGGGAATTGGTAGTGCTATTAGTGAGATTGTATCAGAAATGAGTGAACATGCCCCAGTGGTAAAAATTGGAGTAGAGGATGTTTTTACTGAGTCTGGACCATCTCTTGCTATTAAAGAAAAATATGGACTTAATGTAGAAAATATAAAAACAAAGATGAAAGAGATATATGAATAGATATGAAAAAGATACTTTCCTAAAAAAGTATCTTTTTTGCTTAAGTGTAATAGGTCTTTTTCAATTCACTTATAAGTTATACTCTCTATTATCTAATAGTATAAGCATATATTTTATACACATGAATGTTTTTTGTTTTTTGTTCTTGAAGCATGCTTAATAATCCATTGACATTCCTTTGTTATATTTTCATTTTGCCAACTGGATACAATGAATTCAAACTTCTCTTGATCTTCCTTATATAAATCATTGAGATTATTTGCGACACTTTTTTGAATTGTTTTATCAGTATCATCCTTAAGACAAGTTAATAATTCATAATAAATATCAAAATATTCTAGGGCAACATACAGTTTTTTTGACCAAGGTAACCGTATCCTTATGCACTCACTTGCTAATCGACGTACTCTTTGATTGCTATCCTGACTCCATTTCAAAAGTAGATTCATTGATTGTTCAGGAAACTGATTTATAATTGTACGCATACAAAATTCACTCGTAAATCTTTTTGTTAATTCTTTACTAAAGGATGTACTGACTTCAAAATTTTCACCACCAAATAACTCAACAAATTTCCCAATTGGCCAAAGCCAATATCCCTCTGTAAACATGCCTAAACTGCCATTGAGTTCTGGCCCTAATATTTTTTTAAAAATACCAATCGTCTCTGAATAGTTTAAGGGGATAGATGCTTTTAATGCATTAGCTAGCAATTCTTGTCTATCATTAAATTCTAATTGCTCAATTGTTGGTCTTATCAATGAAATAAATTGATTGTCATTGAATTCTGAATAGACTGATTTTATCTTTTTAGCTAAAAAATATCCATATTCAATATCATAATAGTCTTTTACTTTCTTACCCATTCTTTTTAAATCCTTTTAATAAATAGTCAACTGCTTTATAAATTTGTTCATTATTCAAATTGTCAGATTCAGCAAGATAGATTGATAAATCATTTAAAGCACCAGATATCATATGTGAAATCATATGAATATCAAAATCAATTAATTGTTCATTTTTTTGAATAATCATAAGTTGTTCTTCTAAAAGTAAAACAGAATTTTCATCATCCATTTTCTTCCACTGAGTCCATTCTATAATATTAGGAGCTTCAATTAAGAGTATTCTTTTATTATTTTCTAAAGTTGCTGCTTCTACAAATCCAACACATCCTAATATTAATTGTTCCCAAATATCTTTTGATGATTGAGCTCTTTTTTCAACATTTAATCCAACCTCATGTTGTACAAGATTTAAAACTGCTTTAAAAAGATTTTTTTTATTTTTAAAGTGATGATAGACTGCCCCTCTTGTCATATTTGCTTCTTTCGCAATAGCCTCTAAAGATGTATTTTCATATCCATATGTGGAAAAATGATGACGTGCAATTGATATTAAGTTCTTGGTTGTATGAAGAGTTGCTAATTCTTTTTTATTATTAGTCATTATTTTCACCTAATTCTTGATTGCCTTTGTTATTTTCATAGGAAGGTTGAATCAATTGAATAATATCAACTAAATTTTTGTTGGGTGTTTCAATCATAAAATGTCTTTGCCCGTAATCTTCATTTCGAATATCCAACAATATTAATGAATGATTTTTATTCATAAATCTAGAATAGACAGTATCTACATCATCAACTTCAATGTTTAGAATAATACCTTCGCATTGTTTTCTAAACTGTTCTGGTATTGTATTATGAGAACTATCAATCATTGCTATCTCAAAACCATCATTATCTTTTAAACTTATATACCAATCACTTGTAAAGATTTCTTGAAAATCAAATAAATCTGTAAAAAAATTTGCCTCTTCTTGTATTTTATTACACATAAGTACTGGATAAAAACTTTTCTTCATATAAATTTCTCCTTTCTCTTTGATATAAACAATATAACATACATTCTGTATGTATGTCAATGGTATGAGAATTATTAGAAATACAAATGAAATGTTTCATAGAGCTGTCTAAAGTAGAAAATCAGTTAATCAAAATGATTAACTGATTGAATTAAATTACTGAACTTTTTTAAACAATTTTCTACATCTGTAAAAAATCTACAAAGGTGATATCCATCAGCAACCGCATGATGAATATTTAATGATAATGGCATAATGATTCTCCCACTTTCATTTTTTATATATTTTCCCCAAGTAATAACAGGCGCAATATATAGACCAGAATCAAAAATGTGCATATCAAAACTTTGATAATGTAACCATGGTAAACAAGATACATCAAATGTATTTGGTGGAATATTTTTTTGATCAAACCAACGGTAAGTTTGATAGACTTGCATATCTTTTATAAACTGCTGGTAAAATGCTTCAAAGTCAGAATGATAATCAATAACTAACTTTACAAACTTTTCATCTTCTTGATGAAAGTGTGTATAATAGGGGGAAATATAATCCCATGTACCAACTTCTCCATCTTCATTATATCCCATACGCAATTCTTCACGGCAATTAACTGCTGAACTTATAACCCATATCATTGCTGGATAGAACTTATATTTTTTATCATGGATCACCTGTAGGAATTCTGTGATATCAATGTTAACAGTCATACTCATGACACAACGCATATCATTTATGAAATGCTGAAACAGTTCTGCTCTGTCCCATGTGTCTAAATTCTTTTTTGTAAATTTCATTTTTTCTGCCTCCTAGAATTTTTCTTTAATTTTAAGAGGCTTTATTGAGTCCGATTTTCATTTTCCATTTTCCTTTCATATATATTATCACATTATATAACTTTTTAAATATGAATTACTGATATTTTAATTATATAATTCTGTTGTGCAATAAGCAACAAAAATCAATTGTTGTGTGAGTTTACACTTTTTAAAATCTATTGATTCAACGGTAATAAAATGTTTATAAACAGTTTTTTATTTTTATATTCTGCTGAAATTTCACCATTCATTTGCTGAATGAGAGTCTTAGAAATCTCTAAGCCTAATCCAGTTGATTTTTTAGCAGTATTGACAGTATAAAAGCGATCAAATAATCTTTCTATTTCTATCTGATTTAAATTCACAGCAGTATTGGTAAAAGTTATCTCACCATAATCTGTTAGAGTTATTTCTAAATCTCCATCACTATATTTAATAGCATTACTTAATAGATTTGTGAACACACGAGAGAGTGCTGCCGGATTAAGATGACAGATAACTTTTTCAGTAGGCATATTAATCTTTGGAATGATTCCTCTTTCTTTAAATGCCATATAAAAATCAGCAAGACTATCTTCTAATATATCATTGAGAATAATATCTTCTTTATTATCATTATTTTGTGAAATTATGGATAAAGAATAGAGAAAGAGTTCATCAGTTAATTGTTTTAGTGATTCAACTCGGTTGCTGATGATTTTAATATATCGCTCAACGTCTAAAGACTTGTCTTCTTCTTCTAAAAGATCTAAATAGCCATAAATAGCAGTCAAAGGTGTTCTTAAATCATGTGAGATATTTGTCACGGCTTCTTTGAGTTTTTGACCACCATTTAAATAGTTGTGTCGTTCTTGTTTAAGAAGTTGTAATTGTTTATTAAGTTCATTTGCCAAATGTTTGATATGTCTATCACCAGTTGATACTAAAATCAATGTATTGGTTTCATCAGAAAGATGTTCTGCGAGTTCTGTGCAGATTTTATCTATATTTCTATTAACAAAGATAATTTTTATAAGCAGTATAATAATGATTCCAAGTAAAACTATGCACAAAAACCAAGGAAGAAACATCTTTTTCACCAACCTTTATTTTAAATCTTTTTTACGAAAAATATATATGCCAAATCCAGATATAAGAGTTATTAAGGAAAGTGCATATGCACATAACTTCCATAGTGTGATTGTGTCAACTGACATAGTTTGAAATATCTGTCCATAGGGATTAAAATCAAATAAAAACTGAAAAATTGTGACTTGATATTGAGGTAGAAAGCCAGGTCTTGCAAGCGAGTAACAGAGGAGTCCAGCAAACATTAAAATAAAGGCTGTTAAAATACAAATAATTGATGTCCTTGCTTTATTTGATGAAATCATACCTATAAAATTGAAAATTGCAATATATGAGATACATGCTAACCAGTAAGCTAATCCTATAAGCATTATTTGACTTATAGTTATATTTACTGAGGCATGTGAAACAAGAGTAAAAATACCACCTATAAGTCCCCAAATAAAGTAAATGATTGTGACTGCCACAGTGCCAGTTATAAAGCTTGCTAAATAAATAGTTTCTCTCTTATGACCAACAATAAGTTTATTTCGAATGGTTCCATCGTTATACTCTGTTCCAAGAAATAGACTATAGAAAATCGAAATCAATATACCAACAACTTGAAGAGATGCAAACAAAATCAAATCTACACGTGTTGAATTTTGATCAAGTAATATATAAGCAAATGAGCATTCTATCATAGCCATGAATAGAAGTGTTACCCAGAATGCCCTATTGAGCCATAGCCGGCTGATATTCGCGGATAATAAATTATACATTTTTATGACCTCCAATTAACTCAATATAATAGCTTTCTAGATTTTCATCGTTTTCTTGCATAGAAACGATTGTACAGTTCACCTTATCTAAGGCGAGTGCCAGTTGTGAGACTTGAACTTTAGCATAAATATCAGCCTCTGTTTCAGAAAGGATTTTATATTCAAGTTTCATTTGATCAAGTATTTGAGCAAGTGCTTTTGTATTGCTTACTTTTATATGTATACATTTTCTACAAGCCATTTGTAGTTCTTCTGAACTTATTTCTTTAACAATGCATCCATTATCAATAAATCCATAGTGAGTTGCTAGTTTTGAAAGTTCATCTAGGATATGACTTGAAATGAAAACTGTTATTTGCTGTTCATGATTGAGTTTTAAAATGAGTTCACGCATTTCTATAATTCCTTGAGGGTCAAGACCATTGATTGGTTCATCAAGTATTAAGAAATCCGGATGACCAGCAAGTGCTATAGCGATTCCTAGCCTTTGTCGCATACCAAGAGAAAAGTTCTTTGCTTTCTTTTTTCCAGTATGACTGAGTCCAACTAATTCTAAAATGTCTTTTAATCCATCAAAAGATGGCATCCCTAAAATGCAAAATTGCTGTTTGAGATTCTCTTCAGCAGACATCTCAAGATAAATAGATGGTGTTTCTACCACAGCACCCATCCTTCTTCGTATCTTATCAAACCCTTTTTCATGATTTTGTTTTGTGTACAATGTATAATCACCAGATGATGGATATTGAAGACCACAAATCAATCGAATAAGAGTTGTCTTTCCAGCACCATTTTTTCCAACAAAACCATATATAGCTCCTTTAGGAACATTTATTGTTAATCCATTGAGTGCTTTAAACTGTCCATAATGCTTACTTAAGTTATTTGTTCTTAAAACATATTCCATATGTTTACCCTCCTTTATAAGATAATATTATTTTAATCAATTTTTATAAAGAAAGTAGTAAAGAAAAAAGTAAAGAAATCGTAAAGATTTATGAAGTTCTAAGTTTGAAGCCAATTCCCCATACAGCTTCTATGTAGTCTTTACCAGTCACTTCACGAAGTTTTTTTCTTAAGTTACTGATATGCATTTTTAATGAACTTTCTGTACAGTCTGGAGTATCATCACTTATACGCTCTAATAAAAGTGATTTGGTAATGATTTGTGATGGATTTTGCATCAATAATTTTAAGATTGCATACTCAGTCCTTGTTAACTTAATTTCAGTATTGTGAATGGTCACTGTATGTGTATTGTGGTGAAGGTTCAATTCTTCAAAAGTAAGTATTGGAGATGATTCAAGGAAAATTGGTTTACGAAGTTGAACAGCAATTCTAGCCAAGAGTTCTTTTTTGTGGAATGGTTTGGTCATATAATCAACCGCACCATTAAGCAAAAGATTAACTTTGTTATCAATGTCAATTTTAGCACTTATAATAATAACGGGTATATTTTTAATCTTCGGCAGGACCTCTTCCCCATTGAGACCAGGCAACATTAAATCGAGGAGTACAAGATCTGGCTTTGCATGTTCAAGCAAAAGAATAGCTTCAGTTCCAGAATAGGCACGAGAAGTTTCATATCCTTCTTTTATAAGCGTTTCTTCAAGCATATTTCCAATATCTATATCATCATCAATGATTAATATTTTTTTCATATTCATTCATCTCCACTTTGAAGCTTATCAGTATCTTTATTTTTAGCAAGATATGCATCTATAAATTTCTTTGATGGAGAATATATTTTCTCTGGTAAACGTTCAAGAGAAAACCATTTCCATTCATCTTGCTTCTCTGGCTCCATGATTTCTAAATGACCAGTATAATCCTTTGTAATCATTTGAATTGTAACAAAATGTTTATGAGGTTGAATATCATCAACCGCACTGAATACTTCTAGATTCCAAACATCTAAATTTGTTTCTTCCTTCACTTCTCTTTTTGCACATTCAAATATAGTTTCATCATATTCCTGTTTTCCACCAGGTAAACACCAACTATCTGGTTCAAATATACCTCCAGTATCTTTTCCACCTGCTATACGATGTCCTAATAAAATTCTATTATCTTTTATAATCATAACACCGATTCCAACTTTTATGGTATCTCCCATTTTCTCACCTCATTGAATTTTTTCATAAATCATTTATAAAGACTATTTTACTACTTAATCACATATTCAACAAACAAATCATTAATAAAATCAAAATTCAGTAATTCTCAACATACTTTTTGTTTGTTTTTAAATAGAGACTATGAATTATTATATAATGATAATGTATAAATATAAATTATTGTTTCATATATTGTTATCTATAATGAAATCAGTGTATAATAAAAACAACAATACAAGGAGAAAGAATTATGGATAAAAAATGGAGTTTAAAAGAATTATATACATCTTTTGAAGACATTCAGTTTCAAAATGATTTAAAAGAAGTTGAAACAATATTAAATGATATGCGTAAATATCCATTACTACCAAATGAACAATCACATCTTATCCAATATCTAGAAGAAGAAAATCATTTAGACGATTTGGTAGAAAAGTTATATGCATATGTAAGCTTAACAATGAATGCTGATACAAATGATTATGAAGCTATTAAATATGCATCAGTCATTGAAACATTACTTGCTTCTTTTGCAGATGCAAGTGCTAAAATTCAAAAATGGATTGCTCAATTTGATTTTCAACAATTAACAGATTCTTATGTACAGGATCATATGTTTGTCTTAAATGAAATCAAACAACAAAATAAATACTTATTAGATGATCAAAGTGAATCTGTTTTAGCAAATATGAAAACAACAGGATCTAGTTCTTGGTTAAAATACAAAGATCAATTAATATCTTCATTGGAAGTTATAATGGATGGGAAAGTCTATCCATTAACTGAAGTCTTAAATATGGCTTATTCAAAAGATAAAGAAATCAGAAAAAAAGCATACGAGGCAGAGATTGCAGCGTATACAAGTGTTGAACATGGTATAGCAAGTGCATTAAATGCGATTAAGGGTGAAGCCATTACAGTGACACAATTACGAGGGTACGATTCGGTTTTACAAAGAACGCTGATAGATTCAAGAATGTCTCAAAAGACATTAGATGTTTTACTTGCTACAATGAAAAAAGCACTACCTATGTTTGAAAAGTATTTTCAAACAAAAGCACAATATTTAGGATATCAAAATGGATTACCTTGGTATGATATGTATGCACCCATTGTTGATGTGAATAGTGAATATGACTATGAAAAAGGAAGTCAATTTGTGATTGAGCAATTTTCTTCATTTTCACAAAACTTAGGTGATTATGCTAAAATGGCAATAGAAAAAAATTGGATTGATGTTTATCCTAGACAGGGGAAAGTAGGTGGAGCATTTTGTAATAACTTACATTGTATTGAAGAAAGTCGTTTCTTATTGAATTATGGAAATGATTTTAGCGATGTCATTACAATGGCACATGAACTTGGACATGGTTTTCATGGACATTGTTTAAATAGCCAAACAGCTATGAATGCTAATTATCCAATGCCAATAGCTGAAACAGCTTCAACATTTTGTGAAACGATTGTTAAAAAGGCAGCCTTAAAAAATGCTTCCCAAGCTGAACAATTAATGATTTTAGAGAATGAGTTATCAGATTGTGCACAAGTGATCGTTGATATATATTCACGTTTCTTATTTGAAAGTCGTTTGATTGAAAAAAGAAAAGAGGGTCCATTAAGTGTTGCTGAGATAAAAGATTTAATGATTGAAGCACAAAAGGAAGCTTATGGTCATGGTTTAGACCAAAATACATTGCATCCTTATATGTGGACATGGAAACCTCATTATTATGAAGCGGACTATGCTTTCTATAATTTCCCTTATGCTTTTGGTTTGTTATTAGCAAAAGGATTATATGGACTGTATCTTAAGGAAGGAAATCAATTTGCAACAACTTATGAAAACTTTTTATCATTAACAGGAAAGATGAATTTAGAGGATGTTGGAAAAAGTGTTGGTATTGATTTGACTTCTGAAGATTTTTGGCAAAATTCTATTGATATGATTCAAGAGGATATTTATTTATTTGAAAGATTATTACGAGAAGTTTAAACAGGTTGATCATCAATCTGTTTTTGTTTCTCAATTAAAATCAATGTGTTAAAATAGATTTGAGGTGATGGAGATGTTAAGGAAAATGATAAGTGTTATAGTGACAATCATTCTAACATATCTCTATTTTAAGGTTATTGCTCAACCCATCAATCAATATTTCTTTAGAACTGATCATGAAGGAATGAGTTTGATCATTTTATTTATTGTGTATTTTGTAATCATTTTGCCAGTTATTTTAATTCTTGTGAACAAGTTTATTATGAAATAATTTTTATTTATCTTAGAGAGTGGTACAATAGATTTAAAGAAGGTGCTGTTATGAAAAATAAAAAGTTAGATATCATTTTTAAGTTGTGTATTTTGGTCTATGTAATAACATTGATTTATGCTTTTTATATGAACTGGCAAGGAAAATATTTTGGTATGACATTTGTCGCTTGTTTAACGCCGTTTATGGCACCATTGTTTATGAAACTTATCAAAGTTAAAGTTCCTGATGAATTCTATTTGTTGAATATTATTTTTATTTATTTTGCAAGTCTGTGGGGTAGTTGTTTAGGTGGCTATTCTACACCTTATTATGATAAATTTACTCATTTTGCGAGTGGAATTGTGATTTGTGAATTGGCGTATATGTTATATAAACATCTTTTAAGAAATGAGAAAAGAAAGATTGTTATGTGTATATTTATCAATGCAGTTAATGCTACCATTGCATTACTTTGGGAGTTTTATGAGTATGCTTTGCTTGTCTTTTTTCAATATGATGCAATTAGAAATGTAACAGGGGTTCATGATACAATGACAGATATGCTAGTGGCAGTTATTGGAGGAATACTATTAACCATTTATTTGGTGAGGTTTGATCAATCTTCAAAAGACCATTTCTTTGTTTCATTAGAAAGAAAACTATATAAACTCAATCATAAATAATTAGATAAAAAGATATTGAATACATGATTTCAATATCTTTTTATCTGTTTAAACCATAATTGTTATGGTTAAACAGATATATGATTATCATTTTGAATAGCTCTTAATCCTGCTTCTATTTGTTTAATTATGTTTTCATTATCTGTAAGTTCACAGATTAGTTTTGCTTTATTAATAAGTTGTAATCCTTTTTCTTGCTCATCAGTGGCATAGAAGTAAAGTCCTTCTAAATAATATAACATAACTTTCCACACCATCATTGTTATATCTTCAGTTAATTCATATAATCTTTCGATAACTTTAGCTGCAAGAGAATATTGTTGAGTATAAATAAGTGAGAATAAATGATTTGTTAAAAGATGAGTTATATAAGTAAGGAATTCTGGATGATACTGATATTTTTCTATAGATTTCCATGCTGTAAGAAATAAACTTGTCTTTATTTCATTATTTTCAAAAAGAAAATGCATATTAGAAAATATTCTTAATTCTGATAATGTCCATGTTTCTATGTTGAATAAATAGTTTTGGATTTCTTGTTTTGCATGTAAGTAATGATTTGAGTGTTGATAATCCGTATCAGAATATATTGATTGTAGGATGAGCATTTGCCAATATGCTACTCGGCTAGCAGGATCCTGACTTTTTTTAGATTCTTCTTTAATAATATCATTTATGAGTTGGGCATAATGATCATCATTTTCAAACTTTTTTTCATTAATTTCTACCAAAGTCTGATTGATTAAATTTTCATGATAATGATTATGTATAAGTATGAATTCATCTATTGAAATCATTAATCGTTTTAATATGTTTAGCATAATTGAAAACTTAATATCATATAATCCTTTTTCAAAGTCAATAGAAAAAGATTTGCTTAATAATCCTGTATAAATTTCTTTTTGTTTAAATCCTTTATTTAATCTGATTTGACGAACTGTCAGTCCATATTTTTCCATAATTACACCTCGTAGATCATTTTATCATAATATAATTTTATAGTAAATTTGGTATGAGTATTCGGACTTTTTGATTAAAATAAGCAATTATAAGTTAAAGTAAATATATAAGGAGGAAAGTTTATGAAAAGTAAAAATGATGAAAAATGGAAGGTGAGTGAATTATCACCAGGACTTTGGGTCGTTGAAGTTAGAGAAATTGATGAAGAAAAAGGACAGGAAAGTTTAATGGATATGTTAGAGAAAGAGCTTGAATATATTGATGATACAATCGTCGACTATCAATTGAATCAATTATCAAAAGGTGTATGGATTATTAAGCTTGATGAAACAAGTCAAATAATTCAAAGAATCAAAGACAAACTTAGAAACATCTTTAAAAATGAATAATTACAATTAAAAAGAAGTTCTAAAAGTTGTTATGATATTTCTTGTATTGACTTTTTATCTTTATAGATTTATAATGACTAAAAATAGATATTTAGTCAAAAAAGAGGTGATGAAATGCCAAAGGTTTATTCTCAGAGTGAAAAAGATGATATTAAAGGCAGATTAAAAGAGGCGACAAGGCAAAGTTTATCAATGAATGGGATTAAAAAAACAACAGTTGATTCACTTGTAAAAGAAGTCAATATTCCTAAAGGAACATTTTATTTGTTTTATAAATCTAAAGAAATATTAGTATTTGAGGTCCTACTTGAGTTTCATGAAATCTTTGAAAAAGATATGAAAATAGCATTATCACAGTTGGATTTTCAACATATGGATGTTCATCAACTTACTGATTTTATTCTTGACTTCTTTCTAAAAGCCAAAGATAACCCTTTATTTCAAGCCTTAACATCTGGAGAATTAGAGTTACTTACAATGAAACTACCTCCAGATATAGTGAATGAACATTTTCAACATGATCAACAGATGTTAGAACAGATTTTGATGTATATTCCTCATCAGGAAGATATAGATATCAAGGCATTATCTGGAGCATTTCGAGATTTATTTATGTTTATGTTTTCGGATTGCTGTCAAGACGAGCAATCATTAAAGATGTTAATACAAGGTTTAGTCTTACAATTTTTAAAACAATAACTTGGTCATAGAACCAAGTTCATTTATATATTTATTTGACTAAATATATATAAACAGTCAAAAAAGGAGATAAATATGATAGAAGTCAAAGATTTACAATTCAGTTATAACAAGAATGAATTTATCAAAGAAATCAATTTTAAAGTAGAGAAAGGGATGATATTTGGTTTCTTGGGACCATCTGGTGCAGGAAAATCTACATTACAGAAAATATTAACAGGATTAATCACAAACTATAAAGGACATGCGATTGTGAATGGTGTGGAATGTAAACATCATACGAATATTTTTTACGAGAATATTGGTGTAGACTTTGAGTTTCCAACACTATATGAGAAACTAACCGCCAGAGAGAATCTTAAATTTTTTGCATCACTCTATACTCACCAGACGCGTTCTATAGATCAGTTGTTAGAATCTGTTGGATTACAAAATGATGCTGATAAAAAAGTCAGCGACTATTCTAAAGGAATGAAATCGAGATTGAATTTTATCAAAGCGTTAATTAATGATCCAGATATCCTCTTTTTAGATGAACCAACAAGTGGTTTAGATCCAACCAATAGTCGTATGATGAAAGACTTGATTCTATTAGAAAAAAACAAGGGTAAAATAATTATTTTAACAACCCATAACATGGAAGATGCGACAGAATTGTGTGATCAGGTTGCTTTTATCATTAATGGGCAAATATGTGCAATAGACAGTCCTCAAAATTTAATTTTATCTCATGGTGCCAAACAGGTGACTTACACATATGAAGATCATGGATTCAAAACAGCCAACTGTTTATTGCAGCAAATATCAGATGATCAAAGATTGCATCAACTCATGCAACAGAATAAGATTCTTTCTATTCATAGTAGCGAACCAACTTTAAATGATATCTTCATAGAATTAACGGGGAGAACTTTATTATGAGAATAATTCATTTGATAAAAGGAGATATTGTATTTCAAATCAAATATGGTTTTTATTTCCTCTATGTTGTTTTTACAGTTCTTTATGCTTTTGTTTTAGTCATTTTACCAGAGACTTGGCAGGAAACAGTTGCGAGTTTAATGATATATTCTGATCCTGCTGCAATGGGTTTATTCTTTATGGGAGCTATTGTCCTATTTGAAAAGAGTCAAAGAGTTCTCAATAGTTTAGCTGTTTCACCTATTCATATTTCAGAATATATTTTATCAAAAATCATTTCGCTTGCTTTGATTTCAGAAATAGTTGCTATGATATTAGCAGTTATCTCCCATCATCAAAATCTCATTATGGTTTTTATTGGAACATTATTATCTTCATTTATTTTTAGCCTATTAGGACTCATCGTATCGACAAAGATTCACAGTCTTAATCAGTTTATCTTATGGACAGTTCCAGTTGAAATCCTCTGTTTTGTTCCACCTCTTGCTTCTATTTTTATTGAAAATCAATATTTAATGGTCTATCCTATGACACATTGTTTATCACTTATCAATGGAAAAAGTCAGAATGATTTATTAAGTATATTGATTGTTGTGATTATGCTTGTTTGTTTATGGAAAATTGCTGTTTATATGACAAAGAAAATGTGGAAAAGCGTAGGAGGTGTTCATCTATGAAATCTCTCTTGATAAGTTTTCAACAATTATTATTTATGGTTAAAAAGGATAAAATGTTATTACTGATTTGCTTTGTACCTATATTGTGTGGTTTTATCTTTCGTTATGGAGTTCCAATATTCAATCAAATGTCTATACAATATTTTAAGATTGATTTTCATCAGTATTATTCTTTGATTGATACTTTTTATGGAATACTCATTTCTGATATGCTGTGTATTGTTTCTGCTTTAATCATCCTAGAAGAAAGAGACGATCATATAATCAATGGTTTATTTGTGACTCCATTAGGGAAGATAGGGTATTTAATTTCGAGGTTAGGAATACCAACATTGATGAGTTTCATTTTTACATGTATATTATTACCAATATTTCATATTTCATCTTTGCCATTTGATATGATGATTTTGATTTGTATATTGGGATGTATGCAAGGGCTGATTGTTTCTTTACTGGTTGTCAGTTTATCATCACATAAATTAGAAGGAATGGCAGTAGCAAAAATGGCTTCGCTAGAATCATTTGTTGTATTAATCCCTTATTTTATGCACAGTGCATATTCATATTTGTTTGCATGGGTTCCAACTTTTTGGATAGGAAAGGGATTAGTCAATGAACAAGTTTTCTTTATGCTTATGGGATTATTCATATCGGTTTTATGGATAGTGATACTTGTATTTGTGTTTAATCGAAAATTAGCATAAGGATATGCATATGTCTTTGAAGTTTAAAAATCTAGATAGCCAATAACTGTTTTAAGTATTATTATGGTTTGCTGATTGTGTTAAACAGTGAATATGGAAGATTTCGGAGTAAAATGATTATATATCTTGTTGATGTATCATTGTTTTGCTCCATTATTTTTTTTATTTTATAAATATATTAACACAAGAATAATAAATTAGAGATATATTTGGGTAAGTAGAATGATGATAATAACATGGAGAAAATAGGGACATAACGATAATTGCAGTAAAAAAAGGAGATAATGAAGTTATTATTCTTAAATATAACGATTTAGATATCCAAGGAATGGTATATGAAATTCGAGGGTAAAAAGTGGGGCTTGAGTCTAATTAAGCAATGTTATATAGATATGATATAAAGATTGAATCAATAGGTAAGAAAAATATAGAAAGATTCCTAGATAATTTTATGTTTAATTAACTAGAGAAGAAATAAATTTCGTGAGGTCACAATTTGCGACCTCGATGCAGATATTTGGTATGAAAGGGAGAAGTCGTCATTTGTTCATGTTTTCCATTAATATAATTTCAATATTATATACAAGAGTATGCCTATTTGAATAAATTTTGCGTCAGTTTCCTTTTTATAATTGTGCAAAAAATTGCTTATAGCATTTTCTTTGTTTGCTAATTGTGATATACTAAGAGTATGGAAATGTTTGGGGTTAGATAATGATACATGTATTTTATGTGCTTTGTTTTGCTCCCCTTGTTTTTAGAAGATTCACAGTGATAAATACAAATAATATTATAAATTGGAGGTAAAAAATGGATAAAGACAAAACAGCAATTGCATTGAAAAATAAAGAAAATCAAGAAGAATTTCTTCCGTCATATAATGACTTAGATATTCAAGGGATGATATATGAAATTCGTGGACAACAAGTTATGCTTGACTTTGATTTAGCGAAGTTGTATGGATATGAAGTTAAAAGACTTAATGAGCAAGTCAAAAGAAATAAAGAAAGATTTCCAGAAGATTTTATGTTTCCATTAACGCAAGATGAAATGCTTGAATTATCGAGGTCGCAATTTGCGACCTCGATACAGACATTTGGTATTAAAGGTGGAAGAACTTATAAAATTAATGCATTTACTGAACAAGGTGTTTATATGCTTGCGACTGTATTAAAAGGGGAAGTTGCAGTCCATCAGAGTTTAATGATTATGAGAACATTTAAAAAGATGAGACATTATATTAATGAAAACAGACAATTATTAGGTAGTACAGATCTATTGAACTCATTAATACAAGATAATATGAAGATTAAAGAAGAAATGTACAACGGTCATAAAGAACTAAAGACAGAAATTGATGGGATTAAAGAAAATATGGTCACTAAAAATGATATGAAGGCTTCTATGAATAAAGTATTAAATAGTTTTATTCCTAAAGAAGAATTGAAACAATTTGTTTTTAAGGATAGTCAGCCATTTGAAGCAAATGTTGCTTATATGGATATCTATAAAGAAGCAAAACATTCTATTTATATTGTAGATGATTATATTAATTGTCATACTTTATCTTTATTGTCTGCAAAGAAAAAGGAAGTTAATGTTATTGTTTTCTCAGATAATAAGGGAAGAGGTAGTGGAAAATTAAATCAATTAGAGTTTGATAACTTTAATAGAGAATATCCAACTTTGTCTATTAAGAAGAATAATCAAAGATGCCATGATAGATTTATCATTATAGATTATCAAACAGATACAGAAAAAATATATCATTGTGGAGCATCAAGTAAAGATGCTGGAAAGAAAGTTTGTTGTATAAGCCTACTTTCAACATCAGATATTATTTATTCAATTATTGATGAATTGTTAATGCATGATGATTATATATTTGAATAAATAGGAAGATAATGAAATATATGTATAATTGTTAAATTATTAATTTCATGGATATATAATTTATATTTAAATGAGGATACTCATAAAAAAAGAGAATTAACTCATATTTTCAAAGTATGAAAACGCTTGCTTTTTTAAGATGCGCATGATATCATAAATTTGTAAATTAAGTGTTGGACTGTTACTCATAAGAGGCATAACCAATTAAACAGCTGTTTTTGGTTTGCTTATTATGAGTTTTTTTGTGGAGGTCAAAATGTTTAATTTATTTAAGTCTAAAGTTGATAAAAATATCTATGCACCTGTAAAAGGAAAATGTATAGATATTACAGAAGTGAATGATATTGGTTTTGCATCTTTGAGTATGGGAGATGGTATTGCGATTATCCCTGATACTCATATCATTGCAGCACCATGTGATGGGACAGTGCAAATGATATTTAGGACAGGACATGCTTTTGGAATCAAAGCTGATAATGGATTTGAGATCTTAATTCATATTGGTATTGATACTGTGAATCTGGAAGGAAAAGGATTTAATGTTCTTAAAAAGGTCAATCAAAGAGTGAAGAAGGGTGAGCCTGTTGTGGAGGTTGATCTTGATTTTATTAAAGAAAATTATGATTCAACGACAATGATGATTGTGACAAATGGGAAAAATTTTCATAAAATTTGTCTTCATGAGAGTATTAATATTGGAGATGTTGTTTTTGAAGGGATAGATGAGTATGAAATTGATAAAAAAGATTAACAATAATTATGCTTTAGCACTTGATTCACAAGGAGAGCAAATTATTGTTGAAGGAAAAGGTATTGGGTTTCATAAAATGCCTTGTGAAATCACTGATTTATCAGAGGTTAAGCGTACATACTATAATACCAAAGAACAATATATAGATTTAATACATGAAGTCCCTGAAACTGTTTTAGAAGTCTGTGAAAAGATATTTGAACTTGCTTCAAGAATGATTGGTGATAAAATCAATCCTAATTTGACATTTATCCTTGCCGATCATATTCAGTTTAGTATTGAAAGATATGAAAAGAACATAGATATGAAAATGCCACTTTATTATGATATTGAATATCTATATCCAAAAGAGTCAAAGGTTGCTGAATATGCTCTTCAATTCATTTTAGAAGATCTACAGATTCCTTTGCCTGATACAGAGAAAACAGGCATTGCAATGAATATTATTAATAGTGAATTATATCAAAATGATAACAATTCTCATCATGAAGAATTGGTTGATTTATGTACATCTATAGTAGAAAGGTCAATGAATATGAAAATCAGAAGAGATAGTTTTCATTATTCAAGATTTGTAACACATCTTCATTATTTGTTAAGAAGAATGACTGAAGGTCAAACTATATCTACTGATAATATACGATTATATCAGATGGTCAGTATAGATTATCCAGAAGTGAAAAGATGTGTGGATATTATAGAAAGTGTTTTAAAAAAGAAAAATCTTTATATGAATGAAGAAGAAAAATTATATTTGATGATGCATGTCAATAGATTATGCACACGTGAGGACTGTAACCGTAAAGAGCATAACCCCACTCCCTAATGATAGAAAGATATCTATGTGGAATGGGGTTTTTATAATAACAACGAAAAAGGAGAGAAAAATGATGAACATTCAAGAAAAAGCGGGTCGTATATTAGAATTTGTTGGTGGAAAGGACAATGTCACATATGTGACATATTGTATGACAAGATTACGTATTACACCTAAAGATAAAGGACTGATTCAAGATGAAGACATTCAGAAAATGACAGGTATTGTTGGAACAAAAACAGTTGGAACACAATATCAAATTATTATTGGATCAGAAGTAGAAAATGTTTATAAAGAATTATGCCAAATTGCTGGCTTTGAAATTCATGAAGGAATTGATGAGATTGTGGATGATATATCTCAAAAGAAAGAGAAACTAACACCAAAATCTATTTTAAATAATGTACTAGATGTGATTGGCGGATGTGTGGCTCCTATGTTACCAATTATTACTGCGGCTGGTTTGGTGAAACTGATTGTTGCGGTATTAGGGCCATCTATGTTGAATATCATGAGTGAAACAAGTGATTTCATGCGCTTACTCACATTTGTAGGAGATGCGGGATTTTATTTCTTCCCCATTTATGTGGCTTATGCAGCAGCTAAGAAGTTTCAAACAAATATTCCTATGGCATTATTTATTGCTGGTGTGTTACTACATCCAACTTTAATAGAAATTGTCAATACTGGTGAAGCATTTACCGTTTATGGAATCCCTATGTATTTAACAACATATTCATCTAACTTTGTTTCTATGATTTTGATTGTGTGGATGATGTCTTATGTTGAAAAAGGTTTAAACAAAGTTATTCCAAATGCTTTAAGAGCATTACTCTTTCCCTTATTGACATTATTAATTATGTTACCAATTGCATTGTGTATATTAGGACCAATTGGAGCGATTTTAGGAAAAGGAATAGCAGATGGATTGGTAAGTTTACATACATTGGTAGGACCTTTCTCAATTGCTATTATTGCAGCTTGTTGGCCATTGTTAATTGTTACTGGAATGCATCAGGCTTTAATTGCAATTGCGTTAACATATATTGCAACAATGGGATTTGATAATAGTATCTTAGTCGGTGCATTTATTTCTAATTATCCTATGATTGCAATTGGTTTAACATATTTAATGAAATCTAAGGGAGCTGAAGAAAAAGGAAATGCCTTAACTTCATTTGTGACGCTTACAATTGGTGGAATTAGTGAACCGACTCTATTTGGTATTATATTGAGATATAAAAAGGCAATTTTGTATATGTTAGCAGGTGGTTTTGCAGGAGGATTTTATGCAGGTTTAATGAATGTAGCTGTTTACTTTGTAGGTTCAGGAAATATTGCAATTGCACTAGGCTTTGCAGGTGAGAACGCAAACAGTTTACCACAGGGAATTATTGCTTGTGTGATTGCATTTGTTTTGACACTTTCCTTAGCGATGATTTTTGGATTTGATGATAAAAAGGAGGGAAGAAACAATGATTCAGTTATTAGTACAAAGTGATGATTATGGAATTACGCCTGGTGTTTCAGCTGGAATTAGAGAAGGTATTCAAAACGGAATCATTAGAAATACTGGAATATTTATCAATATGCCTTGTTCCTATCAGGCGGCACAAGATATTAAAAATATGGATGTTTGTTTAGGAATAGATATTAATTATGTGTGTGGGAAACCAGTCAGTGATCCCAAACTTATTCCTCATCTCGTTGATGAAAATGGAGATTTTTATAAATCAACAGATATTTCTCAAAAACATAAAATAGTGTCTTATGAAAATCTTATCACAACATTTGAAATCGATCCTTATCCTTATCATGAAATCTACCTAGAGACAGAAAATCAAGTCAAAAGATTTATTGAGATTATAGGTCGTTTACCAGAGTATATCCATCCCCATTCATTATTGACACCAAATACATATAAAGCAGCGCAGAAAATTGCTCAAAAATATGGAATTTATCATTCAATGGATATGATGTTACACTATCCTTGTTTACCAACAACATTCATGGGTACAAAAGGAAGCAACTTACAAGATCAAATAGATATTGATATTACAAAGCATTTGCTTGAAGATGATTTACCTGTATTAAAAAACAATCAAACCTATTATTATATTGGACATTGTGGTTATATTGATTATCAGTTGTTTGAAGAAACAACATTAACATTAAGAAGAATAAAGGATTTACAAGCAATGCTTGATAAAGATATTATCTCTTATATTCATAATCATGATATAAAATTAATCACTTATAAGAATTTAAAATAAATGAAAAGAAGACATGAACTTATATGAAATTATATAATTATTATAGATAATAAGAAAAATGAGTTTATATGAGTAGAGGGATTATTTCTTTAGAAAGAATTACAAGTCAAATGACTCAGAACATAAAAATAAAAGAAAGAATTTCGCTGTTTTGTCTGATTATTTCTTTTACTACTTTTGCACCATAGAAAGAACTTTCGTAGGAGACTATGTGATTATGTTTTAGGCTATAATGATATCGTCACAAAGCAGAAGTCGTTTATTGAAATACATATGGCTTCAATAAAGAAAGTTCCAAGATAATTTTCTTGCATATTATAATATTGAAAGAGAAGAAAAGCAAAATGAGAATCATATCAAACAATTGTTCAGAAAAATATTCAGATAATTCAACATATTGGTTAGAACAATGCTCTTTTAAACAGTTAGATAAAGTATTTGATTTATCAGAATATAATCTATCAAGAATTTAAGAATTACATTTTGAACAATTGAAAATAAGTGACTAAGGAAAGCTCTTAAAATAAGAGATTTCCTTTTATTTTCCGTATATTCGCATATCATTATTCGTCATTTTGGACGTGTGAAAAAAGTGTAGAAATTTATCAAAATAGCATTGACGAATTATCTGAAAGCGGTTATATTAAATATGTAATACGAAATTACGTATAGTATTCGTAAATACGGATAAGAGGAGGAAAAGGAAATGGGGTTATCCGAAGCTGCAACTGAGAAGTTGCTCATTATTGCTGATAAAATCAGTAATCAAAAATATATGAGTGCTATCAAAAATGCGTTCTCAACATTAATGCCTGTCATTATTACTGGAGCATTTTGTACACTTGTTACAAATGTTATTTGTTCTACAACAACAGATGGAATTTCTTTGGCTAAAGTATCAGGATTTGCTTGGCTAGAAGTTTTATCACCTATCTTCAATGCTGCAAATTATGCAACATTAAACTTTTTTACAATTGGAGCAGTTGTCCTTATTGGGTTAGAACTTGGTAAGAAAAATGGTATTAATACATTTGCTCCAGCTGTTATCGCATTGTGTTCATATGTTGCTTGTTGTCCTACAACAATTGACTTTACACTAGAAAGTGGGGATATTATTCAAGTTGCAGATGTTTTTGGTAAGAACTATACTGCTGCAAGAGGATTATTCTTAGGTATGGTTATTGCTATGATATCTGTTGAATTCTTCTCATGGTTTGTTAAATCTGGAAAATTAAAAATTTCAATGCCAGATTCAGTACCAGGAAATGTTGCAACATCTTTCAACGTGTTATTTCCAGCTATGATCACTATTATTTTATGTTCAGCAGTTAATTTTGGTGTCACTCAACTGACTGGAATGACTTTATATGACATTATTTATACAATGTTACAAAAACCATTAGAAGCTGTTATGCAAGGCTTACCTGGATTATTGATTTTAATGTTAGTTGCTCAATTATTTTGGGTTATTGGTATTCATGGTAACCAAATTATTAAACCAGTTCGTGAACCATTGCTGAATGCTGCAATTATTGCTAACACTGATTTGGTTAACTCTGGAAATTTTGTACGAGGTGATTTAAATATTATCAATATGTCATTTTGGGATGTTTACATGTCTATGGGTGGTTCTGGTGTGACTATTGGTTTGGTTGTTGCAATTTTCTTATTCTCTAAACGTGAAGATTATCGAGGAATTGCCAAGCTCTCTCTTGCTCCTGGTATCTTTAATATTAATGAAACAATGACATTTGGTTTGCCAATTATGTTAAATCCTATTATGGCTATTCCATTTATTATTACACCATTAATTACTGGAGCAATTGCTTATTTCTTGACAGTTATAGGATTTGCTGATGTTTTGGTTTATGCTATTCCATGGACAACACCACCAATCTTAAGTGCCTGGTTAGCCACTGGTGGAAGTATGACAGCTGTCATTACTCAATTGCTTTGTATTGCTGTATCAATTTTGATTTACATTCCATTTGTTATGGCAGCAAATAAACAACAATTGAAAAATGCTGAAGCAGAATAAATATGACCACCCTAAGGGTGGTTTGTATTTATGTTTAGATAGACCTATGATATGATTATGTTATATATAAAGGATGTGATATTACCATGAAATTAAACAGAACATTATTAAGAGCTATTGATATTTTAGAACTTCTTTCAAAAAGTAAAGAGGGATATACTCTAGCTCAATTATCGTCTATGTTAGATTCTCCCAAATCAAGTATCTTCGATATTATGAAGACACTTGTTTACAAAAACATGGTTATTGAAGATAATCAGTCAGGTATAACAAAATATAAAATAGGTCTTCAATCTTTTTTAATTGGAAGCAGTTATTTAAATGATACAGATATCGTCAATATAGCTAAAAACGATTTAATTGATTTAGCAAATAGAATGCAGGCAACAACATTTATGTCAATATTAGATGATGATATGGTGACATATCTATATAAGTATGAATCAGAAAAAACAATCATCACGACTGCTAATATTGGAAGTCGCCGTTCTATTCATTCATCAGCACTTGGAAAAGTTATGGTTGCTTTTGGAACAGATGAAGATTTAAAGAGAGCTATTCAAAGAACAGATTTTGTTGCTTATACAGAATATACAATTACATCTGTTGAAAAGTATTTAGATCAACTTAAAGAAGTAAGAATAAAAGGATATGCTAAAAGTGATCGTGAAGATACATTACAGCAAGTTGCAGCAGCTGCACCAATCAGAAATCATGATGGTAAAGTCATTGCAGCAATCAGCTGTGTTGGTTTTTATGAGAGCCAAATTGATTTAGATGATTTAGGGTTAGTAGTTAAGGATGTTGCTGATAAAATTTCAGTAAAACTTGGTTACACTCTTGGGTAAAAGGGGTATAAAAATATGAAAATGACGTTTCGTTGGTATGGCGAAGATGATTCAGTGACTTTAGAGAATATTAAACAGATTCCTAATGTGACAGGAGTTGTTAGTGCTATTTATGATATACCTGTTGGTGAAGTTTGGCCAATAGAGAGAATACAGGAACTAAAAAAAGTTATTCATAATGCTGGATTGGAATTAGAAGTGATTGAAAGCGTACCAGTTCATGAGGATATAAAATTAAAAAGAAATGATTATCAAAGATATATTGATAATTATAAAGAAACAATTAGAAATTTAGCAAAGTGTGGAATCAAATGTATTTGTTATAATTTTATGCCAGTTTTTGATTGGACAAGATCATCAATAGATCACCAATTAGCTGATGGTTCATATGCTTTGGTTTATTATAAAGAAGAAGTAGATCAACTTGATCCAACAAAACTAAGTTTACCAGGGTGGGATGCATCTTATTCTGTTGAAGAGGTTAGTGAATTGATAGAGGCCTATAAAATTCAAGGAGAAGAAGGGCTATGGGAAAATTTACAATATTTTATTGAAGAAATTTTGCCAGTTGCAAGTGCTTGTGATGTTAATATGGCCATTCACCCAGATGATCCACCATGGTCAATTTTTGGAATACCAAGAATTATTACAAATGAAAAAAATCTAGATAGATTTCTCAATTTATATGATGATATTCATCATGGTCTCACATTATGTAGTGGCTCATTAGGGTGTGCTACGTTCAATGATATGCCAAAATTAATTAGAAAATATGGAGCAATGAAAAGAATTCACTTTGCACATGTCAGAAATGTGAAATTATTGGCAGATGGTTCTTTTGAAGAAAGCGCTCATTATTCAAGTTGTGGATCACTTGATATGGTTGAATTAATGAAAGCATATATAGAAACTGGTTTTGAAGGTTATATAAGACCAGATCATGGACGGATGATTTGGGGAGAAAAAGGAAAACCAGGTTATGGTTTATATGATCGTGCACTTGGAGCTATGTACTTAGGTGGGATTATTGATGCTTTGAAAGGAAAATAAGATGAAAAGAAGAATAAAGTTACCTGATGATTTTTTCTTAGGGGCTGCTGCCAGTGCTTGGCAGACTGAAGGTTGGACAGGAAAAAAAGAACATCAAGATTCATATATAGATTTATGGTATAAAGAAAATAAAGATGTATGGCACAACGGTTATGGGCCAGCAATTGCTACGGATTATTATCATCGTTATCAGGAAGATATTGGTTATATGAAAGAGATTGGCATGAATTGTTATCGAACATCACTCAATTGGTCAAGATTTTTAATTGATTATGAGAATGTGATTGTTGATGAAGATTATGCTGCTTATTATGATGCTATGTTAGATGAATTGATTGCTCAAGGGATAGAACCAATGGTATGTTTAGAACATTATGAAATACCAGGTGAATTATTCAAAAAGTATGATGGATTTGCCAGCAAACATGTGGTTGACTTATTTGTAAGATATGCTGAAAAAGCATTTCAAAGATTTGGACATAAAGTGAAGTATTGGTTTGCTTTTAATGAACCTGTGGTTGTTCAAACAAGAATTCATTTAGATGCTTTACGTTATCCATTTTATCAGGATAGTAAAGCATGGATGCAGTGGAATTATAACAAGGCTCTTGCCACAAATATGATTATGAAAGTTTATAAGGAAGGTGGTTATCGCATTGATGGTGGCAAGTTTGGGACAATTGTCAATGTAGAAACAGCTTATCCTAGAGGTAATAGTCCTAGAGATTTAGAGGCGGCTGATAAATACGATTTATTCTATAACCGTGTATTCTTAGATCCTGCCATTTTAGGACATTACGAAGAAGGATTCTTTGATTTACTCAATCAACATGATATTTTAATGGATTATACGACAGAAGAGTTAGAAATTATCCAAAACAATACAGTGGATTGGGTTGGTATTAACTTATATCATCCAAATCGTGTCAAGGAACGTACAACAGCGATTCATCCCGATGCGCCTTTCCATCCAGATTTCTACTATGAAGATTTTAATATGCCAGGAAAGAAGATGAATCCTCATCGTGGCTGGGAAATCTATCCAAAAATCATGTATGATATGGCAATGCGTATGAAAAATCATTACAATAACTTTGAATGGTTTATTGCTGAAAGTGGCATGGGTGTGGAAAATGAAAAGCAGTATAAAGATGAAACAGGTATGATTCAAGATAATTATCGTATTGAATTTATCAAGATGCATTTAGATTGGTTATTAAGAGGTATTCAAGAAGGTTCAAATTGTAAAGGTTATATGTTATGGGCATTTACAGATAATGTTTCTCCAATGAATGCTTTTAAAAATCGTTATGGATTAGTTGAAATAGATTTAGAAGATAACCGTAACAGACATCTTAAAAAATCAGCTTACTTTTATCAAAATATGATTCAAACAAGAGAATTTGAAATAGAGGATGAAGAGAACATTTATAAATAAAGAAGGAGGTTAGAGCATTGAAAAGCCAGGAATTAAGAAAGATAGCACCTGAATTAGATCCATTAAGAATTGGAACAGGTTGGAAAGTAGAAGAATTAGAAAAAATGCAAATTTTTATTGGAAGTACCTATGGGGATTCTCACCCAGGAAGTGTGCATCTTAATGAATTGGTAGGGTATGTTGAAGAAAGTCTTCAAGCAGTCAATGCCAAAGGTGCAAAATATTATACAACCGATATTTGTGATGGAGAAGCTCAAGGTCATGATGGGATTAATTATTCATTATGTTCAAGAGAAATGATGACCAATATGATTGAAATTCAGTATTGTGCGACACCATTTGATGGCTGTGTCTTTTTATCAAGTTGTGATAAAGCTGTACCCGCTCATTTAAAAGCAATTGCGAGATTGAATGCACCAGCTATTATGATTCCTGGTGGTGTCATGAATGCAGGACCAGATTTATTAACATTAGAACAGATTGGTAAATATTCTGCTCAATATCAGCGTGGTGAGATTACTTTAGATGAGTTTAATTATTATAAACACAATGCTTGCCCAAGTTGTGGAGCCTGCAGTTTTATTGGGACAGCAACCACAATGCAAATCATGGCTGAAGCACTTGGTTTGGCATTGCCAGGTTCATCTTTACTTCCAGCAACAAGTGAAGCATTAAAAGATGTTGCGAAAAACATCGGTGAGCATATGAAATTCTTGGTTGAAAAAGATATTAAACCTTCTGATATTTTAACAAAAGATGCTTTTGAAAATGCAATTATGGTTCATGCTGCCATTGCTGGATCAACAAATGCATTATTGCATTTGCCAGCAATTGCACATGAAGCAGGAATTGAATTAACAGGTGATGATTTTGATCGAATTCATCGTAAAATTCCATATATACTTAATTTAAGACCGAGTGGTTTCTATCCTGCTCAATATTATTACTATGCAGGAGGAACACCTGCCATCATGGAAGCAATCAAAGAACATTTGCACCTTGATGTGATGACTGTCACTGGAAAAACATTAGGTGAAAACTTAAAAGAGTTAAAATGCAATGGCTATTATGAAAAATGTTATGCTTTCTTAAAAGATATTCATGTGAAAAGAGAAGATATTATTTATCCTATCACACAACCTTTAAATGAAGAAGGTGCAATTGCCATATTAAAAGGAAACTTAGCTCCTGAAGGTGCAGTTGTCAAACATTCTGCAGTTCCTAGAGAAATGCATGAAGTCGTTTTATCAGCTCGTGTGTTTGATTGTGAAGAAGATGCTATTGATGCTATTTTAAAACATTATATTCATCCTGGGGAAGCTGTATTTATTCGTTATGAAGGACCTAAAGGAAGTGGAATGCCTGAAATGTTCTATACAACGGAAGCTATTTCTAGTGATCCTAAATTATCTGCTTCTATTGCTTTATTAACTGATGGACGTTTTTCAGGAGCAAGTAAAGGACCAGCGATTGGACATATATCACCAGAAGCTGCCAGTGGTGGCCCAATTGCACTTGTTGAAGATGGTGATTTGATTGAAATTAGCGTGAAAAATCGTTCTTTAAATATTGTTGGTATTCATGGAAAGAGAACACCATTGGATTTGATTGATAAAATTTTAAAAGAAAGAAAAACCAAATGGCAACCTAAAACACCTAAATATCAAAAAGGTGTATTGGCACTTTATACAGAGCATGCAGTTTCACCAATGAAAGGTGGGTATATGAAATAATGGCAACAAAGAAACAAAAGAAAGGTCAAATGGATGGCTTAACAGAACGTCAAAAACATATCGTTGAATTACGTGAAAAGTTAAATAAACCTGATCCTAATGCTATTCGTGTATTTACACTATATAAAATCATTACCTATATATTTAATATTTTGTTTCCTCCCTATGCCTTGTATCGTATATGGAACAAAAATTCAGAATTTAATAAAAATGAAAAAGGGATACAAACAGCTGTCTGTATTATTTATATGATTGTCTTATTTACATTATTAACAGGAGGAATGTCATCATGAAAAAATCAGAAACAATTATGGAATTAAAAAAACAAGGTGTTGTTGCTGTGGTTAGAGGTCACAGTTTATCAGAAGGAATTGAAATTTCTAAAGCTTGTATTAAAGGTGGATTAAAAGCTATTGAAATGGCTTATACAAATACCAGTGCTTCTGAAATTATCAAACAGCTTTGTGAAATCTATAAAGAAGATCAGGAAGTGTGTATTGGAGCTGGGACTGTTTTAGATGCACCAACAGCCAGAATGGCTATTCTTGCAGGTGCAAAATATATCGTTTCTCCTTCGTTTGATAAAGAGACAGCTATTCTTTGTAATCGTTATGGTATTCCGTATATTCCTGGATGTATGACAATTAAAGAAATTGTCACAGCAATGGAAGCAGGTAGTGAAATCATTAAATTATTCCCTGGCAGTGCCTTTGGACCTGGATATATAGGGGCTATTCGCTCTCCTTTGCCACAAGTTTCTTTAATGGTGACTGGTGGTGTCAATTTAGACAATGTTCAGGATTGGTTTAAGGCTGGTGTTGATGCAATTGGTGTTGGTGGCGAATTAAATAAACTGGGGGCTCAAGGAAAGTTTGATGAAGTCACTGAAATAGCAAGTCAGTATGTTAGTCGTACAAGAGAGGCGAAATAACCATGAGAGTGTTATGTATGGGAGAAACTTTACTGCGATATTCAACACATAAAGGACATCGCTTTAGTGAACTTGATTTCCAAGTTCATATTGGTGGAAGTGAAACAAATATTGCTGTAAGTTTAGCACAGTATGGCTTTGATACAACATTATTAACCAAATTACCGAATCACGCATTAGGAGATGCAATCATTTCATATTTAAAAAAGTATGATGTTGATACAACACAGATTTTAAGAAATGATATGAGAATTGGCAGTTACTTTTTAGAAAATGGCAGTGGCAATCGTACAAGTCAGGTCATTTATGATCGTAAGTATAGTGCCATGACATCATTTTGTTTGGATGACATTGACATGGAAGACCTTTTTAAGGATATTGATATTTTTGTTGTATCTGGTATAACAGTAGCATTAAATGAGACAGTGCGTCAGGCTGTGCTGAAAATGCTTGAATATTGCCGAGGAAATAATAAATGTGTCGTTTATGACAGTAATTATCGTGCCAAAATGTGGACAATTGAGGAAGCTGGACAAGCTTTCAAACAAATCTTACCTTATGTGACTATTTTATCAGCAGGACATTTAGATGCACAAAATTTTCTTGGATTAACAAGTTCTAAAGAGACTTTTGAAAAACAATTAGCAGATTATTACCAACAAATAAAAAAGATGTATCCAAATATTCAATATATCACATGTACAAAAAGAGATATCCTTTCAACAAGTGTGAATGATTTAACAGGTTATTTATATGATAATTGTTTACATATTTCTCAAACTTATCATATTGATGACATTGTTGATCGTGTAGGTGGAGGAGATGCTTATCTTTCAGGGGTTCTTTATGGATTATTGAATCAGAAAGATATTAATTATAGTTTGGAATTTGGATGTTGTGCTTCAGTATTAAAACATACAATTCATGGCGATGCCAATACGTTTCATATTGCTGAAATTGAATCATTTATGGAAGCAGGAACATCAAGAATTAACAGATAAAGGAGAGAAGTTATGGGATTTCCTAAAGATTTTTTATGGGGTGGAGCGATTGCTGCTAATCAGGCTGAAGGTGCTTATCTTGAAGATGGCAAAGGTTTAACAACTGTTGATATGATTCCTCATGGTGAAAAGAGAATGTTTGTAAAACTGGGAGATATGTATCCAGTTGAAGAAATACCTGGTGAAAATTATCCGAGTCATGAAGCGATTGACTTCTACCATCATTATAAAGAAGATATTGCTTTATTTGCTGAAATGGGATTTAAAACATTCAGAACATCTATTGCATGGGCAAGAATATTTCCAAATGGTGATGAATCAAAGCCTAATGAAGCAGGAATTGCTTTTTATACTGACATGTTTAAAGAATGTCAAAAGTATGGTATTGAACCGTTAGTTACATTATGTCATTTTGATGTCCCAATGGGTTTAGTTAGAAAATATGATTCATGGAAAAGTCGTGAAATGATTGACTGTTTTACGAAATATGCGAAAGTCTGTTTCGAAAAATTCGATGGATTAGTCAAATATTGGTTAACATTTAATGAAATTAATATTTTATTACATTCACCTTTTTCAGGGGCGGGAATTAGTTTTCAGCCAGGTGAAAATCGTGAACAAGTCAAATATCAAGCTGCTCACCATGAATTAGTAGCAAGTGCTTTGGCTACAAAAATAGCACATGAAATCAATCCAAATAATAAAGTGGGATGTATGTTAGCAGGTGGACAATTCTATCCATATAGTTGTGATCCTAATGATGTTTGGTTAGCAATGAATAAGGATAGAGAAAACCTAATGTTTATAGATGTTCAAGCAAGAGGATATTATCCAAGTTATTCACAAAGAGTATTCAAGGAAAAAGATATTCATTTGGATATTCATGATGGTGATTTAGAAATTTTAAAACAATATCCTGTAGATTTTATTTCATTTAGTTATTATCAGTCACGTTGTGCCAGTGCAAATCCAAAAATGGGAATGACAGATGGGAATGTTGTCAAGTCTGTTAAAAATCCTTACTTACAAACATCTGATTGGGGATGGCAAATTGATCCTTTAGGACTAAGAATTACTTTAAATGCTTTATATGATCGTTATCAAAAACCATTGTTTATTGTTGAAAATGGATTGGGTGCTAAAGATGAAATTGCAGAGGATGGTTCAATTAGTGATGATTATCGTATTGATTATTTAAGAGAACATATCAAAGCAATGAAAGATGCGATTGAAGATGGTGTCGATTTGATGGGTTATACAACTTGGGGTTGTATAGATTTAGTAGCAGCCAGTACAGGTGAAATGAGTAAGCGTTATGGTTTTATTTATGTTGATAAAGATGATCAAGGACAAGGGACATTGGAAAGAAGAAAGAAAAAATCATTTGACTGGTATAAAAAAGTTATTGAAAGCAATGGAGAAAAACTCTCATTTTAAAAGAAGAATAATAATATTTTGAAGATGAAATAATTATAAGTAGATATCTAATAATTGTTTTATCTTTTTTGTATTGTTAAAAAATCTTTGTTTTTAAAAGAAGAAAGTATGTTAAGTTTATTTCTTGGCATTTCTTTTTTTCATAGATTTTAGTATAATTAAAAAAGAGGTGAGGATCATGGATGATTTCTATCGTAAAGAGAATATAGAAGTATTTAAGAAATGGGTATATTTTCAAGTCCTTAATGATCCTCGTTTAACACTTGAAGAATACGATGAAAGAACATATAAAATCTTTTATCAGCAAAAGGTAGCAAGGCTTGTGATATGGCCAATTGGTATTGTTGAAGAAGCTATCAAGGAAGATGAGAAATTATTGTTTTATTTACATTATCAATTTTCTAATTTTCATTTTGCTAAAGACTTATTTTATAGAATGATTGATAAACTTACTGAAGATAATCAAGTTAAGGAAAAGAAGATATTACTTTGTTGTACAGGGGGAATGACAACAGGATTTTTTGCTGAGAAAATGAATACATTTTGTGAATTGAATAAATTGCCTTATATTATTAAAGCATCACCAGCATATCATTTAGATGATGTTTATCATGACTATGATATCATTTTAGTTGCTCCACAACTACGTTATAAAGTGATTCAATTGGCACAACAATACAAGCCTATTATTGTGAAAAGTATTAATCCAATCACTTTTGCAACTTATGATTGTCAGGCATTATTAGACCAAATAGAAGAGTGTTATCAAAGTGAGGTGAAAGTATGAGCGAAAAAGAAAAGATGCTTGATGGGCATCTCTATCAACCTTATAGTAGTGAACTCTATAAAGATAGAGAGTTTTGTCAAGGTATGTTATATGAATATAATCGTTTAAGTCCTTTACATAGAGATGAAAGAGATTTGATTCTTAAGAAACTCTTAAAATGTAAAGGTGAATTATGTATTGAACAGCCTTTTCATTGTAGTTATGGATATAATATTGAAATTGGTTTGAATTTCTATAGTGATATCAATCTAACAATATTAGATAAGGCAAAAGTATCTATAGGTGATAATGTTATACTGGGACCTAATGTGCAGATTTATACTGCTGCTCATCCATATAATGAAGTTCAAAGAATAAAAGGTTTAGAATATGCAAAACCAGTCACTATTTATGATAATGTATGGATTGGTGGAAATGTGACCATTTTACTAGGAGTTAAAATTAATCAAGGTGCAATTATAGGGGCTGGGAGTGTTGTAACCCATGATATTCCCCCTTATGTTATTGCAGCTGGTAACCCTTGTGAAGTGATTAGATCTATTACACAGGAAGATGTACATAAAAAATGGTAAAAGAAAAATGGCTATTCGGCCATTTTTTTGATATCTGAGAAATTAATTAATTCAATATTATGATCAACTACAAATTGTTTTAATTCAGGTGAAAGAATTAATTCCAGTTCTTTCATACGAGGTAAACAATAACTTGTCATATCATAAAGTCTTTGATCAACATATGCTGGGTGACACATGAATTCTAATATTTCATCATCTACACTATATGCTTTTGTTACAAAGTCATAATTAGCATCATCTCCATACATACGATCATCACAACGTGCATATTCATAAGTATCTAAGACTTGTTCTCTTTGACGCATTGGTAAATCATACTCTTTTGCAAGTCTTTTTGCGACTTCTACATGCCATGGTAATAAATGAACATGGTGATGAGAATCAATGTGAGTTGGTTTATGTCCTGCGACTTCGATGTATTTTTCCATTTGAGCTTTCCATTCTACATAAAGTTCTTCAGGATCAGCATGTGGTTGTTTGTCTGGATAGTCTTTAGGTCTAATGAAGTTACCATCTTTATCAGTATAAGACTTAGCACCTTCTACTAAAGGTCTACCAACAGTTAATACAAAGTGTATTCCTACGCCTAATTTAGGAAATTTTTTAGCTTCCTTTAGTGCAAACTCAGCATAGGGCATATTCATCATACATGTTGTAGAAGTTAAAATACCTTGCGCATGAGCCATTAAAATTCCAATTGAATTTCCTTGAGTCATTCCAAAATCATCAGCATTCATAATGAGCTTTTTAATCATTTTTATATCCTCCCGTAATCTACGTATCTATTATATAAAGAAAAGAGAGAAAAGGGAAATTATTTTCATAATCTAAAAAAGAATTTATTATATTATAGGATTTTATAAACATTTGTTACCTATTTATTTCCAATTGTACTGTTTTTAAGTGTATTCTTTCATAAAAAATGAGACAAAATAAATTTTGCCCCATTTTACTTTTAATTATTTAAAGCACTATAAATGAATTCATACTAAGCTATTTTTTCACATCAAACATACAAACACTTACATGAAAGATTAATCTGTATGTTCAAAATAAACAAATTCATGACCACGAAAATGATATACACTTGAAATCCATTTGCCATCAACTTTATAAATCATCAATAGCGATTTGTCTGATTCAGAAACGAATATACAATCACCAATTTTAACATAATCAATCCCTTCTTTGTTGTTCATGAAGTTTCTTCCTATCTTTAATATAACTCATATTATTTATAAATTAATAAATTCAATTAGTTTTTTTACTGGCTAATATTTATAAAAAATGATTGAAAGTTACAAATAATTTCAAATTATAATAAAATCAATATTTATATTCTCAAAATAAATAATTTTAGATATATGGCTTTAAATGTTTTATTGTTGTTTAAAATCTATATAAGGTGCTTTAAAAGTTGTTACTTTTTCTTTGTTGTAGAAGAAGTTTGCTATATAATAGAGGAGAATGGAGTGATTTCTGTGGAACTTGTACTTATGACTTATGATGATTATCCAATTATCAAATCTTTTTATCAAGATAAAGATGTTATGAAGATGATTACAGGAGATGTTTTGAGTGAACAGGAAATGAAAGAGAAATGGGAAATAATCACTTCATGGAACCATGATCTCAAATATGGATATTATTTAGGCTTTGATCAAGATCTTTTAGTAGGTGTTGGATGTTTAAAACCATATTCTCATGGTGTTGAAGTTGGATATATGATTTATCCAAGATATTGGCGTCAAGAGTATGGGAAGCAGATTTGTTATGAGCTGATGAAGATTGTAGAGACAATGACAGTTCAAAGAATAGTTGCTTATATTGATCCGCTAAATATACCATCTAAAAAGATATTAGAGTCATATGGATTTCAAAGTATATATCAAAAAGGGGATGAGGAGCTTTTGGAAAAGAAGAAAAATAGGATTACAGGATATACAGGTTTATATGGGATTGTTGCGAATCCAATCAGACATTCATTTTCACCAATGATGCATAATACAGCATTTCAAACATTAGGAATAGATGATGTTTATTTAGCATTTGAAGTTGCAGAAAATCAGCTATCTGATTATATAACCAGTGTAAAAACATTAAATATCAAAGGATTTAATGTTTCTATGCCATATAAATTAAAAATTATGGATTATTTAGATGATTTGACAACTGAGGCAAAACTTTGTCAGGCAGTTAATACAGTCAAAAATGTGAATGGAAAATTAATTGGACATATCAGTGATGGAAAAGGATTTGTCATGGCATGTGAAGAAAGAGAATGGCATATTCAAAATCAAAAGATTGTTGTTTTAGGGGCAGGTGGGGCTGCTTGTGCAATCATTGTAGAGATGGCGTTACAAGGTGCAAAAGAGATTGTTGTTTATAATCGTAGTGAGAAACCTTTTATAAAGGAGCTTAATCAAAAGTTAAATTGTGATATTCATTTAAAATCTTTGAGTAATAAAGATGAGTTAAAACAGGATTTAAAGGATGCCTATTTATTAGTTCAAACAACAAATGTTGGGATGAGTCCAAATGTTGATCAGTGCTTGATTGATGAATCGTATTTGTCTCATCAATTAAAAGTAGCAGATATCATTTATAAGCCAGCTCAAACGAAACTATTAAAAATGGCAGAAAGATTGGGGCTAGAGTATATGAATGGTGAAGGAATGATTTTATATCAAGGGGCTGTATCTTTTGAATTTTGGACTGGGCAAAAAATGCCTATTAAGGAAGTAAAAATTGCATTAGGAATGGAGTGAAAAATATGAAAGAAATTGTTATAGCATCTACCAATCAAGGGAAAATCAAGGAAATAAAAGCAATGTTGAATGAAATTGGTATTGAAGTTCGTTCAATTCAAGATGTTTTTGAAAAAGAAATAGATATTGAAGAAACTGGTCAAACATTTCAAGAGAACGCTTTGATTAAAGCGCAAACAATTTGTAATATGATCAATAAACCAACATTAGCAGATGATTCAGGTTTAGAAGTTGATGCCTTAAATGGAGCACCTGGTATTTATTCAGCAAGATTTATGGGACATGATACAAGTTATGATATAAAGAATCAATATATTATAGATGCTGTCAAAGGTAAAGAAAGAGGTGCTCGATTTGTATGTGCAATGGCTTTATGTATACCTCATGAAGATCCTATCTTAATTGAAGAATATTTTTATGGTGAGATATATGATCATATAGAAGGAGAAAATGGATTTGGGTATGATCCTATTTTCTATGTACCTGAGTTACATAAAACATCTGCCGCATTAACATTAGCAGAAAAAAATCAATATTCACATCGTGCAAAAGCTTTAAGAAAACTATATCAAATATTAAAAGGCAAACCATAATTTCTTCTATGATTTGCTTTTGTTTTATTCATTATCTGGTTCCATGACATGAAACTGATGATACATAAATTCATCATTATATATTTGGTCATAGATTTCACCTGATCTTGATTTCGAAAGGTTGTTTCTGCAAATGCACTATATGTAACAATTAAGTCAAATGTTATAAAAATAACAGATATCATATAGCTGGTATGAGCAATGCAAAAAGGAATTTTTTCAAACTATTTTGATATATAAGGATAAATGACTTTCATAAGAACACTTCCATCTCTATCCAATAACTCCATTATAACAATCACTTTTCAAATAATAAAATTGACATTTTTCTCCATCAAATAAAGAAACATAGTTTTGGTATTTCTTATTTAGTAATGTTATGATAAAATACAGAAGATGTAGTCAATGGAGGTAGAAAATGAATCATATCGTATTAGTCCATCCAGCAATTCCACAGAATACTGGAAATATCATGAGAACATGTGTAGCAACACACTCAAAATTACATATTATTAAACCAATGGGCTTTTCATTAGATGATAAACATATGAAAAGAGCAGGATTAGATTATATTAAAGATTTAGAAATGGAAATCTATGAAAACTGGGAAGAATTTGTAACACAAAATCCAGGTGATTATCATTTCTTTACACGTTATTCTAAACTTTGTTATACTGATCAAAATTATGTATCAGATCAAGATCAATATATTTTATTTGGGCATGAACATGATGGTATTCCGCATGATATCTTAAAAGATCATCTGGATGAATGTGTTCGTATTCCAATGGATGGGAATGCTAGAAGCCTCAATTTATCTAACTGCGTGGCTATTGGTATATATGAGGTTTTACGTCAGCAAAATTATCCAAAATTATCAAAAGTAGAGGTTCAAAAAGGTGCAGACTTTATTTACGAAGAGTAGAAAGAGGGATATTGTCTTAGCGCTTTTCTTAACAGTCTTTATCATCTGTTTAGCTGTCATTATAACTGTTTTTTTTAAACAGTTATATTATTTTGATATTGATTATTTAAAGATTGCAGAATCAACTGGTCTTTCTCGAGAAGTTATTCAAAAAAATTATGATGTTCTTATTCAGTATCAAAGTATTTTCTATCAGGGGAGTTTAAATTTGCCAGACTTTGTGATGTCAAATACAGGGAGAATTCATTTTGAAGAAGTCAAAAGAGTTTTTGAAATGATACAAATCACTTTTGTTGTTACAGGAATTATATCAGCAGTCATGATTTATTTGAATGTGAAGCAAAAAGAATATCGTTTCTTACCATTAACATCATTCTTTTCTGTTGCTATTCCATCCGTATTAGGATTTTTTGTTGCATTAGATTTTGATAAAGCATTTGTTATTTTTCACAACATTGTCTTTAGAAATGATTATTGGATTTTTGATTATACAACTGATCCAGTGATTACAATTTTACCTGAATCATTCTTTATGCATTGTTTCATGATGATTATTGTGATTGTTATTATGATAAGTGTTCTTTGTTATGTACTGTATAAAAAGAAGAGAAATCAAATACTCGCAGGATAAGATGAAGTTATCCTGTTTTTTTATAAATTCATTGACTAACTTGTTATATAATGTTATATTGTGAATGTAATTTGTTATAAGATGTAATAAATAAAAAGAAAAGAGGGATAATTATGCGTCCAGAACTTGTTATTTTTGATGTTGATGGCTTAATGTTAGATACTGAAGCAAGGTGGCAACAAGCTTGGCAGGAAGTTGGTTTAAAACATGGGATTAGTGATTTGGGGTATACAACTTTTTTAAGATGTGTTGGAAGAAACGGTAAAGAAGTTGAGAGAATTGTTGTTGAGGATTTGAATAGTTCTCAACAAGCAGAAATGATTTTGGAAGAAGCTCGTATTTATGGTAGACAATTATTGGCAGAAAGAATTGATCCAAAGCCAGGGATCTATGAATTATTAGAACTTTTAGATCATCTTCAAATTCCTAAAGCAGTTGCAACTGCGACCGATAGAGACTTAACAATAGAAAGATTAACGAGACTGAACTTGCTTCATCACTTTGATTATATGCTATGTGGTGATGAAGTGACTCACAGAAAACCAAATCCAGAAATATATCAAAAAGTGATTCAGCACTTTGGTGTTGAAAGTCATAAGGCCCTGGTTTTAGAAGATTCAACTGTAGGGGTAGAAGCGGCTTATCGTGCTCATATACCTTGTATTATGATTCCGGATTTAATTGGCGCACAAGCTCTTCAACAACAACAGACTATAGCTATTTTATCTTCTTTACATGAGGTTATTGAATTATTTGAATAAACTGTAAAGTATCGCTTTTTCTTTTGAATAAGGATATAATAGAAGTATCATAAGTGAGGTAAGAATATGAAATTAGATGATAATAATTCAATGCCCCTGTATTTACAATTAAAAAATACGATTAAAGGATTAATCGACAGTGGTGAAATTAAAAAGGGAGAGAAAATTTTATCAGAATATGAACTTTGTGAGAAATACAATGTCAGTCGTATTACGGTTAGAAACGCACTTGCTGAATTAGAGTCAGAAGGCTATTTGATTAAGAAACAGGGAAAGGGAACCTTTGCAACAACACCTAAACTTTTTAGACCTTTAGAAGATAGTATTGGTTTCACTGAATCATGTAAAAATGCAGGAATGCAAAGTTCTTCAATTGTCTTAAAAAGAGAGGTTTTGCCATTAGATGATCGTATGCAAAACTTCTTAAAATTAAATGATAATGATCAGGTTTTGTATATTCAAAGATTAAGATTAGCAGATGGTATTCCATTGATGATAGAGAATAATTATTATTCTTATCAGAATTATAGATTTTTAATGAATGAACCTTTAACTGGTTCACTTTATGAGTTATTAGCAGAAAAAAAGGGAATTGTTTGTGACCGCTCATTAAAAACTGTTATTACTGTCACGACTGCAAATGGTGAACATGTGAAGTTATTACAAGTTCCAGTAGGTGCACCATTGTTTGTAATGGATGGTATTATGGGGGATAAAAATGGATTCCCTGTTCATTATAGTTTACAGTATATTGTTGGTGAAAAATATTCATTTGTAAGATAATTATGAAAAAAGGAAAAAGAGTGTTTGAATTCTCAAAAAAGTGTTGAGTCTTCAAACACTTTTTTTATTTTATTTATAAAAATTTATAATGATATTATGTTGAAAGGGGGAGTGAAAATGGATGTTATGAAACATTATATAGGAACAAGAGCATTTTATAAACGAGCGAGTTTATTAGCTATCCCATTAGCCATTCAACAACTGGTAAGTAGTTGTATGGGAATTATTGATTCTTTAATGGTCTCATGGATTCATCAGGTGACAGCAGTTGGAACAGCTGTCCAAATTGAGACATTATGTAGTGCAGTTGCATGGGGTGCAATTGCTGGAACTGGTATTTTTTCAGCACAATTTTATGGTGCTAAAGATCATGATAATCTCAAGCGAACATTTGGACTAAGCGTTATTCTGGGTCTTGGCATAGGTCTTATCTGGCTACTCATTGCAGCACTCTTTGGTAGAAAGATTATCGCTTTTTATATACAGGACCCTAACGTGATTGCAAATAGTCATCAGTATTTAATGATTGCCATGTTTTCATATATACCATTATCTTTAGGATTCTCATTTAGTTATATTTATCGCAGTATTCAAAAAACAAAGGTACCTCTTATCATTGGTATAGCTGCAATGGGAATCAATATTTTTGTCAATTATGTTTTAATATTTGGATATTTTGGATTCCCAGAATTAGGAATACAAGGAGCAGCAATAGGGACTCTCATAGCACAAAGTTTTGTTCTTATTGTCAATATTGTTTATGCTTATGCAACAAAGCAAGAATTCATTGGGACATTTCATGAAATGTTTTCGCTGGATTATCACTTTGTGAGGCCAATCATGCGTAAAATTCAGCCATTAATATGGAATGAATTGATGTTTGGCTTTGGTTCAACACTTTTTGTCAAAGCGTTTGGAGCACTAGGAACAAGTTCAATGGATGCGTATTATGTTGGTGCGAAATTATCAGATGTTTTTAATGCACTGGTGACAGGTATATCTAATGCAACAGCAGTTATGCTAGGCGTTGCATTAGGATCTGGTGATGTAGAAAAAGCAAGGGAAGAAGGGAACTACTTTGTTGGAATGGCAGCTATTTTGGCTGTTATGTCTATTGTTTTTATTTTTGGATGTTCGCATCAACTCGTCTCTATATTTCAGTTAGAAGATTCTTATGTTGTTGGACAAGCAATCGCCATTGTCAAAGTTTTCTCATTAAAAATTGCTTTGAGAATGTTTATTGTTATTGTGTTCTCATCATTAAGAGCGGGTGGTGATTCAAAAATATTGGCCATTTTAGATAGTGGATTCATGTGGCTTATTGGTATTCCTTTAGCTTTTATAAGTGTACATCTCTTTCATATTCAAAGTATTGCACTTGTATTCTTCATTTGTCAGCTGGAACAAGTGATTCGTGTTTATTTTGGAATGAAACGTTATAACCAAGGGAATTGGGCTATTAACTTAACAACTCTTATTTCTAAATAAGAAAAAAATTGAGAGTCTTGATATGCATTGATAAAATAATGATAGATTCGTCTCTCTTATACAATTTCATTGTTTCAGTGTCGAAATGTGTTGATGAGTGTTGAAAATAATCAAGAATATCAAAAAAACGAGAAAGTGTGTCAAAGAATTCAACACTATTGTTATAAGATGTCATAATACGATATATTGGAAGTGTAAGGCAGGGATGAATCAGAAAACTCATGAAAGGATGATAAAAATGGCCAACAGTACAAAAGATCTTATATTAAGCTATCTGAGTGATCTGAGTGAGAACTTCGACTTTACTCAAGTCAATCATTTCACTGCTTCATCAATAAGTGATGAAATGCATATCAGCAGAAGCCTTGCAAGTCAGTATCTCAATGAACTTGTCAAAGAGAAATCAGTCATGAAGATTAATTCACGACCAGTCTACTTCTTTCATCGTAAAAAGATGGAAGAACTCTATCAAACAACATTTCAAGAAGAAGATTTCTATGATTTAGAAGAAGTCAAAGAATATGTTGCTACACATTCAAAAGGGGAAGGTGATTATTCACAAATTATTGGTAGTGATAAATCACTTGCTGGAGTCATTAAACAGTTAAGAGAAAGCTTTGAATATCCACCATCTGGATTACCCATGATTGTATATGGAGAAAGAGGAACTGGCAAACGGACATTATGTACAACGATATTTGATAATGCAGCAAGAAAAGGAGTCATTGATGAAAATACAAAACTGATGAAACTAGAATTTTCACCAGGACATAATGAAGATTTACTTCATAAAGTTTTTGGACAGAAGAATAAAATAGGCATGATTGATTCATATGATCATATTGTCTTTATGCTTTGTGGAATACAGCATATGTCAGAAGATTTTCAAAATAGATTATGTCAATTGATTGAAATGGATAAAAGTCACTATAGAGGTCAATACAAAAATAAAATTATTCGTTATATGTTTATTTGTGATACAAATCCAAACTTATTCATAAATGAAAGACTTCTTAAAAATATACCTGTTATTTTAAATGTTCCATCATTAAAAGAGAAAAGCAATGAAGAAAAAGAAGAATTAATCATTCACTTTATTCAACAAGAAGGCAAGAAAATGGAGAAAACAATAAAAATCAGTAATGTCGTTCTCAGAGCTCTTGTCAATGGTGACTATGATAACAATATGATTGGACTTCAATCAACCATTCGTATTATGTGTGCAAGTGCACTCAGAGAAAGTGCAGGAAAAAGTGAAGCTATTATACATACATATCATTTACCAGAACACCTTTTAACAACAATGCCCATTATGATTGATGAAGATGTTATTTACATAGATACAACAACTTACAAAAAAAGTGAACAAATTGATTTTATATTAGATTATTTCAATCGTATCTTTAAGCCTTTTTTAAAAACAGAACATTTTCTTGAAGCATTAACAGAAAGTAAACATAACTTTGATTTATTAGGTGATTATCTTTCTTATAAACAAAGAATTCCACCTGTGAGAATCAAAGGAACAGAGATTTCTTTATCCAATATCTTAGATATTGTTTTAAAGAAACGTTATATGAATTTACCAAGTGGATTTTGTTGTACTTTAGCTAAATTAATTTATATACATGACCTTTATAGTTCATCAATCCAAAAATGGCGTCAGGATAATCGAAATTTAATTGATGATGCTTTAAATCAGATGAAAACACATCTTTTCAATGAATCTATGATTGTTGAAGATATTACAAGACTCATGTATACAAATCTTGAAATCAATACAACGGATATCTTATCAGCAATTATGATGATTTATATACATCATTATAATTCAGAAATAACCAATCGTAAGATTTTTGGTATGATTGTCTGTCATGGCTATTCAACTGCAACGAGTATTGCAGATGCAGTGAATAGTTTACTTGAAACATATGTTTTTGATGCAGTAGATATGCCATTAGATATCACAGTTGATGAGATTAAAGAAATCCTGATGGAAAGATTAAATCGTATGAATCATAATGCTGATGTTATTGTTATGGTGGACATGGGGTCTTTAGAACAGTTAGGAAAAAGTCTAAGTACAGCAATTAACTGTAATGTTGGTGTTATTAATAATGTATCTACAAGATTAGCACTCAATGTTGGTAACTGTATTTTAAATGATAAAGACCTCAAAACAACATTGCAAAAGGTCAGTGAAAATTCACTTGCTCATTATACAATCATTGATCGTAAAAAGAATGATACGATTTTATTTATAAGTGAAAGTGGCATTCATATGGCACAAAGAATGCGTGAATTATTTGAAAATAGTTTTCCACTTCAAGTTCCAGTTGATTTAGAGGTATGTGATTATAATCAATTGCTTGCAAGTGGGGCAAATCATGAATTCTTTTCTAGCAACAATGTTCTCTTTATGACTGGAACAGCAAATCCACATATTGAGGGTCAGATCTTTATAGCCTTAGAGGAAATTATCTCTGGTAATAACATAGATGTCATTATGAATCGTTTATCTAAATACTTAAAACCAGATGAGTTAAATCAATTACTTGATGATTTAAGAAAGAATTTTACTCTTCAAAATGTCGTTGGTTATTTAACAATCTTAAATCCAAAAGTCTTATTAGATAATGTTAGTTTAGCAGTTGAAACATTACAAGAGCATCTTCAAAAAAGATTTGGTGGAAAAACACTGATTGGAATATATATTCATGTTTGTTGCCTGATTGAAAGACTTGTTACAAAATCAGCTATTACTGAATTTAATAATTTAGAAGATTTCAAAAAAGATAATCATGTTTTTATTCAAGATGTTCATGATTCCTTTCAAACGTTATCAAAAAGATATAATATTACGATTCCAACAAGTGAAATTGCATATCTTTATGAGTTTATTGCAGCTGATGAAGAAGGTTTTGAAGATGGAGAATTATTATCAAAATTAGATAGGAAATAGGGGAAAGAGAAATGAAAAGTGATAAAAAAGTTGTGATAGTAACACATGGCCATCTCGCAGATGGATTGGTAAGTGCACTGCAAATTATTGTTGGAGAGCTACCACAGGTGAAAACGGTTTGTGGATACACATCATCAGATTTTAATTTAGATGAAACAGTTCAGGAAATCATGAATAATCATAATTTTGAAACTCATGATCTGGTTGTTTGTACAGATATGATGGGGGGAAGTGTGAATAATGGATTTGTGAAATATTTAGGGCAATACCCATTTCATTTGATTACAAATACCAACTTAGCATTTTTAGTTGATTTACTCTTAACACCTGGTGGTATCAATAAAGAAATGTTAACCAAAAAAGCGAAAGAGGAACTGGTATCTGTGAAATATATAAATAGCATGGTTGAAAACTTTCATGAAGCAGATGATTTATAAAAGAACGGAGGTGAAAAAATGATTAAAGCAGTGAGAATTGATCATCGTTTGGTACATGGTCAAGTGGCATTTACTTGGACACATTTCTTAGCAGCAACAAGAATTATTGTCATTGATGATAAAGCGGCAAATGATGAGTTTCAAAAAATGGCATTAAATATGTCAAAACCAGCAGGTGTAAAATTGAATATCTTTACTGTTGAAAAAGCATTATCAAAGATGCCAAAGGTGGAAACATTGAATGATACTATCTTTATCATCTTTGGATGTACAAGAGATGCAGCAAGATTTATTGAACAATATCCAAACTTTAAAGAGATTAATTATGGAGGAATTGCTAAAAAAGAGGGTTCAAAATCATATGGAGATGTTGTTTATTTGAATGAGGAAGAGAGAGAAGATACAAAGAAAATTATGAGTTGTGGAACTTCTGTCTTTATGCAACAGCTTCCTACAACCAAGAGAGAAGAATTAAAATTATAGAATTGAGGAGGAAAAAGGATGTTATTGAATGCAGTTGTTGTTGGATTGATTGCAGTCTTTGCAAGAATCGATTCACGTATGTTAGGGCGTTTAAACTTTGAAAGACCATTGATTACATGTACACTTGTAGGTCTCTTCTTAGGAGATGTAAAAACAGGACTCGCTGTTGGGGCATCAATGGAAATGGTAAATTTAGGATTTATGAGTATTGGGGCTTCTGGATTTGATATGAATATGGGGTCTATTGCAGGATGTGCTTTGGTTATCATGACTGGAGCGAATATTGAAACAGCTTTGGCAATTGCCACACCAATGACTTTATTGATTACACTTATTGAAACAGGGGCAAGTGTTGTTCGTATCAGTATGACACATATGTGTGATAATTATGTGGAAAAAGGTGAATATCAAAAGGCTAAACTTGTTGATATTTTCTGGGGACCATTATTATATGCTGTTTGTACTTTTATACCAGTTTTCATGGCAGTCTATTTAGGTGCAGATGTGATTAATGCAATTGTGAATGCAGTTCCACAATTTGTATTAGATGGTATTACTTTGGGGGCTAATTTGGTTGCATTCTTTGGATTTGCTATGTTGTTATCAGTTATGATTACTAAGAAAAATGCTATATTCTTCTTCCTAGGATTTGCCATTGCAGCTTATTCAGGATTGAGTTTAACAGCTATTGCAATTATTTCAGTGATTATGGCAATCTTGTTTTATCAATTTAAATATGGTGATGGTTCATCTCTTCAAGGAGCAGGAGCTTCTGTTGATGAGTTAGATGAACTAGATGATGAACTTGATGATTAAGGAGGAAAGAGAGATGTCACAAAAGGGATTAGAAACACAAAGAAATTATCCGTTACATAAAAAAGTCAGAGAGTTTTTCTGGGGTGGCTGGTGTATGCAGACAAACTGGAATTATGAAAGACAAATGAATACAGCATTTATGTGGGGAATTTCTAAAACTTTAGATCGTTTATATCCAGACCCAAAAGATGAAGAGAAGAAAAAAGAAAGATATAGAGCTTCATTAGAATTCTTCAATATCACACCACAGTTTGGTGCATTTGTATTAGGTTTAACAGCAGCAATGGAAGAAGAATATGCTGAAAAACCAGATGTCTTTGACCCTAAGATGATTACTTCAGTAAAAACTGCATTAATGGGACCATTATCAGGAATTGGTGATTCTTTATTCCAAGGGACTGTGAGAATTATTGCAATGAGTATTGGAATATCTTTAGCCCAACAGGGATCTATATTAGGACCAATTCTCGCTATGCTCATTTCATTTGGTGTCAGTTTTCCAATCACCTGGTATGGAGCAAAATTAGGATATACGAAAGGGCAGGAATTAATTCGCCAGATTTCAGAAAGCAATTTAATGGATAAATTAATGTATGGTTGTTCAATTGCAGGATTGATGGTTGTTGGTGGTATGGCCGCAACATTAGTGAATGTGACAACACCATTGGCTTATGGCGAAACATTAGTTGTCCAAGATATCTTAAATGGTATTATGCCACAGATGTTACCATTAGCACTAACTGGATTTATGTATTTCTTAGTGAAAAAAGGAGTTCATCCAATTGTTATTGTTATTTGTTGTTTTATTGCTGGAATTATCTTAAATTACTTTGGTATATTAGCAGCTTAGAACTAACTTAGAAATAAGTTAATTCATATATTATTGAACGTTAGAAAAAGATAAAAGAGGAGGAAAAGAAAAATGTTCGATGTTAAAAAAATGATTGAAGAAATTACTTCAGAAAAGGAAATTAAAAACATTAGTTTTACAGGAGTAGGAGGTTCACTTGCTTGTTTCTATGCACCATACTATTATGTAAGTAGAGAAGCGAAAAATGTAACAACAAGTTATACTTCTTCTAATGAATTTGTTCATGATACACCATCATGTATTGGTGAAAACTCTATTGTTGTGATTTCATCTCGTGGTGGAAATACTGCTGAAACAGTTGAGGCAGGGCGTGTTGCAAAAAGATTAGGTGCAACTGTTATTGGAATGACACATGAAGAAGGGGATAACGGTATTCATGAGGTTTCTGACTATGTCATTTTGTTTAAAGATTTATCTGAGGATGTTTATGAGGTCAGCAAAACTGGATATATCTTACGTATTGCTATTGAAACACTACATCAGGTTGAAGGAACTGGAAATTATGAATTGATGCTTGATGCTATGAAAAAAATGAATACGCTTATCCCAGCTGCTGAAAAAGCAATTATTCCAGAAGCAATTAAGTTCTCAATCAACTATAAAGATGATAAGATTATCTACACAATGGGTTCTGGTACTGCTTGGTCAGCTGCTCAACAACAACAAATCTGTATTTTAATGGAAATGCAATGGATTCATTCTGCAGTTATCCATACTGGTGAATTCTTCCATGGACCATTTGAAATCACTAATCCAGATACAGCATTCTTATTATTAAAATCAACTGGTAAAACAAAACCATTAGACGAAAGAGCAATTTCTTTCTTAAGTCAATATAATCATCATTTTACAGTTATTGATGCAGAAAAATATGGTATGAACGAATTAGGTGAAGTGAGTGAGTATTTTGACTATGATTTCCATACAGCTATGTTAGGCGTTTTCAATCATTTACTTGCTGATATGAGAGACCATCCATTAAGTAAAAGAAAATATATGTGGAAATATCAATATTAGAGTGAACGATCTGACAGTCAAGACTGTCAGATTCATTCTTTAAAAGGGGTGATAAATATGTTTAAAGAGATGCGACGTCATTTACAAAAACTATCATTACAAGAAAATAAAGATATTCTAACAAAAGCCACATCAGGTGTTTTAGCAGTCAGTGGAGAAGATGGGTATCCTTATGCTGTTCCCATGAGTTTTGCATTTGATCATAAACGTTTGATTTTTCATTGTGCCAAAACAGGGCATAAATTAGAGAGTGTTTTGAGAAATGATAAAGTTTCTTTTTGTGTCATTGATCAAGATATTATTATTCCTAAAGAATATACAACCTACTTTCGAAGTGTCATTGTTTTTGGAAGGACACATATTCTACTTGACGAAAAAGAAAAGCAAAAAGCATTTGAAATATTAGCTGCTAAATACTCACCAAATGATCAAGAAGGACGTTTAGCAGAGATTCATAAATTGTTTAAACAAACAGTTATTATTGTTTTAGACATTGAATATATGAGTGGAAAAGAGTCTATTGAACTGAAAAACAAAACATAATGATAAAGGAGAGTGATAGATATGAGTGAAGGTAAAGCACATTTCTATTGTGGGATTGTTGCTGTTATTTGGGGGTTAGGATTTATTGCAGTTGATCAAGCACTTCTATCATTCTCTTGTTTTGATATTTTGCTTATACGTTTTCTAGGTTCATCTATATTAGCATGGTTACTCATTATTAAAGATATCAAAAAGATTCATATCAAAACAGTTAAAAAAGGTGTCATTAATGGAACTTTCTTATTTATTGCTTATGCATTACAGACTTATGCACAAACATTAACAAGTGTTAGTAATAATGCATTTCTTTCAGCTTCAGGTGTTGTGATGGTTCCTTATTTTTGTTATTTGGTCTTTAAGAAAAAACCAAACACAATACAAATCTTAAGTTCCTGTTTATGCTTGATTGGAATTGCTATTTTAACATCATCAAAAATGTCTTTTCAAGTTGGAGATATTCTTGCCTTAGGATGTGCTATTTTCTTTGCTATACATCTTGTCTCTTTACAATATACTTGTGTTTTAGAAGATAGCCGTGTCATCAATGCTGTTCAACTTTTAACAAGTGCTATTTTATCAATTCCTTGTACTTTGTTCTTTTCAAGAACGCCTACTGATATATCATTAATGTCTATTATGTCTTGCCTTTATATTGTTGTGTTTGCAACCTTTCTCTGTTTCTTTTTACAAACAAAAGCACAACAAGCTGCCAGTGCAAGTAGCTGTTCAGTAATTTTATCAACTGAAAGTCTATTTGCAGTTATCTTTTCAGTTATTTTACTCAATGAGAGTATTCATATTCATTTATTAGTAGGTGGATTGCTTATTCTTTTGTCAGTGATACTTGTTCAAACATCCTCCCTTAAAATTGTTATCAACAAAGTCATGAAAAAAGAATAAATGAGAAAACATATCATAAAAGTGATATGTTTTTTAGTTATAAATATAAATATGTTTGCTTTTAGTACTGTATGATTAACTGTTTTTTATAATAGTACAGAAATTTTTGAGTGTAAAATGAGTATATTTGCCATATATCTTTTCTTTATCCAATTTTTTATATTTGAAAGAATGGAGTTATAGGATGAAATATAATATCAAGGGATATTTATTGATAAGTGGGAATACTTTATTATCTATGTAACAATAGAATGATGTCATGAAGTTATGAAAAATAATTTTCTTTCTTGTGATGAGGGATATAATTATGTTCATTTGTCTAAATTAAAAAGAGTGGGGTGATAAATTGAAAAAAATAATCAAGTATGTTTTTTTGATTTTCTGTTTGATATTATGTAGTTGTCAAAATAACAGGCAATCTCCTAGTGAAACAGAAAAACAAAATATTCAAAACTTTATATCACAAATAGAAAGTGAAAGTCTAGAGTATAATCAGTTTATGATTGATTTTCAAAATATACAACAAAATCCTGAACTTCCTACAGGATGTGAAGTCACATCATTAGCTATGGTTTTAAATCATCTAGGTTATAAAATTGATAAATGCATATTGGCTGATGATTTCTTAAATAAAGGAGAAATAGGAAGCACAGATTTTTCAGAAGCCTTTGTAGGTAATCCAAGAGATGATGAGGGCTATGGATGCTATGCTAATGTTATTCAAGAATGTGCTCAGGATTACCTGACATCTATTGATGCTAAAGTGCAAGTTCTAAATCTGACTTCTACTGATTTTAAGACATTATTGCGTTATATTCAAAAAGGTATACCAGTTATCGTATGGACAACAATTGATTTAAATGAACCATATAGTACAATGGAATGGGAAATCAATGGTCATCATATTGAATGGTTAGCAAATGAACATTGTGTTGTCTTAACTGGTTATAATATAACTGATAATATTGTTTATGTTAGTGATCCACTTCAAGGTTCTGTTAAATATGATATGGATTTATTTATCAAAAGATATCATCAATTATCTTCACAGGCAATTGTCATTATATGATATGTAAGAAATAATAAAAAATTGGTTATAAAAGACCAATTTTTTTAAGTTCTTCTTTTAAATTCGCAAGATAGGGTAAGTGAATACCTTGAATACCTAATCGATTTCCTGCTTTTATATTTGCTAGTGAATCATCAATAAAAAGTGATTCTTCAGGATTTAAATGATAACGTTCTAAGAGAATCGTATAGATTTCTTCATCTGGTTTAACAACTTTTTCTTCAGCTGAAATAACACCACCCTCAAAGATATCAAAGAAATCATATTGTTGATACATTGTTTGAATTGCTTCTTTATGAAAGTTAGATAAGAGATATAAATGATAACCTTTCTTTTTTAATTCATAAGCTATTTCAACATTTTCTGTTATTGGAATTAACATTTGTGTCCAATTTTCTAAAACAGAAATAATTTCATCATGATAGTGAGGGTGTTTTAAAGTTAATGAATCAATAGCATCCTGTATCATCATTGTCCCCATATCTAATTCAACCCACTCATCACTTGCAAATATAATCATCATTAAATCTCCCATTTGAGGAGGAGAAAAATGTTTTTCTAGATATAATTCAGGTTGAAAACTTAATAATATATTACCAATATCAAAAATAATATTTTTCATAAAAGACTCCATTCATACAAAGTTCACATAAAATAACCATTATGTTCTTATATATTCTAACATGGAGGTATTCATGATGAAAGCATTTTTAGAAAAATACACTAGCATTAAATATATAATAATTTTTTTCATTATTTATATGATAGGATTTATATCTTTAGAAAACTGGACATCACCATACATGATAATAACTGATTCATGGATAGATAAATATATTCCTTTTAATGAATATTTTGTAATTCCTTACTTATTCTGGTTTGTATTTATTGCTTTAGGATTTGCTTACTTTGTTTTTATTGATCAAGTTGGATTAAAAAGAACTTGTTTCTATTTATTTTTAGGAATGAGTATCTCTTTGTTCATTTATTTTATTTTACCAAATGGACAGAATTTAAGAGTAGATATCCAACATGAAAATTTATTCCAAGATATTATTGCTTTTATTTACTCTATAGACTCATCAACTAATGTGTGTCCAAGCATCCATGTTTATAATAGTTTAATGATGATGATTTCTTTATTGAAAAGTGATAAAATAAAAATACATAGAATATTATCAATAGGAATTATAGGATTGGCATTCCTCATTTGTTTATCTACAGTTATGATTAAGCAACATGCTTTTATAGATGTCATTGTAGCTATGATTTTGGTTATTATTATTTATGTTATTGGAAACAGAAAATATGGATACTAGGAGAGAAAATATGAAGATAAGAGAAGCAAAAACATCTGATTATAATGAGATTTATAATTTAGTGAAAACAGCCTTTTTAACAGCACAAGTCAGTGATGGAAGTGAACAAGATTTTGTTTATGAATTAAGAAAGCGTGAAGGATATATTCCATCCTTAGAACTTGTTATGGAAGAACAGAATGAACTTGTTGGGCATGTGATGTTGACAAAACAAGTCATACATGGCATTGATGGGATAAGTCATGGTTTGTTAGTAGCACCTTTATGTGTCAAGAAAGAGTATAGAAATCAAAAAGTTGGCTCAAGGCTAATGGAAGAGGCAATGAAACGTGCTCTTCAACTTGGATATACTTCCTTGTTTTTAGTTGGGAATCCTGAATATTATCATCGTTTTGGATTTCGTTCAACAAGATCATATGGAATTGAAAATCGAAGTGAGATTCCTGATGAATTTGTTATGGCAGTAGAATTAGTTGAAAATGTTCTTACTAAATGTGGTGGATATGTTGTTTTAGAATAAGGAAAGGTTAGAGAAACTTTTCTTTTTTTTATTGACATATACATCGCAGTACGATACAATAGTGTTGTGATATATCAAAGTGCGATATAAAAGGAGGGGCGTAAATATGATTATAGATTTTTTATCAGCTGCATTTCCTTGGATAACTATAGGAATTGGAGTTGCAATAACTATCGTTTATATTAACAGTAGGGATGGTAAAAATGGAAGAAAAAATTAAAAGAGTATATATACCAATGACTGAAACAGGATTCTATATTTTATTCTGTCTGCAAATTGAAATGCATGGTTATAACATTATTCAACGAGTCAGTCAAATGACAAATGGAGAAATTCAAATAGGGGCTGGGACAATGTATGGAAGTTTATCTAAAATGGAAAAGGATGGACTCATTCGTTTTACAAAAGAAGAAGGAAAAAGAAAGTGTTATCAAATAACACAATTGGGACAAGAGATATTAAACATTGAATTAAAAAGGATAGAAAGGTTATATAAGAATAGTAGAGAGGAGGTATTGTGATGGAAACGAAAATAATCAAGAAATTCTTTGGACTTGCAGATTTCCTTGATGAACAAAAGTTTTTAGAAGAACAACATAGTAATGGGTGGAAGTTTAAAAAATTTCAGTGGTTACGAAAATATACTTTTGAAAAGGTTGAACCAGAAGACTATGTTTATCGATTGGATTATAATGAAGAAAATAAGGATGAAACGGATTATCTTCAAATGTTTGATGACTGTGGCTGGGAATATATTATGAAATATCAGACCTGGTATTATTTTAGAAAAAAGAAATCTTATATAAATCAATCAGATAATGAAATATTTAGTGATCGTGATTCAAAACTAAATATGATTAAAAAAGTCATGTGGAAGCAATTGATTATCATGTTGCCTATTATATTCTTCTTCTTTTTATATAATTATGAAATGATGAATGGATTTTCAAAAAATGATTTAGGATTTCAGATTGTATGGATTGTTTATGCACTTTTTATGGCATTTCTTTTAGGAATCAGTGTTCACAATGTTATAAAATTAAATCAATTAATAGGTGAAATGCAAAACCCTTTAGACGAAAAATAAACCCTTAGGTCCAACCAACCTAAGGGCAATTTTTTATATTTATTTCAAGAAAAAAGTATAAGCTTCGAAGTGAGCTTGAGGATGATCACATGCTGGACATCTTTCAGGAGCTTTTGTTCCTTCAAAAATAAATCCACAGTTATTGCATTTCCATGTTACTGTTTCAGCTTTTTCAAATACAGTTCCATTTTCCAAGTTTTCTAATAATTTTAAATATCTTGCTTCATGCATTTTTTCAGCAACTGCGATACTTCTGCATACTTCAGCAATTTCAGGGAATCCTTCTTCATCAGCAATTTTAGCAAATTCAGGATACATATCTGTCCATTCTTCGTTTTCTCCAGCTGCAGCAGCTTTTAAACATTCAGCAGTTGTCCCTAATAAGATTGGGAAATCTCCTTCAACATGTAAACATTCACCTTTTAATTCAGTGTTTAATAATTTCATTAATCTTTTAGCATGTTCTTTTTCTTGGTTAGCAGTTTCTTCAAAGATATTAGCGATTTGTACATATCCTTCTTTTTTAGCAATTGAAGAGTAGTAAGTGTAACGATTTCTTGCTTGAGATTCTCCAGCGAAAGCGTGTAATAAATTGTTAGCAGTTTTTGTTCCTTTTAATGTAGGCATTTGATATGCCCTCCTTTCTAATGTTTCTTTTTTAAGCAGTGGCGACAAGTTCCATGAAATAATATTTCCGCCGATGTAATTTGATCATCACAAACTTGTTGAACCTTATCGATAAGAGGAGAAATAAGAGTTTCATCTAAGAATAAATCTTGAATACTTCCACACTCATCACAAACCATATGATAGTGTGGTTCTAATCTTGCATCAAAATGAACTGCACCATCACCAACATCAAGGCGCAAGATTCGTTTTTGATCAGCAAGTAGATTTAAATTTCTATAAACCGTCCCCAGGCTTATATCAGGAATAATCTGTCTCACATTCATGTATATTGTATCTACATTTGGATGAGATGGATCTTCCCTTAAGACTTCATAGATAGTTTCTCTTTGTTTGGAGTATCTTAATTTTGTATCTGACATATTTTCCCTCCTTATTAATAATGGTTACTATTATTTTAACATATATTTCATGAATGTCAAATAATGTATATTATAGATTTAAAATAACAATAACATAATAAGCGTACATAGTAGAAAAGACGCTAATCCATGAACAAGACGATCTTTAAAATATCTTTGAAATGAATAAGGAATTCCTTCTAAGATATTATCAACTTGCATTAAAACAGACAAACCTGAAAATGACAGATAGAAACAAACAAATGGATATACTAAAAAGTGATTGAATTTTAATAATTGAATAGCACCTGAACTAAATTCTAAGAAGCCTTGTATAACTGCTAATATAAATTCATTTTGAATAATAGAATGAAGGCTATATCCTACAAATTGAAAAACCAACATATACCCAAGAATAAAAATAAACGCAGTTAATGAAGACATAATACTTTGTTTTAAGGCTTGAACAAAAGTCATATGGGGATTTTTTAAAGAATAAAGAGTTTCACTGAAACTCAAAAACTGATAATCCTCTTTATGAATAATTGCTTTGATAAGACTTGGAATAATATGACAAAGATATATTAAGAGTGCCTTATCAAGTGGTAAACTAAGTGAAACAAAAATAAAACTTAAAGAAGAAAAAGAAGCTATGGATAAAAGATGTTGAAGTTGATCTATATTAATATATCCTAACTCATAGGATTCTTTTATAATTTTGGCATTGGTTGGATAACCACAGAAAAAAGATACAAAATATAATGAGGACATGTGTGGAGTTAAATGAAATAATGGTGAAAAAAGAAACTGGATGAAATAACTAAAGAGTTGAAATAATCCTAATGATAAACATAATGAAATTAAAATCATGAATGGAAGTAATGATGGTAAAAGATTGGATAATACAATTTGAATGACATTCGTTGAAACTTTTACAATCTGAAACATATTCATAAATGAAAATATGGTTGTGAATAAAACAAGAAATAAAGTAAAATAATAGTTGGCTTTTTTCATAGTGACTCCTTATAATAGAGAAAGAGGTGAGAATGTGAAGGCGATACTTGTAGGTGTAGAATATGATCATATGTATTATGATCTTCATATTTCAATGGAAGAATTAAAGGAATTGGCAAGAGCATGTCAAATTGAAGTGAAAGATGTTATGATTCAAAGACTATCACAAATATCTCCAAAATATTATATTGGAAAAGGGAAAGTTCAGGAATTGAAAGATATGTTAACTGATGATGATATGGTTATTTTTAATGAAGAGCTTTCACCCATGCAGATAAAAAATCTAACGGATGAACTAGATGTAGAAGTTAGTGATCGCAGTGATTTGATTTTAAGGATATTTGAATCACGTGCTCAGACAAAAGAAGCAAAGTTACAAGTAGAAATCGCAAGAAATCAATATCTTTTACCGAGACTAGCTGGAATGAAAGAAGAACTTTATTCTCAACAAGGTGGTTCAGGTTTTAGAGGTAGTGGAGAAAAGCAAATTGAACTTGATCGTCGAGTCATTCATAGACAATTGGTACAGGCAAGGAGAGAACTTCAATCAATTGTTAAACAAAGACAGACGCAAAGGCAATTGCGTAAACGTAATCAACAAAAGGTTGTATGTTTGGTTGGTTATACAAATAGCGGAAAATCATCTTTATTAAATTATTTTACTGATAAAAAGGTATTTCAAGAAGATATGTTATTTGCTTCACTCCAAACAGCTTCTCGTAAAGTCACTTTAAAAGGTCATAAAGAAATTATTATGAGTGATACAGTTGGATTTATTAATCAACTGCCTCATCATCTGGTTCAAGCATTTCGCTCTACTTTAGAAGAAGTCAAAGAAGCAGATTTATTACTGCATGTTGTAGACTCATCTTCAGCATACAGTGATATTCAAATTGAGACAACACAACAAGTCTTAGAAGCATTAGGAGTTAAAGATACACCTGTTATATATGTTTATAATAAAGTGGATAAAGATCGTTATGCTTTTTTACAACCACATCAACCATATGTTTTTGTTTCTGTTAAGGAACAAATCAACTTAGATAAATTAGAAGAACTGATGATTGAAACTCTCTTTAAAGATTATGAATTAATTGAATTATATATTCCCTATGATCATGGGGAAATCTTTCAACAAATTCAACAGACTTATGAATTCATAAAAGAGGAGTATTTAGAAACTGGTATTTATATCTCATTTTTCATAGATATGAAACAAAAACATAAATATCAACAATATATTTATCATCCATTGAACTAAAAAAATGCTATCGTTATTGATAGCATTTTACATAACTCAGATGTTTTTGAATTGTTTTGAGAATAGCTTGATAATCTTTTGTTGCAAAATCGGTTGCATCAATGACATGAATTGGAACAAGATGTTGAGTATGAAGAATTATCTCAGGTTCTTTTTGGGCTAATTGAGGAGCAAGATATAAAAGATCATAATGACGATAACTCTGATAGAGTTCATCTAATGAAAGAGAATCAAACGCAAATTCTATATTTTCCATACTCATAATTGCTTTTAATTCTTCTACAAATAGAGATGTTGAAAAACCATCACTACTACAAATTCCAATCTTTATTAATTTTTGTTGATTATGTTTCATTAAAGTGTGATAAAATTCTTTAAATAAAGATTTTGCTTGACCAAGATCAACAATTTTATAATGAAGATAGAAAAGATTATCTTGACAGTTCTTTTGTTTAATTTCTTCTTCAACAATATTGTTATGCCATATTGTTACACGTCCAATCATTTTATTTGTATGAAATAAAAGTGTTGTAGATATATCGCTTTCTTCTTGCACCTGACAAGTTATATTATCTTTCATATAATCTTGGGCATTTAATAAAATCCATTTTAAAAAAATATCATGATATAGTGATTGATAGAATTCTTCTGTTGTCATAATGATTTCACCTTCTTTCTTATATCATAAAACAAATATAATCTTTTTGTGCAAAATTTTCTTGTCTTGAAAGTCAATTTTTTTATATAGACGTTTTTCATCATATTGACAGTCATCTCTATTGTAAATTTTATAAGCAAAGGCATTGGGATGTGGTTATTGAATAAACTTTATGTTTCGTCAAAGGGAAGTGTGATATGTAATGTATGTGATTGTCGATAGATATGAGAGTGTAAGAATTTCTCACTGTGATTCTGATGGCTTTGTCATGAAATATGGATAAAAGTTGGAAATAAAGTTATGAAATGTAGAAATCGCCATTCATAAAAGGTACAATATATATGAGGAGGGGCTATGAAGATGCAGGATCAGATTATATATGTCACAATGTTTAATAATTTTACTATGAATTATAACAATATCATTTTAGGAAAGGATCAAATGAAATCTAAAAAGCTTTTTAAACTGTTGGTTTATTTGCTTTATTATCATCAACGGTTTATTTCTTCAGAGGAATTAATAGATATTCTTTGGTACGAAGATGAAGTTGAAAATCCTATTGCTGCTTTAAAAAATCTTATTTATCGTTTACGTACACTTCTTAAACAGCAACTGAATTTGTATGATTTTGTAATAACAGGGCAAGGTGGATACTTAATTAATCGGCAATATACAATTGAAATTGATGCTTATCTGTTTGAAAAATATAATCTGGAATTGGTATCAAGACATCAGGAGAATGAGTTATATAACAAATTTTTAACACTTTATACAGGATATTTTTTATCTGACATTGATGATTATCATATTTTATCATTAAATGCCTACTATCATACGCTTTATTTATCTCGAGTCATAGATTGTGCAAAATTATTAAAACAACAGAAAAAATATACAATGATGGAAAAATTAGCACAAGGTGCCCTAGCAATTGACAATCTTAATGAGGATTTATACATTATTTTAATTGAGTCTCTGTATTTACAGCAAAAATATCATGAATCAATTGAAACATATCGTGCAACAACAGATTTATTATACAAAACAATGGGAGTTCAACCCTCTTCTAAAATGAGAGATTTATATGAAATTATTAGACAAGAAAGTCATGATGAGGGTCATATTAATGATATTCAAAAGGATTTGACCTTAGAGAATAAAGAGGGAGCATTTTTCTGTGAATATGGTGCATTTAAAGATATTTATAATATGCAAATGCGAATGATGGATAGATTAGGTATTTGTGCACATTTATGTTTAATAACAATAAAAACATCATTTCTCTATACGGATTTAGAAAGTGAGTATATCAAGAAAATCATGCAGAAAATTCAAAATGCTCTTATACATAAGCTCCGTACTGGTGATATTGTTTCACGTTACAGTTTTAATCAGTTTATTGTTTTATTACCAGCATGTGACTTTAAGAACGCAAATATGGTCATGGAAAGAGTACTAAACACTGTCATAACTTCAGCAATACAAAAAAAGATGATCATAGATATATCAATAGAAGAAGTGGGTTTAATGAGTTTAAAAGAAGCTTAAAAAATGGCTTCTGCTTTATTATATGAGATGACTTGTTTAAATGAATGATATTAAGTCACAGAGTGGAAACATATGTTGCTTTTGTTATTTAATATCCAAAAAACTCAAAACATATAAAATATAATCAGTATACTTAAAATTTTCTATGACTATACAATAATTCATAGCAAGGGACAATAGAATGGTTAGAACCGATAATCAAGATTAATGTCTTGATTTTTATGTCTTGATGACTTATAAGTTATATTTTTTATAGGGGTTGTAGGAAAGAATTCCTCAATGGGATAAATTGGTGTATAATGGGGGAAAAGGAGGGTAGTGAACAAAATGAAAAAAGTTTTTTTGTTGATGTTAACATTATCCTGTTTCCTTTTTGGATGTAGTTCGCAAAAAGATGTAAAAGAATATCCGAGTGATTATCCTGATTCTTCAGGTTATGGAATTGATGATATTTATTATCCAGATAATTCAGGACAAAAAATTTTGTCTTCAGATATTGCAAACGTAAATTATTCACATATAGATCAAGGTTATGTTACTGCTTCGCTTAATCATAAAAGTGAGCAGAAAATAAAGTTATTAATTCGTAAAGGTGAAAAAAGTTATTATTATGATTTAATCAATCAGAATCCTGTTGCTTTTCCACTGCAGATGGGAAATGGTAAATATTATTTAGGTATATATGAAAATGTTGAAGGTGATAACTATGCTATGAAAAAATCACTTACATTAGATGTTCAAATAAAAGATGAACTTTCTCCATTTTTATATCCTAATCAATTGGTTGACTATCAGCCAGGTGATAAGATTACTTCAATAGCTATAGATATAGTGAAAAAGGATAAAAATGATCTGCAACGGATTCAAAATATCTATAATTATGTTGTAGATAATATAACATATGACGATGAAAAGGCAGTGGAAGCAACTCAAAAATATTTAATCCCAAATCTAAACAATATTATAAAAAATAAAACAGGTATTTGTTTTGATTATGCTTCTATGATGGTAGCTATGCTAAGAATAAACCATATACCTGCGCGTTTAATTTGTGGTGATACAGATGTGGAATATCATGCCTGGGTAGAAGTTTATATAGAAGGTGAAGGATGGATTAATCCAGATATCTTTATGGATAAAGGAACTTGGACGAGAATGGATCCCACTTTTGCAAGTTCAAAATTTGATTATAATGGTAAGTATCAAGCTATTTATTATTACTAAAGGAGGCTATTTGAGATGAGATTATCTTTAGAAGAAAAATATCAGTTTTCCAATCAGATGGCAATGATTTTAAAAGCAGGATTAAGTGTACAGCAGGGTATTGAAATGATGCAGCAAGATTTAGAGAATCAAAATCTAAAAATAGCATTAGAAGCTATTTTGGGTTATATGAAAGAAGATGCTCATTTAAGCCTAGCGATTGAAAGAACAGGAATGTTTGATGATTATATGGTTCATTTATTAAAAGTTGGAGAAGTGAGCGGACATATTGATGATGTTATGGAGTCGTTGGGTGAATATTATTTACGAATGGATGATATGACTTCTCAACTCCAGCAAGCTCTGACTTATCCTATTATTCTTTTTATAATGATGTTTGTTGTTGTGGGAGTTGTTGTTTTTCAAGTCTTACCTATTTTTGAAAATGTACTTATGAGCTTAGGAAGTCATTTGTCTTCTTTTGCAAGTCGGTTTATGAATTTTGGTCAAATATTTTCTATGTTAGGATTTATGATTTTAGGTATCTTTATGATTATGATCATTTCTTTTTATGTATATGCCAAAAAATCGCATCAAGATATTATGGTTATGTTTGTTCAAAAATCTTGGATAACCAAAAAAATTGCGAATCATATGAATCATGCACAATTGACTTATGCATTATCATTATTTGTTTCAAGTGGCTATGATTTACAGGAAGCAGTTCATTATACAATTGAATTAGTTGATAATTCTCAATTACAAAATCAGTTGAAACAATGTTATCATGATTTAGAACAAGGTGTTTCTTTTGTTGATGCTGTTTCACAACATCAAATCTATAAAGGAATGAAATTAAATATGATTCAGATTGGTTTCCAAACTGGTCAGGTAGATGCAGTTATGAAAACATTGTCTAATCATTATCAAGATGAAGTCAGTCAATCAATAGCTCACTTTTTAAATATTATAGAACCTGCTATAGTGACCTTTCTTTCAGTGATTGTTGGAGTTGTTTTATTATCAGTGATGTTGCCATTAGTCAGTATTATGTCTTCTTTGTAGAAACTTAATTTATAAGTGTCTAGTAGATATGGTGGATAGAGATGGAGGGAATTATGAAAAAAATAATAAAAATTGTTATTTTTATGACGGTTATATTCATGATTGTTTTTGGATTCCAATCTGCACAATCTTATTCTGAAGAGGAGGAGCTTTTGAGAATTAAAGAGACAATTTGGACATTGTGTTTAAAGTGTTATAGTATAGAAGGAAGATATCCTCAAGATATTTATTATCTTAAAGAACATTATGGGTTGTTGTTAAATGAGGATGAATATCCCATTATTTATCATTATGAGGGAGATAATCTGCAACCAACTATTGAGGTTCATCAAAGGGAGAAGACATTATGAGTAGGCATCATCATATACATATATTATTATCATTAACATTATTCTTACTGTTTGTCCTTGGTTCATTCTTTGTTGTAGCATATGAGATTAAAGGGTATCAAAAGTTAAATGAACAATGTCTTTTAGAAGATGATTTGAATATACCATTAGCTTATTTAAATACAAAGTTGAAGGCAATGGATGAAAAAGGGGCTATTTCAGTTGTATCTATACAAGGCAGAAAATGTTTGAAAATGGTTACTACGAAAACAGCAACTTATATATATTATCTCAATGGATACTTGAAGGAATTATATACAGATTTAGATTATCTTCCTTCTTTAGATGAAGGAACAAATTTATTTATTCTTGATGATTTTCAGATAGATAGACAAGAGAATTTATATACTTTTATAGTTAAGAAAGAGCAGTATCAAAAAAGGTTATCAGTTTATTTACATGCTTAGAGGAGGGTGTCTATGAAAGGAAAAAATCAATCTTTTTCGTTTATGATGGAATTGATTATTGTTATTTTCTTTTTTGCATTGTCAACAACTGTATGTATTTCATTTTTAGTCAAAGCAAAAGAAAAACAAATGGATGGAGTTATGATTCAAAATGCTATGTTAGAAATGCAAAGTATGATTGAAACAATGCAGGCTTATCCTCAGACTCCTTTGGAACAACTCTTTAAAGTTGAGAAAATAGATACGAATACATATCAGAAAGAGAATATAAAAATCGTAATATGGGAAGATCAGGTTAAACATGGCGTGATAAGTATTTTTAATCAAGATGATGTCATTTGTGAGACTCCTTTTGTATTGGGAGGGACTTCTCATGGCTAAAAAACGTATATTTTCTCATCTTGGAATTGGTGCACCATTAATTTTTATGATTTTTGTGATTTTGGTTATGTGTATTTTATCAGTTTTGTCTTATTTGAAGGCAAATTCTTTTTATGAAAGTACAATTCGTCAAATGAATATAACAAATCAGTATTATCAGGCAGAATCTCAGCTTTTTAAGTTCTACTATCAGCTAGATATTGACAATATTGATAGTAAACTTAAGAATTGGGAAGGTGATTATAAGAAGAAAAATAATCAATATGTTTTACAAGCAGCAATGAATAATGATTTTAAACTTGAGATGATTATAGAAATAAGTAATAATCAGCTAGAGATAATATCATTGAAAAAGATAAGTGGGAGGGAATAGAAAATGGATGCTAAAGAATTGCTTATGGATGTGGTAAAACGAAATGCTTCTGATGTCTTTATAGTTGCTGGATCACCATGTGCTGTCAAGATTCATGGTAAAATTCAAAAATACAATCAGGAGAAATTGAAACCAGAGGATACAGAACACTTGATTAGAGAAATATATGCTATTGCCAATAAAGATGATATTGATCAATTTATTAGAAATGGAGACGATGATTTTTCATTTTCAATTCCTGGAGTTGGTAGATTTCGTGTAAATGTTTATCGTCAAAGAAACTCATTTGCTGCAGTTTTAAGGGTTGTTAGCTTTGAGATGCCAGATCCTATACGTTTGCATATTCCTGAAGTGATTATCAATTTAGCTCAACTCAAGAAAGGAATGGTTCTGCTTACTGGACCAGCAGGGAGTGGCAAGTCAACAACATTAGCATGTATTATTGATCAAATTAATAAAACACGCGATGCACATATTATAACAATTGAAGATCCAATTGAATATCTTCATACTCACAATCGCAGTATTGTATCTCAACGTGAAGTCTATCATGATACAAGGGATTACATTTCAGCTTTGAAAGCAGCATTAAGAGAAGCACCAGAGGTCATTTTAGTAGGTGAAATGAGAGATCTTGAGACTATTGACATTGCTGTGACTGCTGCTGAAACAGGCCATTTACTTTTCTCAAGTTTACATACAATTGGTGCTGCCAATACAATTGATCGTATGATTGATGTTTTCCCATCTTCACAACAGCAGCAAATAAGGGTACAGTTAGCTATGGTTTTGAGTGCAGTTATTTCACAACAATTAGTCCCTAGTATAGATGGGAAAATGATTCCTGTATTCGAAATTATGATCTGTAATCAAGCTATTAGAACATTAATAAGAGAAGGAAAAACACATCAGATTGATAATGCAATAGCAACAAATAGAAATCAAAATATGATAACAATGGATGATTCACTTTTAGAACTATACAAACACAAGCAAATAACAAAGGAAGTGGCATTAATGTATGCAACAAATCCCACTTTTTTGATAAATAAACTGTAAAATGAACAAAGATTTAAGTCAAAATCAATTGATGACATTGTAGAGATAAGAATATAATTCATAAAAAACAATGAATATTATTTTTGATTAAAAAACTTCCTTATAAATATAAGATGAATGAACAGAAATAAAATAACTCCTTTCATATGATAAAGTGAAAGGAGGTTTTTATTATGGCAATTAATAGAATTGAAAATACTGCACAAATTATATCTGACTGTTTGGTTATTGATAGCAATACAGTAGAAACAATTGTGAGAATACCACCAACAATCTATAAAGAAGTTGATAAATGTGAAGCATGTGTAGGAGACATTTTGACTTATACAATCACAATTAGGAATAATTCATTATGCCCACTTAAGAATATTGTCTTTAATGATCGCATTCCATATGGTACAGATTATATATTGAACACATTTGAAGTTGATGATGTGCCTCAAGTTCCATCAATTGATGATTACACATTATATTACACAATACCAACTATTGAACCAATGGGTACAGTTGTAATTCGATTCCAAGTACAAGTGAGAGAGTAATTATAGAAAGATTCACTGTCATCAGTGAATCTTTTGCCTGTATAATTTTTTAAAATGTGAGTGGCTTTGGTTTATTAAAAAAAATAATTATGGTAAAATATAATAGGGTGATGATATATGGAAAAAAGAATATTTGTTATATCAGATCTTCATGGTCAATTTGTATTATTACAATTATTATTAGATCGCATTGGTTTTAATGATAATGATGAATTATATATATTAGGTGATATTATGGATCGTGGTCCTAATAGTATAGATATTTACTATTTTGTACAGGCAATGGATAATATTCATATGATTAAGGGTAACCATGAAATTATGATGCGTCAGTCTATGCAAACAGCATTGAAATATAATGATTTGGATTCAGAAAGATCAAATCCTTATCGTTTATGGAAACAAAATGGTGCACAGAAAACAGTGAATAGTATCAGAGAGTACCTTCAAAAAGATTGCATTCCTTATGAAGAATATTTTGATCTTAAACAAATGTTTATAAAAGAAGTTATTGCTTTTATTGATTCATTACCAAGTTATATAGAGTTAGATTTAAATGATAAACATTATGTTCTGGTTCATGCAGGTGTTGATCCAGAAATTCCTTTAGAAGAGAATAATGAGGATATACTTGCTTGGATTCGAGAATATTTCTACTTAAATGAAGCAAATCCTAATTATACATACATTTTTGGTCATACCCCTTGTTGTTTTATTAATGATGACCATTCATTTGATATATGGCATGATCCTGATTATCACAATAAGATTGCTATTGACGGGGGATTAGCAGTTGGAAATAAAGGACAGCTTAACTGTTTATGTTTAACAACAGGTGAAGTGACAGTCATCAAGTATGAGGAGGGGCAGCCTAAGTGAGAAGTGCATTTTACAACTTAATTAATTTTATCAACATGACAAATGTGCATGATGTTTATTGGGGAGCTGCAAAAAAAATCCTTCAAAATATATATCAAATTCCACAGAGTACAATTACGGAAGTCGCTGATATGTGTTATGTGTCAACTGCAACGATTTCTCGTTTGTGTAGAAAACTTAATTATGAATCTTTTGCTGATTTCAAGAATGATGTCACAATGAATTTGAATTTCTTTAATCAGGATTCTAAACGTTTATTGTTTGATCATCAGTTACCAGCAAGAGAAACAATTAATGAAGGAAAAGAAATTTTTAAAGATCACTTTCAAAATATTATTCATAATCTACAAGATACATATGACAATATTCAGTATGAAGATTTAATGAAAGTTGTTGATAAAATTCATGAGTCACAAAGAATTTGTTTTGCAGGAAATTTCTTTACTCAATCTGTTTCTATGCAATTACAAATTGCCTTATCATATTTAGGAAAAGATTGTACTGCTATGTATCCTTTAGAACAGCAAAAAGAGATATATAAATCATTGGATTGTAATGATTTAATTATCGTTTCTTCAATTGCAGGAGGATTCTTCCAAGATCATCCTGATGCTATGAGAGCATTAATGAAAACTCCAGCCTATATTATTGTTATCACACAACTTGAAGAATTCTCATTTAGTGATAGAGTAGATATGATCTTACGAGTTGGAAACAATCATTATTCTTTAATTGGCAAATTTTCTATAACTTATATTTTTGAAGTTTTAGAAGCTTTATATCATTTAAAATATGGAACAAGAAAGTAGCAACTCTCTATTGGGAGTTGCTACTTGTATTTAAAGTAATAAAATTAATTTCATTTCTTGCAAGAAACTTATATGGAAATGATGCAGGTCCATGGAAACCATTAGAGACAAGTAAAACTGAATTTGATTCTTCATAAATTCCATGATTATATATTTTGGCATTATCAGGAGCAAGTAAAGCACCATAATAAGGTATATAAATTGAACCGCCGTAACTATGTCCAGATAATTGTAAATCAAGTTTACCTTTGTGATTTTGAAAACTATCTGGCTGATGTGTTATACCAATTTTTATAGTTTTGGTATCTCCTTTCAGCGAGGAGATATCGGTATCTTGATGACATGCAAGAAGAAGAAAACTGGCTTCTTTATAATGGATTGTTCGTGCTGTGTTTTCAAGCACCTCAAAGCCACCATCATTGAGGATTTGTGTCACTTCTAATGATGAAGAATTATCTTTTTCTCCTAATATAGCAAATTTACCATATTTGCATTCAATACTTTTTAAAGCAGCAGAGACATCTTTAGATTCAACAATTGCTCCATCATATAAATCACCACCAAAAATAACCATATCAAAGGGATAACTATTGAGTTTGTCAATCATTTTCTTGAGTCTGCTCACGCTCTCTTTATCTGTGAGATTTGTATCTGATATATATGCAATTTTAAAACCATTAAGTGCCGATGTTACATCTTTGTTGACATAGTTATATGTGGAAAAAGTGTAATCATTTGGTGAAATAGCATATGTATAATAAGCAGTAAAGAATAAACCAAAGACGATTAACAAGAGTATTAATCGTCTTATCAATTTTAGTTTTTTCATGCTTTTTTGTTCATGATAACAGGGATAATCATTGGATTACGTTTTGTTTTTTGATAAAAGTAAGGGCCAAGAGTATCTCTAATTGTATTTTTAATTTCACCAAAGGTCGTCTTTCTTTTTAGAAGTTGCGTTAGCGCTTTACCAACAAGCATTTCTGCTTCTCTTATCATTTCAGTGCTATCTTTCATATAGACAAATCCACGTGACATGATAATTGGTTTGTTTAAAAGGCATCCAGCTCTTGAATCCATTGAAATAAGAACAGAAACCATTCCATCTTCACTTAAGATTTGACGATCACGTAAAACAGCGGTTGATAAACCAGTAATATCATTTCCATCAACATAAATATCATCAACATGAACACGTGGTCCTAAACGTGCTTCTTCATTTCTTAATAATATAGAATCACCATTTGATAACACAAAAGCATTTCCTTTTATTAATCCCACCTCTTCAAAGAGTTTGGCATGAATTTTTAACATACGATATTCACCATGAACTGGGAAGAAATATTTAGGTCTTGTTAATAACAACATTAATTTTTGTTCTTCTTGTGAAGCATGTCCTGATGTATGAAGATTATTAATAGCTTCATTTGTTAAGACTCTAGCTCCAGCACGATAAAGTTTATTGATAACTTTGCTGACACTCCCTGCGTTCCCTGGTATTGGATTTGATGAGAATAAAACAGTATCACCTGATTTGATAGAAATCTGACGATGTGTTCCATTAGCAATACGGCTTAAAGCTGCAAGTGCTTCACCTTGGCTTCCAGTACATAAAATACAAATTTCATTATCTGGTAATCTTTTTGCTTCTTCATTTTTAATAAAGAAACGATCAGGACATTTAATATATCCAAGTTTACGGGATACTTGAATATTGTTTTCCATAGAACGACCAAATACTAAAATCTTACGATTGAATTTAACTGCTGCATCAATAATCTGCTGAACACGATGTACGTTTGATGCAAATGTTGCAACAATTAATCGACCTTCTGTCTTTCTAAATTCTTCTTGAACACTGTAAGCAACTTGCTTTTCACTAATAGAAAAGTTAGGGACTTCAGCATTCGTTGAATCACTTAACAAGAGAGTGACACCAGTCTCACCTAAGAATGACATCACCTGATAATCAGCAGGATCACCAACTGGTGTTAAGTCAAATTTAAAATCACCAGTAGCCACAACTCGACCATTAGGTGTATTGACAATAATCCCTAAAGATTCTGGAATAGAATGGTTTGTTTTAAAGAAACCAATATTGAAGTGTTTTGTTTTAATTTGATATAAATTATCAATTTGTACAAGTTTTGTTGCCTGTGTTAAACGTCTTTCTTCAAGTTTTCTGCGAATCATAGCACATGCTAGTGGTGAGGCATAGATGAAAGGAATGTGTACAACTTGTAATAAGAAGGGAATTCCTCCAATATGATCTTCATGTCCATGAGTAATTAATAAAGCTTTAATTTTCTTTTGATTGCGTTTTAAGTACGAATAATCTGGAATAACATAATCTATTCCTGGTAGTCCATCTTCAGCGAATTTAACACCAGCATCTATAATAATGATTTCATCATCATGTTCAATGCAGTACATGTTCTTTCCGACTTCATTAAGTCCTCCTAGTGCGAAGACTTTTGTATCTAAAGTGTGGCTATCATTTTTTATATTCGATTTCTTGGTTCTATTATAAGGCGTTCTTCTACGTTGAGGAGAACGTTTTTGAGGCATATCTGCCATTGATACTTCACCTTTCTTTCTGTGTTTTTTTATAGTATACCACTTCGTCAACATTTTATAATAAAATGAATGAGAATGGAAGCCATTCTCATCTACATACTAAATAATTTTTTTACAAGCTGCCACTGCTAGAGAATGTGGACCAATATGACAAGCCACACTTAAGGAAAGCGGATCGCATATCACTTCGTGATTTGGAAATGCTTCCTCGACTTGTTTTTTTAATTCAAGGGCTTGATCTCTATCATAAGTATAGGCAACCATAATACGTGCATTATCCATATTTTCTGTATCTGGATCAATTCTTTCTTTGATATCTTTCATTGTAGCATCAATCATAATTTTATTTGCTTTTGCCATTGTGCGTGTCTTTTGGTAAGAATCTAATTTTTCACCCTGAATAGTCAAAATTGGCTTAATCTTTAATAATCCACCTAATGCTGCAGCTGCAGCAGTAATTCTTCCACCCTTTTTTAAATATTCTAAGGTATTGACTGTAATATAAATTGTTGCATTTAATTTATTTTCCATTAAAATGTCATGAATTTCTTTGGCGTTCTTTCCCTGTTTAGAGAGTTCTAATGCATCAAGGACATCATATTTTTGAGTTACAGAAATACGTTGAGAATCAACAACATAAACTTTTCCTTTGTATTCATCTTCTTCTGCTAACATCAATGCTGTTTGACACGAACCACTTAGACCACTAGACATTGGAATGTGTACAATCTGATCATAATCTTTTAAAATATTATCAAAAAGTTGAGTGACTTCACCAACTGCTGGTTGAGAAGTAAATACTTCCGCATTATTCATTAATTTATCATAAAACTCCTCTTGTGAGAGATTGATATCTTCTTTATATTCTTGACCATCAATAGTAAAAGGCATAGGTAGGACGAAAACGCCGAGTTTATTGGCTTCGTCTTGAGTGATACCACTATTACTATCAGTCAATATAGCGACTTTCATGAGATTCCTCCTTATTTATTGTATGTAATTTGACATTACTATTTTATCTTATTTATAAAATAATGCAACCTTTTTGTATTAGGGATGTTGGATTATTCAAGGAACTTGTATATAATAAAGAGAAAAGGAGTGATTTTATGGAAAAAATTTTTTCATATTTAATAGATAAGTATAGTGGAGTAGGCAAAAACTTTATTGATGCTTTTTTGATTTTTTTATTTGGATGGTATGGTATAAAGATTTTAATACATTTTATTGTCAAGATGATGAATCGTTCACATATTGATCCTATTGTGATTAATTTTGTGAAATCTATTATTCATATCGGCTTAAAAATTATTTTGTTAATTACTGTTATTGCTCAATTAGGTGTTCCTGTAACTTCTTTTGTTGCTGTCCTCACAACAGCTGGAGCTGCAATTGTTTTAGGGTTGCAAGATTCTATGAAAGGTATTGTTTCGGGGATTGTTATTTTGTTTGCTAAACCTTTTGTGAAAGGTGACATTATTGAAGTGAATACATATATTGGGAAAATACAGGAAATTCAATTATTATATACTATTCTAATGACATTTGATAATAAGATGGTTGTCATTCCTAATAATGAATTGGCTTCGTCAACTTTCGTCAATTATTCACATGAAGATAAACGTCGAGTCGATATGACTATAGATATCCATTATCATAATGATGTCGAACTTGCTAAAAAATTGATTATGAATGTCATTAATCAACATCCATATACTTTAAAAGAACCTTTGGTGTATGTAAGAGTCAGTGAATATCGTGAAAATTCAATTGCAATTTCATTGCGAGTTTGGACAGAAACAGAACACTATTATGATCTTAAAGATGATCTTACAGAGCAGATTAAAAAGGCCTTTGATCGTGAGGGAATAGTCATTCCATACTCACAATTAGATGTCCACGTTCATAACTCTGATGAGACACAAAATTAACTAAATTTAGCAAATTTCAAAATTATTTCACAAGATGCAATTGTTTAAACAATGAAACATTCATTATTTTGGTAGAAAATTCTTATATTTAGAATTTTAAAGTGTTAATTTGTCTTTTTTATACAAAAAAATAAAAAATGTATAGAATTGAATACAATCTTATGATAGAATACTCATATACTAAAAGTTTGACTTTTAGGGGAAAAAAGAGGAGGAAGAATATGAAATTCAAAAAATTGCTTGTCGGTGTATTAGGCGTAGCAATGTCAGTAACCTTATTAGCTGGCTGTGGAGGCGACAAAGGTAAGACTGGTTCTGCCAGCAAAGACATTGTTATCAACTTACAAACTGAACCTAAAACATTAAACTCAATTAAAGCAACTGGTTCAATTGACGGGAACGTATTAAGACAATGTATGGAAGGGTTAGTTGTTTTAGATGAAAATGATAAACCTGAACCAGGTGTTGCAAAAGAATGGAAAGTATCAGATGATAAATTAACTGTTACTTTCAAATTAAGAGACAATGCTGTATGGTCAAACGGAGAAAAAGTAACTGCACATGACTTTGTTTTCGCTCTTGATCAATTATTCTATTTAAAAAACGGTGCTGAATATGCTGGAACTTGGGCTCCATTAATTGAAGGTGCTTCAAACATTTTAAAACAAAAAGATAAAGCTGGATGGGAGAAAGCAAAGAAAAATGCTGGATATAAAGCTTTAGATGATTATACTTTAGAATTTAAATTAACTGGACCTTATGATTACTTCGTAGGTTTAACTGCTTATCAAAGTTTCTTCCCAGTTAATGAAAAAGGATTTAATGATGCTGGTGGATATGATAAATATGCAACAGAAGCAGATAAAATTGTAACTAATGGTGCATTCAATTTAACTTCTTGGACTCACCAAGACAATATTGTCTTAGAAAAGAATGATAAATACTGGGATGCAGACAATATTAAAATTGACAAATGTACAATGAGAATGATCACTGATACAAATACTATTATGAATGAATTCAAAGCTGGAAATCTTGATATGGCTGGATTTACTGGTGAACAAACTCAACAATTGAAAAAAGAAGGAACTGAAATGTTACAATATGATGACGGTGGTAACTTCTATTTAGAATTCAATACAAAAGAAAAAGGTTTAAATAATGCAAAAGTGCGTAAAGCCTTAACAATTGGTATGGGTGCTGAAGGATTTGTTAAGAGTATCTTACAAAATGATTCTTATGTAGCAACTTCATTTACACCAAAAGCTATTGCTCAAGGAGAATTCAAAAAAGCTGTTGGTGATTTAATTGAAAGACCTGCTAATAATGATTACACTGAGACTAAGAAATTATTAGAAGAAGGTTTAAGAGAAGAAGGATTAACATTAGAAACTTTCAAAATCACTATGATTGCTGATGAAGGTGACAGTGTTGCTCGTATGTGTGCTTATGTGCAAGAACAATTAAAACAAAACTTAGGTGTTAAGATGGAAATTAACCAATTAACATACAAAGCTAGACTTCAAGCTATGACAGATAAACAATTCTCTGTAGTTATGGCTGGTTGGGGTCCAGATTATAATGACCCAATGACTTTCATGGATTTATGGGTTACAGATGGTGGAAACAACCACACATCATGGTCAAATGCTAAATATGACAAATTAATTGAAGATGCAAGAAAAGAAGCTGATACAGCAAAACGTACTCAATTATTAGTTGATGCTGAAAAATTATTAATGGAAGAAATGCCTGTTGGTCCTATCTATTGCCGTGTGAGAGATTACGCAGTTTCTCCTAAATTAAAAGGAATGTTAAGAACTGCTTTCCAAGATATTGATATCACTGGATGCTATATTGAAGGATAATTAAATGGCGCGTTAAGGGCTATTGAAAAATAGCCCTTATATTTTGTTATATTGTCTAAAAATGTATTTTTATGATAAATAATATTTGACTTAATGGTTGAAGTTATATATAACATTACTATGACAATATAGTTGTGTTATATATAACTTTATATTTGGCGTAGGTAAAGTTATAAAGAAGATAAGGAGTGGAGTCATGAAAAAATATATTCTAAAAAGAATTGTTTACGCAGTGATCACTATATTTTTGTTAATGCTATTAACTTATTTTATGATGCATGCATTGCCTGGTGATCCTTTTGTAGGAGAGAAGGCAGTAAGTGAAGCAACCCGAGAAGCATTAAGAATTAAATATGGGTTAGACAAATCTGTTATTGAACAGTTTTTTATGTATGTCATGAATGTTTTTCAAGGAGATTTAGGAACATCATTAGGTTCTAATCGTCCTGTTCTTACAATTGTTACAGAAGCTTTTCCATATTCATTTGAATTAGGAATTCGTTCACTTATTTTTGCCACAGTTGGTGGAGTTGGTTTAGGAGCATTCGCTGCTGTAAAACGTGGTAAAAAAGGTGATACAATTGCAATGTTAATTGCAGTTATTGGTGTTTCTGTCCCAAGTTTTATTGTTGCAGCTTTGTTACAATATTTTGTATCTTTAAAATTACAACAGGCTATAGGTATTCAAATTTTTGCCATTTCAGGTTGGTCAGATGAATTTTCAAAATGGTTACCATCATTGGCACTTGCATTTGGATCGTTAGCAACAATTTCACGTTTGATGAGAACGAGTATGTTAGACGTTTTGAGTTCTGATTATATTAAGACTGCGAAAGCCAAAGGGCTATCAAACAAAACGATAGTATGGAGACATGCTATTAGAAATGCGATTATGCCAGTTATTACAGTTTTAGGGCCAATTGCTGCCTCTGTGTTAACAGGAGCTTTCGTTGTTGAAAAAGTATTTGCAATTCCTGGTATGGGTAAATTCTTTGTTGATGCAATTACACAAGCAGATTATCCAATGATTGCAGGTAGTACATTGTTTTACGGTGTCTTTTTGATTATTGCAACTTTAATCGTAGATATTTTATATGGAGTGATTGACCCTCGTGTCAACATTGCCGATAGTAAGGAGTAGTATGATGGAAGAATATAAAATGAATGAAGAACTATTAGTCAATAGTCCTATTGATGCGAGTGAATTTGAGCATATTGGACAAGATTTAGGAAGTTTAAATGAAATAGTACGACCAAGTACAAGTTTCTGGAAAGATGCGTTTGGTCGTATCAAAAGAGATAAAGTTGCAATTACACTTGTATGTACATTGGCTGTTATTGCTGTTTTAGCAATTATTGTTCCAATGGTTTCGCCATACAATATGGCTGAACAACATTTACAACATACTAATCAGGGCATGTTCTTTAGTGATGCAACATGTTTCCATATTTTTGGAACAGACAATTTAGGGCGTGATATTTTTGTACGTATTTTTGAGGGTGCAAGAGTTTCATTGTTTATCGCATTTGCTGCAGTTATTGCCAATTGTTTTATTGGGATTGTCTATGGTGGAATCTCAGGTTATTTTGGTGGAACAATTGATAATGTTATGATGCGTATTGTTGAAATTATTAATGGTATTCCATACTTATTAATTGTTATTTTATTGATGATGGTATTACCAAGAGGGACAATGACAATCATTACAGCATTAGTGGCTGTAGGATGGGTTGGAATGGCTCGTTTGGTACGTGGTGAAGTTATGCGTTTGAAAGAACAGGAGTTTGTGATTTCAGCGAGAACAATGGGTGCGAGTGCAACAAGAATTATTTCTAAACACTTAGTTCCTAATATTTTATCAATTGTTGTTGTTAATTTAACATTATCAATTCCAAGTGCTATCTTCAATGAAGCATTCTTATCTTTTATTGGTTTAGGAGTTCCTATTCCACTTGCTTCTTGGGGAACATTAGCAAATGAAGGAGTTGTTGTTTTCCAAACTCAGCCAATCCAATTAATTATTCCAGCATTCTTTATTAGTATTACAATGTTGAGCTTTAATTTATTGGGTGACAAATTGAGAGATGCGTTTGATCCAAAATTAAGGAGGTAAGAGATAATGGCAGAAAGAATATTAGATATAAAAGATTTATATGTGTCGTTTGATACTTACGCAGGTGAGGTTCAAGCGGTTAGAGGTGTTTCATATCACGTAGATGCAGGTGAAGTTCTTGCAGTTGTAGGTGAATCTGGTTGTGGAAAGTCTGTGACAGCTCAAACAATCATGAAATTAAATCCTATGCCACCTGCTCGTATTAAAAGTGGTGAATTAACATTAGATGGTATTGACATTGTTGCAACACCTGAAGATGCTATGCAAAAGATTCGTGGAAAAGAAGTCAGCATGATCTTCCAAGATCCAATGACATCTTTAAATCCAACAATGCAAGTTGGTAAACAAATTGTTGAGGCTATTAAACATCATCAAAATATGAAAGATGATGAAGCTCAAGCTTTAGCAATTGAAATGTTGAAGAAAGTTCAAATTCCTAATGCTGAAGAACGTGCAAAACAATATCCTCACCAATATTCAGGTGGGATGAGACAACGTGCGATGATTGCTATGGCATTGTCATGTAATCCAAAGTTGTTAATTGCAGATGAACCAACAACAGCACTAGATGTTACAATTCAAGCACAGATTATTGATTTGTTATCAGATATTAGAAAAGAATTGAATACAGCAATTATTTTGATTACACATGACTTAGGGGTTGTTGCTAACTTAGCGGATCGTGTTGCTGTTATGTATGCGGGGAAAGTTGTTGAAACAGGAACTGCAAAAGATATCTTCTATCGACCAAGTCATCCATATACAGAAGCTTTATTGAGTTCATTGCCTAAGCATGATACAGATAAAGGGGATGTGTTAGTATCTATTCCTGGTACCCCCCCCGATTTGATTCAGCCGCCTAAGGGATGTGCATTTGCAAGTAGATGTACAAAGTGTATGAAAATATGTAAAGAAAAACAACCTCCAGTCTTTAAGGTTGATGAAGGACATGAGTCTTCATGCTGGTTATTGCATAAAGATTGTCCAAGTGAAAGAAAGGAGGCAAAATAATGGAAGATAAAGTTTTACTTTCTCTACAGGATTTATCTAAAAATTTCCATGTCAACGGTGGAACATTAAAAGCTGTTAATCATGTAAACTTTGATATTAAAAAAGGTGAAACGGTTGGGCTTGTTGGTGAATCAGGATGTGGAAAATCAACATTAGGTCGTACAGTTATGGGAATTTATTCCCCAACATCTGGTAAGATATTATATGATGGTGAAGAATTGCATGTCAAATCAGCAAAAGATCGTTTAGACTATGCAAAGAAAGCACAAATGATTTTCCAAGATCCATATGCCTCTTTAAATCCGCGTATGACAGTAGGAGATATTATTGCTGAGGGTATGGAAATTCATAAAATGTATGATGCTGATAAACGCAAGAAAAAAGTTCAAGAACTTTTAGAGCTTGTTGGTTTAAATAAAGAACATGCAAATAGATTTCCTCATGAGTTCTCTGGTGGACAACGTCAAAGAATTGGTATTGCGAGAGCTTTAGCAATTGAACCAGAATTCTTAGTATGTGATGAACCAATCTCAGCATTGGATGTTTCTATCCAATCACAAGTCATCAATTTGTTGATAGATTTACAGAAAGAATTGGGATTAACATATTTATTTATTGCTCATGATTTAGATATCGTTCGTTATATTTCTGATCGTATTGTTGTTATGTATTTAGGACATGTTGTAGAAATTGCTGAAGCAAATGAAGTTTATAATCATGCATTGCATCCTTATAGCCAAGCATTATTATCTGCGGTTCCAATTCCAGATCCTGATTTGGAATCACAAAAACAAAGAATTATTTTACAAGGGGATGTTCCTAGTCCAATTAATTTGCCTGATGGATGTCCTTTTGTTGGAAGATGTTCTAGAGCTTGTGACAAATGTCATAGTGACAAACCTCAATTAGTAGAGGTTGAGCCTAATCATTTTGTAGCATGCCATAACATTGAAAAATAAAAATGAATGTATTTAAGCAATATTCAGGTCTAAGAAGAGAAATGTATGTTCTCTTCTTTGGTCGTATTGTGACAAATTTGGGATCAATGGTTTTTCCCTTATTAACGCTTATATTATCAAACAAGCTGCACATGGATGCAGCTTCTATTGCATCTTTATTGTTATTTATGAGTATTGCACAGTTTCCAACAATATATATTGCAGGATATTTAGCGGATCATTATAACAAAAGAAATATAATTATTATCTGTGATTTCATAACGGTTGTGTGTTATTTTCTTGCGGGTATGATTCCACTTTCTATGATAACTGTTGGCTTGTTATTTATTGCGAGTTTATTTGCAACAGTAGAGCACCCAGTATATGATGCGTTGGTTGCTGATTTAAGCAGTTATGAAGATCGAGAGAATGCGTATAGTTTAAGTTATCTAGGGATGAATTTAGGATTGGTGTTAGCACCAAGCATAGGGGGATTACTTTTTGCTAATTATTTAAATGTTGCATTTCTTATTGATGCTATATCTACTTTGTTATCAACGATTCTTATTTTTATATTTATTAAAGATATATCTGTGACAAAAAGTACAAATGGTCAAGATTTTTATGAAGAAAGTGAAGAAGAGAATTCTGTATTTAAAGTTTTGAAAGCCCGTAAAGCTATTGTTTATTTTATGATTTGTTCAATGATGATACAGATTGTATATAGCCAGTTTAATTTTTTAATGCCATTAAATTTTGAGCGCTTATATGGAGAACAGGGAGCTTTTATTTTTGGAACAATTACAAGTGTAAATGCCTTTGTTGTGATTTTTGCAACACCAATTTTGACAACAGTGAGTGAGAAGTTGAAAGATTTAAATAAAATCGTTGTTGGTGTATTCCTTATGACAATAGGATTTGGAATGTATATATTCATTCAAGGTATAATGTCTTTGTATTATGTATCAATTATTATCTTTACACTAGGGGAAATATATAATACCTTAGGCTCACAACCATATTTAACTAGGCGTATTCCTGTGACACATCGTGGACGCATATCAAGTGTGAGAAATATTTTTACGAGTTTAAGTGTTGCAATTGTCCAAAATGGTGTTGGATTTTTAATTGATCATCATTCTATGATTTTTATGTGGATAGTGATAACAATTGTGGGGTGTTTAACTGTTGGTATGGTCATGATATTACGAATTATAGATAAAAAAGATTATCCACGATTATATGAAAAAACCTATAGCAAGTAAGAAAATTCTTTAAATGCTATAGGTTTTTTATTTTAAGCTTTTTGTAAGAAAACTTTATAAGCTAAATAGCCTTCATAAACATCAACTTTAGAAACAATTTCATAAGGTGCATGCATATTTAAAACAGCAATACCTGCATCAATGACATTCATGTTATAGTTCCCAAGAATGTAGGCAATTGTACCTCCACCACCTTGATCTACTTTACCTAATTCAGCTGTTTGGAAATGAATTTGTGCTTCATCCATAATCTTTCTTAACTCAGCCATATATTCAGGATTTGCATCATTACTTCCACTTTTTCCTCTAGAGCCAGTATATTTATTAAAACAAATACCATTTCCTAAATATGCAGCATTTTTTGCATCATTAACTTCTTTATAGAGAGGATCAAATCCAGCACTCACATCACTTGATAACATCTTAGAGTTTGTCATTGCACGTTTTAATGACAAATAGTTATCATCACCACATAAGTGTAATAATTCAGCAATTGTATTTTCAAAGAATAAAGATTGAGCACCAGTTGCCCCAACACTTCCAATTTCTTCTTTATCAACTAAGATACAGCATGAAGTATATTCAGGTGTATCGATATCAAGGATAGCCATTAATGAAGTATATGCACATACACGATCATCATGTCCATAACCCATGACCATACTTCTATCAATTCCAAAATCTCTTGCTTTACCAGTTGGAACAACTTCAATTTCAGCACTTAAGAAGTCTTCTTCCTCAATATCATATTTTTCTTGTAACAATTTTAAAATATTTCTTTTAACAGTTTCTTTTTCCTCATCATCTAAAGGAATACTTCCTACATTAAGATCAAGATTTTCACCTTCAATAACTTTAGCAGCTGTCTTTTGTAATTGATCAGCAGATAAATGAATCAATAAGTCTGTCACACCAACAACTGGATCATTTTCGTCTTCACCAATCATAACATCTACAACTGTTCCATCTTTTTTGACAACAACTCCATAAAGTGATAAAGGAATTGTTACCCATTGATATTTCTTAACACCACCATAGTAATGCGTATCCATCATTGCAAAACCATCACTCTCATAAAGCGGATTTTGTTTTAAGTCTAAACGTGGTGAGTCAATATGTGCTCCAAGAATTCTCATTCCCTCTGTTAATGGCTTTTCACCCATCACAAATAAAGCAATATTTTTATCTTTATTAACAACATAAACCTTATCACCAGTTTTTAATGAAGAATATTCATTAATATCTTTAAATCCTTTTGCTGTTGCTAAAGCAATTGATTCTTTAACACAAGCTCTTTCTGTTTTTCCAGCTGAGATATAATGTTTATATCCTTCGTTGAAATCCATGACATCTTTATATTGATTGTCTTTGTATTTACTCCAAGTATTTTTAGCGTACATTTTATTCTCCTTTACTTATATATTTTAGTTACTTATATTCTCTATTATACATGGAAAAGCCAAGATAATCTATGTTATAATCAAAATAAAGTATGGAAATGGAGGACTTTTCATGAATAAAACATTTGAAGAACTATGTCTACGTAAATCTGTAAGAGATTTTCGTGATGAACCAATTACAGAAGAAGAAAAAAGAATGATATTAGAAGCAGCATTACAGGCACCTACGGCAGGAAATATGGCCTTATATTCGATTATAGATGTTCAGGATCAGGAACTTAAAGAGCGTTTAGCAGTTTTATGTGATCATCAACCATTTATAGCAAAGGCACCCATGATCTTGATATTTTTAGCTGATTATCAAAAATGGTATGATATCTTTAATGAATATACAGATGATATGCCAAAATTAGAAGAGTCTGATTTTATATTAGCTGGACAAGATTGTACAATTGCTGCCCATAATGCTGTTGTTGCTGCCCAATCACTAGGAATAGGATCGTGTTATATTGGAGATATTTTAGAAAACTTTGAAGTCCATCAAGAACTGTTTCGATTACCTAAATATACTGTACCATATATTATGGTTGTGTTTGGAAAACCAACACAGCAACAAAAAGATCGTATGAAACCAAAACGATTTGAATTAGAGGATTTAGTTCATATTGATTATTATCATCAAAAGGATATAACAGAAACAAAATCAATGTTTATGAAACAATCAAATAAAGATGAAAAAGCATTAGAACAATATATTCAGGCATTTGCAAAAAGAAAGTTTTTTGCTGAATTTCGTCATGAAATGAATAGGTCAGTAAGAGCAATTCTTGAGCATTGGATAAAATAAAGAGACATTATTGTCTTTTTTTCTTTATTTTGAAATATCATAAATGATTATTTATATACATATGAATTGTAAAGACAATCTAATTATTTTGTCAATAAAAGTCGCTTATTTATTGTATCATTGTATACACAATAAATAATATTTAGGATAACTTTAATAAATATCTAAAAATATTTGTAAAATTTAGACAATTAATAAAAATTAAACAAAAATAATTAAAAACTGTTTGACAACAAGTGTTTGTGTGTATATACTTAATGCATATACAAGGAAACTTGTTTATTAAATATGTTTATGGAGGGAGAAAACATGAAAAAACTAAAAGCTTTAGTTGCTGCAGGGTTAGCAGTAGCAATGTTAGTTGGATGTGGTTCAGATAGTGGAACAAGTGGTAAAACATTTACTTTTGCTAGTGAATTAGACATCAAAAATTTAGATTCATCAGATGCAGATGATGGTATGTCATTTAATGCAATGCATGCTTGTATTGATGGATTAATGGGGTTAGATAAAGACGGAAAAATTACTGAAGCATTAGCAGAGAAAGTTGATGTAAGTGATGATGGTTTAACTTACACTTTCCATTTAAGAGATGCAAAGTGGTCAAACGGGGATGCTGTGACAGCAAATGATTTTGTTTATGCATGGCAAAGAATTATGAAAAAGAATGGTAACTATGCTTATATGTTAGGTAGTGATGGTGCGGCATTAGTTGGTGCTGATGAAATTCTTGCAAAAATGGATAACAAACAAGATATTACTCAGGCTGATTTAGATAAGATGGGTGTAAAAGCTACTGATGAAAAAACATTAGAAGTAAAAATCACACGTAAGATTTCTTATTTTAAAGAATTAATGACTTTCCCTTGCTATTATCCAATTAATCAAAAGTTCTGTGAAGAAAAAGGTGACCAATATGCTAAGAGTGCTGAAAATGTATTATCTTGTGGTGCTTTTGTGATGAAAACATGGAAACCTGGAAATAAGGCAACTTATGAAAAGAATAAAGATTATTGGAATGCTGATGCTGTGAAGATTGATAACTTAGTTATGAATTTGGTTCAAGAACCAAAAGCAGCTGCAACAAACTTTGAAGGTGGAAAAAATGATTTTGCACCAATCAATTCTGATTTAGTAGATAAATATAAAGATGATGATTCTTATCAAACTTTTAATGAAGGATATTTATTCTATTTAAGTTTAAACTTTAAAACAAAAGAATTAGCAAATGCAAATGTGAGAAAAGCATTATCATTAGCTATTAATAGAGAAGACTTTACAGCAAATATCTTAAAAGATGGTTCTAAAGCCGCAAGAGGATTTATTCCTGCTGAATTGTCAACTGGACCAGATGGTAAAGATTTCCGCGATACTGCCGCAACATTTACTGCTTATGATACAACAAAAGCTCAAGAAGCATTAGATGCAGGATTAAAAGAATTAGGAGTTTCAAGTATTAAATTAAGATTAACTTATGGTACAGATGAATCACCAATGGATCAATTAGCAACTTATTTACAAAATTCATTCTCTAAATTAAAAGGTTTAGAAATTGAAATGGTTGCAACAACAAAACAAGATAGAATCTATACAAAACAAAAAAATGGAGACTATGATATTTGTTGTACTCGTTGGGGACCAGACTATGGAGATCCAACAACTTACCTTAACTTGTTATTAACTAATAATTCTAACAACTATGGTAAATATACAAGTTCAGCATTTGATGGAAAAATGGATCAAGCAAAACAAGCTAGTGATGATACACAACGTTGGACTTATTTACAAGAAGCAGAAAAGATTGCAATGGATGATTATGCATACATTCCTGTATTTGAAAAAGGAACAGCAGTTCTTCAAAATACAAAGGTTTCTGGATTGGTTCATAAACCAGTAGGTGTACCTTATACATTTACTTATGTAGACATTGCTGAATAGTTCAATTAAATAAAGAATGAAAGCATGATAAACACAATATAGGTATCTGTATTGTGTTTATCTTTTAAAAGGAGGAATTTGATGAATAAGTCAACACTCAAATATATTGGAAAACGTGTGATTATCTCAATCATTACTTTGCTTGTCATCTTGGCTGTCTTATTTATCATGATTAAGTTTTTGCCAGGGACACCATTTAACAATGAAAAGTTAAGTCCAGCACAAAGAGCAGCAATCATGGCAAAGTATGGTTTGGATCAGCCAATTATCGTACAGTTTTTCACTTATTTAAAAAATATGTTAACAGGAGATTTTGGTGTTTCTTTTAATATGTATAAAGATATGCCAGTTGCAACACTGGTAGGAGATGCTGCACAAATATCATTTAGTTTAGGAATTTCAGCTGTTATTTTTGGAACAGTTATTGGCATGGCATTAGGTGTATTTGCAGCATTGCATAAAAATACCTTTTGGGATACATTTGCAACAATTTTATCCGTTATAGGGGTATCAGTTCCATCGTTTGTTTTTGCCTTACTGATTTTAATATTCTTAGGCAGTCAATTGCATATATTACCAACCATGTATGATTCCAATGATGCTATCTATTCTTCGATTATGCCTGTTCTTGCTCTATCAGTAGGGGTTATTGCCAATGTCGCCCGTTTTACGAGAACAGAGATGATTTCAGTTCTGGGAAGCGAATATATGACCTTGGCTAAGGCAAAAGGTTTAGATAAAAATACATTGATTATGAAACATGCACTTAGAAATGCATTGATTCCAGTCATCACAATTTTAGCACCAATCCTAGTCAACTTAATGACGGGAACAATGGTTGTCGAAAAGATTTGTAGTGTCCCTGGATTAGGAACATTATTAATTGGAAGTATTTTAACAAATGATTATAACATAATTATGGCATGTTCATTTTTATATGCAGCAATGTATATTATTATGATGTTAGTGATTGATGTTTCTTATGGTATCATCGATCCAAGAATTAGATTAGGAAAGGATGATTAGTGATGGATAAGTTTGAGTTTTTAGAAACTGATTTTGAATTTGTTGGCGACAAGCAAGACATCACTAAAGATGTTGTAGCACCTGCAGTTCCTGCATGGAAAGATGCAATGCGTCGTTTCTCTAAGAATAAAGGAGCAGTTATTGGTTTTGCATTTATTGTTGTTGTGATTCTATTGGCTATTTTTGCACCAATGTTGTCTCATTGGAAATTTGATGATATTAATACAGCTATAAAGAATGTAGAACCAAATGCAACACATTGGTTTGGAACTGATGCTTATGGTAGAGATTTATGGGTTCGTTTGTGGACAGGGACACGTTATTCATTGTTTATTGCAGTTGCAGCTATTTTTATTGATGTTGTTATTGGAATGACATATGGTTTGATTTCAGGATATTTTGGTGGGAAGGTTGATGCGATTATGCAGCGTTTCCAGGAAATTATGAATTCTATACCAACATTGGTTGTCTTAATTTTATTAATGATGGTTATGAAAGCATCTTTAACAACAATTATTATTGCTTTGGCATTTACAGAATGGATTGGAATGAGTCGTATTACAAGAGCACAGGTTCTTAAAGTGAAAGAAGATGAGTTTGTTTTGGCTTCACGTACTCTTGGTGCAAGTGATTTCTTTATTATCTTTAAAGAAATTTTACCAAATATTTATAGTCAAATGATTATCATGGTTATGATGTCTATTCCAAATGCAATTTTTTATGAAGCATATTTATCTTTTGTTGGTTTAGGATTACCAATTCCAATGGCTTCACTTGGAACATTAATTAATGATGGTTTTAATAGTTTTTTGGTATATCCATATATGATGATTATTCCAGCAGTTGTGTTATCAATTTTAATGTTAAGTTTTAACTTATTTGGAGATGGACTTCGTGATGCATTAGATCCAACAATGAAGGAGATGTAGGGTATGGCTGATAGAGAAAGAATTTTAAAAATCAGAGATTTAAGTATCTCATTTCAAACTGATGCTGGACAAGTCAATGCTATTCGTGGAGTTGATCTTGATTTATATAAAGGTGAAACAATTGCCATTGTAGGTGAGTCTGGTTCTGGGAAATCAGTTACAACAAAAGCTATTATGGGGATATTGGCGAACAATGGAAAGATTGAAAGTGGTTCAATTGAATATGTTTGGCATGATGAAAATACTGGAGAAAGACAAGAACGAGATATTGTTAAATTAAGTGAACGTGAAATGCAAAAAGAAATCCGTGGACGTAAAATCGCAATGGTTTTTCAAGATCCTATGACTTCATTAAATCCTACTATGACAATTGGAAAGCAAGTTATGGAACCAATGATTTATCATTATGGAAAGTCTAAAGAAGAAGCATATCAAAAAGCAGTTGAACTGTTACAAGAAGTTGGGATTACAGATGCTGAAAAGCGTATGAAGAATTATCCTCATCAACTCTCAGGAGGAATGAGACAGAGAGTTGTCATTGCCATTGCTTTATCTTGTGATCCATATGTATTGATTTGTGATGAACCAACGACTGCTTTGGATGTAACAATTCAAGCAACAATCCTTGAATTGATTCAAGATATACAAAGAAAAAAAGATTTGTCAGTTATTTACATTACTCATGATTTAGGTGTCGTAGCAAAGGTAGCTGATTTTGTTAATGTTATGTATGCAGGTAAAATTATTGAGACTGGAACGATTAATGAAATTTTCTATGATCCACGTCATCCTTATACTTGGGGGTTATTATCATCAATGCCAGATTTGGATACAGATGATGATGAACTTTATACAATTCCTGGCACACCACCTAATCTTGCTCATGAGATTAAAGGAGATGCTTTTGCACCAAGAAATCAGTTTGCCTTAAACATTGATTTAAGGGTTGAACCACCAATGTTTGATGTTCCTGGTTCAAACAGTCATAAAGTTGCAAGCTGGTTAATGCATGAAAAAGCACCTAAGGTAGAAATGCCTGAAACGCTGAAGAAACGTATAGAGAAAATGAAAGAGGAGGGGTTAGCAAATGGAAAGTAAACAACCTATCCTTGTTGTTAAAGATTTAAAACAACATTTTAAGATTAATCGTAATTTTACAGTTAAAGCAGTTGATGGTATTTCTTTTGAAATTATGCCAGGAGAAACATATGGACTTGTTGGAGAATCTGGTTCAGGAAAATCAACAACGGGGAGAAGTATTATTCGTTTATATAAACCAACTGATGGTTCCATTATCTTTAATGGTGAAGATATTTCAGGGAAAATGAGTAAGAATGCTTTAAAAGATTTACGTACTAATATGCAAATGATATTTCAAGATCCAATGGCATGTTTAAACCCTAGAAAAAAGGTTCTTGATATTATTGCAGAGGGATTAGATATTCATAAAGCTTATTCTTCAATTCAAGAAAGAAATGAGAAAGTTTATGAAATCTTAGAACTTGTCGGTCTTTCTAGAGAACATGCTTCACGTTATCCACATCAATTCTCAGGGGGACAACGTCAACGTATTGGCATAGCAAGAGCATTAATTATGAATCCCGATTTAATTATAGCTGATGAAGCTATTTCAGCTTTGGATGTTTCTATTCAAGCTCAAGTTGTCAATTTAATGAAAAAGATTCAAAAGGAAACAAATATTGCTTATTTGTTTATTGCCCATGACTTATCAATGGTCAAATATATTAGTGACCGTATAGGTGTTTTACATTTAGGACATTTAGTAGAAACAGGAACTGCTGAAGAAATATTTAATAATCCACTCCATCCATATACCAAATCATTATTATCAGCAATTCCTCATCCAAATCCAACTGTTGAAAAGACAAGAACTTCTTTGACATATGATTATAATAAAAGTGGATTGGATTATGAAGCTGGTATCCAAAACAAAGTCACTGAAACACATTATGTACTTGGGACAGAAAAAGAATTGAAATCATTTATTGAACATCAAAATGATAAAATTTGATGAAATAAGGCTAATGAAATTCTTCATTGAACTCATTAGCCTTTTGCATGTTTATTTTATTTAAGAAGACTATTTTATAATAAAAAAGTTCCTATCTTTAATGATGATAAGAACTTTTATAAAAATAATTTTAAATATATATGATGTTCATTTAAAGATTATCTGGATCAATCTTTGTAATTGAATGATCTGTGACTTCAATATGTTTTCGATAAAGTGCAATATTGACAACACGGCTACCAACTGCATAAATCAAAGCCATACTTGGAACTGCAATTAAGAGTCCAAAGAAACCAAGGAGATTTCCAAAGATAACTAAAGAAAGAAGTACATAAACACCAGATATCCCAACAGCACCACCAACAACTCTTGGATAAATAATATTTGCTTCAAACTGTTGAATAATAACAAAGCAAAGAGTAAAGATAATAGCTTGAGTTGGTTCAACAGCTAAAACCAATACAAAACTGATACCAAATCCCACAAAACCTCCAAACATTGGAACTAAACTTGCAATTCCTATGATAAAGGCTAATAATTCAGGGAAAGGCATACCGGAAATCTTAAAACCAGCATACATCAATGATGTCAGAATACAACATTCTAAAAGCTGACCAGATACAAAGCCATTAAAATAATGATTGGCTTCAGCACCAATATCAAAGATAACAAGAGATTCTTTATAACCAAAGAAGAATGTAACTATCTTCTTCAATTGTCTTAAATGTGTTTCTTTATTAGCTAATAAATATAAAGCCATAATAAACGATGTAATAGCATTGATAAATGTTCCAAAAATACCAATAGATTGAAATATTAAATTAATACCTGCATTTCCTAATAAGTCTCCACTTTTAGAAAGAAAACTATTCAAATCCATATTGGTTAATGCTTGTTGAATAGAATCATAATTAATGGCATAATTCACATTGAATTGTGCCAATGCATCATTCACTAAAGTAACTAAACGATTAGAATAATTAAATATATTGGTAATGATTAAACTAATACTCTCTCCTAATTTTGGAATAATAAATGAAGAGAAGAGAACAAGTAAAATAATAGCAAGGATTAAAGTTGTCGTAATGGACAGTCCTCTTTTTAATCCTTTTTTCTTAATCTTTTTACCATATAAATGCTCAATCTTTCGCATTGGAATATTTAAGATAAACGCAATAATAATAGCAATATATAGCGGTGTTGCTAAAGATAATAAATATCCAACAACTGAAAAGACTGTTTCATAGTTAAAGACAACAAAGGCTAATAATATTGCATATGTTATATAAAGCATGGTTTTATTGTTCTTGACAATATGAGTTTTATCTATCACTTTTTCACCTTCTTTGACTTTTTAATCATAACATAATTTATAGAAAAAGTGTAGTTGATTGTGTAAGTCTTCAAAACATGATAAAATAAGACAAAGAGGTGATGGATTATATGAAAAAAATAACAAGACAGGCGCAAGTTCTTATATTTGCTATCATGATTGTCATATTTCTGATTGCTGCATTTTTATTATTCAAACCAACTTCAGAAGAGAAGAAAGTTACCCAATCAGATCAATATAGTATAAGCCTTGTTGCAGAAAATCAGAAAATTGTTTCAACATACATAAATGCTATTTCAAAAGAACAATCATCTTCAGCCTATAAAGAATTTAAAATTGAATTAGAGAAGGGTACAAAGATTGGTAATTATAGCCTCTCAAAAAATCAAGTATTTTCTAAATATATAAAACCTGAAGGACCAGATGGTAAAGAAATTTTATCTTCTCAATCTAAAGAGGTTGTGACTCATTATGCATATTCAATGTTGCTAATAGGTGATATACAAGAGAAAACAAATCTGAAAACAAAAGAAAAATCATATGAAATTATAAATGCACGCATTACTTATGATAAGGTTCCAATGGTTCTTTTAAGTGATGCTAATAGTGTTTCCCTTGCTAATAAGAAAAAGACAAAAGAAAAAATAATGAACCTTCAAGACTTTATTAATACATTAAAAGATATAGATAAAAGAAATAAAGTGATTTCATGGTAGGCTATCATAAGATAGCTTTTCTCATTTGAGAGCACATGAGTTGAAAAAATATGTCATGATTTCTATAATATATCTTGAAAATAGGAGGAATAGTCATGAAGAAAATGATTAAAGTTTCATTTATATATGTTATACTTGCTTTAGTAGGTGGTGTTTTTTATCGTGAATTTACGAAATTAAATGGTTTTACTGGAACAACAGTTTTAGCGAATATCCACGTTCATCTTATGGTTTTAGGAACTTTTATGTTTATGATTTTGGCATTATTTAGTCAACGTACAAATTTGATTTCTGAAAAGAAGTTTAAATATTTTATGATTGTATATAATGGTGGACTTCTTATAACTGTTATAATGCTGATGATGAGAGGTGTTCTACAGGTATTAGGAACATCAGTAAGTTCAGGGATGAATGCAGCTATTTCTGGTATTGCTGGAATTGGACATATTTTATTAGGTGTTGGACTTATAATACTAATGGTAATTTTACTCAAATTAAGTGAAAAGGAGAATGAACATGAAAGCAATAGTGTTATTTAAAGAAGGTTTTGAAGAATTAGAGGCGTTGAGTGTTGTGGACGTGTTAAGGCGTGCTGATGTAAAATGTGATATGTTAGGTATGGACAGTATGGAAGTTATAAGTTCACATGGTGTTAAAGTGACAATGGATTGTTTATTTGATGAATCAGCATATGAGGCAGATGTTGTTGTATTGCCAGGTGGTATGCCAGGAGCATCTTCGTTGAGAAGTGATCAAAGAGTTATTGATATTTTAAAGGATTTTAACCAAAAAGGAAAATGGATTGCAGCAATTTGTGCTGGGCCAATCTCTTTAGAAAAAGCAGGTATTATAGAAAATAAGCAGTTTACGTGTTATCCTGGATTTGAAAATGAAATACCTTCAGGTATTTATCAAGATTCATTCACTTGTATTGATCAAAATATTATTACAGGTAGAGGACCAGCTGCTGCATTGGAGTTTGCATATACAATACTTGAGAAATTAGGTGTAAGTTCGACAAATATTTCCCAGGCAATGCAGTATCATTATTTAAAGAAATAAAGACATTTTAAAAGTGATAATGATAGGGCAAGAAACTATATTGTTTTTTGTCCTATTTTTTTGTGAAAACTTTCTTTATTAATTTGCAAGTATAAATATGTGAATTTCAATATGAATAGTTAACATTGAGGTCAATACAAATGTATCATATCATTTATTTATAATAATAAATTGAGGTGGAAAAAGAATGAATTGATTTCAAGTATTATGACTGGTTCTTTAGGCGGGTTATTGTACTTATGATGATTAAGATCCACAGATGTTGCTTAGACCATTATTAATTGGATCAGTTGCTTAAATGAATGGAAGTTATGATTAATGTGTTTGTGAATAAAGGTTATCAATACCTATCTCTGATTTTAAGCAATGACTCAAAGAACTCATATTTGATGACTTATATAATCAATCACCAGAAATCAAAATAATCACATTATATACAAATCAGGATATTGAATATAAATATTTTGTTTTTAATTTTCAAGAATTAATGCAATGTTCTAGTTGAAGAATAGGATTATTGCATTTCCTATTTATGAATGCTTCCAATGAACCGATTATTATCAAAAATGGTGATTCTAAATTGCGTAAATATTTTAATGCTTAATAATATATAATGAAAAACGGCTATAAATGAATTTAAGTTTATTGAACTTAGTCTATATATTTATAAAAAAGTATCATTCAAACTGAAAAGTGAGAATAATACTTTTTTATCAGCGTTACTTTAGTGGGTTTTAGCAGGTAAAGATTTTGTGTAGTATATCATTGAGATAACTGAGAAGAATGCGACAATTATCTCTGTAAATAACATAGTGAACCAAATATAATGAACATTCAATAGTGGGAGTAAGAAAATCAAAATACCACTAACAATTAATCCTCTTGTTATGGAAATAATAAAAGATATTTGCGGTTTTAATAATGCCTGAAAATAATAAGTAGAAAAAATATTGAATGGCAGTAATATAAATGAAAGTCCATATATGCTTATAATAGCTGGAGCCATTGCAAGTATTTCATCAGTTGGTTTCATAAAAAATGTAACAAATATGTTGGGTATGCAAAGCGATAATGCACTCCATAAGATGCTAAAGAAAGCGACTGAACAGAGCGCATACTTTAAGGTTTCCTTGATTCTATCCCCTTGTTTTGCACCATAGTTCATAGAAATAATAGGTTGTGAAGCTTGTCCAACACTGTAAGCACAGCATTGAACAAAAGTGCTTATATTAACAATAATGCCATAAATTGAAAGAGCATTTGTACCTAGATATTTCATGATTTGTCGATTGAAAAGAATTGTAAGAATGCCCATTGCTATATCTATAAAGAACGTCGAAAATCCAGTGACACAAATCTTTTTGAATTTAAGAAAGATATGTGTAGGTTTCACAAGATATAATGTATTCGACTTTGATAAGAAATGTAATAACATGATGAAACATGAGATAACTGATCCAATAGCAGTTGCCAATCCCGCTCCAAAGATACCCATATCAAAAAGAAAGACAAAAGTATAATCACCAAATATATTGAAAACGCCACCTAAGAGGACAGCTACAGTCGCCAATGTAGGACTGTTATCATTTCTTAAAAATGCAGCTAACATTTGTGTGAATAAAAAACATGGAATAACAAATTTTATGGGAATTAAGTATTCTAAGGCTAATGGCATTAAATTGTCTTTGGCTCCAAAAAATGTAAGGAGTTGTTTGTCAAAGAAGATAATGACAATCCAAAATATGACAGCCAAAAGAAGAGAACCTATGACAGCAGTTGAAAAATATTCATTTTGACTGTGAGTGTTTTGATCTGAACTTCCTTTTAAAGTGCTAAATATGATAGAACCACCTATACCCATAAGCAGTCCTAAACTAAATATAATATTCCATATAGGTGCCACAACTGCTAATGCAGCTGTTCCATCAGGTCCTTGATATTGTCCAACAATAGCCATATCAACAATAGAATAAATGGATGTGATTAATGCACTCCCAAAGGCTGCAGCAAGATATTTGAAATAAATTGGTTTTAGTTTTCCATTTATGAAATCCATATTCGTTTCCTCCTCTAAACATAAAAAACTGGACAAAGGAATAGATTCTAAAGATCTATACCCTTGTCCAGCTAATCATTTTAATGATTTGCCCTCCGAGCAATACCCATTATAGCAGAGCATATATGAATGTCAATTATGTTTCTATATTTTTATCTCACAAAAGCAAGTGTACCTTCTTGATTATATATTGGATTGTATGTAAAGCCATCAATATTTAGTTTTTGAATATCCTCTAAAGTATGTACTTCTTGTAATATCATTTGATTAAGCATCTGACCTCTCGCTTTTTTAATAATCATTGCATTTCTTTTGAATTGATTATCTTTTCTTTCCATAAAATCAATAAAGTAAATATGAGGATGATGCAACATCATTGTGAATTCTTTTGATGCTAATGAAATAATAAAATCTTCATTCTCAAAATGCTGATAGAGAGGGGTATACCAATATTCATAGAGATTTACATGTGGAAGTTTCATTGTCATATCTAAACGATATGGCGTTATACCTGTATTGTACTTTAATGTTCCATAGTAAGCAGACATGATTCTAAGATGTGAGTTAAGATAATCTAAATGATTTTTATATTGATCAAGTTCTAGTTGTTTAAAAACAGTTCCTTGATATAAGGATAATGCAGGATAAGACGGGTATGTTTGATGAAAATAATGATAAACTTGAGTTGCTTGTTTATATGATATTTTCATAAGCTCACATAGAGTTTCATCGTTATATTGTTTTAAGAGTGTCTGGAGATATTGTGTTTGCTCAGGAAAGAATTGTTCAGTTAATTCAAAGCCACTGTCTTTATACTTCATTGTTTTACTTGGTGCGATAATAATCTTCATTGTTTTCACCTCGATAATATTATAAAGTATTTCTTATAATGTGAAAAGAAATATGATATAATCACATCGGCAGGTGAAGAATATGAATACAATCATTATTAATAAAATATTAATGCATATGTTAGATTTTGAACATCGTAAAATTTTTCATTCAGCATCATTTGTTGATTTGAATGAGACATCAATTGATTATTATCGAAAAAAGGTTGAGAAAGCCTTGAATTCTCCAGTTATGAAAGAGTTAACTGTAGGTTCTTTACATGAAATGATGTTAAGAAGTGAAAAGTTAATTGAAAGTGATGAAGAATTTATAAAGCAAGCTAATGAAATGACAGATAAACTATTTGCATTAGGTTCAGTGATTGAAGAGATGCCAAATAGTAATGTTCTTTTTGTGGATTGTTATAAAAATGGAGAAAGACATGTCGCTGTCTTAAAGCTGAATTACCGAATGATTCCAATGAGTGTGGTTGAAGATGGAATTGTACGTATTACGAAACAGCAGGTTTTACCAATGATGGGAGCAGCAGTTGATGAAGCCATTATTATGAACTGTGATCAAAAACAATTGTTTTTGATTGAAAAGAAATATACGATAGATGGAAAGCCTGACTTTTATTTAAATCCTCAATGGATAAAAGGTGAAGAAAAATTAACTGATAAACAAAAGTTTTCCACTATGAAAAAAGTTATTAAAAAGATGGATGATATTTATAATGTTAATGATGGCAAGGCATTGCCACTCATGAAACAAGAAATTCAAGAAAAAATGGAAAGTAATCAGCCAGTCAAACCTTTAGAAATTGTTAAAAAAGTACTTGAAAGAGATTATCAGGCACAGGAAGAAAGTGAAGTCATGTTAAAGGATTTGGGTATTGGTGAGGAAGATCAAATTAAAGCATTAGCTGGAGCTATTGATACTTGTAAACTTGTCTTAGATGATGAGATTGAAGTGCGTTTGCCTATTGAAGAATATTTATCAGGTAGTCATTTAGAGAAGGTTAAGCAACCTGATGGAAGTTTTTCTATAATACTCAAAGATATTAATGAAGTTGTTGTTAAATAATTTTAGTGAACTATAAAGTTCACTATTTTTATTTTTAGTTTTTTGAATACTCTCATTAACAATGTCAATTATCTATATAGATACATTTTTCAGTATATTCATTATGAAATGAAAAGGGGATAATATAGCAGAGGTTGTGATGAGAGATGATTAGTTATAGACCATTATTTGATAAAATGAAAGAAAAGGGTATATCTTCATATGCATTAATTCATAAACATGATATTAACCCAAGAACAGTACATAATCTCAAACATAATAAAGGAATTTCAACATATACATTGGAGAAATTATGTCATATTTTAGAATGTACTCCTAATGATATTATAGAGTTTATCAAAGATGAATAAAGTAACAAGTCTCAAAAACAGACTTGTTACTTTTTGTCTTTTTGGGAGGATATGTGTTTCAATTTATATTTTTTCAAATGATAAATCTTAATGCTTTTTAAAATCATATCATGTATAATAAAACTATACGAAAGGGGTTTTACCATGGCAAAATTAGATAATTTTTTAATTCAGCTCTTTCATGAAGGTAACTGCTTAGAGATGTACAAAGTCTTTGGAGCACATCTTGAAGAAAATGATGGTGACAAAGGTGTTCGTTTTAGTGTTTATGCACCTCATGCAAAGAGTGTTCAAGTCGTAGGGGATTTTAATAACTGGAATGGGGAAGAACATTATATGGAAAGATATACTGATGGAGGTATCTTTACATTGTTTATTCCACATATAAAACAGTATGCTACATATAAATACCGCATTGAGACACCTAATGGTTCATGGGTAGATCGTGCAGACCCTTATGCTTTTTTTAGTGAACTTCGTCCTGCAACTGCTTCTAAGGTCTATAATATTGATGGATTTAAGTGGGCAGATAAGCGCTGGTTGAATAAGCGTACAAAGAATTTTGATAAAGTCTTAAATATTTATGAGGCCAATATTGGTTCATGGAAGATGAAAAAAGATTTTACTGATGAAGAAGATGGTGAATATTATAGTTATGAGGAAATGATTGATGAAATTATTCCTTATGTTGTTGAAAATGGATTTTCTCATATTGAGTTAATGCCTTTGATTGAGTTCCCATTTGATGGATCATGGGGATATCAGGCGACAGGATATTTTAGTGCAACAAGTCGTTATGGAAATCCTAAACAATTAATGGCATTTATTAATGCTTGTCATAAAAATAATATTGGTGTGATTATGGATTTTGTTCCTGCACATTTTGTAAAAGATGGACATGGATTACATCAATTTGATGGTGGTTATGTTTATGAATATCCAGATATTAATTTGAGATATACAGAATGGGATAGTTGTTATTTTGATTTAGGAAGAGAAGAAGTGCGTAGTTTCTTGATGTCTTCTGTTCATTATTGGGCACATTATTTTCATATTGATGGTATTCGTTTTGATGCTGTTAGTAATTTGATTTATTGGAAAGGAAATAAAGAAAGAGGCGTTAATGATGGTGCAATTGAATTTATGAAACGCATGAATTCACATATGAATGGCTTATTTCCTGGTGTAATGTTAATTGCTGAAGATTCTAGTGATTATCCTAATGTCACAAGAGCACCACATGCTGGCGGATTAGGTTTTGATTATAAGTGGGATTTAGGTTGGATGAATGATACATTGGCATATTTTAAGAAAGATCCTATTTTCCGTCAACATCCTGATACTCACAACAAGTTAACTTTTTCTATGATGTACTTTTATAGAGAAAATTATATTTTACCTTTATCACATGATGAAGTTGTTCATAGTAAGGGAACAATCTTAGATAAGATGTGGGGAAATAATGATCAGAAGTTTGCTCAATGTAAGACTCTTTACTTGTATATGATGACTCATCCAGGTAAAAAATTAAACTTTATGGGTAATGAATTGGCTGAGTATAAAGAATGGGACGAAAAGAAAGCATTAGGCTGGGTATTGCTAAAATATCCACAACATGATTCTTTCCATAAATATTTTAGTGATTTAAATCATATGATTTTAAGTCATCCTGCACTTTATCAGTATGATTATTATCCTGAAGGTTTTGAGTGGCTAGTTGTTGATGACAATCAACAAAGTGTATTTGCCTATGCACGTTATGCACCAGATGGTGAAGTTTTAATTTGTATTATGAACTTTGTGGGGAATACTCATGAAGGGTATAAAATTCCTGTACCTGTTGCAGGAACATATAAAGAGATCATTAACACTGATACTGATTGTTATACGGGTAGTCATTTTATTAACAAGCGTGCAATCAAATCGAAGAAAGTACCAGCAGTTCATAAAGAGAATTCAATTGCAGTCAATATTGCACCATTCTCAGCTATGGTCTTTGAATTGAAAAGAAATTAAAGGGAGAGAAATGTATGTTCAAAACAAAAGAAGAATTTAAATATGAATTTTCAAGAAGAATTATTGAGTCTTATGGGAGAACTGTAGAAGAATCTCATATTACTGAAAAATTTATGGTTCTTGAAACAATGGTTAGAGATTATGCCTCTGTCAACTGGGCTATGACAAAAATGGCAACAAAAACGAATTATCAAAAACAAGTTCATTATTTTTCAATGGAATTTTTAATTGGTCGTCTGTTAGTTAACAATATGATGAACTTAGGAATCTATGAAATTGCTAAAGATGGATTAGAGGACTATGGAATCAATATTCATGATTTAGAGGAATTAGAATCAGATGCTGGACTTGGTAATGGTGGTTTAGGAAGGTTAGCGGCCTGTTTTATGGACTCATTAGCATCTCTTTCATATCCTGCTTTTGGAAATACAATTCGTTATGAATATGGTTTGTTCAAACAAAAAATTGAAAACGGTTATCAAGTAGAAGTTCCTGATCAATGGTTAAGATTGGGGAATATGTGGGAAGTTCGTAAACCAAAACATGCTGTTGATGTTAAATTCTGGGGTCGTGTTGTTTGGAATGAAGAAACTGGAAAATGGGAACATGTAGATGCTGAATGCGTTCGTGCTGTTCCATATGATATGCCTATTGTTGGAAATGATACAACAGTCACAAATACACTTCGTTTATGGCATGCTGAACCAAGTGAAGAGATTCCTTCAAATAAAGATTTTAGACAATATGCTCAGGAAGTGCGTGATATTTGTCAAACACTTTATCCTGATGATTCTACATTGGCGGGTCGTACATTGCGTTTAAAACAACAATATTTCTTTGTATCAGCAGGTATTCGTGCAATTATTAAAAATCATTTGAGGGTTTATCCTTCGTTAAGTAATTTTCATGAAAAAAATGTTATTCAGTTAAATGATACACACCCTGTTTTAGCTATTCCAGAATTAATGAGAATTTTGGTTGATGAATATGATATGGAGTGGGATGAAGCATGGCATATTACATCACACACATGTGCTTATACAAATCATACTATATTGGCTGAAGCTTTAGAAAAATGGCCTGTATCTACAATGGAATCATTATTACCAAGAATTTATCAGATTATTGAGGAAATTAATCGTAGATTTATTGGCTATGTTAAACAGGTCAGTGATCATGATGATGACTTATTAAATAGAGTTATGATTATTAAAGATGGACAAGTTTATATGGCTCACTTAGCGATTGCTGGAAGCTTCAGTGTAAATGGTGTAGCTAGACTACATTCACAAATTCTTAAGGAACAAGAGATGAAAGATTTTAATTTCTTATATCCAAATAAATTTAATAATAAAACAAATGGTATTACTCATAGAAGATGGTTAGCTTATTCCAATCCAGAATTGTCTGCATTGTTAAATGAAACAATTGGAACTGATTGGTTAAAGCATCCTGAACAATTAGAAAAATTAATGGAATATGTTGATGATTCAATTGTCCAAGGTAAATTCTATAATGTGAAACAACAAAGAAAGCAAGTTTTAGCTGATTATATCTATAAACATAATGGAATTCGTATAGATACAAATAGTATTTTTGATATTCAGGTGAAGAGATTACATGCTTATAAACGACAATTGTTAAATATCATGCATGTGATTTACTTATATCAAGAAATGAAAGTTAATCCTGAATTTAGAATTTATCCAAGAACATTTATCTTTGGTGCTAAAGCTGCTCCTGCCTATTACTTTGCTAAAAAGGTTATTAAATTGATTAACAGTGTAGCTGATATTGTAAACAATGATCCAGAGACGAGTGATTACTTAAAGGTTGTCTTTATTGAAAACTATGGAGTTACAATTGCTGAGAAAATCATGCCAGCTGCAGATGTTTCTGAACAAATTTCAACTGCTGGAAAAGAAGCAAGTGGTACTGGTAATATGAAATTCATGATGAATGGAGCAGTTACGATAGGAACATTAGATGGTGCAAATGTTGAAATGGCTGAACGTGTTGGAGATGACAATATTATTATCTTTGGATTAAAAGATAATGAAGTTGAAACATTGAGACAACATGGACAATACAATGCATGGGATTATTATAATAATAATCCACATATTAAACGTGTTGTGGATTCACTTGTTGATGGAACATTCCATGAATCTAGAGAAGAATTTAGAATGATTTTTGATGAATTAATGAATAGAAATGATGAATATTTCTTATTTGCTGATTTTGAAGAGTATGTCAAAGCACATGAATTGATTGATGCATATTATCGTGACCGTGCTAAATGGTCAAAAATGTGTTTAGTTAATATTGCTCAGTCTGGATATTTCTCTTCAGATCGTACAATTGAAGAATATGTATCTGATATTTGGAAACTAGATAGAGTGAAACGTTAAAAGACGAGCACACTTTCATAGAATAAAAATATTAAAAGATCTAATATTATCATTGAGATAGTTTTAGATCTTTTTTATATTTATGAATTGTTTGCTTATTACACATATATTCAATTTGAAGTATAATGTATGTGAAAAATAAAAATAGGTTTCTTTACGGGAAATCCGATAAGGAATTTTGAACATCTCTAAGAGGAGTATATCTATTATAAAGTGATACAAAGGGATAGATTTATGGGCAGAATCTAAGATAGGTGAGGGAATAGGAAAAGAGTTTAAACAAGGTAAGATGGCTGTTTTAGATGAACAGATTGTCTATAAATATGAGGTTAGTCCTTTGAGTTGGTTATAAGTATGTACAGAAGAACATTTAAAGATAGAAAGGAAATTGATAATACATGAAGATTTTCAAAGAAAAGTTATAAATAAGGTATTTTAATCATAATGTTTTTTAAGCATTCCAATACTTTAATAAATGTGAATGTCAAAAAATTTCATACAAATCATTTTATTAAATGATTAAAGAACTACAGAAATGACTTATATTTTATATATAGGTCATTTTATTTTTTAGGAGTTTTTAGTTTGACAAACTTTGATAGTTTTTTAAGATAGTTTATGTTATACTCTATACATAGAGGAAAAGTGTTCGCTTTATCTCGCTTTTTTAGTTTGAGAAAGGAATATAAATATGGAACCTAATGCAATAAGAATGAAAGCTATCGCTATAAATTTTAATGAAATAAGAGTTTATCTCTCTAAGAATTATTATAATGGAATAAGTAGTAAATTTTATTTAAAAGATTTAGAATCTGATGAATTAATTCTTTTAACAGGAGATGCATTAGATAGTAGTGATGATCCTGATTTTCAAAAATATGCTTTTCATGTTTCATTTCATATGGGAAGAGTCTATAAGATCGTTGATGCTTATGGATTGACATGCTTTTTAGATTTTTCATATCTTTCTATGTGTAAAGAATTTGATGAACTTTATTTTTATGAAGGTGATGATTTAGGAAATTGTTATACAAGAGAAAAAACAACTTTTAAGGTATGGGCACCACTATCAACTGGTGTCATTTTAAAGATTATCAAGGATGGAAAAGATTTTCTTTATCCAATGGTAAGAGGATTAAAAGGTGTTTATAGCTATACTGTTGAAGAGGATTTAGAAAATGCTCATTATTTTTATCTCATTAAACATGCTGGAAATTATGATATCTCAATGGATCCTTATGCATATGCAGCATCATCAAATGGGCGGACAAATATTATTGTTGATTTACAAAAATTATCTATGCCACCACATCAATTGCCACCACTTGAGCATAAAACAGATGCAATTATTTATGAGACAAGTGTTAGAGATTTTTCAATGTCTTCTACAAGTGGTATGAAGAACAAAGGAAAATTTGCTGCATTTACAGAGCCGCATACATCAACTGACAGTGGCAATCCTACAGGTTTAGATTATTTATCATGTTTAGGTGTCACTCATATACAATTAATGCCTATTAATGATTTTGCAACTGTAGATGAGAAAAACCCATCAGAATTATACAATTGGGGTTATGATCCTGCTCAATATAATGTAACAGAAGGAAGTTATGTAACAGACCCTAATGATGGGTATAAACGTGTCTATGAGGCACAACAAATGATTGAATTCATTCATTCAAGAGGAATGAGAGTTGTGCTAGATGTTGTGTATAATCATATGCATGATGTCAACATGAATGCTTTAGAAAAAACAGTTCCACACTATTTCTTTAGAAGAAATGATGATGGCAGTTTGTCTAATGGATCATGGTGTGGAAATGATTTGAATACAACAGCAAAGATGTGTCGTAAATATATTCTAGATATGTGTAAACGATGGCAAGTTTTGTATGGTGTTGATGGTTTTAGATTCGATCTTATGGGACTTATAGATATTGAAACAATGAAGCTTATAGATGCCCAGGGAAAAGCGCTAGATTCTTCATTTCTTATTTATGGAGAAGGCTGGAATATGATGACAGCTTTAGCAGAAGACAAAAGAACAACAATACAAAATAATAGAAAAGTTCCTCATATTGGATTCTTTAATGATTTCTTTAGAGATACTTTAAGAGGAACAAATCAAATGGAAACAAAAGGATATTTTTCTGGTGATACATATAAGACGAATGATGCTATGAAAGCGATTTGTAATCTTGATATGTTTGAATATATCTCACAGTCTATTAATTATGTAGAATGTCACGATAATGCAACTTGTTATGATAAATTCCAGATTTCTAATTATGATGAAGATGAAGAAACAAAGAAGAAGCGTTTAAGATTATTATTAGCTGCTGTCATTTTGTCTCAAGGTATTCCTTTTATTCATAGTGGTCAGGAGTTCTTTAGAACAAAAGGTGGTTTGCAAAATACTTACAATGCTGGTGATCAGGTTAATGCTCTTGATTGGAATCGTAAGGATTTTGAAATAGACACAGTACAATTTGTGCAGTTTTTAATTCATTTAAGAAAGAATAATCCTTGTTTTAGATATGCAGATTATGATATGATACGAGCAAATGTTCAATTAGAAAATATTGATCATCGTATGATACAATATAAATTACATCAAGATGATGGAGAATATCAAGATATTATTGTTTATTTTAATGCTTCGACTGATTCAGTAGAAGTTGATGTTGAAGATGGTTATACAGTATTGCATCATACTGAAAAAGGGAAAATAATTGATGGAAAATTAAGTATAGATGGAGTTTGTATGGCTATACTTGTCAGATAGGAGTTTTTATGAAATTAATTGTTGGTTTAGGTAATCCTGGTAAGGATTATGAAAATACAAGACATAATGTTGGATTTATGGTAATGGATCGTTTGTCTGATGTGATGAATGTTTCTATTTCTACAACAAAGTTCAAAGGTGAATATGTTAAGTTTAAATATCATGGGGAAGATGTTATTTTGTTGAAACCTATGACATATATGAATAATTCAGGAGAGTCAGTGCGTCAAGTTATGGATTATTTTAAGATTGATGTTGAGGATTTACTTGTGGTTTATGATGATATGGATATGCCAGTAGGAAAATTGCGTTTAAGACAAAGTGGTAGTGCTGGGGGACATAATGGAGTTAAAAGCATTATTGCCCATGTTGGAACACAGTCATTTCAGCGTATTCGTGTAGGTATTGATAAACATCCTCGAATCAAGGTTGTCGACTATGTTTTAGGGCGTTTTCAAAAAGATGAGCAGCCCCTGATTGATCAAGGAGTTGAAGATGCAGTCAAAGCTATTGAGACATACTTGAATAAAGGTTTTGTTGCTGCTATGAATGTATATAATTAGAGGAGATAAAAATGAAAAAGATTATTCAAATATTAAAAGATAATCCAGCTTATCTTGCTTTAATGAAGGGAAAAGGCGAGATAGTGGTATCCCACGCTAGTGATGAGGCAATCCTCATTGCTAGTGCTTTTTTCAGTTCTGAAAGGCCAATGCTGATTGTCAAAGAGAGTTTATACCAAGCTCAATTGTTATATCAGGAACTATATCCTATTCTAAAAAACAAAGTTGCTTTTTTTCCATGTGATGAATCTTTGCGAATAGAGGCACTTGCATCTTCCCAAGAAATCATGGGAGAAAGAATTAATGCTTTAGCAGCATTATGTAAATCTCAAGATATGGTCGTTATCTGTCATACACATAGTGTTATACGTCATATTCCTAATCGTGATTTGTTTATGGAGAATACTTTGTCTTTAAAAACTGGTATGGTTATAGAACCTATTGAGTTACGTCAACGTTTAGTACATAGTGGATATCAAATGATTCAAAGGGTTGATGAACCTTTTTATTATTCTAAACGTGGTGGTGTTATTGATGTTTATTCTATTCAATATGATAATCCAATTCGTATTGAATTCTTTGATGATGAAATCGAAAGTTTAAGATTCTTTGATAAAAATACTCAGAGGTCACTAGAAAAAGTTCAAGAAGTGACCATTTTGCCTGCAACAGATCTTCTCTATAGAGAAGAGGAAATTCCAGAGGCTATAAAAGTTATTGAAACATTGAAAGATAAAACAGAATGTGAAGAGTATAAAGAGAATTTAGAGGAAGAAATTTCTATTGATATAGAAGCATTAAAGGGCCATGATTATTCAACTCGTTTATATCAGTATTTAAGTTTATTTTCTTCAACAACAACACTATCTTCATATTTTGATCATGTTCTTTTGATGACCTCTAGCTATGAAAAAATTACAAATGTTTACAAACAATATGTTGAAGAAACATTTTATTATACTCACGAGTTACAAGGTGTTGGAAAAATGATAAAAGGTTTGATTCTTTATCAGGAAATCATACCTTTATTATCTCAAAAACAAATTGACTTTCTTGATTTTAGAACAAATGATAAACAAATTTCTTTTTTAACAAGAGAAGTTCAACTCTCTTTACTTAATGAAAAACAATTGGTTCAGCAGATTAAAGATTATTTAATTCAAAACAAAGTATTAATGTGTCTAGATAATAGTCATCAAATACAAATGATGATTGAGTTATTAGATCAAAATGCTATCCCATATACTATGGTAGGAAATGATGAAAATATCTACAATGGTGTTAATATTTATATGGGTTCATTTAAAACTGGTATGGATTTCTATGAAGAACATATTGTTTTGTTAACAGAGACGGAATTATTTAAAGTTAATTCCCAGAAAAAGAAAGGTTATATTAAATATAAAGATGCAAAAATCATTAATGATTATACAGAATTAAATATTGGTGATTATGTTGTTCATGATACACATGGTATTGGACAATATATGGGTATTAAAACTTTGGAAACAAAAGGGGCAAAGAAAGATTACCTGTATATAGCATATAAAGGTAATGATACTTTATATATTCCAGTAGAGAACTTTAAATTGGTTCGAAAATATGCTTCACGTGATGGAAAATCTCCTAAGATTCATTCTCTGAATAGTTCCGAATGGCAAAAAACAAAACAACGTGTTCGTAAGAAGGTTGATGATTTAGCTGATAAACTTATTGAACTTTATGCAGCAAGAATGAAACAGGCTGGATTTGCTTATCCTAAAGATGATGCATTACAGATTCAATTTGAAGAATGCTTTGGGTATGAGTTAACTCCTGATCAACAAGAAGCAGTCAAAGAAATTAAAGCAGATATGGAACTTCCAAGACCAATGGATCGTCTTTTATGTGGGGATGTAGGATTTGGAAAAACGGAAGTCGCATTACGTGCGTGTTTTAAGGCAATTCTTGCAAATAAACAAGTGGCTTTCTTATGTCCCACAACAATTCTTTCCGCTCAACATTATCATACAATGATCAAACGATTTGAAAATTTCCCAGTTCGAATTGCTTTATTAAATCGTTTTACAACATTGAAACAAAAAAAAGTTATTTTTGAAGATTTAAAAAATGGAAAAATCGATCTTTTAGTAGGAACACATAGAATCTTATCAAAAGATGTTGTATTCAAGGATTTGGGCTTATTATGTATTGATGAGGAACAAAGATTTGGTGTAAGACAAAAAGAACAAATTAAACAGTTGAGAGAAACAATCGATGTTTTAACTTTAACTGCAACTCCAATTCCAAGGACTTTACAAATGTCACTTATGGGTATTAGAGGTTTATCACAAATTGAAACACCACCACTTAATAGATTACCTGTTCAAACATATGTTATGGAAAAAAGTGAGCAGTTAATCAAGCAAGTTATTGAAAGAGAGTTAGGAAGAAAAGGACAAGTCTTCTATCTCTATAACAAAACATCAAATATTGAATCAGTTGCTAATCATATTGCTCGCATGGTACCAGAAGCGAAAGTAGGCATTGGTCATGGGAAGATGAATAAAGAACAATTAGAGGATGTTATGCAAGCCTTTGTAGATAAAGAATATGATGTTTTAGTATGTACAACAATTATTGAGACAGGTATTGATATTCCTAATGCTAATACGATTATTATTGAAGACGCCGATAGATTCGGATTATCACAACTCTATCAAATAAAAGGTCGTGTAGGTCGAAGTGAACGGGTTGCATATGCATATTTATTATATGCTAAAAACAAGCAAATGAATGAGGAAGCATCAAAGCGTTTAAAAGCAATTAAAGAGTTTGCACAATTAGGGAGTGGTTATAAGATTGCTATGCGAGATTTATCTATACGTGGTTCGGGAGATATTCTTGGTGGGGAACAGGCAGGATTTATTGATAGTGTGGGATTTGATATGTATATGAAAATCTTGCAAGAAGCAATAGACGAAAAGACAGGTGAAAAACCTGAAGAAAAAGAAGTTCCAATTCAAAATATTAATATTGAGGGTTATATTCCTGAAAACTACGTTGAGAGTGATATAGAGAAATTGAATCTTTATCAAAGGATTTATAAAGCTCAGCATCTTTCTCAAATTCAATCATTAGAAAGTGATTTAAAAGATTTGTATGGGACATTACCAAGAGAAGTTAATAATATTGTATTGAAACGTAAGTATGAGATTTTATGTACAGAACCATTTATTGATGTGGTCAAGGATACAGGAGAAAACATCCAGATTATGTTAACATCTGAATTCTCTGCTCATATTCAAGGAGATGTTTTATTTGAACTTGTTCATAGGTTATTTACAAAACCACAATTGAAGTATATGAAAAATGAAATTGTCATTATGTTTCCAACAGTTGGACATTGGTTACCTCATGCTTTAGAATTATTAAGTGAATTAAAGAAAATGGTATAAGAAAAAGAAGTCATAATTTGTCAAAATGATGAATAATTGACTTCTTTTTTATTGAAATATTATATATTAAAACTATAAATATCCAATATTTTCAGAAAATAATGAAAAAAATATTCTAAAACTATTTACATTTATGAAAATGATATTTATAATAATGGTTGTAAACGGTTGCAAAGGAGGGTGAGGAAAATAATTTATGATGTTGTTATTATGGGAGGAGGATTTTCTGGGACTATCGCTGCGATAGCGGCTGCAAGAACAGGAGCTTCAACTCTCATTATTGAAAAGAATGGTTATTTAGGTGGTACTTTAACATCTGCAGGTGTAGGGCCGATGATGACTTTTCATGTTAATGAACAACAAATTATTAAAGGTATTACTGGTGAATTAATTGAACGTTTACAAGCAAAAGACAAATCAGTAGGTCATATTTATGACTCTACAAATTACACATATTCAGTAACACCTTTTGATAGTGAAGCAATGAAGTATGAATTAGAAACGATGTATTTAGAAAGTCAGGGAAAAATTCTTTATCATGCTATGCTGGCGGATGTAGAAGTTATGGATGGATGTATTCAAAGTGTAACTGTTTGCCATAAAGCAGGATTAGAAAGAATTGCTGGCCGTGTCTATATTGATGGAACTGGAGATGCAGATTTGGCATATAAATCTGGTGTTCCCTGTGATGTTGGTAGAAAAAAAGATCATAAGACACAACCTATGACATTAAATATGAAAATTAATGGAGTGAATAGAGAAAAGCTCGTCCACTACATTCAAACACATCCTGATAACTTCAAGCGTATGCACAATGATATTTCAACCATAACAAAAGTTCCAAGGCTATCTGTTATTGGTTTTGAAAAGGAATTTGAATGTGCAAAACAAGAAGGTAGAATTCATATTCAACGCGAAGATGTATTGCTTTTTGAAACAAATGAACCTGGTGAGTTCATTGTGAATACGACAAGAATACGAGATTGTGATCCAAATGATCCTTACAGTCTTAGTTTAGCAGAAATTGAGGGTAGAAAGCAATGCCAAGAGTTAGAAAAGTTCATGAAAAGTGATTTAGAAGGTTTTCAGAATATTCATATGATCTCTACGGGCCCAAGTATTGGCGTTCGAGAATCAAGACAAATCAAAGGATATTATCAATTCACTTCAGAAGATATTCTTCTGGCGAAAATATTTGATGATGTGATTGCCCATTCAGCATATCCTATTGATGTACATAGTCCTGATGGAGAAGGAACATATCATCAAAGATTACAAGATGGAAAGTATTATTCTATTCCTTATAGAATAGTTATTAATCCAGTTATTCACAATTTATTGGTAACGGGGAGATGTGTGAGTGCAACTTTTGAAGCACAAGCAGCGATTCGTACAACACCAACGGTGGGGGCAATTGGACATAGTGTTGGTATTGCTGCAGCTTTATCAGCAAGATATAATCAATATCCAGATGAAATTAATGTTCATTTGATACAAAAAGAATTATTAAAACAAAATGCATATTTAAATATAAAGGAGAAGTAAGATGGTACAAGGAATTTTGATTTTAGTTATTTTCTTTGCATTTGCAGCTTTAATGATGACAAAGAAAATGCAGACAATTATAGCATTGCCTTTAATGGGAATTTTAATTGCATTGGTAGCTGGAGTCCCTTTGATTTCAAATAATCCAGAGACTTATACAATTGCTAATAATGTTTTAGAACAAGGAGCAATGAGATTAAGTTCAGCTATTGCTGGTTTGGTATTTGGTTCATTTTTTGGACAGGTTTTAAATCGTGTTGGGATAGTGAAAGGTATTATTAAAAAGGCAGCTGAATTGGCTGGTGATAAGCCTTTAATTATTGCATTGGTTTTATATGTAGCTGCATCAGTTATCTTTGCAGGTTCAAATGGCTTAGGAATGGTTATCTTAGTTGGTACAATTATTATTCCAATCATGTTAACAGCAGGAATAAGTCCTTTTGCAAGTGCTTCAATCTTATTATTAGCGAATACGACTGGAGGAACATTAAATGTTTCAGGTTTAGCTATGTATGTAGATTTATTCAATTTAGATATTCAAAAGATTTTATCAACAAACTTATTAATTATGGTACCGATGATTGTTGCATATTTAGCATTTATACTTTACCATGTCAAAGGAAAAAGTATTTTAAAGAAATCATGGGCTATGCCTACAGGTGATGGTGCACGTGGACAAAAAAATGTAAATCCATTGGCATTATTAAGCCCAATTGTTCCAGTTGTTTTAGTTTTTACGATGAATTTATCAATTGTTCCAGCAGTTATTATTGGAATTGCAGTTGCTTTATTATTAACATTGCCAAGAAAACCACTACAAGTTATTTCAGCTTCATTTGTTGAAGGTTTAAAAGATGTTGCAGGTGCAATGGGATTGATGATTGGAATTGGTATTTTATTAAATGCTGTTATGGCTCCACAAGTTGCAACAATTATTCAACCTGTTATTAAGATGATTATTCCAACTTCACCTATTGCTTATGTATTGATTTTTACTGTTTTAGCACCACTGGCTTTATATCGTGGACCTATGAATATGTGGGGACTCGGAAGTGGAATTGGTGCTATCTTAGTTGCATCTGGAATGAATCCAATGGCTGCAATGGTTGCATTGAGAGTTGAAGGAATGGTTCAAGGGACATGTGATCCAACAAATACACATAATGTATGGTCAGCAGACTTTACAAAGACAGAAGTTAATGATTTAACAAAAGGAACTATTTTATGGACAGTTGCAGCTGTTATTGTTTCACTAACAATTGCTAGCTTCCAGTTCTTTTAAAAAATAGGAAGGAAATAAGAAATGAGTAAAAAAGTAAGAATTGGTATAGACGTAGGTGGAACATTCACCGATGCGGTTGTTATTGACAATGATACCTATGAAATTATTGCAAAAAAGAAAATACCAACAACACATGATGCAGTTGGTGGAGTTGCCACAGGTATCGTTAATATCATCAATGAAATTTTACAAGATAATAACATTTCACCTCTTGATGTTAACTTTATAGCCCATGGAACAACACAGGCAACAAATGCGCTATTAGAAGGTGATGTTGCAAAAGTAGGAGTTCTTGGAATGGGAACTGGTATTGATAGCAGTACTGCTAAGAGTGGAACACATACAGAAGATATTGAGTTAGCACAAGGAAAATTTTTAAAAGTTTATAATCGTTTTGTAGACTCAAAGAAGTTAAATGAAGCTCTTATTGAGCAATCAATTGAAGAATTAAAATCAGAAGGAGCAGAAGTCATTGTTGCTTCTGAGGCTTATAGTGTTGATGATCCTACCAATGAGTTAAAGGTAATAGAAAAAGCGAATCAAAAAGAAATGTTTGCGACTGGTGGACATGAGATTTCACAACTTTATGGACTTAAGGTCAGAACCAGAACAGCTGTTGTTAATGCAAGTTTAATTCCAAAGATGATGGAAACAGCAAATATGACAGAACAGGCAGTAAAAGATGCAAATATTCAAACACAATTAATGATTATGCGCTGTGATGGTGGTGTTATGAGTATTGATGAGGTTAGAAAACGTCCTATTTTAACAATGTTGTCAGGATTGGCAGCAGGAGTTGCAGGAGCACTCATGTATGAGAAAGTCACTGATGGTATCTTCTTTGAAGTTGGTGGAACAAGTGTAGATATTTCTGTTATTAAAGATGGAAAAGTTATGATTAAAAATGCTCAAGTTGGTGGACATCATACTTATTTACAATCACTTGATGTCAGAACATTGGGGATTGCTGGTGGTAGTATGGTTATTGTGAAAGATGCTCAAATTGTAGACGTTGGACCAAGAAGTGCTCACATAGCTGGAAAAGAGTATGAATGTTTTACAGATGCCAAAAATTTAGTTAATCCAACAATTCAATTTATTTCACCAAAAGAAGGAGATTCAAAAGATCATGCTATTGTTGTAAGCGAAACAGGTCAAGAATATTCATTTACATTAGCAGGTGCTGCTAATTTATTAGGTTATGTTCCTGAAGGTGATTATGCTTATGGTCATAAAGAAGCGAATTATAAAGCTTGGAATGCATTAGGCAATTATTGTGGTATGACTGCTGAAGAAGCTGCTCAACAAGTTATCAAAATTGCTTGTGAAAAAGTTATGACAGTTGTCAATATGTTAATTGATGAATATGAATTGGATAGGAATTATGTAACTCTCGTTGGAGGCGGTGGAAGTGCATCTGTTTTAACATATGCATTAGGAAAAATATCTGGGCATAAAGTACAGATTGCTAAAAATGCTCCTTATATTTCAACTATAGGAGTAGCTTTAGCAATGGTTAGAGAACAGATAGAAAAAACTGTTGTCAACCCAACTGATGAAGATATAAAAAAAATAAGAGCAGAAGTTATTGAAAAAATTGTTAAATCAGGTGCAAATGAAGATACAGTTGATGTTATGATTGAAATTGATGCACAAAAGAATATTCTTTCTGCCATAGCAACTGGTTCAACAGAAATGCGTTCTAAAGACTTAAATCAAGCAGCTTTAACCATAGAACAAATGACCAAAAAAGCTAGTGAAGCTATGAATATTGATACAGATTCTATGCAATTTATTCAGAATGTAGCTAGATGGAATCTCTTTAATGCACCAATAGAAAAAAAGAGTTTATTTGGCTTGATGAAAAAAAATATGAATCGTCTCTGTGTCTTAGATAGAGAAGGTGTTGCACGTTTACGAAAAGAAGGTGCTTATTATCTCGTTTTTCCTAAATCAGCAATTCAGAGTGATTTTATAGATTTTATGAATGATTATACAGTTTATTCAGATGCGAATGATACAATACCTAAATTATTCTTGTTTTATAAAGAAAAAATGTTAGATTTAACTGGGATACAATCTCTTCAACAAATTTTATCAATTATGGAAGTAGAGTTAGAATTTGTTTTAGAAGATGACCAGATTATAGCTGTTGCATATCAATAGAAAGGAGAAATGAAAAGTGATTGAATGGACTCATGTGGATGATCAACTGTTAGCTTATGGAACCCTTAAGAATGATTTATTGTTTCATAAAATACCTAAAGAAAATTATCTCTATTATATTAATGAATCATTAAAATTAGGAAAACAAAAAGCGAAAACATATAAATATTTGAGTGTTGAAGAACTCTGTCAAAAAAATCATATTGAAATATCCTATAATAAGCAAAGTGGAAAATTTTATGGAGTTCAATTTCGAGCTCAAATTGAATTAAAAAAAGATTATAGAAAAATAATCTTGTATACGGATTCGCTATGCGAGATGTTAGAGGCAAGTCAAAAATATATTGATGAGCAAATAACATTTGAAGATATTGTTCAAATTCATTTAGCACATGAGCTCTTTCATTTCTATGAATATATTGATCAACAACCCACAAATGAAAGATTAGATCGCATTGTTCGTTTTCATTTAGGACCAATAAAGTTACATTCTACTGTTATGAGTAGTTGTGAAATAGCAGCACATGCTTTTGCAAAAGAACTGCTTCATTTAAATGACCTCCCAAACGTTTATGATTATATACTACTCATTCATCAAAAAGAAATGACTATAGATGGTTTCCAAACATTACAAGAACAATGGCGTCGAGAAATAGGAGAATAAAAAATGTTAATACCTCAAGAAGAACTCAAGGTTATTTATGATGTAGATGTTGTTGTTATCGGTGGTGGTGCAGCAGGGATAAGTGCTGCAATTGCAGCCAGTAGAAATGGTGCACAAACATTGCTTATAGAACAACGTGGTTTTGCTGGTGGAACAGGTGCATTTATGCCTATTCCTGCTTTTTGTCCATATACAGATGGTGTTCATATTGTAAGCCAAGGAATTGCTTATGAGATATTAGATAAGGTTAAGAAACAAAGCAATGCTGAGCGCCAACGAATGAATAAGGATAAATTAGACTGGGTTACAATTGATACTGAAGTGTATAAACGTGTTTGTGATGAAATGTTAACATCAAGTGGAGTTGAGATTTTATTTCATACATTGTGTACACAAGTTTTATGTGAAGATGGTTTTATGAAAGGGTTGGTTATTGCTAATAAAAATGGACGCAGTATTATTAAAGCAAAGGCTTATATTGATGCAACTGGAGATGCCGATATTGCATATATGGCTGGAGTTCCTACTCTAAAAGGTGATCAAGATGATCCTACAGTTCAGCCTGGAACAATGTGTTTTGTTGTATCAGGTATTGATAAAGATAAAACGTTAAGTTATATAGCTTCTCAAGATGATGATCAATTTTCTCAACTTGTTACATTGGCACAAGAGAAAGGCGATATTCCTGAAGGAAGAAAACGTGTCTCATCTTTCTCTTGGTTAACAGATACGACTGCATCATTTAATTTTGGTCATGTCTTTGGCGTTGATGGAACAGATGCAATTTCATTAACGAAAGGAAATATTAAAGGTCGTCAATTGGCTAAAGTATATACAGATTTTTTGAGAAAATATGTACCTGGATTTGAAAATGCACAGTTGATTTCAACAGGTGATCAGGTGGGGATTAGAGAAAGTCGTAGGATTGTTGCTGACTATATGATGAGTGTTGAAGATTTTAAAAAGAGAAGAAGTTTTGAAGATGAAATTGCTAGAAATTGTTACTTTATTGATGTTCATTTACCTAATAAGGAGAGTACAATGGTGATGGAATATTTACCAGAGGGTGAATCTCATGGGATTTCTTATCGCAGTTTATTGCCTCAGGGAATGGAAAATCTAATTGTAGCAGGTCGAACTATTGGCTCTGATCGTCTTATAAATAGTGCTTTGCGTGTGATGCCTAATTGTTTTACAATGGGGCAGGCAGCAGGTGTTGCAGCTTATTTAGCTGCTTTAAAAAATGTTGGTTATAGAAGTATTGATATTCAACAACTTCAAGATTTATTAATAAGTCAAGGAGCTTGGATTTTAAGAAAGAAGTAGGTGTTATCAACACCTCTTTTTGGTAAGGAGAGAGTAATGAAACATTATTTATGTATAGATGTTGGTGGAACATCAATCAAATACGGATTATTAGATGAAGAAGGACATATTATTCAAACACAATCTGTGAAAGCACCTTTATCATTGCTGGAAATGTATGAAGTCTTTGCAAATGCTTATTATCAATATCAGGACTTTCATCTTCAAGGAATTGCATTAAGTATGCCAGGGGCAGTTGATAGTGAATCAGGAGTGATTGGAGGTTCAAGTGCCTATGATTATATTCACGGTCCAAACATAAAAAAAGATTTAGAAGAAAAGTTTAAGATTCCAGTTGAAATAGAGAATGATGCAAATTGTGCAGCTTTGGCAGAAGTCTGGAAAGGTGCGGCTAGTGATGTGAATGATTGTTGTTTTATTGTCAGTGGAACAGGCATTGGTGGAGCAATTGTGAAGAATAAAAAAATTCATAAAGGTGTTCACCTCCATGGTGGTGAATTTGGTTATATGATTTCTAAGTTAGATGCACATGAAAGACCAATAAAAACATGGTCTGATGCATCAACAGTGAATATTTTAAAAGATATAGCTAAAGAAAAAAATATAGATTTTCATTTATTAGATGCTAAAGATATTTTTGATCATTATCATAATGATCCTATTTATGAAAAATATATAAATGAATATTATTGGAGTATGGCTAATGGAATATATAATTTACAGTATGCATATGATCCTGAAAAAATTGTCATTGGCGGTGGAATTAGTATGCGAGATGATCTGATTGATGAAATCAATCAACGATTAGATGTTATATTCAAAACTTTTACACATGCGCATGTGAGACCAATTATTCTTACTTGTCAGTATCATAATGATGCTAATTTAATAGGTGCTTTATTTCATTATCTTACAAAGTCAACAAGTGTATAATGTTAAATATTTCTAATTTTTATAGATTAATAGTAGGAAAGTATTGTATAATGTATACAAATGTATGCATATAGAAAGAAAATAAGGGGAGTGGTATGTAATGAATGATAATAAAATTCCAGCAGTCTTTTCATATATTGCATCAAGACGAAATGATATGACATTAAGAGAAAACGAGATTGCAAATTTTGTTTTAAAGAATCCAGAATTTATTGTCAATAATACAATTACTAATATTGCAAATGAAGTGGGTGTTTCTGAAACAAGTATTAATAGATTCTGTAAGAAGATAGGTTATAAAGGGTTTCAAGATTTTAAAATTGCTATGGTGCAGGGAAGTCTTTATCGAGATATCCAATCTGATCATACTGATGCCCCACAATCTTTATTTGTATCAATGCTTTCTGATTATAAAAAAGTTCTAGATAATACATTTGCCATGATGAAAGAAGAGAGTTTTATACAAATTGTTAAATATATAAAAGAAAGTCGTCAAATTTATATCTTTGACAATCATAGCCCTTTAAATATTGGAAAATGTTTACAGCAAAAATTAAAAACAATAGGGGTTGATGCAATCATTATTAATGATTGGACTTCAATGAAATTATATTGTTCAAAATGTCAAAGTCAAGATGTCTTTATAACTTTCTTTAATACAATGTGTTCAACTGCCATGATAGATGCATTATCTAATATTAATCAAAAATCAGGGAGAAATATTGTCATAACAAGTTATGATTCTCAAAAGATGGCAGAAGTATCAGATGTTAAAATTGTAAGTGCTGATAAATTATATATTAAAAATAAAGATGCTTTTACTGACCAGATGGCTTTTGTATTTATTATTGATTTATTATTTTCTTATTTATTACAAGATGAAGATTTTATGAATGAGAAAAAGAATAGTGATGCAGTATTTGAAATTGATCAGATTTCTAATAGTTATTATTTTAATATGTAATAATCATTTCTTAGAGTTGACTTTAGAAAGTCAACTTTTTCTATTTATAATTTGACAATGAGATAAAAAAGTTGTAATATGAACATTGTTCAGTTTGGTGGTGATAAGATGAATAAAGTGGTGACCTCTAAAGAAGCAATCTTAGATGTGAGTCGTAATATAGCTGCAACCCAAGGGTTAAAAGCAATAAATATGCGTAATGTTGCTAAAGAATGCAATGTTGCAGTTGGTTCAATTTATAATTATTTTCCTTCTAAAGGAGAACTTATAACAGCTACTGTTGAATCTATTTGGTTAATTATATTCCATAATACACATGACTGTTTGCGTTTTAAGAACTTCATAGAGTGTATAGAATGGTTATATCAACAAATGTTAAGAGGAACAAAGGAGTATCCTGATTTTTTCTTTATTCATTCTGATGCTTTTGAGAAAGAAAATAAAGAATTAGGAAAACAGGAAATGCTGAAATATTTTGAACATATGTATCAAAACTTACATACTGTATTAAGACAAGATCATCTGGTTAAAAGACATATATTTGATGATTCTTTAAAAGAAGAAGATTTTATTGAATTTGTTTTTTCAAATATGATAACTGCTTTGTCACATCGCCAAGCATCTTGTCAGGTCTTAATTGAAATCATCAAAAAAGTTATTTATTAGCCCACATGAGTGGGTTTATAAACGATTTAAAATGAACATTGTTCAGATTGGAGTTGAATTATGAAAGTTCAAAAGAAATATTTATTATTAATAGCTGGTTTTGTGTGGGCAGTTGCTGGTTTTAATATCCTAAAATTAGGGCTTGAAGCTTATCCTCCATACATAAGTGTTATTAATTTTATATTATCTTTATTGGTATTTGGGATTTTTATGAAGTTTGTATTCTATAAAATGGTACAAAAACATACCAATAGAATTATATCCTATGAAGAAGAATTACAATTATTTATCAGATTTTTTGATATTCAGGCATTTTGTATTATGGCATTTATGATGACAATGGGTATAAGTTTGAGAGCTTTTCATCTTGTCCCAGATATATTTATCGCTGTATTTTATACAGGGTTAGGTGTATCTTTGCTGTGTGCAGGAATATTATTTTTAGTTCAATTTTATCTAAATATAAAGGAGGAAAAATAGATGCAGGCAATAGTAGAAACATTATTTGATATTGTTTATTTAACAACTGTTATCACATTAGGAATTTTAATGATGAAAGGAAATCGTGGTAATAAACAATATTTCTTATTTGGGATTATGGCAGTACTATTAGGGTTAGGTGATTCGTTCCATTTGGTTCCACGTGCTATAGCACTATGTACAACAGGTTTACAAGATTATACAGTGGCATTAGGAATTGGAAAATGGATAACTTCTATTACAATGACTGTTTTCTATGTCATTTTATATTATGTATGGAGAATTCGCTATCAGGTGACAGAACATAAAGGATTAACATTTGCAGTATATATATTTGCAATCATTCGTATTGTTTTATGTATGTTCCCACAAAATGAATGGCTAAGTGCTCATGCACCATTATCTTGGGGGATTTATCGAAATATTCCGTTTGCCTTGTTGGGATTGTTAGTTATCGTTTTATTTTTTCAAAGTAGTCAACAGAAGAATGATCATTCTTTTCGTTATATGTGGTTAACTATTGTTTTGAGTTTTGCATTTTATATTCCAGTTGTCTTGTTTGCAGATACAATTCCAGCAGTAGGCATGTTAATGATTCCAAAAACCTGTGCATATGTATGGACTGTATGGATTGGCTATAGTGCTATGAAAAGTAATGAGTAATTGCCTTTTTTCATATTTTGATATTTTTTAGAAATTATCAAAATTTTGTTTATAATAGGCATAGGAGGTTTTTATTATGGATACAAAAATAGCTTTCTTTGATATTGATGGAACATTAGTCAATGTTCCTAATGGATTGATGCATCCAACAAATCAGACAATACATGCATTAAATGAATTTAAAAATCAAGGACATAAGATAGTGATTGCAACGGCAAGAGGAGAGGTTCCTCAGAGTGTACAGGATATTGAATTTGATGGATATATTTGTAGTGATGGACATTATATTCGTTTTGAAGGAGAAATATTGATTGATGAACTTTTTAATAATCAACAAGTTCAAAAACAATTAGATATCTATCAAAAGTATAATGGACGCAGTATGTTTTATGGACATAATGGAGAGTGGTGTTCATGTTTAGACGATGAACTTGTCGTTAAACATCGTGAAATGTTCCAAGGAACAAGTGAAAGACCTCAAAATGTTTATGAAAAATTTGATGCAAAGGATATTGAGGCTGTGAGTTGCTGCGTATTGTTTGATAATGCAGAAGACATGTGGTCAGCTTATCATGAATTAGAAAATGAGTTCACTATGGTTCCTTATGAAACAGGTTTGATTCGTATGGATGTCTATTGCAAAGGATTTACCAAAGGAACAGCATGTGAATATCTTTATAAGAAATTAGGTATTGAATATGAAAATACTTATGCTTTTGGCGATGGTATTAATGATGTTGAGATGTTACAACTTGTTCAGCATGGTATAGCAATGGGAAACGCTATTGATGAACTCAAAAAAGTAGCATCGGAGATTACAGATACTGTAGATCATGATGGTATTGCAAAGACATTTGAGAAATATTTTGAAATACCAGTAGAAGAGGGCAGATAAATGCTTTCTTTTTTATTTTACATAAAAAAATACATGTATTGTATAGAAAAGCATGGCAATACTTTATATGTTAGTTATGAATCATAGGTTGAATTTTTATACCAATATATGGTAATATAAACCTTGTACGTAGTAGGACATATATCGTTTATAGAAGGAGTGGGTAAATATACAAACTCAAAAAAAGATGAATCGAACAACACTTTTATATATAGCGGTTGTTGTAACGACGCTCACATATATTATATGGCGAGCGCTTTTCACTATACCATTAGAGCTAGGTATTTTGAATTGTATATTTGGGTTACTGCTGTTTTTTTCAGAAACCCTTGGAGCTATTGAAACCATTCAGCATTGTTATGGAATGGGCGAGGAACTTGTTCCTGAGTTGCCAAAAATAAAAGATGAAGACTATCCAGATATTGATGTCTTTATTGCTACTTATAATGAACCTTGTGAATTATTATATAAAACAGTGAATGGGTGTCTATATATGGAGTATCCAGATAAAAGTAAGGTTCATATTTATCTGTTAGATGATGGCAATCGTCAAGAAGTTCAAGAATTGGCACAAAGAATGGGAGTAGGATATATCACACGTGAAGAGCATTTACATGCAAAGGCAGGTAATTTGAATAATGCTTTACAACATACGCATTCTCCACTTGTTGCAACTTTTGATGCTGATATGATTCCTTTATCTGATTTTCTTTTGAAAACTGTTCCTTATTTTCTTTTACCAGACTATGAATATATTAATAATCAATGGCAAAGACGTGAAAAGAAAAAGAGTATTAAAATTGGATTTATCCAATCTCCACAATGCTTTTATAATCCTGATTTATTTCAATATAATCTTTTTTCAGAACAGAATGTTCCGAATGAACAAGATTATTTTTATCGCGATGTTCAACTTGCTAGAAATAAAACAAACTCAGCAATTTATGGTGGATCAAATACTGTCATTTCAAGAGCTGCATTAGATGAAATAGGAGGCTTTTTTACGGGTGTTATTACAGAAGATTTTGCCACAGGTATCTCAATTCAGGCGAAAGGATATACTTGTTATGCTATTAGAGATGTTCTGGCAGTAGGGTTGTCTCCGACTGATTTGAAAAGTTTGATTAAACAAAGAGAAAGATGGGCTCGTGGTTGTATACAAACATTAAGAAAAGTCAATGTCTTAACAAGGAAAGGTTTATCAATTGGACAAAAAATCAGTTATCTTTCATCTCTGCTCTATTGGTATACCCCTTTAAGAAGGGCTATGTATATATTGTCTCCAATTTTATTTGCTGTTTTTGGTATTCAGGTTGTGAAATGCTCGTTTTTGGACTTGCTTTTATGGTGGTTACCACAATATTTGGTATATCAATATGCTATTAAACAATTTTCTAAAAATATTAGAACAAATCGATTAAGTAATATCTATGATACGATTCTTTTTCCCTCATTGTTACCGGCTGTATTCCTTGAAACATTTGGGATATCTCAAAGGAAATTCTCTGTCACAAGTAAAGAGAAAGTTGATAGTGATAGTAGCTATCAGTTGAAACATTCTCTTGTACATATCCTTTTATTTATATTAAGTCTTATCTCTTTAATCAATTGTATAAGAGAGATATTCTTAGGGAATGAGAATGCTTATATTATTGTTTTCTTTTGGACAGTTGTTAATATGTATTCTTTGTTAATGGCTATATTTTTTATGTTAGGGAGAAAGTATCTAAGAGATTCAGAACGTTTTTCAATAGAATTGCCAATTCAAGTTGAAGGTATTCAAAATCAGTGCATTACAAAAGATTTATCAGATATGGGATTATCTTTTGTCTGTGATTATCCACACTATTTATCTCCAGATCAAATAATACAGTTTCAAATCAATAATATTATTTTTAAAGGTCAAATTAAACATGTATCTTGTTGTCATTCTCAATGGAAATATGGAGTTGAAATAACTTCCTTTTTGCCAGGAATGAAGCAGGAGTATATTCATCTTCTATATGATAGAGAACCAACATTACCTTCGAGGATATCCAAAAACCATAGTTTCTTTGACGAGTTATCCCATAATATTATTCGACGTACTCAAAAAGGCATAACATATAATAGAAAACTCGCCAGACTTGAGTTAAATAAAATATTGGAAACAAGCACATTCCAGAAAGTTATATGTAAGAACTTTAACTATGAATATTTATTGATTGAAGGTAAGCATTTAGAGAATTATTTAGAAATAAGAATGAATGATAATCTTTTTCTTCAGTGTGAAAGGAAGAAAGAATATGAACAAGGTACATTGTATAAAGTGATTAATTATTTATCATTAGTTAAAAATCCAGAGTTTCAAACAATAATAAATGACTGGTCACAGGAACATTTTATGCAGATCAAGAAGCAAAAAGATAAAATCAAACAAGATGAAAAAGAATTCGATGAAAGGTTATATTATTAGGTGGAATAATGAAAAAAATAGTTATATCAGTCACTCTCATCATAACAATTCTCTTTACATTTTCATATCTACATGCTCAAGAAGCTATTCAAGGTGCAGATGAGGTTCTTATTCCTAATGCTGGAGAAAGTATATCTCAATACAAAACTTTAGAGGGATATATATTTGAAACATTCACATTACCAGGAATCCAATTAGATGATAATGGTTTATTAACTATCACAAGTGAAGCAACTGAACAGACCTTAATAATTTCTTCAACTTATCAAGAGAAAAAATATCAAAAAGAAATTCATCTTCGCTATTCATGGTCTAGACAAAATGCTGATTTTAAAAAGTATCAAATGAAATCTTCGATTGAACCAATAACGTTACCTCAATTATTAACCAATACATTTTTTATTCAAAGTGTTAGATATTTGATTTTAGGGATAAGTGCATTTGTTTTTATCGCATATCTCATGAAAAGGAGGAAGAAAGATTAATGTTATTTTCTAGTACAATCTTTTTGTTTTATTTTCTTCCTTTTGTTTTCTGTATAAATTATTTATTATCTTTTTCAAGAAAATTACAGAATATATTCTTATTTATTGTTAGTATCTTTTTCTATGCATGGGGAGAGCCTTATTATGTTCTTTTGTTATTATGTTCAATTGTTTTTAATTATATTTTAGGATTACTTATTCAAAGAAATCATGAACGAGTTAAAAGAAAAAAGTTTTATTTAATGATTGCATGTCTTTTGAATACTGGATTATTGTTTGTTTTTAAATATTTATATTTCACTATTTCAACAATGAGTCATCTTTTTGGTTTTTCTTATTCATTACAGCCAATAATATTACCGATTGGAATATCATTTTTTACATTTCAAGCACTATCATATGTGATAGATATCTATCGTCAACAAGCAAAGGCACAAAAAAATATTATATATGTTGGATTGTATATAGCATTCTTTGCTCAGCTTATTGCTGGACCAATTGTGAGATATACAAGCATTGCAGATCAAATCGAAAATCGAAAAATCAATATGCGAAAGTTTGCTGTTGGAGTCTGTCGTTTTATTGTTGGGTTAGCTAAAAAAGTTTTATTATCTAATTCATTAGCCATTGTTGTGGATTATTGTTTCAAAGCATCTGCAAATTTAGATATATCAGTGACTTTGGCTTGGATAGGAGCAATCTGCTATTGTTTACAACTCTACTATGACTTTAGTGGATATTCAGACATGGCGATTGGATTAGGGTTAATGTTTGGCTTTGAGTTTGAAGAGAATTTCAATTATCCCTTTATATCAAAATCTATATCAGAGTTTTGGAGACGCTGGCATATTTCATTATCAACATGGTTTAAAGATTATGTTTATTTCCCATTGGGAGGTTCTAGAGTAGCCAATAGCAGTATAATGGTGCGTAATCTTTTGGTTGTTTGGAGTTTAACAGGTTTATGGCATGGAGCTAATTGGACTTTTATTATTTGGGGGTTATATAATTTCATATTTATCTTTGCTGAAAAACTTATTCATTTTGAAAAAAGAAAAAAGTATCCTTTATTGAAACATTTCTATGCTTTATTTATTATTACGATTGGATTGGTTATTTTTAGAGCACCAGATATATATGATGCAGGTGTTTATATATCACAAATGTTTGGCTTTCGAACTATCGGTTTGATATGTTCTTCTACAATAATGATTATTCAAGAGTTTTGGATTTTTATTGTTGCAGGTATAATATTCAGTACTCCTATTGCTAAAAGAATAAATTACTTTTTGGTTTATAAGAAATGGTATCATTTAGAAAAATTATTTAGTATTATGTATCCTCTTGTTATTATGCTTCTCTTTTATGTTTCAGTCACTTATATTATTAAGGGAACATACAATCCCTTTATTTATTTTCATTTTTAGGAGGTCCCTATGAAACAGTTTTTTATAAAAAAAGAAATAACTGCAGTTATTTTTATCATTAGTCTTGTTACTTTTTCAGTTATAAATTGTATCTATTCATGGCCTTTTTTAAAAGAAGAATTGACATCAACAATATCAACCCAAGATATTGAAACAAAAATGAATAATGATCTTTATCAAAAAAATTCATACATAGAGAGTTATGGATTTATACAATCCGTATTAGGAAAAAGAGAATTTAATAATTTTGAAGTGATAAAAGGTACTGATAACATGTTATATTTAACAAGTCAGCAGACTAAGCCACGGGATACCTCCATCATTGTGGAAAGAATGAAACGTCTACAAGATGCTGTTGAGAATAATAATGGACAACTTGTGACTTTAGTACCTCCAGATAAATATTTAGAAGGGAAGTCAGCTTCTTTAGATGGATATCCATCTTCATTTAATAATGAGACAGCTGATAGATATGTACAAGGTTTAAAAGATAAAGGGATTGAAGTCTTAGATTATAGAGAATATTTTCAAAAAAGTTCTTTATCTATTCAAGATATTTTTTATCAAACAGACCATCATTGGAAAATAGAGTCTGCATTCTTAGCGACTCATGAACTCATTAATTACTTAAATGAAAAGGATTCATTAAATTTAGATCCAGAGTATTATTATCGTGATATAAACAACTACAATCAAATGACATATAAGAAGAGTTATATAGGTTCATTAGGGCGAAAGACGGGTAAACTATATAGTGGTGTTGAGGACTTTACACTCATATATCCAAAATATGAAACTTCATTTGTGTATGATATGAATCATTATGGTCAAACGACTCATCGAGAGGGAAGAATGGATGATACCTTAATTAACCCATCTTATTTTGTAAACATTAGAAAAGATTATCTAAGCCCACAATATGATTTTTATGCCGCTTATTTGGATTATAATTGTAGCTATGCAAAAATTGTGAATAATAATAATCCTACTGGATTGAAGGTAGCATTTTATAAAGATTCTTACTCATTACCATTAATCACATTCTTTAGTCAAGTATGTAGTGAGATTGAGATTATTGATCCACGTTATTATGATGGAAATATAGATAAATATTTTCATGAAAATGCGTTTGATTACGTTTTTGTATCTATATCTCCCGATCTTATTTATGAAGATTCATTTCTGTTTTATCAAGAATAATTATAAATCCAGAAAAAGTTATTTCTTGAAACTATTGGCAACAATAGTTTCTTTTTGTTTGGCCTTTGTCAAGATCACATCTCAATTAAATAAAATTCACTTTTTTATAAATAATAGAAGAAAAATAGCAAAGAAATGATGAATATATAAGTAGGGGAATCTTTTTGAGTGTTTACTTTAAGCAATTGTTGTGGTATATTGTTTATAGATACTATCTCTGCTTA
>ERZ773248.32-NODE-32-length-171573-cov-15.394390_pt1 | contig 171573 bp, 133 predicted proteins | sample MGYA00580518_ERZ773248 | MGnify/ENA primary metagenome ERZ773248 (study PRJEB29015, sample SAMEA2737762) | human gut metagenome | biome: human gut; feature: human-associated habitat; material: faeces | place: China | collected 2012 ...
CTCATAAGTTTTGTGTATTTATTTCTTGGAAAATATTAAATGTATAAACTTCATTTACTACATTGTTGAAATCCCACAGATTGCACAGATTCACACAGATTTCTTAGACCTGTGCGGTCTGGGGGATTAAGGGCACGCAGATTTCGCAAATCACGCAGATCTTTGAGTTCTTCGGGAATATGCTATGTCAAATATTGTTTCTGAATTATCGCAAATTCCAGATTTTCAATCTAGATGGCTACGAGGAGGCAAAAATATCGGTTTTATATCGTATTATATGCTCCTTGCAGAACGAATGACCTGTAGTTGTACGACCATAAGGCTGCGGTTGTACGACTATATAGGCTATGGTTGTACAACTCTGGAGCTATGGTTGTACAACTATAAGGGTTTTAGTTGTACAACTGCAGAATTCTGAATTTTTGACGAAATTCACAAACATAGATAACATACTGATTTTCTGCTACTTACATATCTTTGCCATATTTCAGATATTCTCCAGGAATTATTTCCCGGTCGAAAATCCGCGAATTTTGAAGAGATTTAATCTTGAATTTGTAAGATTTTTTAGCATCATTCTACCCTTTTATCCGTTACTGTTCTTTCTTAAAGTGCAACTTATCCAATGCTTCTGGGGTCAAAAGACAATTATCGGAGAAAAAGATAACCTCCGTTCCTGTACCATTATTATTTGCACTATAATTCAACCGAAACTCCTGATGACGAAACTCCTGATAAAGAGACTTGATGAACTCTGAATTATCATACGAAACGACCCATTTCATTTGGCCAAGCCGTGATACCAGACTCTTGATGTCCCGGTGATCAGAATCCTTATAGTAGTTCATATACAACCCCTGCCCCTTCTTATAATAAGGTGGATCCAGATAAAGTATCGTTTTGTCGATATTCTGAATTGCTATTTTTTGGATAAAATCGACGGCATCTTCATTGTGCAATTCTATCCTATCCGCATAAGAGGCTATGCGACGAATACGCTTCATGAGTTTGTCTTTCCTATACCTTGCATCCATCTTATAATTACCGGTCTGGGCATACCCTCCAATGACACCTGCCTTGATGATTCCTGAACGATTGGTACGGTTCATAAAGAATGTTGAGAAACCTAAGTCTAACAGACTAGCCTGGTCCTTCTTATCTACCTTCTGCAACTCCCGGAGCTTTTTCCAGTTTTCCATCGTAACAGGTGTCTCTGCTATCAGGCGACACAGATTTTCCGTATCATACAATACACTGTGCCAAAAGGCATAGATAGAACGGTCCTTATCATTGATGATAATCTTGCTGACATATTCATCAAAGAGTAAAGACAATGCAACGGAGGCTCCTCCAGCATAAGGTTCTACATACACCCCGTCCAGAAGACCGTTGTCTTTCACAAACTGCTTGAAGAAGTTGGAGATTTTAGACTTTCCTCCAGGATATCTTAATGGTGAGAGAATGCTCATGATTTTGTTTCCTCCTTTTTGCTTATAGCACCCCAAAGGCATTCAAAGAAGGGCTGGATATTGTCCCATTCAATGATCAGATTATCTGCAATCGGACTGATGCGATAATTATGTATGTATGCATTGAGCGTTTGAGGTGACAAAGGAGAGTTACGATCACTGATTTCCATTTCTATTCCCTTTGTCATATCCTTATTGGCAAAATGAGAAGTATGCAAATGCTCAATGACCCTTTTGAGTTTCTCATGCAGATTCAGCTTCGACTGGCTCGCAGTCTGTACATCCACCGGCAATAGGTTGAACTGTTCCATATAAACGTCTACTGACATTTCTATGAAAATACGAAGCAGAATCGCTGCCGTATTGGTACAGGTCTTGACCAACAGTCCACTCATCTCCTTAAAAATTTTGGCTATCCGGGATTCTGTAATTGGCAAATGAAATGATTTCGGAACCAATGTGGCTCTGGTTTTCCGGGTCGACACCTTTTTGTCAATTGTGCTTTCTACAAATTTGGGAGCCTCAGCTATCTCCTGATTTTCCTGCAATTCCCATAGAACAACCTTATTCTCTGGAATGTTGGGATTTTCTATCCGCTCAAATAATTTGCTGATATAATCTGCACGATCTGATTTACTATAGATGACTCCTACCTTGAAAGAAGGAGTCAACATCTCGGAAATAATATCCACAAAAGACTTGGTCAATACCTCTGGTTTAAGGTCAGATACCAAACGGCCATTCTGCAATGCCAATCCCAACTTTTCACGTACGGCCGGATCAGCCAACAGACGCTGCAAATTGGTAACATTCAGTTTTTTCATCCTTGTCTTGAAATCATCATCTACAAAAGACGAAGCATTCAGCATATTGATTACCTGTAAAGCATAAGCTTCTTTTCCAGTGGTCACCTTATCAAAGCGCTGCTTTTGTAAAGGAGTCCATTGCTTTGTGCCTATTCCCTTCAATCCATTGGCATGCTTGCGTACAACCCAAAAATTACCTTCATCTCTAGATGGAAAAACACCACATTCTACACGATGAATCAATTTGTCTGAATGTGAATTCTTCAGCTTGATAAATTTCTTTCGCAAAGAGAGATGAGAATCATCTATCAATTTAGGATTCAAAAGGAGCTTCAATGTCGTAATTCGCCGGTTACCTTCAATGACGATATATTTCTTCTCGTCAGTTGGATGAGGTATCACGTAGGGACTATCCATAGGATTCAAACCGATATTTAAGATATCAACGGCCAGTTGGTATAATTCATCATGATAGGCTTCAACCATCTGGTTGATGGCATCCCTCTGTGAATTCTGGTGTTCGAACCGGAAGTTATCCAAATCCAGAAACAGATTGGTAACACAAATTGTTTTTCTTTCCATAACAATTGAGTTTTAGTAAACCCCTCGAGCGGTAATGGAAATTCCATCCGCCCGAGAGGAATCATATTCTAAAATCGTTTATTAACCAAGCAATGACTTGACCTGCCATTCATACTACCACATATTACGAAACGCAAAGCATTTATGGCAAATTACTTGATTGGCAAACCGTTTCCCTGTTGATGCTCCATCTCGTGAAGAGCCTTTTTGACGAGTTCTTGTCGCGGTGGGAAAGCAGCCCTCAATACATTGGCTGATGCCTGATACAGTAATGAGAGCTCTTGATTTACATCTTCGGTCGTATTACACTCAGTCCATACTGAAGTCATTAAGTTGGAAAACATCTGTTGAACAGAACCATAACTCAAACTTGCATCGGGTGGATCAGCATAAAGCTTTGCTAATGTTCTGCCATTGATGCCGAGTAAAACTGCGAACTTTCTCTGAGACGGAATACCCCATCTTGTTTGTATCTGGCGAATCTCATTTGCAGCCGTGGTTAACCAACTATCCGCCTTGACTTTTACGGATATTCGGTTCATTAGACAAACGCAGGTTAGTTACTAATCTAACTAGTATCGACCACCTTATTTGCTAACAAACTTTAAACATATCCTAAAAAGTGTATACAGTGCTGCACCCTATAGAGCACATCACAGGATTTCCAAGATTACGTACTTTTGTAAGCGAAATCAGAATTGATTTTTAATTCATATATATAATAATGTATAAAACTATCAGAATATGAGAGCAATGTATAAAAGCGAACTGGCTGCTTATGCCGGAGTGTCGACTGGGACACTGAGGAGATGGCTGATGCCTTACAGACAGGAACTGAATGAAATTGGTGTGAAACCGAAAGACCAGTTGTTAAGTCCGAAAGCAGTTAAGTTCATATGTGATCAGCTGTCTATCGATATCTAACAATGTCGAACAGCACGCTTTAGAAAAGCCGTACCTTCGCAGCGTCAATCAGAACAAACGGGATTGCTCATCTCTTTGAACTGACGGTGACTGAACTTTATTATTAATTTCTAAATGTTTTAAATTATGAGTAAAAGTTACAAAGTGTCTAAGAAGACCATGAACATGGGCCCTAAGAAGGGTAAGACTGTTTATAGCGTTCGCCCTTACAGTTACGGTACCTTGACTACCAAGGATATCGCTAACCAAATCGCTATGGAGTCTACGGCTACTCCTGCTGATGTGATGGCGGTACTCGACCGCTATACCTACTATGTGAAGGAGAACCTGAAGAAGGGTTACGACATCGAACTGTTCGGTTTCGGTAAGCTCTATCTCCGTTTTCTTACAGGTAAGGCTGTAGAGACTGAGAAGGAGGCGAATGCCAAGCTCGTGAAGAGTATCCTTCCTGCCTTCCGACCTTCGTACTATCTACTGAAGAACGGCAGCCGTGTTTACAACCTGATTCCTGATTCCATCGAACTCGTCAAGTACGGTGAAGAGAAGAAGGACAAGACGACTGACGGTACTACCGATGAGGAGAAGAAGCCTACTACTGGGGATACCACACAAGGTGGTGGCAGTGAGAATACGGGAGGTACCGGTTCTGAGAACGGTGATAGCGGCGATCTTGGACTCTAAGCCGTATTGTTTAACCCTTTAAATTGATCCATGATGATGAATGATTCTAATGATTCCAAGAAAATATCTTGGGTACAGATTGTGAATGCCGTCGTGCAAGCTCTGATTGCTGCACTTACGGCATTGGGAGTAAGCTCGTGCGCGAGTGCAATTAATAGTTTATAATGTATAATTTATAATTAAGATTGTCTCTTATGATAAAAGATACATTTCCAATGATCATCGGTGAGGAGAAGGTACGCTCAGAGCGTACACTCCTCGCCGGAGTTGAAAACGGCAAATACATGACGTCTGCCGACTCTGTGAGATTTCTGGTGCTGCATTGCTCGGCTACCCGATGCAATCAGGACTATAGTGTTGAACAACTGCGACGTGACCATAAGGCTCGTGGGTTTTATGATATCGGCTATCACTTCTACATCCGAAAGGATGGAACGATAACGCAGCACCGTAAGCTGCTGGAGGTGGGTGCTCATACCCGACCTTATAATAGATGCTCTATCGGCATCTGCTATGAGGGAGGGCTCGATGAGCAAGGCAAGCCTTGCAACACCATGACGGCTGAGCAGGAAACGAGAATCATTGATCTATTCAGGAATCTGAAGAATCTCTTTCCGAAAGCGAAGATTGTGGGCCATCGGGATCTGCCCGGGACTACTCCAAAGGAGTGTCCGTGCCTGGATGCTGGCAGCTGGGCTGCTCGACACCATCTTGATTAACTCTTATAACTCCTTTTGGCTGGCATTGCTAGCTAAAAGGAGTTTTTTCTTACTGTTAAAGGTAAGCATCCAACCCCTATAGCAATACAACTCCATCCCCAGTGTTTACTGGAGATACAGAGTATTTTAAAAAATTGGACTTTTCTGATTTTTAAACAGGTTTAACTAAAAGTACCTCTGTCATCAAGGCATAATCCCTTCTTCCAGCTACAATCATGTCAAAGAATCCCCTGAAGAAATTATTGCTTACGTTCCATATCCGGTATATCACCAATACAGCGTCACCACTATATTACAAATAGTTACACCTATCAGTTTTTGAAAAAAGTTATATTTTGTTCCTCATTGCAGTATCGCTCTGCACTGGTCGTCGTTCGAATGAGGAATATTATTTTATTCTACTCTTGACAGGATAACCGAGGCAGTGTAGGCAAATTTTGCCCAAACTGATTCTTTCAACAATTCTCCTTCGTTAAAATAGGGATTAGGGATGTAACCGCCCTCTGTGCTGTTTTTCTACCTCTCCGTCTCTCCTGCAAGGAGAGCTCCACCTTTCTCACCAAGCCTCTCTTCCCTCAGGGACGAGAGGATGTAACCGCCCTCCGGTGCTCAGAACCGCTATGCTATAAGGTTGGCGGGGCATCAAAGCCCTGCGCCATATTGTGCGGGATGGGACCGCCGGGCTGTTGCAGGAGTATAGACTCCATTGATAAAATAGAAGTTTTTTACAAGTTTTCTACCAGAAACTTGATATAGTCATCATTGACATTGGATATTTCTCCTTTATCATAAATTGTCAGGAGTGTAATATCCATCGTTTCTGCATCCAACAATATATTCAACGTCAAAATTCTAGCTCCACCACTTTTTCCCTTGCCTTTAGAATTAATCGCCATTCGTATCTTACGAACGCCAGCCCCTAAGTCATCTCCTGCTAGCGGATTATTCTTCAGCTCTTGTTTCCATACGTCAAAGTCATGCAACAAAGAGTGATATTTCTTCATCAAACGTTTAAATTGACGTTTAAACTCACTACCAGTGTTTATGGTCACTTCCATACGGCTATGCTTCCTTCATTTCCCGAATGAAATCATCAACATCCTGAAGCTTTTTACCTTGCAATTTAGCAAGTTTTACCTCTTGCAAGGCCCGTGACAAGCTTTCCTTGACATAAGCCTTCTGCTTCTCTTCTATAGTCAAAGGTGATTCTTTAATTATAGACGCAGAAACAACTCCACGCAACATCTTAATGGCATTGCGAATACTAGCAGATGGCTGCGTATCATCTATTGTAACTAATATCTGTTCCATATCCTATCTTCTTTTTATTAAAATGATGGTGCAAATATAAGGGTTTTCGGTGAAACTACCAAATTTTTAGGGGAGTTTTTGCTTTGTCCTCTAATGTCCCACAGATTTCACAGATATCTTAGACCTGTACGGTCTGGGGGATTAAGGTCACGCGGATCTCGCTGATGACGCAGATCTTTGAGTTGTGCGGAATACAATGGTGTTTAATTTTATTTTGTTCCTCATTACTGTACTACTCTTCTACTACCTCAAAATCTTCATTATGGACACCACGGATGGCTACGGCTATTCCACCGAAATCGAAGACTAGCTGGCGGTCACGGTCTATGCGGACAATGTAACCTTCGTAGTCTTTGAATGGACCTGAAAGGACACGCAACTTCACGTGGTCTTTGGCAAAATTCTCAAAAGCATCTCGAAGGAAGGTTACCTGCTCCGGATGGGTCTTCATCACATTCATAAAAGGTTGCATGATGGAGTCCTTGATGGAGGCTGGTCGTCTTAAACTGCGATCGTTGACTAAGTGAAATTGGGGAAAATGATCTGCAAGAAATCTTTGTAGGTCAATCACTGTACCTTGCAAGAAGATTAGTCCACTGACAGATTGCTCCCAAATCTTTTTCACTCCTTGTTGCTTTTCCTCATCCTTGTAGGAATAACGAAGGGTTTTATGAATGAAATAAGGTTGTTTGGTATTGTTCTCGTCAGCATTAAACTCTTCCAGCCATTTCTCCATCCCTTTAGCTGCCATGTGAAAAATAAAAAGATAACTCCACGAAGTGGGGTCGGTGGAAGGGTCTTCCTTCTTTTTTATCCGTTTACGTCGGGGTATTCCTTCTACACTCGGATCCGAAAGTCTTTCAGCCCCGATAACGTGGATGCCCTTTGGTAAGCGCTTGCTTACGTCGGCTGTAGAAGGTGAATCCAAGCAATCCTGCGTCATATTCTCGTTCTACTTTATGTTCTTAGCTGCAACCATACATGATAGTTGTAGAAGCTTAGTCAATTTGTTATTGTTGTGCATAATCTTAATCTCCCATGAGTATTAGTTCATATAATCTTGCACATGTTTATTTACATTTATTGCACATTCTTATTATGAATGAGCAAAACATGCAGAACCAAACCCAAAATCAGCCATTTTGAGGAAGCTACTAATGCAGATTTGCAAAGTATTTATAGCATAATTTGGAAGTATTAAACAAAAAATGATAAAATTTGACAGATAATTCAGCAGAATTTCGTATCTTTGCAAATAGTTCTATCATTCATAATAAGAATGGGCGAAATTGGTTGAACATTTTTCAAAGTGGTTTGATGGCGAATTCGTGACAGTTTCTTTACAAGGGTTTACACTTTGTATATATAAAGAAAAAGAGTTATCAGAACAGGTCTAAAACAATGACCTGCTCTGATAACTCTTTTCCTATTATTATCTTTTTTGCTCTAAAAACGGGCTGTAATCACCTGTTGGATGATTTTCTTGTTGGCCTCATTGATGGTTGCTACGTCTATTGACTCCAGATAGATTTGGGTGGTCTTATAGGAGTTGTGCCCCATGCCCTCGCTGATGGTGGCTACCGGTATGTTCATGTGCAAGGCTACGCTTGCCCAAGTGTGGCGTGCCACGTATGTGGTCAATGGTATTTTCAAACCTACCATCTCACCGATTCTCTTCAGGTTGTAGTTCGTGTTATGCTCCTTCTTGCGGTATGCGGCGTATGGAGAGGATTCCCTGCCTGTCAAAATGGGTAGCATATACGGTGATTCCTTTGTTTGTTCGGTGTACTTGTCGATGATGGCTTGCATCGGTTTTATCCACTCGATGTTGATATTCTGGTGGGTCTTGCGACGGTTGTAGCTCACCATGCCACATCTCAGGTCGGTCTTCTTCAGGAATGCCATATCCACGAATGCCATCCCTCGCAGATAGAAGCTGAGCAGGAAGAGGTCGCGTGCCTTATCAAGGGATGAACCTCTCGGCAAGTCCAATTTCTCGATTTTGCGAATGTCCTTTACAGTAATGGCTCGTTTGGCGGTTCTAACGCTGCCTGTCTGCACGTGAGCGAAGATGTCGTTGGGTGGAGCTTGCCCTGCTTCCACCGCCTTGTGGTAGAGAGTGCGGAGGGTTCGCAGATAGAAGGATACGGTGTTTTGCCCAACCCCTCTGTTGAACAGCCATGCCTGGTACATTTCCATCATCTCGCTGGTCATCTGAGAGAAGGTCAGGTCTTCCTGATTTCGGAATTCCATGAATCGGTTGGCTGCATTGGTATAGTTGTTCTTTGTACCAATGCACTGCATCTGCTCCTTCTTGGCTATCTGCTGGCGGAAGAAAGCAAAAACGCTCTGGCTTGGTGGCAGCTGCTGTCGCAGACTGCGCTGGTGGATGAGATGATAACACAATGTGCCTACCTTTCCCGACACTGAGGATGCTCTGAATTTTACTTTTACTTTTGCCATATTGCTTTAATTTTAATGGTAAATTAATGTTTGCTATTTGTTAAAGCAACGGCATGTCCAAGTATATCGTGTATTCGAGCTTCGAAACTTCAGTTTTTATATTCCTATTCCCTGGCATCCGCCAGCTCGTTATATCCCCAAACCATGATGAGGACAACGAAGCCTGCCAGCAGAGTCAAGAGATTCTGCGAATGACCGATGGACTCAGCCACATGCGTAAGAGCACGGGAGCCGGACAGCAGGAAATCTATCTTCATAGAGAAGAGCCAGCCCTGAATCTGTTCCCAGCCCTGACAAACCACAGCAGCAATCACGCCGACAGCCACACAGGCGGCCGTCCACAAATGCTCCAGTCTACGACGCTTAGCCAATGCCTTCTCCTGCTCAAGATCCGGCAAAGCCTGCATCACCCTGTCAGAGAATCCGTCATCAGGAATCCCTGCCATCATATTTTCAGCAAAGAAAGCCTGCAAGAACTGCTCGTCTGAGGCGTTCAGCGGCTCGATATCCTGGCTTTTTATCTTATCATTTATCTTATCGGTCATAACCATTATGCTTTAAGTAACTTGCAAGTTTCTGTTTTCCACGAGAGAGATGCGACTTGATGGTACCTTGTGCCATTCCCGTCACGTCTGCAATCTTATCTATAGAGAGTCCATCCATCAGCTGCAGCGTGATGCATGTCCGTTCGTTATCGCTCAATATCTGTAAGGCTTTCATCAAATCCATCTTCAATCCGCTGTTTCCTCCCGGCGCATTCTGTCGGGAAACTGCCGGCGTATCGATGTCTTGCGTCTCCTTATGACTGCGGGTATAATCATACCATACATTATAGGCGATGCGATAAAGCCAAGTGGGGAAGTTGGCTGTACCCTTGAAGCTTGCCAGATGGGTATAAGCCTTCACAAAGGTATCCTGCGCCAAGTCGTCACTCAGCTGCGCATCCCCCAGCGTCTGCCGTAGGAAGAACCCACGAATGGGTGATTGATACTTCTTGACCAGCAGGTCGAACGACTTGCGGTCGTGAAGCATCACCACCTTCGTGACGAGAGAAATATCGGATAACTTTTCCACTATATATATTAACTAATAATTGTTGTTTGATTCTTACACCGGAGTACCATTATATCCTGTGCCCTGATTGCCATGACGGTTTTTCCACCAGTCCTTGATGGCTGGAAGCGAGCCTATCAGGGTCTGTCCCAATCCATAGAAGAAGACCAGGGCTCCGATACCTGCCAGGAAATCAGCTCCCCACCAAGCGAACATGGCGCACAAGCCTGCTCCGAGGAAGGCATTTCTCAATCCCCGCTTCACGAGATACTCATCGCTCTGCTTGTCTATCGGCCGGTCGCTTTCCGGAACATTGATGCCCTTCTCCATTGCCATCTCCGCCAGCTTCATCCGGTCGTTGTGTCTGCGCATCAGATAACGGACGATGAGAAATATGATAATCAACGGAGCGAAGACGAACAACAAGCCGAAGATTACACAAAAGATGATGATGACAGACAGCGCACCGCCACCAAACACCGAACCGATGAAATCGAACGGGTCATCATAATTGCCCAGACTGTATTTGGAATGATAATCACGGGCATTATCATTGCTGTCATCGTAAACATTATAATCAGCCGTATCCGTACTGGCCGTATCAGAATACGCCTCCAATCCTTCATCCGTTTTATCAGCCGATACAGCAGTATTCTTGTCCACCTGCTGTGTGGAAGGTTGATAACGGTGTTTGGGAGCAGAAGATGCCAAAGATAGCTGTGTAGCTCCGATGCTCATGATGAGCGCCAATGTCAATAACGCTTTCTTCATATCTATCAATATTTTTATTGTGTTACCTTGTTATTTATTAAATTTTCTGTCTTTTAGACGCATCCGTTGCCAATTTAGTTGCAAAGAAACGAAAAATTTCTTATTTTTGCAAACAAATTAAAGAATATACGCATAAAATGAAGACATTACCAGAAGATTTCATCAAATATACACAAGAGTTGATGGGCGAAGAATTGTTCCTGCAGCTGAAGCAGGGCATCACCGAGGGAGAAGCTCCTACCAGCATCCGTCTCAATCCTTTCAAGTGCAAGGAGGGAGAAGATGCGCCGGGCGAACCGATTCCATGGTGTCCTTCTACCGGACGGTATTTATCCTCACGTCCCAACTTCACCTTTGACCCTTGGCTCCATGCCGGAAAGTATTATGTGCAGGAAGCTTCATCCATGTTTGTGGACCTGGTGATCCGCCAGCTCGTTCACGAACCCGTGATGATGCTCGACCTCTGTGCTGCTCCAGGCGGAAAGTCAACTGCTCTCCGGGCTGCATTGCCTGAAGGAAGTCTGCTCTTCAGCAACGAACCGATGCGCACCCGCTCGCAGATTCTTGCCGAGAACATCCAGAAGTTCGGTCATCCCGACATGATTGTCACCAACAATTATCCACGTGATTACAAGAAGTCGAAGCTTCAGTTTGACGTCATCCTCACCGATGTGCCGTGTTCGGGCGAAGGTATGTTCCGCAAGGACGATGGTGCCATCGAAGAATGGAGTCTGCAGAATGTGGACAACTGCTGGCATCTGCAACGTGAAATCGTGAGCGATATCTGGAACTGTCTGAAACCGGGCGGTATCCTCATCTACTCCACCTGTACCTTCAATGCCCACGAAGACGAGGAGAACATCGCCTGGATTTGTGAGGAACTGGGTGCTGAACCAATTGCCTTAACCGGCATTGATGAGAGCTGGAACATCACCGGCAATCTCATCAGTACAGAAATCCCAGTCTATCGTTTCCTCCCCGGCAAGACCCGTGGTGAAGGCATCTTCCTCGCAGCACTCAGAAAAGAGGGTGAAGCGGAAATGGAGAAAGAAGACAAAAAGAAGAAGAAGAAAGACAAGAACAAGGAGAAAGGAAAAAACAGAGGAAACAAGGGAAAGAGTCAGCTGGTTCCTACAGACTGGCTGAAGTCATCCGACTATGAAACGATAGCCGTAGAGGACAACTTCTATGCCATCCCAAGCCGATGGAAAGCCATCTATGAGGAGGCAGCCAGGAATCTGAAGGTAATACATGCCGGCATCAAACTGGGAACGAGCAAGGGGAAAGACATCATTCCCGACCAGAGTCTCGCCCTCTCCGTGATGCTCAACAAAGAGGTTTTTCCGCAAGTAGAACTGTCGTACGAAGATGCCATCCGCTACCTGCGCAAAGAGGCAGTCAATCTCCCTGCAGAAACCCCTAAGGGCTATGTGCTGGTTACGTACCGCCAAATGCCTCTGGGATGGGAAAAGAACATCGGAAACCGTGCCAACAACCTCTATCCACAAGAATGGAAGATCAAGAGCAGCCATGTGCCGGAGAAACAATTAATAATTAATAATTTATAATTAACAATTAATAATTATACATTAAACATTATACATTATACATTATACATTAAAAAAATGCTCAGCATCATCGCCTGCATATCCAAAGCAAATAGAGCAATCGGCTATCAGAACCGGTTGCTCTATCATATTCAATCCGATATGACCCGCTTTCGCGAGTTAACTACCGGACATGTCATCATCATGGGCAGAAAGACCTATGAATCACTTCCTAACGGTGCACTCCCCCACCGCCGTAACATCGTAGTTTCCAGGAGCAGGAAAGAACTGCCGAACTGCGAGGTTTACGCATCTTTGGAGGAAGCGCTGGCTGCTGTCACAAATGAAACAGGAAAAGAGAAAGCAGAAAGAAATAATACCGTCATAGATAAAGAATGCTTTATCATTGGCGGTGAGAGCATTTATTCCCAAGCCCTTCCGTTTGCCGACAGACTCTATCTCACGATAGTGGATGATGAACCGGAAGCTGCCGACACCTTTTTTCCGGAAATCAACCCGGATGAATGGGAAGTAGCAGAAAAGGAAATGAGGAATGAAAACGACTTATCGTTCACATTCCTCACACTCTATAGAAAGCAATAAAAATTATTCTTCTTCTGTTGCCTCTTCCTCCACAACATCATCAAATCTCTGGATATCTGCCATAGAAAGCTGACGGTTGATAGCCGCATTGAATGAGATGATAGTCTCACTGCGAGACAAGCCCAGAGGCTGCAACTTATCATGAATGATTTCCAAGAGATGGTGGTTGTTGATGGCATAAATCTTGATAAACATATCAAAGCCACCTGTCGTATAATGACATTCTACCACCTCAGGAATCTTCTTGAGTTCTTCTACCACTTGGTCGAACTTTTCAGGTTCTTTCAGGTACAATCCCATGTAAGCACAGGTTTCATAACCAATCTTTTCCGGATCTATAATAAACTGCGAACCCTTGATAATGCCTAGGTTTGATAGTTTAGCTACACGCTGATGAATAGCTGCACCGCTCACATTGCAAGCGCGTGCTACTTCCAAAAATGGAATACGGGCATCTTGAGAAATCAACTTCAAAATCTGCCTGTCTAATGAATCTAATATTTGTTTTGCCATATCTTCTATTAATTTACTTGCAAAGATAGTACAAAATTTTAATAACAGCAACTTTTCTGAATAAAAAAATAATAAATTAATATTATTTTTCCTTTCAGGCCGCATTATTGACCTTTTTCAACAGCAGAATAGCTGATTTTGATGGCTTTTGCCTGTCTCAAAGCCTGCTTCACATCTGTGATGACTCCCATCTTGGTATCCTTATCTGCCTTGATGGAAACAGTCATCAACCGCTGGTCTTCTGCCGACATGCGCTTCTTCTCTGCTGCCATATAGTCCATTACCTCCGGGGCAGTAGCCAGCTTGTCATTCAGCTGAATCTGCGTTTCCTTGCCATATTTACCCTGCAAATCCTTGGTTGGTTTGCCGATATAGATATGGCTTACTGCAGACTTCTTGGTCAATCGGGTCAGATTCTTGCCCTGTGGCACTCTGCATTCCACCTTCAGGGTCACCTGACGCATGTGGGTAACAATCATGAAGAAGAAGAGTACGGAGAATATCAGGTCTGGCAGAGATGAGGTATTCAGTTCAGGCACATCGTGCGATTTCTTGCAGAAACGAATCATGGTTTACCTCCTTTCTCCTCCTGCTCCTCAGCATGGGCGTCGATGCTCTTGTCCTGTTGAGTCATAGCGTTGGCATACGACTCCGTGATACGCTGAGGACTGATTTTACGTATCTCTTCCTTCTGCTCATTGGTCAGCAGAGCATAGTTTCTATGATATTTCTTCTGAGCTGCTTCATTACGCAGCTGGTCATAAGCCTCCATCAGCTGGTTTTGCATCTGAAAATAGAGATTGTAATCTGCATCACGGTCGCTCTCGATAGAGATGAGATGCTTCTTCCCCAGGCGATGCACAAAACGGACGGTTTCTTCCTTGAGCTGAGCAACCTTCATCGGCTTGTCGTTTACCAGCAAGGTATCGCCCGCAGTCAGATGAATGGCCATCAGGTTATTCTTGTCAACCACCGACTCCTGCCGTTCCTTTTTCTGAGGTTCCGGTGAAGGAAGTTGGCGCAATAATCCCTTATCCACATCCATCGATGTGGTGACAAGGAAGAATATCAGCAGCATAAACGAAATGTCGGCTGTGGAAGTGGTATTCAACCCCGGGATTTCATGACTTTTCCTTCTTATCAGCATTTTGCTTTTATCTTATAGAACCTAAAATCTTTATCAATTATCAGTCAATTACTTCTTCTTTCTGATATATCGGGTTCCGCCAAAGCAGACGGCACCGATGCCTGCCATCAGCATCAGAAGCGATGTGACGACAAACATATCAGAGAGTTTGAGCCAAATCCAGTCGGCATAGTTTTCACCATTGATGAGCATCGGGTCGGAACCTCCCAACAGGAAGGTAACAACCAGGATTGCCAGCAGGGAAAGCCATGTGATGCGGAAGATGCGGCGCACGGGCACTCCATTCACCACTGCCTCCGATTTCGTTGTGCGATAACCCTTGATCATCGAATAGACTGCCAAGCCCACTCCTCCAATCAGGAATAGCCACATCAGGACGATGAGCACATCCGTAAACAGAGGCGCATTGAAGTCTGGGTTCTCTACGAAAGGCATATCATAGCCCACCAGGAAGAACAATCCGAATACTAGCACCGCCAAGCCTATCAAGAGATAGAAAATGCGCTGAGAGATATTCTCCGATGACTTGTTAGTTTGAACTTTGAACATTTCTCTATTCGTTTATTTATTCTTGGCAATAATATCCATTAAAGTTACAGCCGATTCCTCCATCTGGCTAGTAAGATGCTCCACCTTCGAAAGGATGTAATTATAGAAGACCATGAGAATCAAGGCTACGATGATGCCGAAGATAGTAGTAATCAGCGCTACCTTCATACCCGATGCCACGATGGTAGGGCTGATGTCTCCCGCCTGCTGAATCTGATCGAACGCCATCACCATACCAATCACCGTTCCCAGGAATCCGAGAGATGGAGCCATGGCAATGAAGAGCTTGATCCAGGAGCATCCCTTCTCGAGATTAGCCGCCTGCACCGTGCCATAACCGTTCACGGAGCGCTCAATATCATCCAGCTTCTCATCAATATGCATCAATCCCTGAAAGCAGATAGAAGCCACAGGTCCACGGGTATTGCGACAGAGGTCCTTAGCCCCTTCCACATCTCCCGCAGTCACCTTCTGGTCAATGTCCTGCATCAGCTTCTTGGCATTGATTTCAGAAAGACTGAGATAGATGATTCGCTCGATACAGAAAGCCAATCCCACGATGAGTGCGATGGCAACGAGCGACATAAAGCCAGCGTTACCCTCAATGAATTTCGTTTTAAGAGCTTGATGAAATCCCATGTTCTCCTCCTGTGCCATCATAGGCAGAGAACACATTGCTGTGAAAACTAATATTGCGAAATGCGCAATAGATGTATTTTTCTTCATAATCATATATACCTTATTATATATATAAGCGGAAAGAGGGGGATTCGAACCCCCGAACCGGTTTTGCCGGTTACACGCTTTCCAGGCGTGCCTCTTCAGCCACTCGAGCACCTTTCCTTTATTTCGGAATGCAAAAGTATCAATTTTTATCCGAAATGCCACATATTCGCTTGCTTTTTATATTTCTTTAACGAAAATATAAGAGCGTAAACCCGCTAGGCGTCCCGGCGGATTTGCAATCCGCCGTAAAAAAAGGTTCGACCTATAAAAACCGGGGGATTTGTAATCCCCCAACAAAAGGAAAAGCATGCTCCTTTGCTGCGGATTGCAAATCCGCAGAGACTAAATAGGTTAGGACATTTTTCAACGCCGGATTACAAATCCGGCGAGACGCAAAGTTATCACTCCCTACGGTCGTTCGGGGAGTCAAGAGACAATAGTCTTTGTCGTAAAACGCAGGACATTCGTCCCTTAACTTCCCTCTAACTTCCTTAACTTCACTTAACTTCCCCACTTGCGAAAGTTCTCTCCTTTACTTCTCAGGAATAATCTCGAAGATTTCGGCTGAGCCTTCTATCTGAAGCTTGGCTGCCTTCTTCACCAATTCTACCTTGCAGAATGAACTGTCGATGGTGGTAGTGGCAAGAACCTTGCCCTTGGCATTCAACTGACGACAAACCAAAGAACTGCCTGGAGTCAACTTCAGAAGCAGGGTGTAACTCTTTACATCCTTCTCAATACCCATAGTAAGGATGCCCTCGTTGGTGAATGAGGTGCAAGGATTCTCATCGAAACCATACATCGCTGCCTGAAGGTTGGTTGCCTCTACAGGGAAGCTCAAACGCTCTGGAGTGGTTGGATTCACCTCGAAAGTGCGGACAGCGGCCCAGTTGCGCTTGTCTGACTTCAACTTCTTGATACGGATATAACGAGCCTCAACAGGGGTATCGGTCTTCCAGTTGATGATATACTGCTTCTTCAACTCGCCTGTCAGCGCCTTCCATTCCTTTCTGTCTACAGAATACTCCAATACGGTGTTGTCGAAGTAGTCCACATCATCTACAGAGTTGCGCCCCTGAAGGATTCTTACCTCTGAAACTGAACGAACGCAGCCCAGGTCTGCACCAATCCAGTCGCCTGTATTCTGGCCGTTACCCGATGTATAATAGGTAGTAGAATCGTTGTCGAACATCGCCTTGCTCTGGGTAGTTCTCAAGGTAGCATAGGTACCGATACCCTTATAGAAGGCAGGCACCTTGCCGGTCAACTTCTTGAAGAAACCAGATGCCATATCGTCCATAGACTGCTCGTAGAATGGCTGCAATACCATGGTTCCTGACTTATGCTTCTCGTAAGCAGCAACATCTTCCTTGCTCATGCGGTTGTTGACATAGCCATCCCAGAACGCCTGGTCGTTGCCAGCCTTGTATTCCTTGATGAGACTCATGGTCTTCAAACCACGGTCGCCCAACTTGCCAAACTCTGTCAACCATGGGCGAAGTTCCTTCATCAGCAGGGCGTTCTTGCAGTTTGCCTCCATCTGGGCAGGAGCATTCTTCACCTTGACAAACTCATTCTGCAAAGCGTTGAACTGTGCATCTGTGAAGTTGTCGATGCGGAAGCTCTTGGTCTCCCATGATTCGATGCGGCGATAACCGGTCTCGGTATCGCAAGAGTGCATGGCGAAGGTTCGATATGCCTCATGTGCTTCCGGGGTGAGATCAACCAGACCACGCTCCCAGTTATCGAGCGGATTATAGTTGGCGATATTCCAGCTATAGTCAGCTACACCATAGAGCGCCAGCTTGGATGCCTCACCATGCTCCATCGGGTTGCTCACGAAACCACAGAGATCCTTGTTGGTCAGGTCGGTCTGCAATCCGTAGGTAGGACCCTGCATGATGATATGGCGGGCATAATCGGTTACAGGGAAGTTCCACCAGTAGTAAGCTGGGCGCTTGATGCGGGAATTCACCCAGTCGAGCGTCTCGCGGGTCAAGTCGCTACATACCACATCACCTGTCCAGAATACGTTGATAGAAGGGTCGAGGGTATTTCCGAAGATGGCGAGAGAACCGGTTGGCTTTGGATTCGCCCAGAGACGGGTATAATCGGTAGGACACATCACGAGCGGAGTTACATCGCCCTTAGCCTTCACAAATTCCTTTGCCAGGCGGTTCAGGAGTTCCGACTGCTTTACCGGGTTGGCACCCTCGCCGGAAATATCATCGAAGAAGATAGCGAAAGAACGAACACCAAGGTCGTACATCAAATCGAGCTTGTGAACCAGGTTCTGATAGTCTTCCTCGTTCCACTTGATGTCCTGTCCCGGATGGATAGCCCACACGAAGTCTACTCGGTTGCGGCGACAAGCCTGAACGAGTTCGCTGATGTTCTTAGCCTCTTTCTCAGGATAAGGCAGACGCCAGTTTGGACAACTGTGATATGGGTCATCCTTCGGACCGTAGAGATAGGTGTTCATCTTATTCTTTCCGTAATAGTCGATGAGGGAAAGACGCACCTGATGAGACCAAGGTTCGCCATAGAAGCCTTCTACCACACCACGGTTTGGAAGATCTGGGTAGTCGTTGCAGGTGGTGTAAGGCATCTGTCCCTTTGCCATCTCGCTGTTAACAATCTGGCGCAGAGTCTGCAAACCGTAGAAGGCACCACGCTCGTCGTAGCCCACAATCTGGATACCCTTGGCATCAGCCTTCAGGCTGTAAGCACCCGAAACAGGCTTTACGCCAGCCTTGGCAGCGAGTTTTTCACCGAAATCGATAGTCAGGCGAATGCCCTTGGCGTTGGCGGTAAGAAACTTCACGTCATCGGCAAACTTGCCTTTCCTGTCTATCACCTTGACACCTTTCTGCAGGTCGAGTCGGTTAGCAGCATCCACATTCAGGAGATGTGGTGTAGGGCTCACGATGAGTCCGTGATGATCCAGTTTCTTACCCGGAATCATGTTTACGTCCTGCTTTTCAGAACGCTGGCCGCTCAGGTCTTGTGCCTGAGTGCCCTGTGCAAATGCAGCCATCAGGAGGGCTGCCATCAACATTTTTCTAGTCATAATGAATAGTTGGTTTAGGATTTATATTTATTAAAGTTTATTTATTTCAAGTGGAATACTCTTTCCACGGTTTCATTGGTTTGCTTGGCAAACTCTTCTTCGCTCACGTTGTAGGCTTTCGCCAAGGTTTTAAGAACTTCTACTACGAAGGCGCTCTCATTGCGCTTTCCGCGATATGGAACGGGAGCCATGTATGGAGAGTCGGTTTCCAAAACAATGCGGTTCATCGGAACCACGGCTGGAAGGTCTTCACGCAGATGACTGCTCTTGAAGGTAGAGACTCCACCGATGCCCAGCACGAAATTGTCGAACGAGAGGAGCTCTTCGGCTTCCTTCTGATTGCCGGTAAAGCAATGGAACACGCCGCCCGGCAGGTCTTTCTGATACTGTCTGAGCAGATGTACCATCTCGTTCTGCGCCTTGCGGCAATGAATCATCAATGGCAAGCGGGTATCTACCGACCACTTCACCTGCTCTTCGAAAGCCTCCAGCTGCTCATGTTCGAACTCACGGCTCCAATAGTAATCCAATCCGATTTCGCCAATGGCGATAAAGTCGGAAAATTGCATCTTCCGGAGTTCTGCCAGCTGCTCCTTCCAGTCTTCCTTCACCTCCTCAGGGTGCAAGCCAATCATGGGATAGGCGTAGCCCGGATATTCCCGGCTCAAAGCCAGGACTGCGTGCGTGGTCTTCAAGTCGATGGCAGGCAAGAACACCTTGCCTACCCCCGCTTCACTGGCACGAGCGAAAGCCTCCGCCCTATCCTCATCAAATTCCTCCGCATCAAAATGCGTATGCGTATCTATTACTTTGAACATTGAACTTTGAACTAAATGATTAGTACTGGCGCTTCATCATTTTCTGTGCATACTTTGCCAACTCCTCCTTGCGCTCAGCAGGCACATTCACTGCATCCAGATACTTCCTGCTCTGCTCGAAGTAATAAGCTATCTTGTCCTGAGCCATCTTGTCAATACCAATCTCGTTGTAAAGACGGGTAACGGCAGCTACCTTTTCCTTGCGGTCGAACTCCTTGGCATCCACCCACTTCTGGAGTTCTGCACGCTGAGCGTCGTTGGCATGGTTGAAGGCATTGATGAGCATGAAGGTCTTCTTGTTGGAAGTGATATCGCCACCAATCTCCTTACCGAACACCTTGGTATCGCCATAGACATCGAGGAAATCATCCTGCAACTGGAAAGCCAGGCCAATCTGCTCACCAAACTTATACAGGTTCTCGGCATCTTCCTCAGAAGCATCAGCCAGAACAGCACCAATCTTCAGAGCACAAGCCAGGAGTACGCTGGTCTTGAGACGGATCATCTCAATATACTCCTCTTCCTTCACATCGTTGCGTGTCTCAAACTCCATATCATACTGCTGTCCCTCTCCTATTTCGAGAGCGGTGGTGGTGAAGAGTTTCAACACCTTGGCAAGATGCTTTTCGTCACACTGTGCCATGCGCTCATAGGCAAGAACCAGCATGCTGTCGCCCGAGAGGATGGCTGTATTGGCATCCCACTTCTTGTGAACGGTCTCGTGACCACGGCGCAGGTCGGCATTGTCCATCAGGTCATCATGGAGCAAGGTATAGTTGTGATAAGTCTCCAGGGCGATGGCATTCATCAGGATTTTCTCCGGGTCGTTCTTGAAGATGTTGTAACCCAGGAGCATCAGGGTTGGACGGATGCGCTTGCCCCCCATAGAGAGCACATACTTTATCGGCTCATATAGCGAATATGGTTTACGGTCGTATGGCAAGTTCTCCAAGAACTCGTTCACCATGTTTAAAATTTCATCAGCTGTCTTCATAATAATGTATAATTTATAATGAACAATTTATAATTTATAATGAATAATTTATAATCCTATAACTGGAATACCACCGGAACGGCAATCATGGTACGGCATACCTTGTTTCTATCCATTCCCGGTTTCCATTTCGGCATCATCTTCATCACCCTGAGAGCCTCTGCATCGAGCACCGGATCTACCGAAGTGCTCACTCTCGTATCTGCTATACTGCCGTCCTTGTTCACGATGAAGGTGATGACAACGGTTCCCTGCACCTTGTTTTTCTGCGCTGCAGAAGGATATTTCAGGTTCTTGGTGAGCCATTGCATGAATGCCGACCATCCGCCCGGAAATTCCGGAATTTTCTGCACCACTGTAAATTTGATGGGTTCTTCTGGCGTATTGTCAGAATTATCAATCGCAGTCTCAGGTGCAGCTTCCTTCACATCGGCACCTTCCACCGCTCCCGAACCGTCACCGATAACCAGTTTGCTGGTAGTGGTACTGAGTTTATCGGGCGATTTCACCATCTGCTGTTCGGTAGGTTTCACCTCCTGCGTGATGGCTTCTGATGCAGGTGCCTTCGACATAGCCTCAGCACTCACCATGTCCTTCTGGTCGGGTGGTGTCTGCATATCCAGGTCTTGTGCCAGATCCTCAAAGTTCTCAGCCCAGTCATCTCCTCCCTGAGGTCCCTTCTGATATTGAAGTGCCACGAAGAGGAAGGTAAAAGCCAGAAGAAGCCCAAGCAGGAAAAAGGTGACCCGCTTGTCGTCCAACTGTACTTTCTTCGATTTTTTAATTTCCAACATTCTTCTATTTCTATCTAGTCTGCAGCCCCACTTCCCCATTTTTAGGAGCAGAAACTGCAATATTTCACTATCAATTCCGTTCTTTTCTACGAAAACAATGCAAATTTACTGTATATTCTTGAAAAAAGCTGTATCTTTGCCAAAGATTTATAGAATTTAAATGAAAAAAATAGTTTTTTCCCTCGTATTGACGCTTTTTGCGGCTTTTATGAACGCTCAGGAGAGCCAAACGAGTTATAACTTTCTGCGCTTACCGGTCAGTGCACATGCCGCAGCCCTCGGAGGCGATAACATCACCTTGATAGAAGATGATGAAGCCCTCGTATTCCATAATCCGGCGCTGCTGTCGTCGGTGAGCGATAAGACCATCAACCTCAACTACATGAATTACATGTCGGGGGTGAACGTGGCATCAGCTTCCTTCAACCGCATCGTGAAGGAAAAGGCATCATGGGCGGTGTCGGCTCAATACATCGACTATGGCAAGATGAAACAGACGGATGAGAACAACATCGAGATGGGCGAATTCTCGGCAAAGGACATTGCGCTTGCGGGCCATTTCTCCTATATGCTTGCCCAGAATCTCGCAGGTGGTATCTCTGCCAGATTCATCACCTCCTATATCGGTGATTACAACTCCATCGCCATGGGCGTAGACCTGGGTTTGAACTATTACGACCCAGAGCAGGACCTTTCTATCTCTGCCGTTGCCAAGAACCTGGGTGGACAGCTCAAGGCGTATGATGAGGAATATGAGAAGATGCCGATAGACCTGCAGGTGGGAGCCACCAAACGGTTTGAGAACACCCCGTTCCGCATTTCTGCCACCCTGGTGAATCTGAACCATTGGGATAGCGGACTGAAAAACCATCTTGTGGTAGGAGCAGAACTCCTCCTGAGCGAGAGTCTGTGGCTGGGAGCAGGATATAATGCCCGCCGTGCTGACGAGATGACGATTTCTACAGGCGAGGAGAACGAGGAGAGCAGTCATGGAGCCGGATGGTCATTCGGTGGAGGCATCAACCTGGAGCGCTTCCAGCTGAATGTGGCCTATGGCAAATATCACGTCAGCAGCAACAGTCTGGTGCTGAGTGTGAATTATAAATTGTAAATTATAAATTATAAATCAGTTCGAAATATGAAGAAGATAACAATAGCAATTGATGGTTATTCATCATGTGGCAAGAGTACCATGGCTAAGGACCTTGCCAAGGAGATTGGATATGTGTATGTAGATACAGGCGCCATGTACCGTTCTGTTACGCTCTACGCCTTGAGAAACAAGCTGTTTGATGCAGAGGGCAATGTCAAGGTAGATGAGCTGGAGAAGAAGATGCCTGAAATCCACATCTCGTTCAAGTTTAATGAAGCTACCGGTCGCCCGGACTGTTATCTCAATGGCGAACTCGTAGAGAAGGAGATTCGCTCATTGGAGGTTTCCAGCCACGTGAGTCCGATTGCCGCCATCCCATTCGTCAGAGAGGCTTTGGTGGCACAGCAGAAGAAGATGGGTGAAGACAAGGGCATCGTGATGGACGGCCGCGACATCGGCACCACCGTTTTCCCTGACGCAGAACTCAAGATATTCGTCACCGCCAGCTCCCAGGTGAGAGCACAGCGCCGATATGATGAGCTGCAGGAGAAGGGAATGCCAGCTGATTTCGAGGACATCCTGAAGAACGTAGAAGAGCGCGACTACATCGATACCCATCGAGAGACTTCTCCGCTGCGCCAGGCAGAAGATGCCATCGTTCTCGACAACAGCCAGCTGACCATCCCTCAGCAGAAGGCATGGCTCATGGAACAGTATCAGAAAGCCATCAAGGCATAGGTGTTTGCAAAAATAAGTTAAAATAGAATAATTTAACGAGAAAATAGAATTCTTCATTGACACTACCTTGCAAAAAAAGCAATGATTTATTATCTTTGCAACACTATTTAAAGGTAGTAATGATATAGATTATAAATTTTGAGTTAATTACTGTTTTTTGAAGGTGGTAAGTCTTCGGGAGAAGATTTACCACTTGTTTTGTTTTTATACATTCCAGAATTCCAAGAGATTACCCCTGAATTCAAAGAGATTACCCCTTGAATTCATTGATAATCTTTTCCTTACATTCTTCCATCAGCCATTTGGGAGTACTTGTGGCACCACAGATGCCCACAGTATTGACGCCCTGGAACCATGCCATGTCTATTTCGTCAGCACTCTCTATCTGATAGCTGTTGTCATTCACGCTCTTGCATTCCTTGAAGAGTACCTTACCGTTGCTACTCTTTCTGCCGCTCACGAAGAGCACCACATCATGCCTGCTGGCAAAGATGGCGATATTCGGCATGCGGTTAGCCACCTGTCGGCAGATGGTGTCAAAGCTCTTGAAGGTAGCACCTTCCACGATATGCGCCTGGCAGTATTCGATGATGCGATGGAACTCTTCCAGGCTCTTGGTGGTCTGAGAATAGAGATAGATGTCCTTGGAGAAATCCAGCCTTCCTATCTCCCTCAGATGTTCCACATCCTCCAGCTTCTCTACCACGAGCGCGTGACTCTCGGTCTGTCCTACCAAACCCAGAACTTCGGCATGTCCCTTCTTTCCGAAGATGACAATCTGCGCCTCCGGATTGTTGACATACTGCTTCTTGATGCGTCGCTGCAACTGCAGTACCACAGGGCAGGTGGCATCAATGATTTCAATGTTGTTGCGCTCGGCAAGGGCATAGGTCTCAGGTGGTTCTCCATGGGCACGAAGCAATACCTTCACGCCATGCAGCTCCTCCATCTGCTCGTGGTCGATGGTGATGAGTCCTGCTTCATGCAGTCGTTCCACCTCCATACCGTTATGCACGATATCTCCCAGGCAGTAGAGTTTACTGCCTTTCTCCAACTCTTCTTCAGCTTTCTTGATGGCAGTGGTCACACCAAAGCAGAAACCACTGCCGTTATCTATTTCTATCTGCACTTTTTTTAATTTATAATTTATAATGTATAATTATTCATTGTACATTATTCATTGTACATTAATCTTCACTACCACCTTTGCCTGGTCAGGATCATTCGTAATCATGAGGATACGAGGGGTCTTCACACGCGAATTCTTCAGTTCGGCAGCCACTGCCGTCACCTTCATCTTCACGGTTTCTCCCGGCTGAATCTTGCTCTTCTTCAAACTTACCTGCAAGCCCATGGTAAACATCTGCATGCTTCTGATGTCGAGTTCCGACTTACCCTTGTTGGTGAGGGTGATAAGTCCCTTCAGCTTCTTCTTGCCGTTGAAGCTGCCGAGGTTCAGTTCCGTTGCCGATATTTCCAACTTCGGAGCCTTTGCCTTCTGCTCGGCTGTCAACTTGTCAAAGTCAGGAAGGAGGACAGCAGAAACCACGATTTCCTTCTCTGGGGCAATCTTGTCGCCAGGACGCTCGCCCAGATAGATGGAAGTCTGATTCAGTCCCAGGTCACGCAGCTTCTTGGAATCCAAGCCCAATACGACGACGGCAGAATGATGAGGAGCCACCTTGGATGGAGATACCTGTGCCTGGAGATAATTAGGCAGATGCATCACCACCGGTTCCATCACACGGTCGGTAGGATTGAAGATGTGGATGCGCTGCACCGGACGGTCGCCACGGTTTACGTCATCAAACTCCACTTCCTGGACATCCGACTTGATGTCACCCAGAAGCTGGTCGTAAGAACCTGCGAAGTCTACCACGCTGCCCACCACCTTGCCTCTCATCATGACGATGAAAGGTTCGTCAGAGGCATTGCTGTAGAGGCATATCTGCTTCATGAAGGTACCCATCTGCTTGGAGTCGTAAACAGCTTTGACTGTGAAGGTCTCGCCTGCTGCGATACTCTTCTTAGGATATTCCACAGATGTACAGCCGCAGCTCTTCAATATATTGTTAATCACCAAAGGCTTGTGGCCTTCGTTCTTCATCACGAACTCAGCAGTTACGGGCTTGCGGAACAACACCTGTCCGCAGTCCACCACCTCGTGCTGGGTTGTTATCTTCTGTGCTGATGCCGGCAGCGCCAACAGCGCTGATAGTATCCATATATTCATTCGTTTCATACTATTCTATTCTTAATTATCAATCTATAAACTTTTAACTATCAATTATTAACTTTCAATTCATAAGTCTCTGTGCGGCCACCAAATTCCGGACTGTAGGTACACTCAGCGGTGCAAGTTCCACTCTGATAGTCGCCCTTTCTATCCACGTAATACTCCATTTCTACGATGTGCTTACCTTTAGATAAACGATTAAAATAGAAATTTGTTGCATGATCTCTTGGAGAAACATAGCAGCCTATGCCCCACTGATAACCGCTCAACTGGTTGACCGGTTCCAGACATGCCGCACGCTTATCCGTAATCTGCACAAAGTCGTAGTCGCGGTCGGCGGTGATGATGAGCGTAACCTTCACCTTCTCGCCTACCTTCGCCTGCGCCTTGCCCTTGCTCTCAGATTCGGCTGGAACGATGACACGGCGCACCTTGATGCCCGATACCGCAGAACCGATTTCGCTGATAGGCTGCTTAAACTCTGCATAGACAGCACCCCAGCTGGTATAATCGCTCTTTTTGTCGATGCTCAGCTTAGATGCCTTGCCCGGTCTTCCGGTCTTCACATAGCCCAAAGTAGTGGAATCCTGCGGCATCGGCAGCAGCTTGCCATCCAGTTTCAGCACGGCATTCTCAGCCTTCCTGCTCCAGTTGCTCTCATTGCCCTTCATAAAGGCATAGACAGCATCTACGGTGTTCACCGGCGTATCCCAGACCTGGGTGCGCTTCGACATCAGGAGCCAGCGCTGCAGTTCCTCGATGGTCTGCTTGTCGTTCGGCTTCAGCATCTGCAGCGCCTCTATCACAGATACCTGGGTAGGAATCTTATAGTTTCTCCAGCTGTACAATGCCTTGCGGGTATCATAGTAGCGGCCCATCTCCTCGCGATAAACGGCATATTCGTTCACGCTCTGCAGATATTCGCCAGCCTTCTCGCGGTAAGCAGCATTCTGCTGGCTGTTTCTGGCGAGTACCACGGCAGCACGCGCCTTGCCATAGATGGTGAAATCACCGGTCATCTTCGACATTTTGTCCAGGAGATAAGCCTTGTCAGCTTCCAGATTCCGTTTCATCTTTCTGCCATCCATCGAAAGGATGTAGAGATAATGCAGCGTCTGTTCGCTAGGACTCACCTTCTGCTTTTTCTCCTCCTGCTTCTTCATTTCTCTTACTTCCTGTGCTGTCTGCCAGGAGAGATAATCAATGGCGGAAGTCAGCATCTTGGCGGTGGATTTCTGAACACCGGCAACGGCATTCAGACGAACCATCATTTCGGCTACCGACGTTGTCATATATCTGCTGCCCTTCATTCCATTCCACCAGGAGAAGGAACCGTCAGCATTCTGCAATTTCTTCAGTTTCTCCACCTGATTCTGCAGACGAATGGTCTCCTGAGAGAGATTCTTCTGAGAATGATTATCCAAAGAGAGAGTCTTCTGGATATGGGTGGTAATGGTATTGGCGTAGATGGCAGACATCAGCGAGATGGCATCCTCCTCATCCGGATTGCTGATAGCTGGCAGCGCCTTCACCATTAGCCAACAAGGATTGTTGGTGTACTCGATGGTTACCTTTGCCTCTTCAGCGCCCTTCACCTGTTTGCCCTCCTTGTTCAGGAAGAGTTTGCTCAGGTCGAAGTTCTGCTCGCCCTTCTGATGCAGGGTGATAGGCAGAGTGTTCACCACGAGTTCACGGTTGCTCAAAACCGGCAGATAGTGCTGTTCACCATCGCTGTACCCGTTTCCGGCAGCCACCACCTTATTAATATATACACCCTCTTTCAGTCCCTGGACATCAAAGGAGATGGTAGCAGAGCCCTCGGCATCAATGCTGTAGTTCTGCGTCTTCTGCCAAACCACCTTGTTGGTCTCCGGGTCGAGAATCTGCATACGGGCGTTGCCGCTCACCTTCTTGTCGGAAGTATTGAAGAGTTTCACCACGATGGTAGCCTTGTCGCCCTCACGCAGGAAGCGAGGCATGTTAGGCTGCACCATCACGGTCTTCTGAGCCACAGCCTCATCCACCAGCAAACCATTGCGCATCTCCTTGTCATGAGCCAAGCCCATGAACTTCCAGGTAGTCACGCTCTCCGGCAGGGTGAAGTTGATAGCCACATTGCCCTGATTGTCGCTCTCCAAGGCAGGATAGAACAAGGCGGTCTCGTTCAGGTTTTCACGCACCTGAACATGGTTGAGTGCCGCTTCATCGGCAGAAGAAAGAACCTTATTAGATCCTCCACCACCAAATTCTTCAAGCATCACCATTTTGTTCTGTAAAGCCAAGTCCATCTCAGAAAGCAAAGGTTTCGAAGAAGCAGCTCCGAAACGGGTCATCTTAGAGCCACGAATTCTCATGACTTTCGCCTCATCTCGAACCAGCTCGTCTTTCTGTATACGAACAGCCTCAACGGTTGCAAAATAAGAACGTTCCACCGCTTCCATATAAGCATAATAGCTAAAATATTTGCCATCAAACTTATCTACATCCAGTTGTTTCTGGTCGAAATATTTAGTAGGATAAACACCCAACAAATCCATCTTATAATACTTCAGATTACTCTTCCAATAGCAGCTTGGCAACCACTGGCTTAATCCCAGCGACATTTTCCAGCTATGCTCAGCCAACTGGTCGAGCGACTTGTCATAGAGTACGCTCATCAGCTGTGCCTTGGCTGGCTTGCCGTCAGGAGTGGTAATCTGCAAGGTCCACTTCTCCTTCTGTCCCGGAGTAAGACGGTCGCGGAAAGTCTTCCAGGCAATGTTCAGTTTCTTCTCCGGCAGAGGACGTGAGATACTGATGGTTCGGGCATAGCATTCTCCGTTCTTCACGAAACTATAGTTGATGACCACGCCCGACGCATATTCCTCCTTGTAGGTGAATGGCAGGGTCACGATACTGTCGCCCAACTCCCAGGCACCTTTCTCCAGCAGCTTGTTGCCGGCAATGATGGAATAAACGATGTGTGCTCCGTTTTCAGAAGAACCCACCTGCACGTATACCGGCTTTCCATCACGAGGGAAGGTCTTCGCCGTCTGATAATACCATTCGGTGGTTGTTTCCATCGGATGGGTATCCTTCATGCTGAAAAGGGTGAACTTCTGCTGCAGGGTATCTGTTCCGCAGATTGCCTCCAGCTGATGAACGCCCGATTTCCAAACCTGGGCAGAAGAAGCGTTATATTCCTTGATGGCGATAGGAGCATTTGCCTCAGCCACCTTCCATTCGCCTTTATCAATGCGATATTTCAGCTGGCTCGAAATCGGCATTCCGCTGGCATTTCTATAAGCAAAAGTCACGGTCTTCAAACTGTCTACCTCTATCCGCTTCGGCATATCCACCGAGAAAGCAGTAGACCTGGTGCCCAAAGGCAGACTCATCTCGCCTTCATGACTCTCGCCGCTGATGTCCGTAACCACGGCAGAAACCGTGAAATTAAAGAAGCGGGCGATGCGCATGAAGTCGTTCTTCTCCGATTCTGCAACCTCCAATGGGATTTCCACCTCAAAGGTTCCGTCCTCACGGGTCACGGTGGAATCTGTCTTTACCTGCTTATCGTAAGAACTGGCACCCATCCACCACATCTGGTTTCTGCGGGTCACCTTATATTCCACCTTGGCTCCCTGCACAGGCACACCAGCATAGGTCTTGGCTGTAGCCTTCACCACTATAGTATCGCCCCAGGTATATCGCTCGTTCACCTTCGGGAAAGTAATCTCGAAGGTAGGACGCTTGTATTCCTCAACTCTGATATATTCGCTTGCCTGACCATTCACGGAGATAGAAAACATTCCCGTCTTTCCCTCCTTCGGCAATTCGAAATCAACCGAAGCCGTACCGTATTCATCGGTCGTAGCCTTCTGCTCAGCCACCTGCTTCCATTCAGCGTCTCTCAGGATAAACTTCAGTTCCTTGCTCTTGCCCGGCACGCTGGCATCCAAGCCCTTCTTCACGATAAAGGAGACGGCAGTGGCATGCATCTTCTGTCCCGGTCGATAGATGCTGCGGTCGGTAAACAGCTGATATGCTGTCTTGTCATCTTTCTGCTCGAAATAGCGGTCACGGCTGAGATAAATGTATTTGGCTGGCGCAAACTTATCTGCAGAAGTGGAAACCAACACCTCTCCATCCACATTCTTGAAGTAAGCCTCACCATTGTTGTCTGTAGTCAAGCGGGCATGAACCAGTCGCTTACGCTTGCCCGTCTTCACATCATAATCCTTTTCGTAGAGTTCAACCTTTGCCCCTGCGACAGGCTGGCCATCGGTAGCATTCACTACCACATAGCGATGTTTGTCATCAGGCAACTGCTGGATCATCACCGCCAAATTGCTCACATAGAAGAGTTTGCGCTGCGGAGCGATGCCGTCATTGTCCGAAGTAACCTCCATCAGATAGGCACCCAGCGGCAGATTGCCACCGATTTCGATGGAATCCTTCACTTCTTCATAATCCGGACGACCATAGTAGTTGCGGCTGTAATCCTTCTGATGCAACTTCGTGGTCTTCTTCAGAAGCATCTTATAGGTAGCCTCATTCTGGGCACCATAATTATTATCAGCCGTGATGTTGAGACGGGAAATGCAGAACTTCAGGTTCTGTAGATTGCGCACATTCAGATGCACCCACACCTTCTCTCCTGGACGCAATACCTGCGGCATATCCTGCACCTGGAACATCGGTTCGGTGAGTCGCTTCTGCGCGTTTCTCAGTTCGTTCATTCTCGACCATCCGCCCCAGCGGCTCAGCGCATAGTTGATATGGTTGAGCTTATCCTGCGTTTTGGCATCGGAAGAACGCTCCATGAAGCGGTAGTGCTCCACGGCAAGTTCGCCTGCCTCCGGAATATCCTGATAAACGTGGATGAGCGAGTCGATGGTATGGAGATACTTCGACTTCTTCACCTCTCTCACGTCGTCCTGACTGTATTTTTCAATGAGCTTATAGGCACAGAGACAAGCCGCGCCCCGATTGCCCACCTTATTATAATAGGTGTACAGCTGCAGATACGCCTCCTTGCTGTCTGCCTCGAATCCGATGAGATGCAGCAGATCGTTGTTAAAGGAACTGCCATCCACGCCCTTCTGCGTCAATGGAACATACTCTGTAGATGTATGTCGAGCAAGAAGTTCAGGCTGTTCCAAGGCTTTCTTGAAAAACTCCTGGCTTTTCTTTTCGCTGACCTTGCCCAGCACGGCATATCTCACCGCCTTCAAAACCGGGTTCTTCTCCTTCAGCACCTCGGTTTCCATCCGCTTCACGTTCGGTTCCAGCGAGTCAGCAGAAATCTCTTTCCAGAGAGTCATCTGCCTCATCTCAGCCGCCAGCAGCTGTCCATAATCATTTGCCGCCGAAGCCTTGGCGATGATTTTCTGCATCACCGCGATTTCGCTCTTAGGCTGGTCCTTCTGAGCAATGATTTCAGCTTGCTTCCACAAGTTGTCGTATGTCTGTGCCACAGTTTGCTGCAGGGCAAGCAGGGCTATGAGGAGTGTTAGAATGTTTCTTTTCATAAGCCAACAGTATATTATGTTAATTACAATCTGTTAAACATCAAACTTTCTACTGCAAAAATACAAAAAAAAACTGTTTTCAAACCCCGAAACTGAAACTTTTTATTATCTTTGCACCAAAATAAAAGAATTTATCTAAAAATAACATTAAAAAAACAATGGCAGAGAAAAAGTACGGTCATTTTGATGACGCCAATCGCGAGTACGTGATTACTGACCCAAAGACCCCATGGCCTTGGATCAATTATTTGGGTAACGAAGATTTCTTCTCGCTCATCTCAAATACAGCAGGTGGTTATTCCTTCTACAAGGATGCCAAGTTCCGTCGCATCACCCGTTACCGCTACAACGGTGTGCCGATGGATAACGGCGGTCGCTATTTCTACATCAAGGATGGCGATACCGTATGGAACCCAGGGTGGAAACCTTGCAAGACACCGCTCGACAGCTACGAGTGCCGCCACGGCATGAACTATACCCGCATCACGGGCAGCAAGAACGGCGTGGAGGCAAGTGTGCTCTTCTTCGTTCCGCTCCATACATGGGCTGAGGTGCAGAAGATGACGCTGAAGAACCAGACTAAGGAGGTGAAGACCCTCAAGGTATTCTCCTTTGCCGAATGGTGCCTCTGGAATGCTGCTACCGACATGGAGAACTTCCAGCGCAACTTCTCTACGGGAGAGGTGGAGGTAGAGGGTTCTACCATCTATCACAAGACCGAATACCGCGAGCGCCGCAACCACTATGCTTTCTACACCGTAAATACAGAGATTCAGGGATATGATACCGACCGCGAGAGCTTCATCGGACTCTACAACGAGTTTGCCGAGCCTGAGGCAGTCATCGAAGGCAAGCCACGCAACAGCTTTGCCCACGGCTGGAGCCCTATCGCATCTCATTATATAGAGGTTACCCTGCAGCCGGGCGAGAGTCGCAACCTCATCTTCCTCCTGGGATATGTAGAGAACGAGCAGGACAAGAAGTTCAGCGCCAAGAAGGTGATCAACAAGGAGAAGGCTCATGAGCTTATAGCCAAGTTTGATACCACCGAAAAGGTGGATGCTGCCTTCGCAGAACTCAACCAGTACTGGGATAACCTGCTGAACATCTTCAGCGTGAAGAGCGGCAACGACAAGTTAGACCGCATGGTGAACATCTGGAACCAGTATCAGTGCATGATCACCTTCTGTATGTCGCGTTCGGCAAGTTTCTTCGAGAGCGGCATCGGTCGAGGCATGGGCTTCCGCGATTCCAACCAGGACCTCGTAGGCTTCGTTCATCAGATACCTACCCGTGCCCGCCAGCGCATCATCGACATCGCCAGCACCCAGTTCCCTGACGGTGGCTGCTACCACCAGTATCAGCCGCTCACCAAACGCGGCAACAACGATATCGGTGGCGGTTTCAACGACGACCCTTGCTGGCTCATCTTCGGTACCGTGGCATACATCAAGGAAACGGGCGACTTCTCTATCCTCGCTGAGCAGGTGCCTTTCGACAACCAGCCGGGCACAGAAGTAAGCCTCTTCGAGCACCTCAAGATTTCAATGAACCATGTTATCAACAACCTGGGTCCACACAAGTTGCCGCTCATCGGCAGAGCCGACTGGAACGACTGTCTGAACCTGAACTGCTTCTCCTGGGATCCTAACGAGAGTTTCCAGACCACCGAGAACAAGGGCGAAGGCAGCAAGGCTGAAAGCCTGATGATTGCCGGCCTGTTCGTAGTAACCGGCAAGGACTATGTAGCCCTCTGCAAGCAGCTTGCCAAGGAAGCCGTGAACAGCCATGAAGGCGAAATCGCCGGACTAGCCGAGGAAGATTACCTGGCAGAAGCCGAGCGTATGCAGCAGGCGGTAGACGCAATGAGCGAAGCCGTGAAGCAGCATGGATGGGACGGCGAATGGTTCCTCCGTGCCTACGATTTCTTCGGCAACAAGATAGGTAGTGATGAGAACGAAGAAGGCAAGATCTTCATCGAGAGCCAGGGCTGGTGCACCATGGCTGGCATCGGACTGGAAGACGGTCTCTGCGACAAGGCATTGGACAGCGCCAAGGAGCGTCTGGAGTGCGAGCACGGAATGGTATTGAACAACCCTGCCTATACCACCTATCATGTAGAGATGGGCGAGATATCATCCTATCCTGAAGGTTACAAGGAGAATGCCGGCATCTTCTGCCACAACAATCCTTGGGTTATCATCGGTGAAACCGTAGCCGGTCGTGGCAACGATGCCTGGAACCATTATACCAAGATTCTGCCAAGCTATGTAGAAGAGAATTATCAGACTCTGCACAAGGTAGAACCTTACGTAAACTGCCAGATGGTAGCCGGTAAGGATGCAGCCAAACCGGGCGAAGGAAAGAACTCCTGGCTCACCGGTACAGCAGCATGGATGTGGTATACGGTCAGCGAGTTCATCCTAGGCATCAAGCCAGATTACGAGGGTCTGAACATCGACCCATGTCTCCCAAGCACCGCCCATGAGTACGAGGTAACCCGCAAGTTCCGTGGTGGCGAATACCACATCGTGGTAAAGAACCCAGAAGGCAAGGAGAAGGGCGTCAAGCAGATAACCGTTGATGGCAAGGCTATCCCAGGCACCATCATTCCATGCCAGGAAGGCAAACACGAGGTAATCGTAGAAATGTAAATAAAAAAAAGAGGATGCGTCATGAGTCCATGGCGCATTCTCTTTTTTATTTCTTTAATCGTCCCACAGATTTCACAGATAACGCAAATTTAGGATTTTAGAATTTGTAAAGAATTACAAGTAAAGGAACCCCTCTGAAAAACTGAAGGTTGTGAAGGAAGGGTCACAAAAAAAACTGAAATCTGAAATTAAAAACTAATTTTTATATGCAGCGTAGAGTAAAAGAGAGGTAATTATATGATTATCAGAACAATAACCGATATTTACATCAAGTGTTAAAATGCTGTTTTTGACATGAAATTATTATTTTGAAAAAGTGCCTTCAGTCCTTCATCCAACATTTTTGTCCATTCTCCTTACTTTTTAACCCTATTTTAACACTCCCAAAAACTTTGCCTTCAGTTCCTTCAGTTTTCGTGTCTTATTTTTTTATTTTCCCTCTTTTTCCAAAGAATCAAGATTTTTCAATACGCTATTATTTTATCTCACGGAGATATAGTTTTATCTCACAGAGATAATATTTTATCTCTCAGAGATATTTTATTATTTCTCAGAGATATTTTCCCTATCTAATAGCTTCTTTAGAACACCCCCAAGGAAAAACAAAGAAATTCCAGAAGAAGCTTGCGGATTTGAAAATAAAGTCGTAACTTTGCGCTGTAGATTTAAAAACAGATGGTTATGAAGTACTTGGATCCTAAGGCAGACCTCACGTTCAAGAAGATATTCGGCAATCATCCTAATCGATTGAGAAACCTCCTGAATGCCCTTCAGTCACTCAACGAAGATGAACTGATACAACAGGAACAGTATCTGCCGACAACAGAGGAACTGGAGATTTCCGGATTCACAGATGCCGAACTCTGGGCCTACGACAAGTTCTGGGATTCCGTAAGCGTTGAAAGAACCCTCATAGATGACAGCTACCAGAAAGGTAAGGAAGAAGGCATGGAAAAAGGCTTGGAAAAAGGCAGAGCTGAAGGTAAAGAAGAAGGCATGAACCAGCGAAGCCTTGAGATTGCCAGAAAGATGCTGGCACAGGATATGGATGAAGCAATGGTCATGGATATGACGGGGCTGACGGCAGAGGAAATCAAGCAGATGAAACTCTAGTCATGCAGCGCTCCATCAGACCGCATAGCGTCATCCTTCGGCATCCCTGATACTACCAAAAGGGTCTATACGCCACCCGATTATCGTGGCATATAGACCTTTTTTTTCTATTGTATCTGTGAAAATCTGTGGAATCTGTGGGACAAGAAATAACTCCCGCAACTTTAGCTTTCCCTTCTGCCACCGATTTTCAATCCGCAAACGTCACAGATTTTTACCAAGCAAAAACTAGGAATCCAAAAACAATCTCATATTTTTTTTGTATTTTGGGGATAAAAAAATCCACAGCGAGCTTCAACAGCGGGCCGTGGACTTCTAGAATACAATTCTATAAACCTAAAAAACTAAACCTATAAACCTAAAAACCTAACTAACCTAAACTTAAAAACTTTTACCTTAAACTTAACCTAAAACAACTAAACCTAAACTTATAATCGTAAACCATATCATCCCGAAACGAATCGATTCACCGTAAGTAAACCAAACCTTTCTGAATTCTGGTGCAAAGATAAGGTTTTTCTGTATATAATAGGTGAAAAAATCGTTCAAAAAACAGCAATTTTTGGCATTTTTACGCATCAAGAACGATTTATTGTATCAAATGAACGATAATTATTCGCTCAAAAGACGATCAGACGAAAAAGAAATTGGTTTTTCAGAGGATTTTTTGTAATTTTGCAGGCAAAAAACAGATAATCATGAAGAAGATTTTATACTTCGTGGCTGCCATTGCCGCCACAACCCTTATTACGACAACCGGTACCAGCTGCAAGTTCGCACCCGAACAGCAGGATGGTGACACCGTGGCTGCCAGCGAGTTCTATCCGGAAGACACATCGTCTGCCCACGCCAAAAAGATGGCGAAAAAGACAGCTGAGCAGGCTGCCATCGTGGACAGTACCGACATATTTTATATAGGCAGCGGTTCTACCAAGGATATCATCCAGCTGGTATCCTACCCTTCACGCCGCGACACCTTTATATATAGCAAGACCCTACATATCAAGGTGAAGGGTAATGCCGACATCAACCACGTGGTAAGAGTAGACTACTATCTGCTGAACGGCAAGGATTCGCTGGTGAAATATGTAGAGGAGGTGAAACTCGATGCGAAGAAATAATTCCCGTAAAACACGCCCTCTCAATACACACAAACCTGGTCCAAAACCAAGCCTTCGTCCAATGCCTTGATGAGAATGCGATGCTTCTTCATTCGGACTACTGGCAATGTAAAGGATACGCGAGCCTGACATTGCAGGGTGTTCACCTTCCATAGCTCACTTCTGCCTCTGGTCTGAACCTCCCTTTCAACCGGATTTCCTGCGTCCAGCGACAGAGAGAAACGAAGTTTGTCATCCATAGGATGAGTCGGAACCCAGCGAACTTCGATGGTAACCGAATCACCCTTCACCTTCTTACCGTCGAAAACAAAACCTATCTCTTGATTTCGGACTATACCAATCGCCTTACATTCATAACCCAATCCCTTCCACAAGGAAAGAGGACTGGCTGAAATGCAATCGTTGGCGCTCAAACATGCTATATATTCAGGATCTTTTGCCAAAGGCTGGGTAGCCACGGTATGAGGCACACGGTTGAATACCGGCAGCCTGCGTGGCTGGAAATCCATCATGCGGTTCCACTTGCCCTGATTGTAATAACCCTCGTTGTATATCTTGGTGAGACTGATGATGCTGTCGTAAGCCGCCTCGCTCTTCTTCCAATACTCGGCAGAAACATCACGGGAAGAACCAGAAATTTCCTTTCCGTGGCGAGCCAGCTGCCCATAAAGGAGTTTATTGTTCATCTGGGCAGCAGCCTGCACGGGATATTTGAATAGCTGATAGAACTCATCCTTGCGTTCCTTAGGCAATTCGCCCTTGGCTATCGCCTTATCGAGCATTCCCCCTATCTTCTCTGCCTTGTCAGAAATCGACTTGTAATCAGCCAATCTTGCCCGGATATAGACTTCGCTCCATGGCAGGTCAGAGATAATCTTATATTTCGGATTTCTTTCCTCGCATCGTGTATTCGCCATGAACTCCGGCTTGCGGATATACGCCAGCCGATAGCTCTCCTGCATCACCGGCAGCATCTCTGCAGCCAGCTTCTTGCCGAATTCGCGGGTCCAGAAGTTCCTCTCATGCTCTGCCAGCCATTCATTGTTAGGTTGCAGCTCCTTCTCTGGGGTATCGCCCGAATAGATGCGGTTCATATTCCACGCCATATCCAGGAAGAGCTCTATCTGATACTCAGCAGGCTTGATATCGCCCACATTGAGAATCCAGAACTTCTGAATGCCTTTGTGCCAGGCTTCAGACATCTGCTGGTAGAGTAAAGCTGGCGAGAAGGTGCCGAGCCAGAGATAATCATGAGGACGGCCCCAATAACTCACGTGATAGTAGATGCCGTTACCCCCCTTGCGGGCACGCTCTTCGGCTGTAGGAAAGTGGCGCACCATACCATAATTGTCGTCGCACCATACGAGGCATACATCCTCAGGCACCTGCAGGCCTGCATGATACACATCGAGCACCTCCTTGTAAGGCACGAACAGCTGAGGTACCTGCGCCACATCCTTATTCACATATTTTCCCAATAACTCTCTCTGCGCCTTCAAGACGCTATCTAATACCGTTTTCTGTTCCTCAGTTGTCTTGGCTCCCTGCATGGCTCCATCATGAACGCCACGCATTCCGATGGTATAGAGGATAGGCTGACCAGCCACCTCCTTCACACGGTCTTCCCAGAACTGGAGCACATTCTCCCTGTTGTTCAGAAAATCATATTCTCCTACTCCTCTCATCTTCCATTCGCCAGCCGTACTCGAAGCCATCGGCTCACAATGGGAACCTCCGATGTAGATGCCATACTGCAGGGCCACCTCTCTGTTGCCTTCTGTCAGGAAGAAAGGACGGGTGCATTCGTGCATCGCCGGCCAGTAGGTATTGGCACGAAGGCGGAGCAGGAGTTCGAAGATGCGGGCATTGGTCTTCGGACCTATATGACCTGGAATATCCGATGGTTCATAGGTCTTTCCCGACCATGGCATCAGTCCCCAATCCTCATCATTGATGAAGATGCCTCTATACTCCACCGATGGTGACTGCTCATTGTGATATCCTTCCTTCAGGGAGAATGCCTTGAGCTGCTTAGGCTCGGCATCTGCCCACCATTTCCACGGTGAAACGCCCAAGAGGCGAGACACCTCGAGGATGCCGTAAGCCAATCCATGATCATCGCTACCTTTTATATATAGGCAGCCATTGGCTGACTTTAGCAGGAAAGCTTCCTTCTTGTAGGCGAAGGCAGCGGCATCCCTCTGCAAGATGATGGAACTATTAACAGAAGTATTAACAAGTTTCATTTCCGAGCCCAGCACTTTTCGGATATCGCCCTTCAACATCTTCAAAGCTGTCTTAGCCACGGGTTCCATCCGGGCAGTATCAGCAGAAACCACCACCATCTGCCCGCTCTTCACTTCGAAAGCATTCGAAGCAAGACTCATCAGCATCGCCAAACTCTGAGTTATAATATACTTATATGTCATATATGATATTCTTAATAATTAATAATTTATATTTTCTGTTACTATAACCGACTATATCTTTTGTTTTCTGCTGCAAAATTAATACGAATAATTGGAAGAGAACACCTAAAATTCGTATAAAAAACAGCAAAATTCGTCAATCCTGCTACATTTGAATGATTTGTATCATTGGGCGAACAAAAAACCTACATTCCTATTTAAAATAAGATCATTCCGGCTGCTTATACTCGATGCCGAGTTCATCATCAACTGTGGCGATGACACCCAGAAATTGCCCCATGGCCACATGCGGTCCAAGAGGGTGTAAAAACAAAAAGGCTAGCGTGCGCTTGTGCATGCTAGCCCTTTTTATATTTCATCAGAATTAATCACTAATAACTAATCACTAATCATAGAATCCCGGCTGCTTATACTCAATGCCCAGTTCATCATCTACTGTTGCGATGACACCCTGAATCTGACCCATGGCAAACATACGGCCGAGGAGAGTGTAACCGGCATTGTGACCATGATTGCTCTCATCGAATACGCCACCTGGCTCATCAGTGAAGGTCATACCGTGGTCTACTCGCATTGGCAATCGACGACCGGAATTGCACTTGCCTTCCTGCTCAGCCTTCTCGAAGATGCGGCAAAGTTCAATGAGATGGCCGCGACCACCCAAGTGAGAAGCCTCTGTAAAGTTCCCGTTAGGGAAGATGTAGCAAGAGCGCAGATGAACAAAATGAGTGCGGTCAGCAAACTGCTTAGCCATTGCCACACAGTCGTTGTGCTCGCCGGCAGAGAATGAACCTGCACAGAAAGTCAGACCATTGTGCTTGTTTGGCACAGCATCGAGCATCCACTGGATATCCTCGGCACGACCGATGATTCTTGGCAAGCCGAATACAGGATAAGGAGGATCGTCTGGGTGAACACACATGTTGATATCGTATTCATCGCAAATAGGCATGATAGCCTCCAGCCAGTACTTCATGTTCTCCTGCAACTTCTTCTTGTCGATGCCATCGTAAAGCTTCAACAGGTTGCGGAACTTCTGGACAGGAGCAGAATCGCCCTCACTGAAGTTACCCGATACGAAACCCTGGGTCTTGATGATGATATTCTCTACCAGGGCATGATCCTGCTCTGGTGTAGAAGTCTTCTTGATTTCATCAGCCTCAGCCACGAGGTCTCTGCCCCACTTGTGCTCCTTAGAGAACTCAGCCCAATCCTCACGGGCGCCTTCACGCTGGAGGATATAGATGTCGAAGTAGGCAAACTCGCCCCAGTTCATATAGAGGTTGTTGGCTCCGTTAGGATTGTCGTGAGACAAATCGGTACGTGCCCAGTCCAAAACCGGCATGAAGTTGTAGCAGATGCACTTGATGCCTTCCTCACCCAGGTTGCGGAGACTTTCCTTGTAAACCTCAATCTGATGGTCGCGGTCAGGACCGCCATATTTCAGGGTTTCAACCACAGGCAAAGACTCAACCACGCTCCATTTCATGCCATAAGACTCGATGTACTCCTTGAGTTCATGAATCTTCTCGCGTGTCCAAACTTCACCCAGAGGCACATCGTGCAATGCTGTCACGATACCCTCCACACCTATCTGTTTCAGCTGGGCAAGCGTAATCTTATCCTTCTTGCCAAACCAGCGCCATGTTCTTTCCATATATCTTTATATATAATGTATTGGTTAAATCAAAAAAATGAATTATCTTGCAGCAACGTACTTGTGCAATGTCTGTCTTACGGCACCCTTGCCGGCGAAGAGTTCCTTCACCATGCCTTCTATCTGCTCGCCCAAGCCAGCCTCGTAGAGATCGAGTCCGAATACCTCCTTGCGAGAATAGAGGTTCTTGAGGCAAGAGTAGTCCTGATCAGCCTTGCCTACCTCCAGAGGAGCCACGATGGCCTGCAGTTCTGCCAACAATGGGTCGGAAGATGGCTCGAATGGCTTCAGATTATCATCCAATGCCTTGAGATAACGGGCATAACCTGCCAATACCAGAGGAATCAACACAAGGTTGCTCTTGTCGAGACCACGGTCGATATACTTCTTGATAGTCTCACCGAAACGGATAGAGAGTTTCTGGCTGGTATCGGTAGCGATACGCTGAGGAGCATCTGGCATGAATGGGTTAGGCAGACGCTTGTTGATAACGGTGCCGATAAACTCGTATGGATTCAACACACCTGGATCTGTTACTACTGGCATTGCCTCGATATAACCTATCTTCTGGATGAAGGCACGAAGATCATCATCAGCCATCTCTGCAGAAATCAAGGTATAGTCGAGCATGCATCCATAGATAGACATCGCTGTATGGAGAGGGTTCAGACATGTGGTTACCTTCATGGTCTCAACCTCATCCACAGTCTTGCGGGATGTATAGAGCGCACCGCCCAACTCCAATGGCGGACGACCGTTGGTATAAGTATCCTCGCAAACAAGATACTGCACTTCCTCGGCATTTACGAAAGGAGCGGTGAAAGTATGCTTCTCGGTGATAATCGTATTGTTATCCTCGAAACCATCCTCAGCGAGCATCGCCTGTACCTTCTCGTGTGGACGAGGAGTAATCTTATCAATCATAGACCAAGGATAGGTAATCTTGCTGCTGTCATTGATATAATCTACGAAACCAGCCTCTACGACACCATCCTGTGCCCAACGCTCAGCATAAGCCTTTACGCCAGCCTTAACATGGTCGCCGTTGTGAGAACAGTTGTCGGTAGACTGAAGAGTAAGTGGCAACTTGCCTGCCTTATAACGCTCATAGAGAAGAGCGGTAAGCTTACCCATAGCAAATACTGCATCAAGACCACGTGCCAAATCTGCATCATTATAAGAATATCCCTTCTCGGTGATGGTAAAAGTAACCATCTGCAAAGATGGAGCCTGGAAAATCTGAACCAAACGCGCCCAGTCGTCAGCAAACTGCTTGTCAGCCTTGATACTTTCGGTAATAGATGCGATAACCTTCTTTTCGATAGTACCATTAGACTGGAGGCCTACGAGAAGAGAGAGATTATTGTAAGGACGATAAGCCTTATCGATAATTTCGTAGTCGAAGCTTTCAGCAACAATAACACCACGATCGTACTTGCCGGTGTTAAGTGCATCGTTAAGAATAGCAGCAGGGAACGCACGGAAGATGTTACCAGCACCAAAGTGAACCCAAGTAGGTTCATCATGCGTCTTCTTAGCTACAGCAGCAATATCATACTTAGGGAGCTCATAACCTTTGGCTTCCCATTCTGTAGTTTGAAAGTTGTTAGAAAGAATGTCATTCAGTTTCATAATTAATAATTATTGATGTTGTTTTATGTAAATTTTTGCCTTTTTATAAGCAATACAATGATTCCTCTTCTGTTGAGTCAGAGCAAAATTACGAATTTAATCTGAAATACCGCTCCTTTTTAGAGATTATTTCAAAATATTGAACAATTAGAAACTTAAATTGAACAATTAGAAATGTTTCGGTAACAAAAAATGCTTTTCGCCCTGTTTCCCTTTTAACCAACAGCAGACTATTTGTATACACTTTACAGATTATCCAGTTCCTTGATCTGCTTTTTCGGTGTCACTCCAAGTCCCTTCAGGCTCTCTACCCTTCTCATCACATTGCCGGTGCCGTCATAGAGTTGCTTCTTAGCCTTATCAAAAGTACCCGAAAGGCGGGTTATCAGATCCCCCACACTCATAAAGGTATCTTCGAAGCCAGCCACCTTATCATACAGGTCAGCTGCCGTCTTCACGATTTTCTCCACATTCTTGTTCTGCCGGTCATACTGCCAGAGATTATAGGCAAGCTGGAGTGCCATGAGCAGATTGCTTGGTGAGATGATGATAATCTTCTTCTGATAAGCATAACGGCTGAGATCCGGCTGCTGCTTCATCGCTGCGATATAGCTGGTCTCGTTAGGAATGAACATCAGTACGAAGCCGATGGCATCATCCACCAGTTTAGAATAGTCTTTGGCTGCCAGTTCATCGATGTGCTTTCGTACGCTCAGCGCATGTGCCTTCATCAGGCGTTCCTGTTCAGCCTCATCTTCAGCTGCCAGAGCATCGGAATAGGCGGTAAGCGAAACCTTGGAATCGATGACCACACTTCTGCCTTCCGGGAATCTGACGATGACATCCGGACGATAGTTCTTTCCCTCTTCATCTTTCGTATTCTCCTGAATGAAGAATTCCTCATCTTTACGAAGTCCGCTGTTCTCCAGGATGGTTTCCAGCACCATCTCGCCCCAGTCGCCCTGCATCTTGCTGTCGCCCTTCAATGCCTTGGTCAGGTTGGCAGCATCGGAGCCAATCTTCTCGGTCTGCTCCTTCAGGTTCAGTACAGCCTGCTGCTGTTCCTGCTGGAAGAGTTTCATCGTGGCTTCGAAGGTGTTCTGCAGTTCCTTCTTGTTCACCTCGTTCTGGGTTTTGCTCTCCTCTACCGATTTCTTGAAATCAGCAAACTGTTCCTTGATAGGTTTCAGGAGTTCATCCATCTGCAGACGGTTGTTTTCCTGCAGAGCCGACTGCTTGGCAGCCAACTGCTCAGCCGCCACCTTCTGCTGTTCTATCGTCATTCGCTGCATTTCCTGCTTCAGGCTCTCGAGTTTCTGTGCCCACTGCTGGTCGCTTTCCGCCCTGAGTCTGGCGGCATACTGTCGTTCGTTCTCCATCTGAACTTTTAATGATTGAACTTCAGAAGCATGAGAATCCTTCAGACCTTGAACTTCTACAGCATGAGATTGCTTCAAGGATTGAACTTCAGAAGCATGATGCAGATTGCTCTGTTCAATGTTAGCCTGCAGCACCTGCGCCTTCGCAACAAGCTGCGTTTTCTCCTCTCCCGCACTTTTTGCTTCCATCAGTTTTCCCACGAAGAATCCGATGGCAAGCCCTATGATGATTCCAATTACTATTTCCATTTATCCTTGTTTTGAATGATTCTGTAAATCTGCAAAAATTATGATTTGCAAAAGTAATCATTTCAAGACATAACACCAAACATCATGGGGGATTCTTGTAGATATTTAACTCTTCGCATTTTACTATGCAAACAAAAAGAGCGCACCGCTATTGGCACGCTCTTTTCTTTAACTCATCTTTTAAATATACTTTAGCGGTTGGCTGATTTCCATAGATAAGTATCAGTACAATGGATATCAGCACTCTGGTCAGCAATCATCAACTTGAAGTCACCTTCCTCCAATCTCCATTTGCCATCCCAACCAACGAAGGCCAAATCGTCTGCCTTTAATTCAAAGGTCACGGTCTTGGTCTCACCAGGCTGAAGCTCTATCTTGTTGAAGGCACGGAGGCGACGACCATCAGGAACCATACTGGCGATGAGATCGCTGCTGAACAAGAGGACACTCTCCTTGCCTGCCACCTTTCCCGTATTCTTCACATCCACGCTCACCTTGATGATGTCGCCGTGGCGGAAATCAGACTGAGAAACCTTCAGGTTGCCATATTTGTAAGAGGTATAACTCAAACCATATCCGAAGCCCCACTGCTGGGTAATCTTCGCATTGTAGTCGTAAGCACCTTCCATCGTACCCACCTCCTCACTCTTCTTGAAGTCATAGTTGGCGAGCGAATTGATTTCCTTAGGATAGGTGTAAGGCATCTTGCCACTGAAGTTTGACTTGCCCGATACCAAGTTTACCAAGGCATCGCCGCCCATGTTGCCAGGGATAAGGATGTCGATGATGCCCTGTGCCAATGGTTCGATATCAGCAATGAGACGAGGACGACCTTCATTCAATACCAGAACTACAGGCTTACCGGTCTTGGCGAGTTCCTTCACGAGATTGCGCTGGTTCTCTGAGAGCCAAAGGTCGGTCAGATTGCCCGGAGTCTCTGTGTAAGAGTTCTCACCGATGCAGGCAACGATGACATCAACATTCTTTGCAGCATCAACTGCGCCCTGAATCTGAGGTTCGTTCTCCTCCCAGTATTTTCCCTTCTCATTATAGGTAACACCCTGGTTCAAGATAACATTCTCCTTGCCATACTCATTACAGAATGCCTCATAGATGGTATTGTACTTGCCGGCAAACTCATCAGCACGATGCCCCTGCCAGGTATAGCTCCATCCACCGTCCAGGCAGCGCATCTGATTGGCATTAGGACCCGTAAGTAGAATCTTCTTGCCATGCTGCAAAGGAAGGATATTACCCTCGTTCTTCAGGAGCACCATACTCTCGGTAGCTCCCTCCAAGGCGAGCTTGGCAAACTCCTCACCACCAAACTTAGGATAATTCTTCAGTTGCTGGGTTGGTTTTTTGAAGAGGTCGAGACGGTACTTCATGCGAAGCACACGGCGACAGGCATCGTCGATGCGACTCATCGGAATCTTACCTTCCTTCACCAGTTCTACAAGGTAGCCACAAGCATCGCAAGAATAAGGTTCCATAATCATATCGATACCAGCATTGATGGCAATGCGGAGCGCATCCTTCTTGTCCTTTGCAACCATCTCACGAGTATAGAGATTGTTGATGTCTGCCCAGTCGGTGATGAGCACACCATCCCATCCTGTCTCTTCCTTCAGCCATCCTGTCAGGATGTCCTTGTTGGCGTGCATCGGCATACCATTGACGGAAGCGGAATTCACCATCACGGTCAAGGCTCCAGCCTGCAGACCCGCCAGGAAAGGAGCGAAGTGCTTCTCTCGCAAGTCGGCAGGAGAGATATAGGCTGGCGTACGGTCTTTACCGGTCCAAGGCACACCATAGCCCATGAAGTGCTTCATTGAAGTGGCAATGTGATACTGGTCGATGTTGTTTGGGTCCTCGCCCTGGAAACCATAGACCATCGCCTTGCCCATCTCTGAACTGAGGTAGCAATCCTCGCCAAAGTTCTCCCAGATGCGAGGCCAACGGGCATCACGACCGAGATCAACGGTAGGACTGTAAGTCCAAGGCACGCTCACTGCACGAGTCTCATAAGCGGTAGCCTCAGCCGAACGGCGAGCTATCTCACGATTGAAGGTGGCAGCCACATTGATGTTCTGCGGGAAGAGGGTTCCGCCCTGTGTATAAGTAGAACCATGGTTCTGGTCGAGACCGAAGACACAAGGGATGCCGATGCGCTTCATCGAGATCTTCTGGATTTGCGCGATATACTTCTCCCACTGCTTGGCGGTTGGTGCGCAGGTATTTGGAGCGTTGAGGATAGAGCCAATCTTATAGCGGGAAAGGATAGAATCGGTCTTGTGCTCGTCGATATAGAACACACCGTTCTTGTCGTTGGCACCAAAGAGGTCGGTCACCAATTCCATCATCTGACCTATCTTTTCCTCCAAGGTGAGTTTCTTCAGGGTTTGTTCTACCTGAGCCTCAATCTTAGGGTCGCTCTTGATAACTGGAACATTGGCACTGGCTGTATAAGCCAATGCCAACATTGAAATAGAAAATAATATTTTCTTCATAAGTCGTAAAGGTTTGACGTTTTATGATAAAAACGGAAATCTTTCCAATATATTATTCAATAGTTACTTTTTTTACGGTGTAACCGTCACCCACGAGGAGGAGACCATTCTGCTCTGTCAAGAGTTGGATAGAGAGGTCGGTCAGTTCAAACTCCCATTTAGCAGGTCCATTCACCATAATGTCGCCACGCTCTGGGTCGCCCTTACCAGTAAGGATGTTGTTCCACCAAGCTGTGGCAGCGGTACCCTGACCGTTTCCATCCACATAAACACGGAGGATAGTACCCGCCTTCACCTTTGAGAGGAAGGTATCCTTCAAGGCATCGAAAGGAGTGCCCCATGTCACGGCAAACTCACCTTCCCAGAGGGTATTCTCCATAGATGGACGAGCCTCGGTGGTTACCTTGATGGTACCGCCAGGGAACTGGTTGCCCTCACCATCTACCAAAGTGATATCATAGTCACCATTCTCCAAACCTGTAGGAGCTGTGAGCTTCAAGGCTGTGCCCTCTTCGAGAACCTCGAAGGCTACTTCCTTGCCACCTACCATTACTTTAGTAACTGTACCGAGATTCTTGCACTTATGGATAGTGGTCTCAGCACCTGGAGCTACCCAAAGCTCGATGGCATTGGTACCCAGGGCTGGGTCATCGGCAGCAGGAGTCACGGTAACGTTCAAGGTGCGGGATGTGCTCTTGCCCTTGGTGGTGGTTGCCACAATCTTCAGTTCATGATTACCTACAGGCAAAGTCTGGTCGATAGTGGTACCTTCATAAATCTGAGTGCCATCGAGCAACCATGTCACAGTGGTGTAGTGAACAGGAGTCACCTTGATTTCCAACTTATAATTAGTCTTGCGGTCTATCTTGGAATCAGCCAAGTCGGTGTTCAAGATACGTGGATCGTCATCTTCGCTGACAGTGAAGTATGGTTCATCGTCAGAAGAGCAAGAAGACAAGGTAGATGTACCAGCCAGTGCGAAACCCACGGCTAAGAGCATCATCATAGCCTTCAAAACTTTTCCCTTATATTGTTTCATTGTCTTATTCATAATTAATTATTCTATTCTATTGTCCTATAAGACTTAACATTTAACACTTAACATTAAACACTACTTGCTATATCCCTTTCCGAATGGAGGATTGAAGTCTGGCTGAAGGTTTACATCAGCCTTGTCCCACCAGAGGTGCTTGTGCCAATCGTCTGTACCACCCATGCGGTCGATGGCAGCCTTGTAGTTGGCATTGTTGTACTGAGCTTCCAACTCAGGATACTGCAAGCGGACAGGCATTGACCAATCGGAATCCGTATAAGTGAAACCATTCTTGGTCAAGAGATCACGATTCAAGATGGCAGGATAGTCAGAGCGGCGCATGTTAGCCCAACCCTCAGAAGGGTTCATCATGTGGAGAATCCAAGCCTGGGTGTTGATGGTCTCCTTAGGATTGTCACCCAACGGATTGTTAGCAATGAACGCATCTATCTCTTCCTTGGAAATCTTGTTGGATGTAAGATAGTAGTTGTTGAGCAACTCCATGCTGGCACGAACACCAGCCTCGTAGTGACTCTCTGCATCACCACCACCTACATTCCAACCCTTGGTTGCAGCCTCAGCCTTGAGGAACTCTACCTCTGCATAGCTCATCAAGTCGCCAGGACAAGAAGGCATCTCGAAGTCGATGTTCAGGCAAGGACGACTAGCTCGGGCTATATAATCAGAGTTGGCATAAGTGTTCTCGTCTATCTCTGCATACTTCTTCAAAGTAGGAAGGTCATCCAACGTTGCTGGATTCATCCAGTCTGTGTACCAGGCTGCACCAGGGTTGCAAGGCTCCTCACCGAGCCCCTTGTTCTGGAAGTAAGCCAGGAAATCATCGGTCAAGTCGATATTCTGTTCCTTATCTGGCTTCACCTGACTACGCTTGATATTGTAGTAGTGACGGCAGATGCGATAGAGACGAGGGTCATTGGTATTCTGCAACTGATAGAACAAGGTAGAGCATACCATGGTAGGCGATGTGGCATCCTGACCATAGAGAGTCTCGCTCAATGCATTGGCACGGAAATCGTAGTCGTTGGCTCCATCATAATAGGTAAATGGAGCATCAGCATACTTGATATAAGCATCATCGGCTGCACTGGCGATGGCACCGGCAGCTACAGCCTTCTCAAACTCCTCCTTTGCCTTCTGTGGATTAACATCGGAAATGCGCATGGCATAGCGCATACGGAGTGCATTGGCATACTTCTTCCACTGAACTACATCACCACCCATGCTGGTAACATCACCAGAAATGTGGTCGGTACCTGTGCCAAGCTGCTTCTCGCAAGCGTCAAGTTCCTCGAAGAACCAGCTGTAGAGTTCCTCTACGGTATCATACTTAGGGGTGGAGATACCTGAGATATAACCCAGACCTGCCTCCGAACAAGGCACGTCACCGTAGGTATCTGCCAAAACTGCCGTGAGATAGACACGATGGATACGAAGTGCCGCATTCAAGTTTGCCTTGTCAGCAGAATTGTGGATGGCATCCACAAGGTTCTTGATACTGATTTCATAATAGCGGTCCCAGACACGACGGGTCATATCATCTTCTCTGAAATTAGAACCAGCGTAATTGGTTACATTCCAACCACCAGCGAAATACTGTGGAAAACCAGTTATATAGTTACGGTAGGTATCCATCAGACTGAAGTCACCGTAAGTCTGCAACAAAGCTGTTGTCAACTGTGCGTTAGGGTCGAGCTCGTTCACTTTGGTCTTGTCGGTATTGATGTTGCTCAAGGTATCATCTGAGCAAGAAGTCATCGCAGTGCCGGTTGCCATCAGGGCGAAAGCCATCATCAGGCTGCTCTTACCTATATATTTCTTGATTATATTGTTCATTTTCTTACCTTATTATATATTAGAACTCTTCTAAAGAAATTGATTCTTTTTTTTCGAGATTAGAACTTCACGTTCACGTTCAAACCATAACTCTTGCGAGATGGCAGGGAACCATATTCCAGACCGAGACCTGAAGTATTGTAGCTGGAGTCTGGGTCGATGTTAGGAATGTTCTTCCAAACAATGAATGGGTTACGAGCCACGAAGGATACGGTCAAGCCCTTGACATACTTGCCCAGGATGCTCTCTGGGAAGGTATAGCCGAAAGTAATCTCACGACACTTCACGTAAGAGTTGTCGTAAACGAAGGCACTCTGCACGCCATTTGCCACATGCTTCCAGTAATCTTCAGGGTTCACGGCGATGTCGTTCTTGCGATAAGTACCATCACCATTGTCGATAACACCATCCACTACGAGTCCCTTGCAGTTGCCAGACTCACGCCATGCGGCAAGGTCCATACCCGAAGCCTTGCGAGCCTCCTCAGAAGTGTACCACTCCTCACGACCTGCCAATGTTCCCTTTGCCTTACCAGTCTGGTATGCAGAACGCATAGACATAGAGTAGATGTCGGCACCTACCTTCACATCGAATGCAGCAGAGAGGCGGAAGTTCTTGTAGCTGAAGGTTGAGTAGAAACCACCTGTCCAGTCCCAAGTAGAATTGCCGATGGTCTTGATTTTCTGGTCAACCTTTGGAAGACCAGTAGCTGCATCGACAACCACCTGACCCTTGTCGTTGTAGAGGAAGTCGTGTCCACGGATAGCTCCATAGTTCTCACCTACCTTGGCACCTACAGAAACACCGCACCAGTATGCCTTCGCCAACTCGAAGTAGTCCATGCCATCGGTGAGCGACTTCACCTTGTTGGTATTCTTCGAGAAGTTGACACCCAAGTCCCAAGCGAAGTCCTTGATCTGCAAGGCACGGGCATTGAGGGCAATCTCGATACCCTGGTTCTGAATCTCACCGGCATTGATGAGGCGGTAAGCATAGCCAGAGGTGGTGGTTGAAGCCAAACTCAAAATCTGGTCCTTGGAGTTCTGGTTGTAATAGGTGGCATCCAAGCCCAAGCGTCCGTTAAGGAACTTCATCTCCAAACCTACCTCGTAAGAACCTGTCATAGTAGGCTTCAAATCCTTGTTTGGCTGTGTTGAGTTGGCTATCATACCGATGGTATAACCCGAGTAGCTGTACTTGCCCGTGGTATAGTTGAGTGCCAACAGGTATGGATCGGTATCGCTACCTACCTTTGCCCAAGATGCGCGAATCTTACCGTAATTGATGAACTTCTTGTTCTGGATAAACTCAGAGAATACCAAGCTACCAGATACAGAAGGATATATATATGTATTATTGCCCGAAGGGAGCGTAGAAGACTTATCTCCACGGAGAGTTCCCTCCAGATAGTAAGTATGCTTGTAGCCGAGGCTCGCGCTGGCATAGAGAGAGCTGATCTGCTTCTTATACATGCTCTCGCGAGTATTCTGCTCCTGATAGTTCATGATGTTCTTGATGCCATTCATCTGCTGGTTGAGACCGACGTTGGTAATGGTCTTGTTGTTCACCTTGAAGATGTTACCACCAGCGGTAGCGTTGACATCGAAGTCGCCCCATGAGTTGTTGTAGAGGGCGAGTATCTCGGCGTTGAATGTGCGGTTGTTGAAGATTTGGTCGGTAAGCTTTCCGGCAGGAGTTCCTGGAGTTGTCTTAGCGATGAAGTCCTCGAAGTTCATGCTGTTGATATCGGTACCGATGGTACCCTGCAACTTGAGGTGCTTGTCGATGTTCCAGATGGCCTTACCCGTAAAACGGAACACGTCCTTGTCGGATGTATTGCTGTTCTTATAGAGATCCCAGTATGGGTTCTTGTTATACTGGTCGTTACCATTCCAGTTGGAGTAGTTGCCGTCGGCATCCTCATAGTGCTTCAACCAAGCCTGGTCGTAGGTACCCGCCAGGGTCATGAGGTTCTTACCCACGTTGCTCTGAGAGTCACCAAGGGCAGGACGGTTCTTCACCTTCTCACGAGTATAGTTGGCGGTGAAGTCGAAGTCAATAGGACCTGCTGAGGTATTCACACGGAGGTTGAAGTTGTCACGACTCATATTAGTATTTGGCAAGATATCCTTGTTGCGCATATCGGTAACAGAGAAACGCATACCCGTCTTACCGGAATTAACTGAGAGGATGGCAGAGTTCTGGGCGGTGAAACCTGTGCGGAAGAAATCGGAGGCATTGTTAGGGTGCATCAGGAAAGGACGCTCCTCGCCATCGAAATACTTGAACATGAAGTCATCGGCCTTAGGTCCCCAACTTGAGTTCGTACCAGAAGTGCTCGAATTAGGAAGCTCGCCATTGTAGCCAGCGCCATATATCTCCTGGATGTCGTCCCATTTAGCCAACTGGGTATCGATAGTATAAGAACCATTGTACTCCACGGAAATCTTATCCTTCTCCGCCTTCTTGGTTGTAATCAAGATAACACCGTGGGAAGCACGGCTACCATAGAGGGCAGAGGCAGCAGGACCTTTCAATACGGTCATCGTCTCGATGTCGTCAGGGTTGATGGCAGAGATACCATCACCGAGGTCATAACCACCAGCTTCACCAGCACTGCCAAAATTGGTATTATCCAAAGGCACACCATCCACCACATAGAGAGGCTGGTTATTGCCTGCCATTTCTGTATTACCACGAAGGAGCACGCGGGTAGAACCAGAAGCACCGCCAGCGGTGTTCTGCACAACAAGACCAGCCACCTTACCTGAAAGAGAGTTGATGACGTTGGTTTCCTTCGCCTTGGTGAGTTCCTCACCCTTCACTTCCTCCAAGCCATAGCCGAGGGCCTTTCGGTCTCGTTTGATACCGAGGGCGGTGACAACTACCTCATTCAAGGCTTTACCATCCTCTTGCATCGTGATTTTCATGCCATTAGCAGCTTTCACGGTCATCGTCTTGTAACCGATGTAGCTCACTTCGAGCGTTACTCCAGGCTTGCAGTTCAACGTAAAGTTACCATCTATATCGGTAACGGCACCGTTGGTTGTACCAGCCACCTTCACGCTAGCGCCAATCAAGGTTTCGCCAGTGGCATCCACCACTGTACCCTTGATGCCCTGGTTCTGCTGCACGCTCATCGCAGCATTGTTCATCTGGGCAGCGAGAATGGCAGAAGCAGGCATCCACATCAAACCTGCACCGAGCAGGCCGAGAAACATAGTTTTCTTTCTCATAATTGATATTTTGTTTTTAGTTTAACATTATTCTTTCCCAAAGATTCCTTCGAGAATCCAAGGAGCATTCACCTTCATACTCTTGAAACGGTCGAAGATGCCATACTTCTCAGAGCCGTTGCCGAAGTGGTTGTTGTCCCAAACGAAAGTAGAGAAGCCTCGTTTGCGAGCCTCCGTAGTCAAGAACTTACAGTAGTAGGTCATGTTTTCATGCACTTTCTCTGAGTTTGACTTATAATGATCGGTTACTCCCCACTCTCCTATTACGATACCCAGTCCTTTGTTGCTCCAGGTATTCACCGCCTTGTCGAAGAAATCCGTCATCGTCTTCTCGTTTTCAGCAGGTATCTTGCCAGCATCCTTGTAAGCATCACCCCAGTAATCGTAGGTGCAATCGCCGGCGTAGCTCCATGGCTGATAGTAGTGGAATTCCACACTCATATAGTTGTTGCCATTGCCTTCGGCATCCTTTGGAATGATGAAATCTCCATTCTCGATGCCAAACCAAGGGTTGCAAACGTAAGTCTGTAAGATGAGGTGGCGCTTGGCATTGTTGCCGCCTGTGGCACGAACCATATCCACGAATATCTGATTGTAAGCATTCTGCACTTCGAGGTTTTCGGCAGTAGGCTTGCCCCAGTTGTCCCTGATGTGAACCTCATTGGTACCGGCAAAAGCCAAGCGACTGTCATAATTGGCAAACTCAGAGGCGATATTCATCCAGAGGAGCGCAAGCTTCTGGCAGTTTTCTTCCTTATATTGATAGGTAGGACGACCTTCGAGCCATTTTTCATGATGCACATTGATGATAACCTTCAAACCGTTGTCAAGGCACCAGCCCACCACCTCCTTGATGCGAGCAATCCAAGCCTTGTCGATGCTCATCGCCTGAGCGTTGGTAATGTGGCACTGCCAACGGATTGGAATACGGATGGCATTAAAACCAGCCTTCTTCACGGCTTGTATCATCTTCTTGGTAACAACGGGATTGCCCCAGGCTGTCTCTGCATGGATAGAACCATCAGGGTTGCCAATCTGCATCGACTCACCATCCTGTCCAGGAGCTGAGCACTCGAATTCGTTGCCAAGATTCCACCCCACAACGTCTTTATTCCATTGCTGGGCAGTAGGTATGGATTCGCCTACGCCATCAGAACTGCTGGATGATGAGTGCAACGTACTTGCTTCGCATGAGAGACATGTGAAGATGCCTATTAAAAAGAGGCTAAATTTCAAAAAGTTTCTTTTCATTTTTATGTTTATATTGTTATTGTTTCGTTTTTTTAATAACTGTTTGACTTACGTAACAGAATTTGGCTGCAAAGATAAAGAAAAGGAACTTTCAGAGGGTTAGATAACAAACATAAAAAGGTTTCAATTCAGACATATCGTCTAAACAGAAACCTTTTCTTTGAATTTAAAACTCTAATTTACAGATACTTACTTGGAGAAACTCCAAAGTGCTTTTTAAATACAGTACTAAAGTACTTCACATTTACAAAACCGGCTTTCACTGAGACCTCCAGCACACTATCCCCCTGTTTCAGGAAGATTGCAGCCTGCTCCAGACGTATCAAACGCATAAAATCCTGCGGACTTTGACCCGTAAGAGTCTTCAGCCTACCATAGAAAAGCGTTCTGCTCATCGCCATCTCTCTACAGAGTCGGTCGATATTAAAGTTTGTATCGCTCAGATGAGCCAACACCAAACGGGTAGCTTTGTCTACAAAAGCCTGGTCTTGTGGATTCAGAACAGCTTCTGCCACATTATCGAATGTCTGGCCTTGCTTATTCAAGACAGTATCATCTTTTTTCTTTTCAGAAGCTCCAGTAGGTTCCAAGAGTTCATAGGAAGAATCAGAACCCACAATCTGCTCGGAAGAAGCAGACTCAGAAGCAACCTCTCCTCTAACAAGAGCAAGGCTTCTGTCCATATAATACTGACTCAACCGGCGACGATTCTTCAAAATACTAGCAACCTTACTCGCAAGAATAGCAGTATCGAATGGCTTGGCTATATAGTCATCAGCACCAAGTCCGAGTCCCTCTATCATAAAGTCACGACCAGCCTTAGCAGTCAGCAGGATAACAGGCAGCCATGATGTTTCCTTATTTTCCTTGATGCTGCGACAGAACTCATCTCCGTGCATTCCCGGCATCATGACATCAGAAACAACGATATCACATACCCCGCCCTCTTTCAAATATTTCAAGGCAGTCTCTGCACTCTCCACATCAACTACTTGATAAGAATCACCAAAAGTCATTCTGATATATTTGCGAAGATCTTCATTGTCATCGACAAAAAGAAGTGTATCCGTTGAAACATCAGCATCCTGCAGAATCGCAGAAGAAACAGTCTGGCAAGTTTCATCATGCTTATCTTCAGCTAAAGCAGATTCAGTTGCAACATTTTTCTTTTCTCCTACAAGCCGAACAGAAGTATCTGTTACATTACCTAATGGCATCTTCACACAGAAAGTAGTACCCTTTCCTTCCTCACTTACGAAACTAAGCTTTCCTCCTAATTTCTCTACAAGCTTTCGTGTAAGCATCAGTCCTAATCCACTTCCCATTTCCTGAGAATTTATCGCATTAGAAGCCCTGAAGAAGGTCTTGAAGATACTCTTAATTTCGGCCTTTGGGATACCTATACCTGTATCACATACATGAATCATAGCCATCTTACCTTCAATAGAAGCCGACAACGTAACCTTTCCACCTTGAGGTGTATATTTGATAGCATTCGAGAGAAGATTTTCCAATATCAAATCCATCATTTTGACATCAGAATGAATCTGTTGCTGCGGACACGTTTCAATACACAGTTGAATATGCTTCTCCTGAGCTGCCAATACAAACTTTTCCAACTGCACACGTAAAAGCATCGGCAATTCTATATCTTGCAGGCGAACCTGTTCGGCAGACTGCTCTGCCTTTTGGAAGTCAAGCAATTCTGTAACCATCTTCAATAGTTTGTTGCCGTTGCGATGCGCCATATCCAAGAATCCACGACTTTTCTCACTCAAGTTGGAATCATTAGCCAGATTATCAAGAGGAGCCAATACGAGACTCAAAGGAGTACGTATGTTATGGGCAGTATTAACGAAGAAATTGATTTTTTCATCATAATACTTTCGCTGTAAGCGCTCTTTGTAATACTGCCAGACAAAATATAAGATGGCAGCAAAAATACAGAGATAGATAATCCATGCCCACCAGGTATTCCACCAAGGTTGGGCTATATGAATTTCCAAGGTTGTTTCTCCCAATTCTCTACCATTACTTCTGCAGATAGCCTTTACATGAAGCACATAGCTGCCCGAAGGCAAATTTACAAATCGTGCCAACTGATTAGAAGATGATTTACTCCAATTACGGTCGTATCCTTCCAAATAATATTGATATTGAATATCATACTGGTATTGATAATTGATACTCTCGAAAGAAACAACCAGCGTATTCTCGTTATGGCTAAGTTTCAATTTGCCTTCCTTCAACATTTCAAAGAGACATTCATTCCAGTGATCGGAACGTTCGACACCTTCAACCTCAACACTATGAATACGAAGTGGAGCGGCATAATTCAAACCTTTGGCAAACATAGGAGCCAAAGTGACAACTCCATCGTTGCTGCCAAAAAGCACCCTGCCATCTGAAGTACACGCAACAGACATTCGGTTATACTCACGTTCCATTCCCTTAAAGATGTTGAGGTTTACTATCTTACCCTGTTTCATGAACGCCAATCCTTTATCCGTACTTATCCACAAATTGCCATTAATACCTTTTATAAGTCCATAAACAGTATTAGAAGGCAAAGCGTCCTGATTAGTATAACGCTTAAACTTCTTTGTCAGGAAATCATAATCATAGAGTCCTCCTCCATCCGTTCCAATCCAGATATGACGGGAATCCTGAAAAGCCATACTGTTGACAAACAAATTAATGTCTTTATCGGGATACTGTTCAGGATAAAAGAAACGACGAGGATGCAAAGGTTCGCGCTTATCAATCAAATAGCCTCCATGCGAAGTTCCTACAGCAATAAAACGCTTATCCAATGATTCCGTGATGCATTGCACTTCGTTGACAGGCAGATAGAATACCGACTTTCCCGTTCCATTCAAATTATATTTATCTGAAGGGAAACAAGCCATATCTCCATCCAAACATCCCACCCAAATATTACCATCGCTATCAGTTAAAAGACTGAATACGTAATCACTCTTCAACATTCCTGTATCCACAGAATAAGCAGGCATACTAGTGCCATCAGCATTAACCTGATATACGCCATTACCATAGGTACCAACCAGAATTCTGCCGTCTACAGTCTGACAAATCGTAAGCGCCACTTTATTATATAATCCATGATGCCAAAGATGAGTCTGCGCATCATAAACACTTACTCCTTTATCTGTGGCATACCATATTTTCCCATCACGGCTTTGGAAAACATCGTTCACACAATTATCTATCAGTGATTGATTGTTGAGATATTCATGTGTGATATATTCCAAAGTATGTTTCATCGGTATTGCCAAATCTACTCCTCCCGAGTAAGAGCCAGTCCATAAATCGCCAAAACGATCGCAGCACAAGGTGTATAATCCATTACCATTCAACACGTTACCAGGACGTCCATCTGTATCAAGCAAGAGTTTGGTTTGTTTATTCGAACTGTCATAAGCATATATTCCAGCTCCATCTACAGCCATCAGAAGAGTCTGCTTATCATATAAAATGATTGAACGTACGGGAATTTTAGGAATGTTTTGCAAAGATTGGAAATCAGCAGATTTTATCAGCTTCCAAGTACTATCATCCATCACTTTAACTCCTTCGTGAAAAGTACCCAGCCAGATACGATGTCCCACAATATCATGATAAGAGGATACTACAGAACTGCCACTAATCTTCTTTTCTAACTTCCGGGCAGGCATCGAATAGCAATAAACATCTTTAAATGTTCCTATCAAGAGTTTCTCACCTATAAATTGGATATGATTAATATAGGTATTTTTCAATACAAACCTACCCTTAGCTGTCTCCCGAACTATCTCCTTTCCATCAGTAGCTGCTGATAAGCAATAAATGCCTCTATCCATAGCTAACCAGAAATTGCCCTTTTCGTCTACCAACAGTTCGTTCAACACGATACTTCCACCTAAAATATTCTGAAGATTACATTTCAAAACAAATGCATCTTTCCTCTTATCATATATATATACCTTTCCCTTGTTGTCGTAGGCGTAAATCAGATGTTGCGCATCCTTAGTCAGTTTAATACTTCTACCACTAGCATCACTATACGGCATCTCTGTGTATAAAGTATAATTGGTTACTTGTTGCCCATTATATCGGTCTACTCCACGCTTAGTACTTATCCACATGGCACCATCCTCTGCCTCGACAATAGAATAAACACGAGGGCTGGAAAGACCATTGTCTGCATTGAGATTGGAAAGCATGAACATATTTCTGGAAATATGCGCATATGCCTGAAGAGCCGATGCCAACAGCAACAATATAATTAGAGTGCAGGATTTATGTCGTTTCATAATTCTTTCATTGATATTACTTGGGGACAAAGATAATACAAAAAAATGAAAAACAAATAGAATAATGAGATAAAATGAAAAAAATCTATTATCTTTGCAAGATATTAATATAAAGATATAGACTATGATCAAAAGATTATTATCCTTTCTAGACGCATCGCCAGTGAATTTCCTGGCAGTAAAGAATATCTCCAAGGAATTGGAGAAGAACGGGTTCCGCCGTATGAACCCACAGGAGCCTTTGGGCAAGATTGAAGCGGGTGAAAAGTTTTTCGTTACCAAGAACGACTCTTCCATCTACGCCTTCCAAATCGGAAAGAAGCCTTTGGCAGATGCCGGTTTCCACATGATCTGCGCCCACTGCGACTCGCCTACCTTCCGCATCAAGCCAAATGCTGAGATGCTTTGCGAGGGCGGTATCGTAAAACTGAATACCGAGGTTTATGGTGGTCCTATCATGTCAACCTGGTTCGACCGTCCGCTCACTTTGGCTGGTAGAGTTATCGTGAAGGGCGAGAATGCGATGAATCCCCAGACGCTCCTTCTTCATGTGAAGCGCCCATTGCTGCAGATCAGCAATCTCGCTATCCACTTCAACCGCCAGGTGAATGATGGTGTGAAGTTGAGCAAGCAGAAGGATGTACTTCCTATCCTCGGCATCATCAATGATGAACTGGAGAAGGGTAACCTCCTGATGAATGTGATAACCGATGAACTGAATATCCAGAAAGAGGATGTTCTTGATTTCGACCTCTATCTGGCTGATGCCACTCCAGCCTGCACCTTCGGTGTACACGATGAGTTTATCTCTTCAGGCAGACTCGATGACCTGTCTATGTGCTGGGCTGGTGTAGAGGCGATGATTGCATCTGATGCCAATGATACCACCCAGGTTCTCGCCATCTTCGATAATGAAGAAACGGGGTCTCAGACCAAACAGGGAGCCGGAAGTCCATTCCTTTCATATATGCTCCAGCGCATCGCCCTGGCACAGAGCCATACAGAAGAGGCTTATTATCAGGCAGTAGAGCGTGCCTTCATGATTTCAGCCGATAATGCGCATGCCTGGCATCCTAACTATAGCGAAAAATTCGACCCTACGAATCATCCTAAGTTGGGCGGTGGTCCGGTCATCAAGTTCAATGCAGCCCAGAAGTATGCGAGCGATGCTGTATCAGCAGCCATCTTCGCCAACATCTGCGATGCAGCCGGTGTACCATGCCAGCGCTTCGTAAACCACAGCGATGTAGCAGGTGGCAGCACATTGGGCAATATCCTCGCCTCTTCCATCCCATTGAAGGGTGTGGATATGGGCAATGCCATCCTCGCTATGCACAGTTGCCGCGAAACCGGTAGCGTTATCGACCACGAATATTGCGTGAAGGCTTTCACCAAGTTCTATCAGCTGTAATTCCTACAGGAAATTCAGTTGTAAACCAATTTGCTATCCAAAGGAAATAAAAAAATAAATCTAGCGACGCTGTGAAACGCTGCGTTGCTGGATTTATAAAAAATGCAATTCCAACCACACGGCGTTTCACTCACCATTAGTCATAACGCATTGTTTTATAAGCAGATGAACCTTCTTCTTCATATCCCTTATTCTGTACCAACTTAGGATTTAAATCGATACATTTCTGAGGAATCGGGAAAACGGTGATATAACCGGACGATTTGCCTTTAAGATATGGATAGAGATTGAAGGCATCAGTAAACATACCAAAGCGGATAAGGTCCTGACGATGAATATCTTCTCTTGACAATACGGCAAGACGCTCTTCGAGGATACGATTGAGCGTAGCCCTATGGGCAGGCTTGCCTTGGCGGGCGCGAACCATATTCAGTTCGGTTCTGCCATCCACGCCATTACGGATATTTGCCTCTGACTTCATCAGCAAGACATCCGTATAACGGAACAGGAAACGCGCAACTGGGGTGCCGGTACGGCTAGGAAGCTCTGTACGGCTATCGGTACTGCAGAATATCACATCCTCGTCCAAGGAATATCCCTCAGCAGCCAGAGCATCACAATAGTAAATACAGGTTTCCCACGCATTCAGCTTCTTGCTGCGATTCTCGCTCGCCTTGAGGTCATTCAGCAGGGAGGCACCATCGGCTGTCTGAACCATAAAATCAATATTACGGCCCCTTGGACGCTTCTTATAACCCTTGGTCCAATCATCAAAAGTATAAATTTCTGCATTCAAAGCCATCTTTGCCAGCAGATAGTTGACCACCGGTTTCGTAATGCGACCGAAAAAACTGCCCTCCTTACCGCTATGCTGAGCGGAGAGATAAGGCAAAACCTGCTGTAACTCACTGAAAATAAACTGAAAGACCTCACTTCTCTTACTTTGGGAAGAAAGATAGACATCAGTAAAGGAAGCAGTGGAATCGGACTTTGCAGAGGCATAAATAGCAGATTCTTCCGAAGACAAAACCACCGGAATACGCCCAAACTTATCCATCGCCTCATAATAAAGCAAGGCTCTGATGGCTCGCACCTCAGCCTTCAACCGGTCTTTCTGGTCGGCAGTAATCAGCGAGGCGTTATCATCAATAAAATCAAGGGAATGATTGGCAAGAGAAATACCCTGATAGATATATTCCCAGACATGGTAAAGCGGGTCGGCATAAGAAGTTTCCTGGCTATCCTTGTCCATATAATCATATAGGGGCGCTACGGCATTGGAATAAATTTCGGACACAGAACCATTGATAGCATCCTCGCTGAGCAGATTCTTCTGCTGCTCATTCTGACACGAAGAGAATGCTAGCATAGTCCCCAAAAAGAAGACCCAAAGGTTTAGACGACAAATATTCTTGACCATATCTTCGTTTTATTTAGGTTCAATACAATTACAGCTGCAAATATAATAAAAAAGAATGATATAAAGACTGAAACCTTGAAAAAACTTACGAAAATTTTGCGCTTTCGGTTATTATTGCTAACTTTGCATCCAGTTAGCAGAGCGCTGACGAAGGGGTAGCTTTACACGAATGCCCCTTATATAAAGATTTTAATTAAAATAAATGAAAAGATTCAACGGGATCACACTCGGTGTAGCATTTTGCTCTTTGGCAAGCCAAGCTGCACTGGCACAGACAAAAATCGACACCTTGAAGGTGCAACATTTGAATGAAGTAATCGTAAAAGGCGTACGTGCCACAAAAGAAGCTCCATACGCCATTGCCAACATCAAGAAATCAGAACTCCAACAATTTTCCTCTACAGGTAAGGAATTGCCTTTCCTCCTATCTCGCACACCAGGTATCCTGGCGTGGGGCGAAAATGGTATCGGAACCGGTACTACCTACATGCGTATCCGTGGTGCTGCAGGAAGCCGCATCAACGTGACACTCGATGGCGTGGCTCTCAATTCTCCTGAAGACCAGACCGTTTTCTGGGCTAACATGAACAGTTATGCTTCGCTCCTGGGCAGTGTTCAGGTGCAGCGTGGCGTAGGTTCTTCTACCAACGGCGATGGTGCTTTCGGCGGCAGCATCTCTATGGCTACAGCTGCTCCTTCACTCACTCCTATGGCAGAAGTAACTGGTTCTTACGGTACTTACAACACTTACAATACGGGCGTCAGCTTCGCTACCGGACTGATGGGCAACCACCTGGTTTTTGACGGTGCTTATCATGAGACTGCCACAGATGGCTATATCGACGGAACAGACGGCAGATCCGGCTCTTACTATGGTGGACTGACCTGGTTAGGAGATAACTTCAAGATCAGCTATAAGAACATCGGCAACTTCGAGAAGAACGGACAGGCATGGAATGGCGTGTTGGGAGGCGACTACAATACCAACTTCACATTGATGGATGATGGAATACGCACATACAAGGATATGTACGAGGCTGGACTGGGGAAATTCAATGTCCTGACTGGCGATTTGGTGCGCAATGGAAAGGGCGATTATAACATCAAGCCATATACCCTCAGAAACGGCAACAAATGGGAGAAAACTACGGATAATTTCTATCAGAACCACAATATTCTCTCTGCAGCCTGGACTCCTAACAGCCACTGGAGCCACAACATCGCCCTGCACTATACCTATGGTTACGGCTACTACAAGGAGTTCAAGAATCAGTATAAGTTTGCCAAGTTCGGACTAGTTTACAAGGATGCAGAGGGCAACAAGGTTAAGAAATCTGACTTCATCCGCAAGAAGGGATTGACCCAGAACACCTACGGCATGGTATATAACACCAACTACAAGGATGAACACTGGGACGTAATCGGAGGCTTGAACCTCCAGCAGTTCCGTGGCAACCACTGGGGATATCTTACTTATATCGCCAATCAGGATGCAGAGAAGCAGTTCCTCGGCAGCAACGGCAAGTATAAGTACTATGATTCTGATGCCCACAAATACGACTACAGCGCCTTCATCAAGGCAAGCTATCGCTTTGCAGACTACTGGAATGCATTCGCAGACCTGCAATACCGCCGTGTGGAATACAAGACTGATGGTATCAACGATAAGTTTATCGCTCAGAAAGACGGCAGCTACAAGAATCAGGAGTTGAACATCGACGAGAAATTCAATTTCTTCAATCCTAAGGCAGGTATCAGCTTCAACAAGGACGGTCATAAGGCTTACGCTTCCGTAGCTTACAGCAACCGTGAGCCGGAGCGCAACAACTATACCGACAACCTCAACTATCCTTTCCCTAAACAGGAGAAGTTACTCGATGTGGAATTCGGTTATCAGTATGAGGGAAGCAACTGGCATGCAGGTGCCAACTTCTACTACATGGATTACGACAACCAGCTTGCTCAAACCGGACAGTTGAGCGAAATCGGTGAGCCATTGACTACCAATATCAAAGATTCTTATCGCATGGGCGTTGAGTTGACAGCAGGTTGGGCACCATTGTCATGGTTGTCCTTGGAGGGAAATGCAGCTTTGAGCAAGAACAAAATCAAGGATTTCGATGAGTATGTAGATAATTGGGATGGTGATGCTTTGAAGATACACTACGACAATTCAACCTTGTCATATTCTCCATCAGCTATTCTGAATGGTTTCATCGACCTGCACTATGCCGGATTCTCAGCAACCTGGCACACCAACTTCGTAAGCAGTCAGTATCTCGACAATTCTGAGAGCAAAGACCGTTCATTGCCTTGCTATTCACAGAGCGACCTGAGCCTCAACTATCAGACAAATGTAGCTAAGAAGCTGGGAATCAAGCAGATGGTTTTCGGTTTTGATATCAACAATATCTTCAACCGTCATTACGCAGCGAGCGGTTCCGTATGGTACAATGCGGTAAGTCAGAGTGCCGGTTACACTCAGGATCACCGCCTCAGTGCCATCAGCTATATTCCTATGGCAGGCACCACTGTAATGGGACATGTAACATTGAAGTTCTAATTATTTCGGTTTCTAGAAAGTAGATTCAAAAACCAAAACATCATGATGGATTATATTGCATCACATGGTTTAGACATCTTTACCACGGTACTCGGCTTGATTTACATCTTGCTGGAGTACCGTGCCAGCATCTGGCTTTGGGCAGTGGGCATCATCATGCCGGCTCTGGATGTCTGGCTATACTGGAACCATGGTCTTTATGGCGATGCAGGTATGGCAGTATATTATACGGTGGCAGCCGTCTATGGCTATGCTGTTTGGAAATTCGGCAAGAAACACAACCAGACAGAAAAAGAAGAGCTTCCGATCACTTATATGAAAAAATCGCTCTATCTCCCTACCGCTATTTTCTTTCTGGCAGCATGGGGAATCACCTATTATATTCTGATTACCTTTACCAACTCCACGGTACCATTGCAGGATAGCTTCACCAATGCCCTGAGCTTTGTGGGTCTGTGGGCCTTGGCACGGAAATACATAGAACAATGGTTCTTCTGGATTCTTGTAGATGCCGTTTGCTGCTATCTCTATATAGTAAAAGGTATCCCATTCAAGGCTGGGCTCTATGGTCTCTACATCATCATCGCCGTTGCCGGATATTTCAAATGGAAAAAGATGATGAAAAAAGAGCAAAAAGAAAACTAATCATAAAGCTCAAAGTTTAAAGTTCAAAGTAAATAAACAGGAAAAGGAAGCCTGAGCATATACAAAAAGCTCGACTTCCTTTTATTTCATTTATATAAACAGAACCACTATACCAAGGTTCCGTGCATTTCTAACCTTTTTTTATCTTCAATCCGTTCTCAATACTATTGATTTCATCATTGAATGCAGCATCAACCTTCAATCGTTCTTCAACCTTGGAACAACTGTGGATAACTGTACTATGATCGCGATTACCAACGAGTTTGCCGATGCGTGAAGCAGGCATCTTGGTAAATTTCTGCGCCAAATACATAGTTACCTGTCGTGCCACCACATAATCACGCTTACGGCTCTTACTGTTCACAGCCGTAACAGTTACATTATAATGGTTACATACGGTCTCGACGATGTCATCAATTGTAAGTGGTTTATCATCTACCTTCACAGCACGCTTGATAACACGCTCAGCTAATCGGATATCAATATGACTGTTGTACACGATGCTATAAGCCAACAGACCATTGATAGCACCCTGCAAATCACGCACACTGCCATTGCAGGTCTGAGCAATAAAGGCCACAACATCATTAGGAATCTTCAAACCTTCGCGACGAACCTTGTTGCTGACAATATCTTCACACAACTCCACATTTGGCTTTTCAAGCTCACATACCAAGCCACAAGAGAAACGGGTAATCAAGCGGTCTGGCATATCCTTCAACTCCACCGGTGGACGGTCGCTCGCCAAGATAATGCGTTTGCCATTACGGAAGAGATGATTGAATATATGGAAGAAAGTGTTCAATGTCTTAGCCTTTCCTGCCCAATCCTGAATATCATCCACTATCAGAATATCAATAGACTGATAGAAATTGATGAAATCATTGCTGGAATTATGCAAGATAGCATCTGTATACTGAGTCTGGAAAAGACGGGCACTGACATAAAGCACACGCTTCTGAGGATATATCTGCTTTGCCTTCAAACCGATAGCATTCACCAAATGCGTCTTACCACTTCCCGATGGACCATAAATGAACATGGGGTTGAACTGAGTGGTATTAGGATGCTCAGCAATAGACAATCCCACAGAACGAGGCAACTTATTGCTCTCACCCTCTACATAATTATTGAATGTAAGCTTAGGATCGAGCTGGGTATCAATGTCATCCTGCTGAAGAGCCTCAGGAACGACACCTTGGGCTTGAGCCTGCTTCGCTTTTCTGTTGCGCTCAGCAACCTCTTCGTCAGCAGGATCAGCCTCTAAATCTTGTGCAATCTTATGTTCCTTATCGGTAACAACACGATAAGTGAGTCGGATTCCATCACCAAAATTGCGATGTAGCACCTTACTCAACAAGCCAACATAGTTCTGTTCCAAGTATTCGTAAACAAACGGACTTGGAACTTGCACCAACAAAGTCTTTGTCGATGGCTTGTACGACTCAAAGACTATTGGCTTAAACCATGTATTATATTGCTGCTCTGACACATTATCCTTTATAAGCAAAAGACTATTATCCCAAAGCGCTTTCGGACTTGCTAACATTGACTATTTTATATTAATTATTTTTTAGATATTGATTGTGTTCACACCACTAAAGATGCGAAATCAGTTGCAAAATTAAGAAAAAAAAAGGAGAACAGCAAATCTCCCCATTTAATTAATTTTAATACATTAAATGTAACCAGTTGATGCTCTGCATTTTACAGAGTTATCCACAATCGTTAATATTCTTGCAGTGAAACATTTATGTACCACCCCCGAAATAGCTAACAAACAAACAGTTTGGCAGTTATATCGGGGCGTGAAACATCTATTTTATTATTTAGATAATATTTATATAAGTAAAATCAAGTTTACTTATCTTTTTTTCCAAATATTGAGAAATGCACATAGCGCTTAGGATGCGCCTTCAGATCTATCATCAATGAATCTGCATGCCCCATGGTTGAGTTCAAATTCTCATAGAGTTGGGTATCATTCATCAACAAACCGAGAGTTCCCTTATTGCTATTCAGCTTCTCAGTAAACTGCTGTGCATTTTCCAAAGTAGCATTCACCTTGTTCAATGTCCCCTGTACATCCAAAGCAGCCAAATTGGCTGTCAATTTATGGGTATTATCGAGCACGCCATTCGCCTTACCAATCATACCTGGTATCTGCTTGTTCAAACCTGCCATCAAGGTATTCAACTCTCGAGTAGAAACTGTCAAGTTGCTGGTAATGGTCTCAGCGTTATGAAGTGTAGCTGCCAAAGCAGGGTCTGCCAGGAGAGCATTCACACTAGTCAAGATTGAATCGAGCTTAGGCAACATCTTTTCCATAACAGGAATAAGTTGCTCAGCCTTTCCCATGATACCTGCATTGATAGAGCCTGGAATAGTTCCACCAGGTTCAATACGCTCACGTGGATTATTAGCCAGGAGCAGGTTCACCTGAAGGTTGCCCATCATATCTTTAGAAATCTCAGCCTGACTACCAGCCGGAATCCTCAGATCCTTGACAATATCAGCCGTCACTCTGATAGGTCCGTTTTCCTTGTAGTCGTAACTGATGGCATCCACAGTACCCACCTTGTAACCATCCGCATAGATTGGCGTAGAAGCGCCCAATCCCTGAATGTTATCAAACGTCATATAATAGGCATTGTTGGTAGAAAACAGATTGATACCTTTCAGAAAATTAATTCCGAAATACATAATCAAAATACCTACAACAGCAACCAGCGCTATCTTTATTTCCTTTGTCAGTTTCATTTTTATCTATTTTTATTCTGCTTAAATTCACGTATCGCCTGATTTACATCATACTTTTGTCCATTTTTGAAAGCGATGATGAAAGCCTCAGGGAATTTTTCCTGCAAACTCTTACGCAAACGATATATCTCATTATAATTAGAAGAGGCACCCATGGTATACTTCACCAGATTACCTTCCCTGAATGATTCATAATCAGTCTCGCCCTTGAAATGGGCATCTCCCTTGCGCAGGATTCGGTCACTCACGAAGATTTGAAGCTTGAAAACAGGAGCATCCTTTGGCTCTGGCTTTTTCTGAGCTACTACTCTTTTCTGAACTTCAGCCTTTTTCTGAGGTTCAGTTCTCTTTAGAGCTTCTGTTTTTTTCAGAACTTCTACCTTCTTCTGAGCTTCATTTTTTCTCTGAGGTTCAACTTGATGTTGAGATTCTTGCTCCTTCAATTCCTCTACATCACCAGATTGTAATGGGCGATAAGGTACAGTGACCCTCTTATCATATTTATTTCGATATTGAGCAAAACCATCATAAATAGATTTCGCTATATCATTAACACGATCAGAATTATTGAGAATTCTTTCCTCATCAGGCGTTGTGATGAATCCCAACTCAATCAAGCAACTTGGCATAGATGTTTCACGCAACACCAGGAAACCTGCCTGATGCACCCCCTTGTCAGGACGATTGGCATTATCGCAAACCTTACGCTGAATCATTCTTGCCAACTCTACACTGCGCTCCATATTCTTGCCCTGAATGAATTCGAAGATGATATAACTCTCCGAAGATTTCGGGTCGAATCCCTGATAAGTCTGCTTATAGTCCTTCTCCATCGAAATTACAGAGTTCTCCCGCATAGCCACATCAAGATTATCCTTGGCACGGTGCATACCGAGCGTATAGGTTTCAAATCCACGTGCTATCTTACCTGCAGGCAAAGCATTGGTATGCACAGAGATGAAAAGGTCTGCATTGGCACGATTAGCTATATTGGCACGTTCTATCAAAGAGACAAACTTATCTGTTTTACGTGTATAAATCACTCTGACCTCTGGCATATACTTCTCTACATATCTGCCGAATTGTAACGCCACAGACAGATTGACATTCTTTTCCATGGAAATAGCTCCACGCGCACCCGCATCATGACCACCATGTCCTGCATCTATCACAAGTGTAAAGTTTCTATTGGCAGCAAACGAAGTCATTGCCAACATCCACAATACCACCCATATCAGTGTTATTTTTTTATACATACTTTCTGATGACTTTGCAAAATTACTACTTTATTATCAGAAAACCTAAACTAACTAGTAAGTTTTATCATTTGTTAATACAACTTCAACTCCTGCACCGTCACAATCAGCTCCAAAAGGAGGATTCTCTTTAGTAATAGCCAGTTGTATTTGACGAATAGCGGAAAATACAGAAAAGAGTCTTTTACCGATTCTTCCCGCTACATGTTCCAGCAGCTTACTTGGTATAGCCATCTCCTCTTTGATGATTTCATACAATTCTGCATAATTAATGGTAGCAGACAGTTCATCCGTTTCCATAGCATCAGTGAAATCATAATCTACGACTAGATTCACCACATAGTTGTTGCCGACAGTTCTCTCCTGCGGCAACACGCCATGATAAGCATGAAAACGAGCATTCTTCAAATAAATCCTACTACTAACAGACATAGTTTAATTTCATAAATAGTTTAGTCTTCTGATTCAATAGACCTCAGCATTAAGCCTCTTCCTCCATGTCGTCGTCCCCCCTATCAAAGGCACTCCCATCATTGAGATATCTCTTGAGGGCTTTCTCTACACCTTTCTTCCAGGTATTGATACTATCCGAGGTAAGCTGAAGCTGATTCACAAGCTTGATTACATGCTCAATAGGCATTCGATAACGCAATACACCAGAAATCAACTTAGCATAATTCCAGTATTCAGGGTTGAACTTCTCACTAAGACCTTCAATAATCATCTTATAACCGCGCTTGTTGACAAACTGGAAGTCATAACGCTTCACACCATCCTCAAGAACGGTTTTCACGATTTTACCCTTAGTAACAGACTTAGGGAGCATGATTCCTTCATCCTCATCCTGCAAGCCGGTGAAGATTTCATAAGGATGTCCATTGAGCAATCCAACAAGAGCCACCCACTTTTCCTTATTATTCTGATATCTTACGACATCACATTCCAATTCTCTAGGACGCACTTCTACCACCTCTTCAGGTACATAAGGAATTTGAGTTTCCTCAGAAACTACTTTCAACAGCTGATCATGCATCTTGCTCCATTCAGCCGGACGCACTTCATATTGTTTATGAAGAGCAGCTAAATTGTTTTTCAACTCATCTAGCAAGACCTTTGTAGCCTCTTCAAAATTTGTATTTTCTTTATTCATTCTATCAAACGTTTAATATTATGGTGCAAAATTAAGATTTTATTTCTAAAATATGAAACGTTTTACCATATATTTCACTAAAAATATAAAAGATATGTACCATTTAGGAAAACTTTCACTAACTTTGCATCAAAATAGGGCTCTAAAACAACACGGAGCTACTATATATAATAAGGTATAATAACATAAATAGGAAAGTTATGACATCAATCAAGAACAGAACAAGCATTAGAAAATATTCAACGAAGGAAGTTTCTGACGAACTTCTGAATCAATTGCTGGAAGATGCAATGCGTACCCCAACCATGGGTAATCTTCAGCTTTACAGCGTTGTCATTACCCGTAGCGAGGAAGGCAAGAAGGCATTGGCTCCAGCTCATTTCAACCAGCCGATGGTGACAGGTGCTCCCGTTGTACTCACCATCTGTGCCGATTATCGTCGCACCACCCTATGGGCAGAAAACCGCAAGGGAACTCCTGGCTACGACAACATTCTCTCCTTCATGAATGCAGCCACAGATGCTCTCCTCTTCACCCAGACATTTACCAATCTGGCAGAAGAGGCTGGATTGGGTACTTGCTTTCTAGGTACAACGGTCTATATGCCAAAGATGATTATTGATACCTTGAAGCTTCCTAAGCTCGTAATGCCTGTAGCTACATTAGCCATCGGCTGGCCAGATGAAAATCCTGCACAAACCGACCGTCTGCCATTACGCAGCATCGTTCACAATGAGACCTTTGAAGATTACACTCCAGAAAAAATAGATGATTTCTATTCAGAAAAGGAATCTCTGGAAGAGAACAAGGAATTTGTCCGCATCAACAATGTAGAGACTCTCGCCCAAGTTTTCACAGACATCCGCTATACCAAGAAAGACTGCGAAGCGATGAGCGTAGGATTCCTGGATGCCCTCAAACAGCAAGGATTTATTTAAAAGTAAAAAAGTAAAAGGGTAAAAAGGTAAAAAAGCCTAGCGGAATGTTAGCCAGCGAGGTGCTTTTTTTACCTTTTTACCCTTTTACTTTTTTACCTTTTCATTATTCTACAACGATTGGCTTGTACTTAGGAACCAGTGCCTTCATGATGCACCAACCAACGAGGTAAGCAACACTACAGATGCAGAATACAATCATGTAAGCACCAGGCTTGCCGTCAAATCCCATGAAGCTGAAGGCAGAACCCTGCCCCTCTGCGTAGGTGAAGAGCATACCAGAACCCTTGTTGATAAGGAAAGAACCGATACCACCCGCCATTGCACCAATACCAGTGATTGTAGCAACAGTTGACTTAGGGAACATATCACCGATGGTAGAATAGAGGTTAGCTGACCAAGCCTGATGACCAGCACCGAGCAAACCAATGATAATAGCTGGCCACCATGCACTGTACTCACCCATAGGCTGAGCAATCAGACCAAGCAATGGGAAGCAAGCGAAGATCAACATCGCACGCATTCTACCGATATATGGATTCATACCCTTCTTGTCAACAAAGTAGGTTGGCAAGTAACCACCACCGATACTCAATACGGTTACAATCGCATAGAGAGTGAAGATAAGGGCAATACCCATACCAGAGTCAGAAGAGTAACCATACTGATCTGAGAAGTAAGCTGGAGCCCAGAAGAGGAAGAACCACCAAACACCATCAGTCATCAACTTACCAACGATGAATGACCATGTCTGACGATAGCTGAAACACTTGAGGAAGCCGATGGTCTTCTCCTCTTCAGTAGTCTCAGCATTCTCAGTCTCAACCTTATCGAGATCTTCATCCTGTTCAATGTAAGCAAGCTCAGCCTTGTTCACATGCTTACTCTTTGATGGCTTCTCATAAAGCCATATCCAGAGACCCATCCATACATAACCGAGCACACCGATGATGATGAAAGCCCACTCCCAGCCCATGCTGCGAGCCAACAATGGAATAGTAGCTGGAGCTGCCAAGGCACCTACAGATGCACCACTATTGAAGATGGCAGTAGAGAAAGCACGGTCCTTCTTTGGGAAGTACTCTGCCGTTACCTTGATAGCAGCAGGGAAGTTTCCAGCCTCACCCACAGCAAGGATTAAACGGCAAGAGAGGAACAACCATACGCTGATGGTAGCAATTGCAACAGCTGCATCGCTACCAGCCTGTACCATGCGGAGTGCCTCGATAGAATCGTAACCCTCTATCTGCATAGCTACCCAACCGCAACCTGCATGCATCACGGCACCTGTTGACCATACGAAGATGGCAATGAGATAACCTTTCTTTGTTCCCATCCAATCCACGAACTTACCAGCAAAGAGGTTAGCGATGGCATAGAAGATAGAGAAAAGACCAGTAATCGTACCGTAGTCGTCATCAGTCCAGTGGAATTCTGGAGCGATGAAGTCTTTCCATGTTAATGACAGAACCTGACGGTCCATGTAATTGACTGTGGTAGCAATGAAAAGCAATGCACAGATAACCCAACGGAAGTTGGACATTTTACTCGTTGAAATAGGACTCATTTGTCTAAGTTTTTAAGCGTTATTTTTATATTTATTATTTATTCCAGTTATTAGACGGCAAAGCCTGGCTTGTATCTTCAAGCCAGGTTATGCCAATATTTCTCACTCTATTATTCCAATGTAGGAATCTTCACTACCTGCATATCGTTATAGATAAGGTTTTCACCTGCCATACCCCATATAAAGGTATAGTTGCTGGTACCTGCTGCACAGTGGATAGACCACTCAGGAGCAATAACTGCCTGCTCGTTGTTCAACCAGATTGGACGTGTCTCCTGTGGTTCACCCATGACGTGGAGAATCTTCTGTCCCTCTGGTACATTATAATAAAGATAAGTCTCCATACGACGGAGATGAGTATGAGCAGGCATGGTATTCCATACAGAACCCTCCTTCAACTCTGTTACACCCATCTGCAGCTGACAAGTACGAACGCCAGCCACACCATCGATAATCAACTGATGGATAACACGGTCATTGCTCTCCTTCAAGCTACCAGCCTTGATGTTGTTGGCATCCTTCAAAGTAACCTTCTTGTTTGGGAATGTCTGATGAGCGCAAGCACTGTTCATATAGAACTTTGCTGGCTTAGCTGCATCCTTGCTGCTTACCTCGATGTTCTTGGCACCACGACCTACATAGAGAGCCTCCTGGAAACCAAGAGTATATTTCTTGCCATCTACGGTAACAGTACCCTCACCACCGATGTTGATGATACCCAGTTCACGGTTGTCGAGCAGATTCTTCTGATCGTTTGGCTTATCTGTATAAAGAGGAGCGATAGAAGTCAGCTTCAAAGGAGCAGTTGTTGGCTCTGCACCACCAATAAGGAAACGGTCGAACATAGTGTATGTCCAGTTTACCTCACCTGGAGCGAATACCTTCTCGATAGCGAACTCGCTGCGAAGGCGGTCTGTTGTGTAATGCTTGGCATCCATTGGGTTGCTAGCATAACGAACGTTGTAGTTGGTGTAGGCATTTTCTGCCTTTACCTCGTATCCACACTTACCACACTGGCCAAAAGCCTGACTTGCTGTTAATACCATTGCTGCTAATATTAATGTTAATTTCTTCATAATTATCTTGTTTATTATTGATATTTTATCTTTAGGGGACCAGCGATGGAATCGCTGGGAACGGGGGTGCAAAGAGGGAGGAAGGGGTTAAGGTTCTTTTTACCCTTTTACCTTTTTACCTTTCTCTCTTCCTTCACGATGCGCTGACGGTTGAGAACCAACAAGGCGATAGTGATGATGGTAAGCACACCCATACCGATGTATGAAAGCTTCACGCCACGATAGATGACCCATCCAAAGAGAGATGAAGCAAAATCGAGTGCACCACCCGAAAATCCGTTAGGAATATGAGCGGCATTATCACCAGTAGCTGCATAAACCTGATTGGCTGCCATTGTAAAGTCTGGAGCCATATCGGTTACAAAGTAGAGACCGATGATGAGGGCTATCAAACCAATGATAAGAGTCTTCACCACATTTCCCTTGGTGAATGGTAATATCATTGGAAAGAGGTAGAACATACCTGCCAATGATGCCAATGGCAAGAACTGGTTGCCTGGCAAGAATACAGCGATAGCCAGGATGACAGGAATCAGAATGACTGATACTACCAGGGTCGTAGGATGACCAATCACCAAGGCAGGACTCATACCGATGTGAACCTTCTTACCGTTGAACTTGGTCTTTACCAACTCCTGAGTCTTCTCAGAAATTGGCTTCAAACCATCGATAAACAAAGAGGTGATACGAGGAATCAGCTCCATCACTGCTCCCATGGTTACACCGAGGAAGAGAATCTTCTTGATATCGAGCTGTGCAGCCCAACCAATCAAGGCACCTACGATGACACCGAGAACCAATGGTTCGCCGAGCACGCCAAACTTCTTCTTCAATCCCTCTGCATCAACATCGAGCTTAGAGAAACCAGGAATCATATCCAGGAGTTTATTGAAGATGATGGCGAATGGCATGAAACTCTGGCAGAATGGCTGCGGAATAGAGATACCATCCAAATCGTAATACTTCTGGAACTTTTCTGCAGTGAAGTCTGCACATACCAATGTTATCATATAGCAGACGATGGCTGCAAAATATCCCCAAAGCAAACTTTCACCTATTACGAAGTAAGCCACGGCACCGATAAATGCAAAGTGCCAGTAGTTCCAAAGATCGATGTTCACCGTACGGGTGGTTTTGGTTATCAACATCAGGAAGTTGACACCCAAGCAGATTGGGATAATCAGAGCACCCACTGCTGTATTATAAGCTACGGCAGCTGCTGCAGGCCAACCCATGTCAAACACGTTCAACTGTAGGTGATAGATGTCGGAGATAGCCTTCAGCGGGTCATTGAAGTTAGTAGTCAACAAAGCAGTGACCACACCCAAACCCACGAAACCCACACCTACGAAGAGTCCCGATTTCAACGCTTTTCCGAATTTCATGCCAATACATAGTCCTATAACCGTGAAGATGATAGGCATCATCACGCTTGCACCCAGACTGATGATATAGCTAAATACCTGTTCCATTATTACTTTTTGAATTTGTTAAATAGTTAAGAAAATACACCAAAAGTGCACCTCCACCTGTTTTTAGATGATTTGTTGGCTGCAAAGATACACTTTTTTCTTCATATTCAATACGTTTTGATGGAAAATATTACTTAAAAAAAAATCCCATCCGAGCTTTTCGGATGGGATTTATCGATTTTTATCCGTTTTTGCACGATTTATTGACGAATTGAACGTCGTTCTTCACTTCCTAGTCCTGATAATAAACTCTCTTCACTCGGTTGCTGATGGTAGTCAGAACTTCGTAAGGAATAGTTTCCAGAATATCGCTCAGCGTCTGAACAGGAAGATGCTCTCCGAAGATTTCCACAGAATCACCTTCCTTGCAGTCGATGCCTGTCACATCTATCATCGCCACATCCATACAGATGTTGCCTACATAATCAGCTTTCTGACCGTTGACAAGGCAATAAGCATGTCGATTGCCGAGTCGGCGGTTCAAGCCATCGGCATAACCGATAGGAATGGCTGCAATCACACTATCCTTATCAAGAATGGTCTTGCGACTGTAACCTACACTATCTCCCGCCTTCACATGGTGCATCTGCAGGATGGTAGTCTTCAGGGTACTCACGCAGTTGATTGTCTTATTGTTGCGGGAGTTGATTCCATAAAGTCCAAGACCTAGGCGGCACATGTCCAACTGACGTTCAGGGAAGTGCTCGATACCTGCAGAATTACAGATATGACGCAGAATTTTATGGTCGAAGGCAGCCTGCAACTGTTTGCTTCCCTTATCGAAGAGTTCAAACTGATGTGCAGAGAAGTCATCGAAGCTGTCATCATCACTACCCACGAAGTGAGAGAACACAGAACGAGGGATAATGGCATTCTGATGCTTCAGCTTGCCGATCAATTCCTCCATATCGTTTTCCGGATCAAAGCCCATGCGGTGCATTCCTGTATCCAGCTTGATATGAACAGGGAATCCTGTTACTCCCTCCTTCTCTGCAGCCTTAATCAGTGCATCGAGCAAACGGAATGAGTAAACCTCTGGTTCCAAGTCATAATCGAACATGGTCTTGAAGGCGGTCATCTCCGGATTCATAATCATAATATTGCTGGTGATTCCGTTCTTGCGCAGGGTTACACCTTCATCGGCAACAGCCACAGCCAGATAATCTACACGGTGATCCTGCAAAGTCTTTGCGATTTCAACAGCTCCAGCTCCATAACCGTCAGCCTTAATCATGCAGACAAGCTTTGTCTCAGGCTTCATAAAGGCACGATAGTAATTCAAGTTGGCTACCACTGCATTCAAATTCACCTCAAGAGTGGTTTCATGCACCTTCTGAACCAGCAACTCGGTCAATTGGTCAAAACCGAACTGGCGAGCGCCCTTCAGCAGAATGACCTCATCACGCAAGGAAGCAAAGACCTCACTGGCTATGAATTCCTCTACATCCTGGAAGAAGAACTTTTCAGAAATCTGAATAATATCATGCTGCTTGCAGAGTTCAGGACCAATACCGATGAATTTCACAACTCCACGCTTGCGGGCGAGATCGCTCACTTCTTTATATAGCGCCTCCGGAGTCTGGCCGCTCTGATAGATATCGCTCAATATCAAGGTATGACGGCGTCCACGATGATCCGGACGACGATTCATGAAGTCGAGAGCAATGTCAAGCGAATTGATGTCGCTGTTGTAACTGTCGTTGATAAGAGTACATCCGTGCTGTCCCACCTTCACTTCCAGTCTCATAGCCACTGGTTCGAGTTTCGCCATACGCTTATCAATATCCTCAGCAGAGATTCCGAGCTTAGAAGCCACCACAGCGCTGATGATAGAGTTCTGGATAGAAGCATCATCGATGAATGGGATGGAGAAACTATCCACCTCACCTTTATATATATAGGTGATGACGCTCACGCTCTGCTGCTTCTCGATGCTCTTGACAAAGAAAGGAGCCTCAGGATTCTTGAGCGACCAGAAGAGTTTTTCACCTTTATAATCAGGATATTCTGACACCACCTTGGTAATCACCTCATTATCTCCATCATAAACCACGGTATCAGCATCATGGAAGAGGATGAGCTTCTCACGGCACTTCTCCTCCAGGGAAGAGAAGTTTTCCTGATGGGCAGAACCTAGATTGGTAAGAACAGCAATGGTAGGCTGGATGATGTCGCGGAGGGCAAGCATCTCACCTGGCTGACTGATACCAGCCTCGAACACGCCCACCTGAGTCTGTTCGTTCATTAACCAGACAGACAATGGCACACCTATCTGGGAATTGTAACTTCTAGGACTGCGGGTAACGAACATACTTGGTGAGAGCAGCTGATAGAGCCACTCCTTGACCATGGTCTTGCCGTTGGAACCCGTAATCCCCACGATAGGGATATTGAATTCATCACGATGACGCTCTGCCAGACGCTGCAAAGCCTCCAGCGTATTGACAACCTTCAGGAAGTTTGCCTCCGGATAATCAGAAGCGTACCCCTTAGGAACATCAGTCACCACAAAGTTTTTCACACCTCTGCGATACAGCTCAGGTATGTAGTTGTGACCATCATTACGCTCCGACTTGAGCGCAAAGAATAGAGTTTCCTCTGGGAAACAAAGTGAACGACTATCGGTCAGGATAAAACCGATGTTGGTATCATTGTCTCCATAGCGACGCGCACCTATCAGTGTGGTTACCTTTTCAATAGTATATGTCATTGTCTTAATACTTTAATGATTCTATATTTTATAAGAGAAGATACTTCTCCTCAAATTCTCTTTTCCTTTCTTCCGTCCTGGCGATGAACTTTTTGTGTTCCTCGCTATCAGGATTGAAGGGTTTATGCCCTAGCGCTTCCCGGATGGGTCTCCAGTCTTCCAGAAACTGCTCGGCTGCTTTTCCGAAGTATACTGTCCGGAATTTCTCCCAGATATACTCCACAGCCTGGTCGCTCGGATGCAGCATGTCTTCCTTATAGAAGCGATAATCACGAAGTTCATCGTTCATGATTTCGTATGCCGGGAAATAGCTCACCACTCCCGGATTCGCCTTCAATAACTTATCAGCAGCCAAAAGGAGCGTTGCCTTCGAAAGTTGACTTCCGTGATAGCCATACTTGGCATATCGGATAGGACTCACCGTAATGATAACCTTCAAGTCACCGTCGGCAGATGAAGCTTCCTTTCTTTCTGCTTTCAGCAAATCTATCGCCTTTTGCAGATAGTCCGCACATTCATCCACGCTCAGTTCCCTTTCTTCGAAGAGACGCTGTGGGCGTTTCTGGCAGTTGTCCACTATTTCGCCCGTCTCCTTCAATATATACACATGGTTTGTCCCCAACGTAAAGACCGCAACCCGTGGATGAACATCCAGGCTCTTCTCCACTGTATGAAGAATACTAGCCGGATTATACATCACTCCGAAAGGATTCACCGTAGCCCGGAAGCGATTCTCTACAAATCTGCGCCCCAGATTATCGGCAAAGCAACTGCCCACAAAGAGCATTTGCTCTGCCGGCTGTATCTCAAAGTCAGCCTTAGGAATATCGATTTCTGTCCGAAACAGCATCTCTTCTACTCCTTTATTCCTTAACTACTTCAGTATTCTTCTTGCGTTTCTTGACTTCCACTCCTATACCTATTATAATAAGGAGTACAAGAACGCCATAACCTACGTATGCTACAGTCTCTGTATTCTTGAGCGACTGTGGATGGAAATCGAGTACCACCTTATGGTTACCCGGTTTCACATTGAGCGCACGGAGAATATAGTCTACTCTACCGAGTTCTACAGGCTCTCCATCTACGGTAGCAGCCCAACCCGGATAGTAGATTTCAGAGAATACGATAACACCACCCTTGGTCGATTTCACCTCGTAAGTCAAGTTGTTTGGCTTATAGGCAGTCATCTTCACAACCGAAGTATCATCCTGCTTTACACTCTGATTCAGCTGCTCCTTGAACTTGGCATCAGCCACGGCTACATGACGGAGGTTCACCTTGCCCACGCCCTCGATTTCCTCGTTGGCATTGTTCACATACTTCACCTCGTCAACAAACCAGGCATTGCCGTAGGCGTATGGATTCTGAACAGGAACAGTCTGACCGCCCTGCAAAGGCATGATGAAGTACTTGGCATTCAGCATATTCAATACAGGGAAGATACTATCTCCATTCACCTTGGTCATATCACCGCCAGCCTCAGCCACAGCCTTCATTGTCTTCTGCATCTCAGGAGCGATGTGAGCATCAATCATCTCCTGATAACGGCGCAACTTAGCTGGATGATATCCACCGATACTCTTATGATAATAAGAAGTCTCGTTCTCATTGAAGGTATTCGATGCGAGATTGAGCACACGATAGTCGAGTGCCTTATCGCGACAGATGATCTTATCGGTCTCTGTCATCTGCTGAGGAGCATCACGCTCTACCTTGTCCACGAACATATCGTCATAGAGATAACGCTTGTTCACCATCCACATGTCCACGAGACAGAGCACGGCGATACCGGCAATCATGAATTCTGCACCGAGCTTCTTCATCTTATAAAGCAGCAGGAAGGCTGAACCGATAACGATAATCCAGAACGAACGCCAGCAATCAGAAGTAAAGATACTCTTGCGAATCTCTACCAGATTGCTGATAATAGGACCCTGATATTCAGCAGGCAACTGCTGCAGCGCCTGAGTCTCCTGGGCTGAGACGAAATCAGGGAAGAATACGCTCGGCATGATGGCAAAGAGCAAGCAGAAACCTGCAGTCAGACCAAAGCTGGCGTATACATATTTAATTTTAGAAGTCAGCACTTCCGGTTCATCCACAATCTTCTTCAACGCCATCATCGCCAGCAGCGGAATGGTAAACTCGGCGATAACGAGGATGGAAGCCACCGTTCGGAACTTGGCATACATCGGAATATAATCCAGGAAGAAATTGGTGAACGGCATGAAGTTTCTACCCCATGAGAGCAGGATGCTCAGAATGGTGGCAGCGAGCAAAGCCCACTTCATCGGACCCTTTACGATAAACAGCCCAAGGATAAAGAGCATACATACGAATGCTCCAACATATACCGGACCGCTGGTACCAGGCTGATTACCCCAGTACTGACCCAGCTGCTGATAAATCTGAACAAAGTTAGGGTCTGCCTTCTCCATTGCCTTCTCGTTTTGGGCAAGAGGCACGGAAGCACCGCCCTTGGCATCTGGAACCAGGAGCGTCCAAGTCTCGTCAATACCATAACTCCACTGAGTGATATAGTCTCTATCCAGACCACTACTGGTCTGATTAGCAGAGTTTTTCTTGACCAGTTCACTCTTTCCGCGCATGGTTTCCTGACCATACTGCCAGGTATGATAAAGGTTGGACAGGTTGAGCGAAATACCGATGAAGGCACCCACTGCGCATACCGCTGTAGCCTTGCCAAAACGAGCCAGCTGCTTCTTCTGAATGGCTTCTACCAGGAAGGCAATCACCATGAAGAGGATGATGAAGAGATAGTAATAAGTCATCTGCACGTGGTTGGCGTTCACCTCGAAAGCCGAGAAGATGGCTGTCAGGAGCAAGCCTTTCAGATACTTGCCGCGATAAGCCAGCACCACTCCCGCAATCATAGGAGGCAGATAAGCCAGTGCCCATACCTTCCAGATATGACCGGCTGCGATAATGATAAAGAAGTAGGACGAGAATGCCCAGATGATACTACCCAATGCCGCCAGCGATTGTCGGAAATCGAAAGCACGCAACATGATGTAGAAGCCCAGAAGATATACGAATACATACCATACATAATCTGGCAGCCACAGGTGATAAGCCTTAGTTACCTGGTCGAGCACCTTGGTACTGCCATACGAAGGCGACATCTGATAAGTTGGCATTCCGCCGAATACAGAGTTGGTCCAGCGAGTAGTCTCGCCAGTCTGCTGCTGGTAAAGTTCCTTCTCATGTCCCAGTCCCTTGCTTGCCGCAGAGTCATGACGGAACAGGATTCGTCCGTCCATGTCAGCTGGCATGAAGTAGGCGAAGGAGATTACCGCAAAAATAATTACTACCAGAATATCCAGTAGATACTTCTTCAAAAATTTCATATTTTCTATAAACGTTTATAATTTTGGGGACAAAGTTAGCACAAATCGAAGACACTACAAAATAAAAGAAGAAACTTTTTACTTTTTTTATCGTAGAAAAGTCACAATAGGGGTTTCCCCCTAACTTTTAGGGAAACTATCTTGGTTTATCTGCCGATAAGCCATACCTTTGCACCCATAAACATAAAATGAGTAAGATTATGAAAAAAATCGTATTTATCTTGATGGCGATGCTGATGGCAGTCATCCCATCTACTGCACAGAATTACAAGCACAGTAAATATTATAACCAGAAGACGGGGCATCTCGACTATGGATTCAACAATAAGGGCGTCGATACCTATTACGGCATCCGCATCGGACCCGGATTCTCATACATCACTTCTGACGACAGCCGTCTCGATGGTGGCGACTGGCAGACAGGTCTCAACGTAGGTGTTGTAGCCGGCTTCCCGCTTACCTATTCTGACCCACTCTATCTGGAGACCGGTCTCTATTATATAGAAAAAGGTGGAAAGAAATCCTTAGGCGGAGGCAAGAAGATGACCTACGACCTCAACTATCTGGAGATTCCGGTAGTAGTAAAATATAAATATGAGATAGATGATGACTTAACCATAGAGCCGTTTGCCGGTGGATATTTTGCAGCAGGCGTGGGTGGCAAGATCAAGAACTTTGCTGAGCGCGAGGCTCAGAGTTCATTCCGAAGCAACAACTTCCGTCGCCTGGATGGCGGTCTCCGCATCGGTTGCGGTATCGGCTACGACATGTTCTATGCCGACCTCACCTACGACCTCGGTCTTGCCAACATCTGCCACGATACATTTGACAAGGCACGCAACAGAGCCGTCATGCTCAATTTTGGCGTAAATTTCTAACAGAAGAAAACAACCATACGTTTTGTAGTTAAAACTTGATATACATTTCCCTGCCTGTTATAAAATATAGGTGGGGAATTGTTCTTTTATGGGATTTATTTTGTAACTTTGCACCCAAATTTGAAATAAATCAGTATGAGAATAGGAATTATCGTTGCGATGGACAAGGAGTTCACGCAGCTCAAGACATTATTGACAGAATCGCAGACAGAGCGAAAGAATCATAAGGACTTCGTCATCGGAAAAATCGGCGAGAACGAGGTGGTGATGCAGCAGTGTGGCATTGGAAAGGTGAACAGCGCTATCGGAGCTGTGGAAATGATTGATAATTATCACCCGGACCTCGTGATTTCTTCGGGAGTGGCTGGCGGTGCAGACATCAACCTCAATGTTACTGAAGTAGTAGTGGCAACCAACTGTGTTTATCACGATGCCTACTGCGGTGATGAATGCGAGTTTGGACAGATTCTCGGTATGCCAGCCACCTTCAAGACTCCAAAGGAGTATGTGGAGAAAGCACTTGCCATCAATGAACTGCCCGCCAACCAGCATCCGAAGATTCATGCCGGACAGATTGTTAGCGGCGAATGGTTTGTAGACAGCAAGGAGAAGATGCGCTCCATCCTGGAACATTTCCCTCATGCCATGGCTGTGGATATGGAAAGCTGCTCTATCGCACAGACCTGCCACATCTACAAGACTCCTTTCATCTCCTTCCGCATCATCAGCGATGTTCCTCTGAAGGACACTAAGGCACAGCAGTACTTCGACTTCTGGGCTAAGATGGCAGAAGGCTCATTCAATGTCACCAAGGCTTTCCTCGAAAGTCTGTAAACTATAAATTGTAAATTATAAACTATATGAATAAGATTCCAAGTTTTACAATCAATCATAACAAGTTGCTCCGCGGCATCTACGTAAACCGCAAGGACGAGGTAGGCGGAGAAGTAGTCACCACTTTCGATATCCGCATGAAGGTACCTAACCAGGAGCCATGCCTCCACAACGGTGCCATCCATACCATCGAGCACCTGGCTGCCACTTACCTGCGTAACGACGAGGAGTGGAAAGACCGCATCATCTATTGGGGACCAATGGGATGCCTTACCGGCAACTACCTCCTCATCAAGGGCAATCTGGAGAGCAAGGACATCGTAGAACTGATGAAGCGTACCTTCCAGTTCATTGCCGATTTCGAAGGCGAAATTCCTGGACAGGCAGCCAAGGATTGCGGCAACTATCTGCTCCACGACCTGCCTATGGCTAAGTACGAATCGAAGAAATATCTCGAAGAGGTGCTCAACTGTATCACAGAAGCTAACTTGATTTATCCTACACAGGATTAATCATATATGAACGCCCGCAACCACAAATTGCGGGCGTTTATATTTAATTAACCAGAAAAGTTTTGAAACTTTTCCGAAAACTCATATCTTTGCATAAGATAAGTTACACTCGGCAATTTGAAAGCTAGCTTTCATTGCGCTCGTTTGCATTATCTTTGCATAAGATAATATATATATTAACGACAATCACCAATAACGACAATAACTAACAATTATCAACTTCTTTTTGTGGCAAGAATAAAGTGTATCGATTTTAATACAACAACCATGAACATCAAAAAAGTTTTGTTTGGAGTGACCTTCATCATGTCTACCATGGCTGGCCACTCTCAGAGTGTATTCCAAGTTAAGCAGCAGTCGTTGCCTAATCCGGACAACGAGCCTACAGCTGTGTTCCCTGTTCCTAGCGATCGCCAGATGAAATGGCAGGAGACAGAATTCTATGCCTTCTTCCATTACGGAATGAACACCTATACCAACAGAGAATGGGGCTTGGGAAGTGAAGACGTAACCCTTTTTGCACCTACCAAGAAGCCTAACCCTACTCAATGGCTCAAGGCTGTAAAGGCTGCTGGCATGAAGGGCGGTATAGCTGTAGTCAAGCATCATGACGGTTTCTGCCTCTGGCCTACATCTACTACTGACCATTCCATCGTCAATGCCGGCAATGAGAACGGTAAGACTACCAACATTCCACGCGACTTTGCCAAGGCTGCCCGAAGCTTGGGAATGAAGTATGGATTCTATGTTTCTCCATGGGACAGAAACAGCAAATACTACGGCACAGAGAAATATGTCAATGACGTTTTCCTCCGCCAGTGCGCTGAATTGGCTCAATATGGTAAAGACCAGTTCGAAATGTGGTTCGACGGTGCCAACGGTGGCGACGGATACTACGGCGGACGCAATACCACCGTCAATGTAGACCGTTCTACCTATTATGACATTCCTAACCTCAGAGACTCTATCCACAAGGTTTGCCCAGACATCATCCTCTGGGGTGTGGGCGCTGAGTCAAGATGGATTGGTAACGAGGCTGGATGGGCTGGCGAAACAAACTGGCTCACCGACGAAAGAGGTTATGCTCCTGAAAGCAACGGTATGTATGGTACCGAAGACGGATGGCAGTGGGACCCGGGAGAGAGCGATGCCAAACTTACTGACAAGGGATGGTTCTGGCACGAGGGCGAGAAGCCTCTCTCTGTAGAGCGACTCTTCCAGATGTATCTGGAGACTGTAGGTAGAAATGCTACCTTGATTCTCAACTGCCCTCCAGACAAGAGTGGTCAGTTGCCAGAGATTGACGTCCGTGTCCTCAAGGATATGGGCAACATGATTCGTACCCGTCTGGGCAAGGACCTGGCACAGAAGGCAAAGGTTACTGTAAGCAACACCCGAAAGGCTGGTGCCAACCGCAACTATGCAGCCAAGAACCTGACCGATAACAACAAGAATACCTATTGGGCTACTGATGATGGCGTGAAGCAGGCTACCATCACCTTCAACTGGGACAAGCCACAGACCGTTCGCTATGTAGACATGATGGAATATATCCGCAAGGGTCAGCGAGTAAGAAAATTCCATATCGAAATCTCTGAAGACGGAAAGACATGGAAACCTATCGCAGAGAAGTGCACCACCACAACCATCGGATACAAGCGCATCATCCCGTTGAACGGCAGCACATCCGACAGTTACGGCAAGGGTTATCAGGTGAAAGGCCTGAAGGTTGTCATCGACGACAGCAAGGCTTGCCCATTGTTACATTCCATAAAAGTATTTTAAACTTTGACTCTACACTAAGAATATGAAGAAATTACTCATAGCATTGTGTTTGTTACCATTGGCTGCAATGGGACAAGAAATTAAGTTCGACACCCAGGATTACAAATCCGTGGGAGTTTACGACAGATGGGAGCATTCCCCATTCCGCACAGGAGAACTGGCGGGCAACTGCGAGGTGGTGGATAATCCTGACCTCACCAACAATCCCAACAAGAAGGTGCTTGCCTTCCTGCGTTCACGCCTGGCATCCAACATCTTCGGTGCAAGAATAGATCTGAAGAAACCGATTGCACTGGGGCCTTCAGGAAAAGTAGTTCATGTACTTATCAACCGTCCGATGGAAGGCAGAGTGATGCTGGTAGGGCTTGGAAAGCGTAGAGACAGAGCCGGACAGTCTAACGAAGTGGAGCAGTTCTGGATCAAGTCAACCACTCCTGTTCCTGCAGGACAGTGGGCTGATGCCGTTTTCCCAATCAAGAGTGCAGAAGGTGTAGACATCTATAGCCTGGTTGTGGTTCCTCATGCTGAGTCACCTCACGAGATGAAGCAGGATGAAGTAGTATATATTGACGACATCAATATCCACCTGACCAACGCTCCCCGCATCACCTTGCGGAAGAGTGAAGGTACAGCCAAGAAGAAGGCTCACAGCGAGTTTGTTTCTGTAACCGAGGCTAACCGCAACGGTATGGTGACCGCAGCAGACGGCACCACCCTCAACAACCACAAGGTGGCATACGGCAAGCCATTCAAGGTGAAGATGGTTCCTGCTCCAGGATTCACCTACGGTGACTTCACCATTACCCATGGTGACCAGATAGAATCGCTCAAGAAGACAGATATCGCCAAGGATGGCACCTACACCATTCCAGCCAAATGGATGGATGGCAACGTAACCATCGAGTGCATATTTATCTCTACAAGCAAATAAACAAGGAATACAACCCAAATACGTTTTTACTCTTCACTCTTCACATTTTACAGATAACCTTCTGTGTTACTGAAAGTTGGAAGGGTGAAGAGTTGTTTTATCTCTTCACAACTCTTCACCACTCTTCACATCAAGTGATTTTGAGCAGCTCAGAAAGGGCTTTCAGAGTCTCCTGGAATCGGAATAAGACTCAAGTAAACTGTAACAAAGCCCCACGTAAACTTTATCTAAGGCTTAAACCAAATTCAAAGAAGGCTTAAATCAAATTGGAAAAAGGCTTATTCCAGAAGCAAATGAGACTTAAAGCGAGCCTTAATAGATGGCTGAAGCAAGCCTCAATAGATGGCAAAGACAAGCCTTAATAGAAGCCATTTTCCCACTAAAGTGAAGAGTGGTGAAGAGTGGTGAAGAGTGACCATCTACTCTTCACCATTTCAACCATCAGTAACACAGCAGGTTATATACAAAACGTGAAGAGTGAAGAGTAAAATCGAAACTGGCTCTTAAACACCCGATATACTGTTTTTCAGTATACCACGCCCTACTCTCTTTTTTTCATCCCGAGATATAAAAAATTATCTCGGTACGGCAATTTATTGCCCTAGAAGGGGGCAATAAATTGCCATGCCGAGGCACATTCAGAAACATCGTATTATATTCTGCCAAAGTACGGGCAGAATATAATATTACCCAGTACGAATATAATATTACTCAGTCCGATTTCTATAATTCACAGTATTACCGCATCATTATAACTCAGCGTCCTACCATTTCAGTTTTCCGTATTTCTCCTTATACCACAGTTGCCAGCCATTCACCAGGTTCTGCCAAACCACATAAGCACCCGGTGCTACGGCAGCAAGCGGATTGAGGAAAGTAAGGGTTAGCCAGATACCCACAATGGTATTCTTCTGTCCCAGAGCCTGACCGGCACTGATGCTCGCATCATAATGTCTGCCCACCGCCTTACCGATGGCGAACTGGACAATACAAACAAAGAGCGGAACAATGAGCAGCAAGGCAAGAATCCATCCCGAAACCTCGGCATGGAGGATATTGCGAACCGTCTCGCCCATCAGGATAGTAAGGTTGAAGCACCACATATAGAAGCCCAGATCCTTCACGCTCTTCACCTTATCCACCCACTTAGGCAGAAACCTGCGGCTCAGCAAAGCCAGAAGCAAAGGAACCACCAGTACCGTGGTTACGTTTCGGAACACCATCGCACTCATGAAAAGAAAGGAAACATCTGCCCCCTTCTCCACCATCGGGAAAAGACTAGGAATGATAACCATCGTAAAGACATTGGCTATCACCGTATAAGTTGTCAACGAGCCGATGCTTCCACCCAACTTCTCCGTCACCACAGCCACGGCAGCCGCCGTAGGACAGATAAAACAGATGAAAGCACCTTCGAGCACCAGCTTGGTTTCATAATTATCTCCGAATTCGAAGATAAGCACCACCATCATCAGTGCCAGACTGGTTCGGATGAGCTGCAGGATAAAATGCCAAGCCTTCGGTTTCATCTCCTTGATCTCAATCTTACAGAAGGTAACATAGAGCAAGGCAAAGAGCACCACCGGCATCATATCCACCAGCTTCGGTCCCACCGCATCGCCCAAAGGTTCCAGAAAAGGAACATTGGCGAAAATCAGATAGCCCACGGCTCCCAATACCAGAGAACAGGGCAAAGAAAACTTTCTAAAGAATTTCCACAACCACATACGCATACATTAAAAAAGAATCCCCTGCAAGCAGACTGCCCTGGGCAATCGGCAAGAGGGGATTTCTCACGGATCCATTTATATATAAGCTATAGCTTAATCCTTATTACTACGCTTGCGCTCCAAGTGATCGAGAATCACCTTGCGCATACGCATACTCTTAGGAGTTACCTCTACGTACTCATCCTCGCGGATGTACTCCAGACACTCCTCAAGGCTCATCACGGTCTTTGGAATCACGCGAGCCTTATCATCAGAACCGGAAGCACGCACGTTGGTCAGCTGCTTTGCCTTGGTTACGTTAACCACCAGGTCGTTGTCGTGAACATGCTCACCAACAACCTCGCCGCCGTAAACCTCCTCACCTGGGTCGATGAAGAACTTACCGCGATCCTGCAGCTTATCGATGGCGTAAGCATAGGCAGTACCTGTCTCCAGCGCAATCATGCTACCGTTAGAACGGCGGGTAATCTCGCCCTTGTATGGCTGATACTCCTTGAAACGGTGGGCCATGATAGCCTCACCCTGAGAAGCAGTGAGCACATTGGTACGAAGACCGATGATACCACGTGAAGGAATATCGAACTCGATATCCACACGGTCGCCCATGTTCAACATAGAGGTCATATCACCCTTACGACGGGTAACCATATCAATCATCTTAGAAGCGAACTCCTCTGGTACGTTGATGGTCAACTCCTCGATAGGCTCACACTTCACACCGTCAATCTCCTTGTAGATAACCTGTGGCTGGCCTACCTGAAGTTCATAGCCCTCACGACGCATGGTCTCGATGAGCACAGAGAGATGGAGCACACCACGGCCCGAAACAATCCACTTATCAGTGGTATCCTCGTAAGGCTGAACACGAAGAGCGAGGTTCTTCTCCAACTCCTTGTTCAAGCGCTCCTGGATATGACGAGATGTACAGAACTTACCCTCCTTACCGAAGAAAGGAGAATCGTTGATGGTGAAGAGCATACTCATGGTAGGCTCATCAACAGCGATTGGAGGAAGTGGTTCTGGGTTCTCGAAGTCGCAGATGGTATCACCAATCTCGAACTTCTCCAAACCGACAACGGCACAGATGTCGCCAGAATCCACATGGTCTGTCTTCTTATGACCCATACCCTCGAAGGTATGGAGTTCCTTGATCTTAGTCTTCTCCTGGGTACCGTCACGATGGCAGATAGTGATGTTCATGCCATCCTTCAAAGTACCACGGTGTACACGACCTACGGCGATACGACCGGTGTAAGAGCTATAGTCAAGAGATGTGATCAAGAGCTGAGGAGTACCCTCCAGCTGCTTAGGAGCAGGGATAATCTCCACAATCTTGTCGAGCAGATAATCGATGTTGTCTGTTGGCTTGTTGTAGTCATCGCTCATCCAGCCATTCTTGGCAGAACCGTAAACTACAGTAAAGTCAAGCTGATCCTCAGTAGCATCGAGGTCGCACATCAGGTCGAACACCATCTCGTACACCTCTTCAGGGCGACAGTTAGGCTTATCTACCTTATTAACGACAACGATAGGCTTCAATCCGAGCTGCAAAGCCTTCTGCAGCACGAAACGGGTCTGAGGCATAGGACCCTCGAAAGCATCGACGAGGAGGAGGCAACCGTCTGCCATGTTGAGCACGCGCTCAACCTCACCACCGAAGTCAGAGTGTCCTGGAGTATCGAGAATATTAATCTTAGTACCTTTCCAATTGATAGACACATTCTTTGAGAGAATGGTTATACCACGCTCGCGCTCCAAGTCGTTGGAATCGAGCACCTCGCCGCTGTTATCCTGGCCGTCACGGAACAGCTTACCAGCGAGCATCATCTTGTCAACCAAGGTAGTCTTACCATGGTCAACGTGTGCAATAACTGCAATGTTTCTAATGTCTTGCATTTCCTTTACCTTAAATACTTTATGAATTTGGGTGCAAAATTACAAAAAAATCCCGAAAAATTTGCATAATTCACTGAAAAGTTGTACCTTTGCACCGCATTTTAACGGAAACCACCGTGAGGAAGGTCCAAAAGATGCATAACATTCATTCATAATAATTAAATTTTAAGTATCACAGCTATGTATTTAGACAAAGCAAAAAAAGAAGAGATCTTTAGCAAGTACGGAAAGTCTAACTCTGATACTGGTTCAGCTGAGAGCCAGATAGCATTGTTCTCATACCGTATTGCTCATTTGACGGAGCACGTTAAGAAGAACCGTAAAGATTATACTACAACACGTGCGTTGACACAGCTTGTAGGAAAGCGTCGTGCATTGCTCGATTACTTGTATGATCGCGACATCAATCGCTATCGTGCTATCATCAAGGCCCTCGGTCTTCGTAAGTAATCAGCGAAAGCAGACACATTGCTTAACAGAATTAAAAATCCCATCGCTCACAAGAACGATGGGATTTTTCTTTTTTTCTCAGTTTAACACCAGAAAGCTTTCTCTCAACGGAGAGAAAGCTTTCTGGTTATTGTAGCTTGGGTATCCTGCATAGATACCTTAATAATATATACTTCCTGAGAAGAAGGCGTGGAGACTACAGGAATGCTGACAGATGCTGCACCTTCAGCCTTTCTCGTAGCCACCAGTCTTCCATCAAGGGTATAAACCTCCACCTTATTTAATAGAGAACCCCCAACCTTGGATACTACTATCAATCCCCTGGCAGGAGAATAGATCTTCACGTCACTCTCACCCATCTCGGCATTTTCAATACCTGTAGTACTGCGCGTCTGGGTAAGGAAGTATCTGCCGTGCTCGTTTGCCAGCACCTTCACTTCCTCGCCATCCTTTATCTCCTGATACTTCCGGGTGGCAGCATCATAGAGGTAAAGAGGAGAAGAGAGGCGATTGACGCCTTCTATCTTCAACTCTACGGAAGAAGCCCCTACTACTCCCAGCGGCAACCAATCTACATTCGGCAGGGAATTCAGCGCTACAGCTTCATCGCCTGCCACCGTATAAACCACCGGAACTTCCTTCAGCTGGGCATCATAGAGCAGCTGGGCATCCTCAGCATCATCATAATCTTCCGAAGCTGATGCATCAAGAACGATCCTCGAACGGCTGCGATAACCCGATGCAGATGCTGCAGTGAGGGTTAAAGCGATGTTGTCCTCACCCTGCCCCTCATCCGATGCCGACTTCACACCGCCAAACACCTCTCTATCTACCGTCATCGCCGACGTAAAATTAAGCTGCGATGCACTCTGTCTATCCTTCAGACGGACAAAGAACGACTGCATCGGCGAAATCTTCACGTCGTTCTTCGACTCATACGTGGTGGTCGACATATCCAGCTTATCATAGAGCTTCAACGCGCCATTCTCATAGACATAGAAGCTGGACTGTAGCGATGGATTTGCCTTCAGAAACTTATACATGCTGAGCGTAGCCATATAAGGATTACCCACCAGATAGTAATTGTTGCCATCCGACAACTTAACCAGCGAATAGTTCATCTTGCCCAAAGCATTCTCCTGAGCATCGGCATTCACCACCAGGCGATAGGCGTTCGACTTATCCACAGAAGCGGATAGAGAACTCTGCTGCTGCAAAGCCTCAGCATAGATATATTGCGTATCCGCCTTCGGCAAACGAAGCAACATATCTGATGTACTGGCCGAAGTACCCGCATCACCTACCGTATATTTATCTCCCATCTTGATGGCTACGCCCTCTAATGGAAGATATTTCCTATCCACCTTATTATATACGTGGCTCCAGTGAGCTGAAAGCGCACTGAGGCTCTGGCTATCGAACGAGATGTCGGTGCCCGAATAATCGTAAGCGCTATAGTTGCCGCCCAAGGTTACTTCCTGGGCAGAAGCATCATCCCAGCTTCGCTGATAAACAGGACTGGTTACACGATTGTTTACCGATGATGAGAACAAGATAGGCTCGAACGCCTCCGTCTCCTGTCTGCCCGATGCAGCCGGCACATAGATGTCGCCCGCATAGGTATCCAGCAAAGGAGAAGTGAGGGCATACCACGTGTTGGGTTTCATCTTCTTCTCTACCCACGCCTTGTTGTATATCAGATAACACTGGTTGAGCAGTTCGCCTCCCGGCTTGAAGTAAATCTGGTCGCATGTATTGCCATAGAAGGGTTCAAACTCCAGATTGCCGTCGGCATTCAACCCGTGGCTTTCGGTATTGGCATCCCATTGGGCAAGCATATCATACTGGATGTTCGTGGTAGCCGCATCGCCCTTGGCATTGCTCAGTTTGGTAGCGATGCCCGTGGATTTCTGATAGGCGATATAGCCCAGAGACGGAAAATACAGACCGCTCAAATCTGGTATCGTTACCTTGGTAAACTTCATCGGCACGTATCCACCGCTGCTGTAATCCGTATATTTATCAGCCCCCTTATAGAGCACGCCATGGTCAGAGCGGCGCCAGTTTTCATCATTGTTCCATGCCGCACTCATCCTGCTGTTGGCAGTAGGATTCCAGGTAGCGTATTCCGGCACCACCGCAAAGCGGATGTAGGTTTCACCCGAACAGAGCACCGTGGTTCCCTTGTGGCCATCTTCACGGAATATCAATACACCTTCATACCAGTATCCCTCACGCAACTGCACATTCTTTGACGCAGAAGATGCATCCCCCGACTGCGGCGTAAACTTCAGCTTCAGCTGGCTGGTATTACGCTCGATGTAATGATCCTGAAGCGTAGCCAGCGTCAGGCTCTCCCCTATCCTGTTCTTATAGGCAGGGTCGTTGGTATCCGAAAGATACATCACGTTGGTATACTGCGAAGGATCCAGCTGATCTTTTCCGCCAGCCACAACAAAGTAGAGGCGATTGGAATTATCCGCCACAAAATTCTTGCCGCTAACCGGAATACAGAAGTATCCACCCTTGCCCTTCTTGGCTTCCTGCTGAGCCAGATGGGCTACCTGCGGCAAACCGATGCGAACCGTGCGAACATAATTGTTAGGATATACCACGCCGGAAACTCCCAGATCCAACTGCGGTCCGTTCTTCACGACACGAAGCTTGAACGACATCTCAACGAGACAAATCTGATAATCCACGCCGCCCTGGGTAATAGTGCCAGATGTTTTGGTAGGAAACACACGGATGGTATGATCGCCCACACTCAGAGGAATGTTACTGAACTCGGCGCTGTTTTCCAATATCGGAGTCTTGGCATCATCCACATACCAATTGTAGCGCACACCATTCAGCTGGATGCTACCGCCATTGTTCTGGTCAACGGTCTGCAACTGTGCCTTGATATGATATTCAGGCTTACCATTGTCATCGCAAGGAATGGTGACGGTGGTGGTGATGCTACCGTTGGCATCGGTAACCAGCACCTTCTGCTGCACCATCTGGAAGTTGGCGCTATAGAGCGAGCACACATCCGAAGGCTTTCCCCACGAAAGCTGGTTCTTATCCTCTTTCGCCTCATCCTCGAAGGCGAAACTTACATAGTAAGTCTGGTTCGACTGCAGATTGAAATATCTGTTGGCAAGCACTACGTTCCATTCATCGTTGATTTTCTCATACATCGGCTTTTCATCCACCTTTCGGTTCTCATCCACATAATTATAGATAGTGGTGGTTCCCCAATTGTAGTTCGGGCTTTCTGCCGTTCCATAGTTTACATTCGTCACCGGACTACCATCTGCATCAACAAAGCGGAAGTAGAGTTTCTTTACTGTATTGTCGGCAAGCGCCGCCATAGTTTCCTGCAAAGCCCTCAATTTAAGGAGGATGGTGGTAGAAACAGAAGAATCTTCAGCTGTATTCTTATCAGGACAGATAGGCGAGCTCTGGATAACATCCACCTTGGAAGCCTTGGTATAGATGCGAAGATCATCGAAGGCATAGTCGGCACCTTGAGTAGATTTACACATATTATCTACCACGAGCTTGAAGTCGGTGAAGTTATTCACTCCGCTCTCCTTCTGCAGCACCATCTTTCCATAAACCTGATACCATTTTCCTACATTGGCAGCATCAGTTTCATCACGGTTTCCAGAGAAATTACCGGATGAGAACGAGTGGAGCAACCTGCGCTCCGTTTCCTGGTTATTCCCATCGTAATTCACGCCATAGAGCTTGAACATCAGCTGCGGGCGCTGCGAACCGGTGGTCATATCGGCAATGGCTGCACTGAAAATCACCTGCGAACCCACACAGAGGTCGGCCTTGAAATCAGCTTCGGCAATCTGTCGGCTTTCATCGGAAGCATCTATATAGAGGAAATGTCCATATTGGGTGCCATTCGTATTTTCGTAGGTACGGTCGTAGAGCTGGGCAGTAGGCCACCACAGGTAGCTATCTGTACCAGAGTTTCCCCATCCTGACTTTCCCTTTATATTTGCCGACTTATAGAGTCCGTACTCTCCATGCAGCGGTGAATGCTTAGGATTTACATACATAGTGCCTGCCGGAGCGAAATTCATCAATTCACGATAGACAAAGCCATAGCTTCGCCTGCTCCATTTAGAAGGCAGGCGGGCCTGGTTATCATCCGGGCTTGTAGGAGCCAGAAGGGTCTGTTCATCATCATCATTATCAAAAGAGATGGTATTGACAGAGCGATAATGATCGTCGAGATAGGAATTCAATCGGGTGTTCTGACCAGCCGTCTTCAGTTCGTCCGTGGTCATCGGATACTGGTTGAATATCTGACAGGTGAAATTGGCGATAGGACACATCTGTCCGCTGCTGGAAGCGGCTAGCGCCACCACATAAATGCGGTCGCCATACTTGAAAGTCTGCTTACGGGTAACTTCTTTATTATCCAAATTGCGCCAGTTACCACTATTGATTTTGCTCAGACTCAAATCAAAAAATCGGGGCGTAACACCTGTAGCACTGGAATGAGTGTATAATGCCCATTGAGTCCTATCTGAATTATAGACACGCCATTGCACGTAACTTGCCTGAACCACAGAAGATCTGAAATCCGACTCCTTTATCTTATGCGCCTCATCCTCTGCGAAGACATGATGCGTATAGCTATTATTCATCGGATGGAAATAATAGTTGGTCACATCATTCTGGTTGAGGCGGAGTGTCATAGAGGCAGAGGCATCCTTCAATCCTGCCGAAACACCCTTTCCATCTTCATAAGAATAATCCCTGGTTATTCCCGTTTCCAGGAGTTTCTTCTTGATATCATCCGCCATCTTTTCTGCCGGCATAATATGGAAGATATATCGGATAGAAAGTGTTGGCTCACGATAGAAGGTTCCATTGTAGCCGTCCATGTATCGGCTCACATCGCAGGCGATGGTCTCCCCAGTCCAGGAAGTATCAGAGGGACGGGTGTAAACTACGCCCACCAAATTACGATTTGGCCCGGATGAAAGATTATAGGCAACCAAACCTTTATTTATACGATGAGCATCTATCATGCTCTTCAGCTTGCTTCTGAAAAAATTAGAATATATCTCCAACTGATCAGAAGCTTTATCAGTATCGTAATTATACCATCTGAAATATCCTCTAGGTTCCAAATCTGCACCATTGCCCGAATAGCCGGAAAATGGCAACGACAATTCCTTGCTTCTGCCGCTAGGCAGGGCGATATAATAATGAACCACATGCGTTTTCTGTCGGAGACATTCTGTGGTAGCATCTATCACCTCGTAATCACCAGCTTTATTGGCGATGCCATGATAATGCTTAAATGTCTGGGAATAAGCCACCCCAGGCATCAAAGAGATGATGCCCAGGATAAACAAGATGTATTTAGAAAATAAACTAATTCCTTTCATAGCCAAAAGTCTTTGTATTTAATACTATTTTTTCTGTATTCTTTCCTGCCCGTGTCAAGTCTATTTGCTTCATTGTAAAGCGAACCTTGCGGGAGATGATAGGATACATATCCAAGCCATTCTGTTCCTTCACCTTAATCTTCATTGTGTAAATGGCAGAACCCGTGCGGTTGCCCATTTCTCCTTCCAGGCGGTAAGCGGATGGAACCCAGGCTGGCGAGCTATCGAAGATGTTTACACCATCAGCTCCCTCCGGTTTCTGCTCCTGCAGCTTCCAGCCATCTGAACCTGCCGCATCCGTTCCCATCTGCCATTCACTCACTGGCAGGGTCTGAGAACCAGTACGGCTCAACTTGATGACCTCGGGCTTGATATGAAACTCTCCATAATAACCGAAGTCAAGCGAAAGATTTTCACCATCATCCTTTACCTTCGGCAATACACCGATTGGCGAGAATGCCTCCACCTTCCATCTAATCTGATAATCCTCCAGCTTGATAGGAATCTTCAGATAATCATTGCGCCGGATTTCATTCCATGATAACATGGCATAACGATGGTTACTGGTAGCACCCGTAGCCGCATCTACCGTAGTAAGCGAAAGGATAAAATACCGGTTGCCACCATCTGCGCCCTTATCTACCAAACTCTCGTTCATATAGAAACAAGCCGTTTGCGTAGCTCTAGCCTCAATGGTTATACCATCGTTTTCTGCAGCCCTCAGCGTGAGGGTTCCCTTTGCCACACCATCAGGTAAATTCACACCCTTCAATTCATTTGCCGAATCCACATTTGGCAAAAGCTTGATATTCTGATTACCATTCTGGGTAACATCCGAAAGGGTGATGGTCTTCAAGACAATGGCATGATCGGTGGCATTGGTAATAGAAAGCTGTACCTTAGCCATCATACGGATAACCTCCAGACTGATGACTTGCTGATTATCAGTTATATTCACCATCTGCTTATTACTCATCGGATAACCGTTCTTAAACTCAGGCTCCATCAACTCATGGAAGAGTTGACTGTTGCCATCCATCTGATAAGTCTTTTCATCAAAACCATCAGGCAGCGGTTGCCCAACAGATGTGCTGGCATCCAACCCGATATCTTCAGGCTTGATATTGGCAAAAGAATAGAAGGTTGTCTCGCCCTTATTCAGCTTTACAAACACCTGGTCTTTCTCCACCTCAATAACACCAGATTTCAAATCGGAAGTGATAATCTTCTCTATCTTTCCATTCTGTACCACCACCACAAACCAGCTTTTCATCATTTCTCCAGGCAAAGCTTCGGTATCCGTCTCCCAAGCCGCCCTAGTCAGAGAAGACCGGGAAGGCTGTGAAGTCTGGGAAGATAAGGTAGACAGCTGCAACGTCACCCCTACCCGGTTCTCGGCATCAGCCTGACCGGGAAAGGAAGTTGCATCATCACCGGCAGAACAAGCCGCCAGCAAGCATACTGCCCAAATACATATATAATAGTATATCTTCTTTGCCATATTTATATTTTGAAAAGCCTAAGGCTTTTTCTATTTATTATTTTCTCGTTTTATAATTCACAATTACATCACAATCTCTTCGTGATCACGTACATTCCATTTCCTCACCGTCAGTTTCACGAGATTCTGACCGTTGCTGCCCTTATATACCTCAAAGGTATAATAATGGTCGCGCACAATATCATTGGTGGTTGTACCTTCCGCTCCACTATCTGTATAATCGATGAAGCGCAAGGTGTATTCCTTTTCTTTTCCGGAAGCATCCTGTTCTACAGATTCGTTTCTAGCCAGTTTCACCTTGATGACGCATTTATCCGCCTCATTTCTGCCCGTATTCTGATATTCAGGCAGATAGATGGGCACATTATCTGTCAGGGTGATGCCACCGCTTTGCTTTGTATCATAGAAGTGCGAAAACTCCTTATGGGTAAGTGATGCGGTCTGTTCGCATTCTGCATATTTACCAGGCATACAATAGCCCTTATTATTATAGTTGAAGAGATTCATACTATGTATGCGCCATCCATTTTTCTTCATATCGTTACTCAGATTCACCTTTACCTTGGCTACCGCCCTCAGCAGGTCGATATCCGAGAAATCCTGACGCTTGCCGGCAGCAAGTGTAAAGACAACTTTCTTGACGCCCCACATGGGCAGATACTTAGGCTTTGCTTCGTAATCAAACGCCTTTTGGGCAATGATTTCATCATTATACCCTTTCTGCAAGTCATCCTCACTCATATCGAAATTGGCATAAACCACCATTTTTCCTTCAAAATGATTGCCCACAAGCACCTTATTGCTCACAGGCAAAGAACCTGTTAACCGGTAGATATTACCGCCCATGTGAATGAGCACCATGTTTTGCAGGATTCCAGCCATACGATGATTTGCATCATAGAAAACGACGTGGAATCTGCTAAAGTCGATACTGTTTTCCATCTCCGTTCCCGGATCTTCAGTCTCATCTCCATCACCTCTCGAAGCCAGTGGCTTTACAAAAGGTTGCCCCATTCTTGTATTACTATTTTTATCAGCTCCTTTCAAGCAAAGGGTAAGCGTGATATTTGCTTCCGCTTCCCCTGCATTTGTATCTCCTTGGTCGCATGAGACCAAAGCAATACAGCCTAGCCAAGCCATCGCTATTGATACGAAGAACCTAAGCAGTCCCCCAGCATATCTTATTCCTTTCATCTCATACATCATGATTAAATACAATAATTATAGATTACATATCTGTCTTGCTCAGTACCACTCTCCATGAATTGATGATGACTGAAGCAGCCTGCCATTTGTGGTTTTCGTCAATGAAGAATACAAGGTCGTAGGAATCCTGTCTATCCAGATATTCCTGATCGCTCATACTCTTGTTATAATTACCTTTTACCATCAGGGCATAATCTATCAATGGAATATTGATGATGCTTGCTCCTGTTGACTTGTTCCATACACGCAGACGCATATCATGACCTTTCACCAGCCGGTTGGTGGTCAACTCGGCGATGGCGCATGCCACTGATGTCTGCTCGCTGCTACCTGAACTGACACCGGCAGAAGCGGAGTAAGCAGACCAGGCGTTGTAGGTAAGCATTTCATCCTCCATCAGACTGTTGTCGTAATCCATCTTACCATTGTTATCGGTAATCTGGAAGATGAAGTCATCGGCATTAAGATTTACTCCCGACAGGTTTTGCAAAACCACCTTGAAATGATTGGTGTTCTTGGTAAGCGAAACCTTGACGGTTCTCGTTCCCCCCTTCTCCATCTTAGTGAGATTGGCTTTAGCCAACTGTCCATGGAAGAGCGGAGTCAAATCATGGTCGACGATTCCCTTATCGGCACGGTTCACCGTAGCCTTGAGCACATCACAGGCTGAAGAGCCTATGCTAGCCTGCCCAAAAGTATAGGAGTCAGCATAACGCTCTTCGCCCTGTGCCCAAACGAGAAGATCATAGACACCAGGAGTCAGGTCATCGATGTTCATACCCTCTTCGGCGATAATCTTCTCGGCAGCCTCGGCCTTGGTATAAGCCAGTTTTCCCTGCTGGTCGAAGGCATAAAGTGTGACGTTCTTTACCTCATGAGGGAAAGCGTCGGCAAACTTCATATTCATATCGTAGATGAACTGCACCTTCAGATGAGTCTTCAGCAGTTCCTCACATCCCTCATAGCTATCGTGCCAATAATCACAGGATGCGAGCAGCAAACCGAGGATGGTGCAGCAAGAGAGCATCATCAGCCTTCCCTTCTCTTTGATATCATTTATAATCTTCTTCATTTATATAAATCTTATTATTTCTTTTCTGTCTTGTCCAAATTTACCGTAGATGATACTACACGCCAAGAGAGGACATTAATCTTTGCAGCAAGATAGGTCTTATCATCACTTGGTACTGTTGGAACGATAATCTTTTCAGGGTTATAAACAGGAGTACCAAATCCCTTGATAGAATTGAGAGATATTTGATAAGAGTGGTTACGAACAATACCATATTCTCCCAACTTACCTTTTTTGCCAAGGTGCTTGATAGTTGTATAATAGTATGCCATACCACCTTTTCTCACCTCTGCAGGGGTTCCCTGCAACATGTTGTACACAACGCTCTTGTCAGTTACCTCATTCCATACACCACCTTTCTGTTCGTACAAGGTAATGTCTGGTTTTGCCAACGTAGCAAAGACTTCGTAATCCTTAGCTTGAGTACCTGATGGAGCAGTTGTTGTAAAGGTAATATCAGAAGGATCCAGATTTACATATTTATCTGGCTCACCAGCAGCAACAGGGACCTTCTTATAGTAACGCGAAATCTCATTTAAAAAGACCTTCTTCAAATTATCTATTCCCAAGAATTCCTGTCCCTTATATTCACAAATCTCGGCAGGCTTCAAACTATTATCAGCATCCTTGTATGCCAGACGAGCAGCAACCACGAATTTCGTCAAAGTATTATCATAAATATGAGCTTCATCTATAGCTTCCGTAGGTGTATTAGGCAATGTATAGACAGCCTCACCCAATTTATGTGTATACTCAGAGAAATTATAATTTACAGGTTCATTTTTATCAGCACCTGTTCCAGTAAAAGGAACACTGAGTGACCAGAAACTACGATGATAATCAGCACTTGACCATGGATAGATACCAAGAATTTCATCTGTAAATTTCTGAGTATCAATCTGCTTAAACAACTCTGCCTTTCCATTTTCACTTGCCAATCCCCAGCCTACAATGTAAGCAAAGATTTCCTTTTTATCGGAAGTACCATCTTCTTTTGGCAGAGTAAGCTCACCTACCTTAGTTTTCTGTTTGTCCTTCATGCTGACGCCGTCAAGAACAACATCAGCTGTTTCTTTTTCAAAGTTGCCGACAACATCAGCATTCACCTTGGCATTGACACGCTCTACATATACATTGACAGGGTGACTCTGTGCATCATCTGAAGAAGCATAGGTCTTTCCAGTCAACTGAGTTGTACAAAGGTCATTTCCTGCTTCCTCGTAAGTAGAGTTGCTCATCATGAAATGATCATTATCATAAAACTTGGTACCTTTCAATTCCTTGCGCATGACAGACCAACGCAAAGGTGCACCATCTTTTAATAATCCTGGATTGATGTCTGGATTGATAACTGTCAACATAGAGGCTGGAGCCACATGGTTCTCACCATTCAACACCAAAATGGTTTCAGTAATGCCCTCTACCGTTTGAGACTGGTCTCCCGGATTAACATTGACTTCTCTATCAATATAATTCCCCTTACCATTCACATTATTGAGAATGTAAGGTGTACCATCGGCATTGAAGAAGTAGAAACGTACACACTTTATAGTACTTTCCACTCCTACGCCATCTTCATACGTCCCATTTTGGGAATCCGGATAGGAGCGGGTTTGACGAGCATTACCTGTTGGAGCATTGCCAACAGTCTTTAAATTCACAGCAAGGTAAGAAGTTGTACCATTACCGGTTTGTGCATCACCTCCAGTGTCATCACTGCTAGAGCAGGATGCAACCACCAGCATCAGTGCAGAAGCCAGCACTGATGAAAACATCGTAAATTTCTTCATAATCCTATAGTTTTAATTTTACTTATAATTATCTTTACCTATTAATCTATATTGATTACTTAATCGTAATAATCGTTTATCTTTTACATCTATTTTTAATTATCACTACAGCTCCGTTCTATTGAATCTTCATCATTTCATACGCCTTTCTTGCTGCATCGGCTTCCTTTGAATCGCCGGCTCTATCAAGATACGGCTTGGCTGCATCGGCATCTCCGTTGTTCAGACGGATAATGGCAGCATTCAGGTTGGCGGTTTCATCCGTTGGATACATGCGAACCGCCAACTCCATTACCTTGTTGAACTCCTTGGAACCTACCTCGTAGGTCTGCGCCACCATAAACAACTCATTGAGCGACAACTGCTGAGGCTTGGTCTTCATAATCTCCTTTGCCTCCTCCACATCAAATGGCTTAATCTTATAAGTAATGTGGTAGTCGCTATGGCGAAGAGCTGGATAGTAGAGGGTGAACAGGGTGCGATACTGTGTAGGATATTGCTGCTTCAGCTTCGCATCACGAGCATCTGGAGCCAGCTTTTCATCCTGGGCTATCGCAAGAAGCTGCTCCTTTTTCTCCAAGTTGCTTGATTTGATATATTCACACAGTCCATCCCAGTCTTCAGCTGTAGAGGATACGATGAAGATGCTGTCAGGCAAATCCACCATCTTGCGAACATACTCTGTCAGGGTGATGGCACGATTCTTTGCCAGATACTCATTATGCTTATACGAACCTTCCGGCGAAGCAAAACCATGGATATTGATGCCCATCACCTGCAGGTTCTTATCCGCCTTCAAGGCATTGATGGTGGTGATGATGCTATCCAACTGTGCCGGATTACGGCGATAATCAGCACGCAATTCTATCTTGTTCACTGGGAAATCGATATAAGCCCGCTTATCCAGATGACGAATCTTAGGAGCTTTAGCAATAACAGCCTGCAACTGGAGCACCGGCTTCAGTACATTCTGCTTAGGCTGCTGAATAGTCTCGATAATCAGAGGCGCAGCGATTTCACGCTTTTCTTCTGTCTTGCCTGGAATCAGATAAATCAGGGAAAGAGCCACCTTGGTGGGTCCCACATAATTTTTATGGGCAGATTTGAGTTTTTCACCACAGGTACCACATTCGAATTTATCGTATTTGGTATGGATATAGCCCAATCCGATAGAAGCCTCCAGATTCCAGTGCTTAGAAAGATTCCATTGCTTTCCAGCGGTGATGCCACCTCCGACATACCAACCTTCATAGCGATGGTTGCGCAGTCCTTTCAATAACCCGAAAGGAAACTTCACGCCACCTACATTATACTGTCCTCCTAAAGCATGAGCACCGAGGAACCAACCATCGAAGTTCTGATTGAACCAGTAGCGATACTCAGGCATCACCATCCAATGACGAAGACTGGAATGGTCACCGCCACTTTGCTTCCAAGGATTCAAGCCGAAGAAAACCTGAGCTGTATGCTTTTTGCCTACAGCCATCTCTAATCCCAAGTTAGGGGTAGCAGTAGCCCAATAAAGCATATTGGTCTTCAAGCCAACCTGCTTAGCCTGACAAGTCTGCTGAACCTGTTTGGTTTGCTCGGCTTGGTGGGCTTGCATAGATAGGATGCAAAAACACACCAATATAGCAACTGATATAAATCTACTAACTTTCATTTATTATTATCTTAGATTACTATTTCTACTGTTATCTTAAATTAATATTTCTTATAATGTATTCATTTCAACTGCAAAATTAAAACGGACGGGCAAAATGCGTTTTCAAAAACAGCAAAAAACGATTTGCAATTTTAGAAAAAAGAAAAAAAGACAAGGAAAAGATGATAGAAAAAAGAGAAAAAAGAACATAATGGGGAGGGAAATTTGTGCGTAGAACCAACTAAATATCAAAGAATTGCATTTTTAGAACATAAAAATTTCATTTTTAGGAAAATAATTTGTAACTTTGCAGCAGTATAACTGTAGGAGACACAAACAAAACCTTTTTTCATTGCGCCTATCAGTAGTTATCAGTCAACTAAATATATAGAATTTACTTGAAAGAAAAAGATTATGAATGAGTTCTTAGAAGAAAACTTTTCGTATTTAGCAATGATGACCAGCATCATTTATTGCATGCTGGGATTTGTCCTTATATTCTTCAACACACCCCAAACCAGCATCTATGCGCCCTATCGAAAGTCAAAGAGATTACTGGCTACAGGCATGTTCATAATGAGTATAGATATGTGGATCTGGCTTGCCAGCTTCAACGGAGTGTGGACATACACATACGATTGGGAGGTGAGTTTAGATACCATCCAATTCTATCTCGTCGGCATCTGCTTCTCCTTTTCCTTCAGTAATCTGATAAACCATCAATACATTTCCAATCGACGCTGCAAAATCACAGCAATCAAGTTTGGCGCAACATCTTGCTTTGCCCTTTTTGCTATGCTCGACGCATTACAAGAGTACAGATCCATACTGGAGAGCATCGCCCTGTTAGGCTTTGTGGAACTATGCCTCCAACATGTGTTCTATTTCCATAGAACCTATCTTCAGTACAAAATAGAACTGGCCAACTATTTCTCCAGCGACCAAAGCCATTTCCTGAAATGGCTGAACATCACTCATTGGCTGCTCTATATCCTTTTTGCCTTTGCAGTTATTTCCACCACATCAGGAGCAATCCTCAACTGGCTCTTGCAGTTTTATATTGTAGCAGTGAATCTCTATATCACCATCAACTTTATAAACCATGCCAGAGAATACGGAAACCTACAATTGGCTAGCGAGCGGGGCATCCATACAGATGAAACCAAGTGTCCAAGTGCTCTTGATACAAAAAAGGAAGAAAACGCCATAGCTGCCGGCAACAGCCATAAAAACAAAAGGAAAGAAGACTTCAGGAATATATTGCGCCCAAGATTGGCATTGTGGTTGAAAGGAAAGGCTTATACGCAAGAACAATTCACCATAGAAGAACTGGCAACCCGACTATACACCAACAAAACATATCTATCAACCTTTATCAAGGAAGAATATGGCATGAGTTTCAGTTCCTGGATTTCGAGCCTGCGAATAGAAGAAGCCAAGAGAATCATGGCAAATGATCCCCAACAAAAGCTCATTGACGTAGCTTACAATTCAGGATTCTCTTCACTGGCCTATTTTTCAAGTGTATTTGCCAAGTCAGAAGGCATCTCACCCTCTGCCTGGCTAAGAGGATTCTCTCGAAATTCAGAAGGTGAACAATGAAACCGCAAGAAAAACTGCCGATTGAAGACGCTGCGAGAACGAAAGCCCGCAGCTTCTGCAATCTGGGAAATGTTTAGCTTATTATCTGGAGAAGACAATAACTGAACGGCATAATTCAGACGATAACGATTGATAAACTGCAATAAGGTCATATCACCGAAAGTATATTTCCTGATGCAATTTGCCAAGGTAGTACGATTAGAACACAAAGCCTTTGCCAAATCATCTATACGAAAATCAGGATTGGTAAAAGGAGTTTTCTCCTTCATATATAATGTTGCCTTGACAAATAATTCCTGCTCCGTACTCAATGCCTCAAGTGCCTCATCGCCCAAATTCTTACCCTGTACTTCGGAAAAGAGATGATCTGTACGAACGGCTTCAACCGAAGCCGAAGGATCTAAAAGATTCTGCAATTGCTGACGCAGAGACTTGATGATACGAACCTGTCTCTTCACTGTTAAGCGCAAGCTAATTATATAAAATATCAAAAAGGCTAGTAGGACCAATGCCACAACCGCCCTGGAAATGAACTCATAACTTTCGAACAACTGCATAATTTCTTTTTTAAAATCTCTATTTTAGTATCTCCTTCAAGGGTTTCATCACGAAGTCACGCTCCTCCATCAACGGATGAGGAACCTTGAAATCAGGCTCATCGATTTTCAAATCATCAATGAGCAGGATGTCGATGTCGATGATACGGTCGAAATACTCTCCATCCACCGACTTCATCGTACGCCCCATCTCTCGCTCTATCTTCTGAGTGGCTTCCAATACCTGGCGAGGAGCCATCTCGGTCAGCACCAACACACAGGAATTGATGTAATGATTAGGCGACGAATAGCCCCAAGGCTCTGTTTCGTAAAGAGCAGACTGGCGCTTAACCACGCCAATCTGCTCTCCTATTTTATCTATTGCCTCACGAATATTGCGCTTTCTATTGCCCAAATTCGTTCCGAGACCTAAATATACTTTATACATACTTATTCACACTTTTGCGAAAACTGTGGATAACTCAGTCTAAGACCTGTATATCAACGACTTAATTATACACAAAAAGCGTTTGTTTCGCAATTAATCAGGAAGTATCAACAATGAATCGCCGTAACAACCGAACATATAACCATTCTTCACAGCCTTCTTATAGCACTCCATAACCATGTCGTAACCGCCAAAGGCAGCAGTATTCATCAGGAGTGTAGACTCAGGCTGATAGAAATTGGCTACCATAGAGTCTGCCAATCCGAAATCGTATGGAGGGAAGATAAACTTGTTGGTCCAGCCATCAAATGCCTTCATCATACCATCTGTACCCACAGCTGTCTCTGTAGCCTTGAGCACACTTGTTCCAATGGCACAGACATGATGACCCGACAACTTGGTGTTATTCACCAATTCACATGCATCCTTGGTGATAATCATCTGCTCTGAATCCATCTTGTGCTTGGTAAGATCCTCCACCTCAATCTCGTGGAAGTTGCCAAGTCCGCAATGCAAAGTAATGAAAGCCTTGTTAATGCCATCAATCTCCATACGCTTCATCAACTCTCTAGAGAAGTGGAGACCAGTAGCAGGAGCTGTTACAGCACCTTCCTTCTCTGCAAATACGCACTGGAAGTCGTCCATATCATCCTCTGTAGCGTGATGAACCTCACGGTTATCAATCACATAGCGTGGCAATGGAGCCTCACCCAATGCAAAGAGAGACTTCTTGAAGACATCATGCTTACCTTCTTCATCATAGAGGAAACGAAGAGTACGACCACGGCTGGTGGTATTATCGATAACCTCAGCTACCATCTCGTTCACATCGTCAAAGAACAACTTGTTGCCAATACGAATCTTGCGGGCAGGCTCTACGAGTACATCCCAAAGACGCATCTCCGGATTCAACTCACGGAGCAGGAACACCTCAATCTTGGCATCAGTCTTCTCCTTGGTACCATAAAGACGGGCTGGGAAAACCTTGGTGTCATTGAATACAAAGGTATCACCCTCGGTAAAGTAGTTGACAATATCCTTGAACTGCAAGTATACAGGATTGCCGTCGGCATCCACCATATCCTTGCCTTCCTCATCCTTCTTATACATCTCAATGGTTTCAGACTTCTTATGGAGCACCATGAGACGAGACTCGTCACGGCGAGTCACCTCGAATACACGTTCTCCACTTGCTGTCTTTACCACACGTCTTGCTTTATGTGGATAAAGTGCCACCTGCTCTTTTGGCAACTTGAAATTGAATTGTGATAGTTTCATGTTATATATTTTTCTCCTTTCTAAATGATTACTAATTTCTATTTTATTATTCTCAAAAGACAACACTTACTTTGCGGCCTGGGTGCTGTCTTCCAATGTCTGGGCATCCAACCATTCCTGGAAATGATCGAAGTCGATACAGTTCTCAACCGCAAAACTTCCAGCCTTGGTACGGCGAAGGGCTGTAAGGAATGCTCCACTATCCAGAGCACGACCGATGTCACGTGCCAGAGAACGGATGTAGGTTCCCTTACCGCAAACTACACGAATGCTTGCCGTCTTCTCCTCGTCGTTGTAGTCGGTGAGTTCAATCTCGTCCACACGTACGGTCTTTGGCTTCAACTGCACGTCTTCTCCCGCACGACGAAGTGCATAAGAGCGGTCACCATTCACCTTCACGGCACTGTAGGTAGGTGGAACCTGCTGGATTTCGCCCACAAACTGCTTGAGTGTTTCCTCTACCAGTTCACGGGTGATGTGCTTGGTAGGAAAAGTATGATTCACACTGTGCTCCTTATCATAGCTAGCCGTAGTAGCACCCAGCTGTAGAGTTGCCGTATACTCCTTGGTATGCGTCTGCAACTCTTCTATCTGCTTGGTACATTTTCCTGTACAGAGCACCAACACGCCAGTGGCAAGGGGATCGAGCGTACCGGCATGTCCTATCTTCACCTTAAAGCCGAGCTTCTTGCTGAGCAGATAGCGAACATGCGCCAAGGCTCCGAAACTCGACATGTGATAAGGCTTGTCGATGGCAATAATTTCTCCTTTTCTGAAATCCATTATGAAATATTTAATCCACCATCTGCATGTCTACACCACAAAGGCCGCAGATGATGATGATGAGTCCTACAACGATACGATACCAGCCGAAGGCTGCGAAACCGTACTTGGTGACATAATTGATGAAAAACTTGATGGCGAGGATGGCAACGACGAATGCTACCACTGAACCTAAAATCAATGTTACCAGATTATTACCCTGGGTGAGCAACGAACCGCCACCATGGCTGATGAGCTTATAAACCTCCAGACAAGTGGCACCAAACATAGTTGGAACCGCCAAGAAGAATGAGAACTCTGCAGCAGCCTTACGAGTAAGACGCTGAGACATACCACCCACGATGGTTGACATAGAACGAGACACACCAGGAATCATCGCAATACACTGGATAAAACCGATGGTCAAGGCGCGCTTGTAAGTAAACTTAGTCTGCTCACTACCTTTATTGAATATCTTATCGCAGAAGAGCATGAAGACACCACCAATGACAAGCATCCAACCTACCAACTGCACATTGCCAAGGTTAGACTCAATAAAATCATTAAAGGCAAGACCCAACACCACCGCAGGTACAGTACCCACTACCAATCGTGCATAGAAATCGAACATTGCCTTCCAATAGGTCTTCTCGCCTGTTTTCACTGAATCCGGATAGAAAAATCTCTTCCAATACAAACAGATAACAGAGAGAATAGCACCAAACTGAATGATGACAGTAAAAGCGTTAACAAACTGATCCTGAATATCTACGCCCAACAAGTTTTCGGTGATAATCATGTGACCTGTACTTGACACAGGCAAGAACTCGGTCAATCCCTCTACAATAGCGATAATGATTGTCTGAATAAAATCCATCTAATAATAATATGTATATTAATTATAAATTATTAATTGTCTTTCGGCTTGCGTATTACAGCATAGATGATAGAGAGGAAACCAATCAATGTAACGGTTGGTGCCACAACGATACGACGAGTACTGAAGATATCAGTATCGAAAGTATGCTCATTAGAGCCAGCTCCGCTCATCAAGAGGAAACCGATAATGACAATTGCCATGCCAATTGCCAACAAGATGAAGTTCATCTTGTCAAATGCTAAATTCTTCTTATCCATTATATATAATGTTTAATGTTTTATGTTTAATGTTTAATAAAGCAAGAGAATTCTTCACTCTTCGTTCTTCACTCTTCCCTTATATTTTATACAGGTCGCCTGCCTTCATCTTCAGGAACTTATTTACAGAGATGCTTGCGCACAAAGCCGTGATGATGATACCGAAGAGGAACACCGATCCGCCGGTAATAGCCAGTTCCTGCCAACCCAACACATTGAGCAACTCAGGCTCATGCAACGACCAGGCATAAAGACAGCCACCCAGGAATCCATCTGCCAGCAAAGCTGCCACCACGCCTATCACCATCGCTTTTTTCAGGAATGGCTTACGGATAAAGCCCCATGAAGCTCCTACCAGTTTCATCGTATGAATAGAGAATCGACGGGCATAAATACCTAAGCGTACCGTATTGTTGATAAGCGAGAAGGATATGAAAGTAAGCAAGACTGCCACAATCAACAAACCAATACTAATCTTAGCGAGCGTATTGTTGACCTGCTCTATCAAATCATGCTGATAACTGACCTCAGTTACACGCGGATAAGCCTTCAATTCCTTGGCAATCCATGTCAGGGAATCATTATTGGCATAATCTGCCTGAGTCGTAATTTCAATAGAAGGCTGGAATGGGTTTACACCAGCAAACTCACTAGGATTGGTACCCAATTCCTTGGTAGCTTCCTTCAACGCCTGTTCTTTCGTAATATAAGTCAAATTCTTTACGTAAGGACGGGCATTCAAGCGTTTACACATCTGCAAACCTTCCGGATTGGTCATATCCTGCTCCAGCATCACCTGTACCACCAGGTTCTCCTTCACATACGACGAGAGGTTCCGCCCCATGAGGACAGAGAAGATGACCAAACCCAACAATACAAGCACCATAGCGGTGCTGATGCATAAAGTAACAACCTGCAATCCACGATGATTGCGAGGTTTATATTGTTTCTTTCTCATTATCAATTCTATTTATTTCTGACTGAAAAGAGCGTAATTACCCAAATTGTCTGCAAAGGTACATATAAACGAAGAGATAACAAAATAAAATTGCATTTATTTACATTTATTCGGAAAAATAAGAATAACAGAAACGAGAAAAAGGGCCGACCTCACGGCCAGCCCTTCCTATACAGAGTAAAATTCAAATAGGTATGACTTGAACTTTTACTTAATTTAATCTATTTGCTTTTATGGGACTTGCTAATCCCTAACAAATCTTACAACTTGGTGATGACACCCTTCTCTGAACTCTCCAGGAACTGGATGATGTTCTGAATCTCCGGTCCATCTGGCACCTGATCCTTGATCTGGTTAATGGCATCGAAGAGGGATGTCTGGCCATGGAATACCAATCGGTAGGCATTAGCAATATGCTTGCGAACCTTCTCGGTAAGCTCGGCTGCTTCCATGATGATGGTGTTAGGACCTGCATACTTCACAGGCTTTCCACCGGCAATGATATAAGGAGGAATATCCTTAGAGAAGGTAGTACCTGCCTGAATCATCGCCAGGTCGCCTACTCTAGTCTTGGCGTTCTCTACTACAGATGTTGAGTAGATGACACCGTTACCAATCACGCAGTCGCCCGCAATCTTGGTACCATAACCGAATACGCAACCGTTGCCGATTACAGTATCGTGAGAGATATGGGCACCTTCCATCAAGAAGTTGTTGTTGCCCAGAACGGTCTTGCCACCCTTGTGAGTACCACGGTTGATAACCACGTTCTCACGGATGGTATTGTTGTCGCCAATCACTACCTCACTCTCCTCACCGGTAAAGTTGAAATCCTGTGGGAGGGCAGCAATAACGGCTGCCTGGAACACCTTATTATTATTACCCATGCGAGTACCGTTCATGATGCTCGCAAAGGGATAGATGGTACAGTTGTCGCCGATGACCACATCGTCCTCGATATAGGCGAATGGATAGATCTTGCAGTTGTCTCCAATCTTAGCTTTTGGAGAAACCTCTGCCTTTGGACTTATTATACTAGCCATAATTATTAATTATCAATTATTAATTATTAATTATCAATTACTTAGCTCCTCCACCCAATGCATAGTAGAGGTTTACCACTGCCTGCATCTTGTAGAAGTCATCAGCTACCTTTGAGAGTTGTACGTTGAGCAGTGAAGACTGTGCCTGGATTACTTCCAGATAAGAACCGCCAGCCTCTGACATCAACTTACGTGTATCCTCCACATTCTTCTCGAGTACGGCGATGCGCTTAGCCTCCACCTTACCCTTCTCGTCAGAATAGTTGTAGAGCACGAGGGCATTGCTCACCTCGCTACCTGCCTTCAACACGGCATCCTGCCAAGTATTGTAAGCCTGCTCGTACTGTATCTTAGCCACCTTCAAGCCGGCAATGATTCTACCATTCTGGAAGATTGGCTGAACCAATGAACCAACAGCAGAAAGCAACCACTTGCCTGGATTCACGATACCTGCACCAGCAGAATTGGTGAATGCACCTGTACCAGAAATGGTGATAGATGGATAGAACTTGCTGCGGGCAGTCTCAATGCCATAGAAGCACTGAGCCAGATTCATCTCGGCTGCGTGAACATCGGCACGGTTGTTGAGCAACTGGATGCCTACACCGGTAGAGAATGTTGTAGGAAGACTCTGATTCTCCAACTTGCCACGGGCAATAGAATGAGCCTGGTCACCGATGAGAAGACTCAGGGAGTTCTCTGTCTCACGAATCTGACGCATCAGGTCAGTCTTCTGAGTCAACACTGCATAGTAGTTGCTCTCGGCAGCCTGCACGGAAGTTCCGCGATAACCAATCTTGGTATCCTTCAGCACCTTCATGGTCTCCCAGGTATTCTTGGTCAAACCTTCCATATTGTTAACCAGCTCCACCTGCTTATCGAGCATCAACAAGGTATAATACATGTTGGCGATGTTGGCGATGAGGTTGGTCTTTACAGATACCTGATAGTCCTGCAACTGGAGCAGAGCCATCTGGGCACTGCGCTTCTGAGAGAGCAGATTGCCGAAGAGGTCTACCATCCAGCTGGCAGTAACAGGCATCGTGTAAGTCTTGGTGGCAGCCTGACCATCCCAGGAAGCGATGGTTCCCTGAGGAGTGAAAGACAAGGCAGGCACGAATGCCAACTTAGCACACTTCAGCTGCTCTTCTGCCATCTTCACATTCAAAGCCGCATTGAGGAGGTTGACATTGTTGTTCAATCCCTTCTCGATGAGCGACTGAAGCTGAGGGTCGGTAAAGACACTGCGCCAAGGGATATTGGCGAAGGTAGTAGTATCCTTAACAGCCAAAGTATCTGTATCAGAAGCTACATCGCGAACGATACCGCTGGTCTTCACATCCGGACGCTCATACTTTCCGTAGAGAGTCTTGCAGCTGCTCAGAGAGAGCGCTGCGAGACCCAATATGATGATATTTAAATTCTTTTTCATTGTTTCCTTTGAAGTTACATTGCGTTATTACTTCTTCTCGATACCCTTCTTCTGATGAGCTGCGTTGGCATACTGCTCCAACTCGGCAGCTACCTCCTCGTTCAACTCATCCTCGAACTTCATTGGGGTCAACTTCTCCTGCAACCACTGGAAGACTGCGAAGAGAGCAGGAACCACGAAGATCTGACAGATAGTACCAATCAACATACCACCTACGGCGGCAGCACCCAAAGTCTGGTTACCATTCTTACCTACACCAGATGCGAACATCAGAGGCAGCAGACCGATAACCATCGCCAGAGAGGTCATCAGAATTGGACGGAGACGGGCACCGGCACCCAGGATAGCTGAGTACTTGATAGCCATACCCGTACGACGACGCTCGAGGGCGAACTGTACGATAAGGATGGCATTCTTAGCTAACAGACCGATCAACATAATCAACGAAATCTGCATGTAAATATCGTTAGAGTGACCGAAGAGGTTGGTGAAGATGAACGAACCTGCCAAACCGAATGGGATAGACAATACTACAGACAATGGCAAGATGTAACTCTCGTACTGGGCACTCAAGATCAGGTAAACGAATACGATACAGAGTGCGAAGATCAAACCTGTAGAGTTGCTGGATTCAGCTTCAGAACGGGTCAAACCAGAGTACTCATAACCATAGCCTTCTGGCAATGTCTGCTTGGCAACCTCAGCAATCGCCTTCATACCATCACCGGTAGAGTAACCGCTGTTAGGAGTTACAGATACATCCATAGAGGTAAACAGGTTGAATCGTGTGATGTTAGATGGACCATAAATCTTCTTCAAGTTCACGAACTCGCTTACAGGAGACATGGTGCCATCAGCACAACGAACGTAAATCTTGCTCAGATCGTCTGGACGCATACGACTCTCAGGACCAGCCTGAATCATGACACGGTAGAGCTTACCGTAGGCATTAAAGTTAGATGCGTAGAGACCACCGAGGTAACCCTGCATTACAGACAATACTGAAGATGGAGAGATACCAGCCTGCTTGGTCTTGGCAACATCTACATCTACCATATACTGTGGGTAGTTAGGGTTGTACTGAGTCTGGGCGGTCTGAATTTCAGGACGCTTGTTCAACTCAGCCAGGAACTTCTTCACATTGTCATAGAACTTGTTCAAGTCACCACCGGTCTTATCCTGCATGGTCATGGTGATACCATTCTGTACAGAGAAACCGGAAATCATAGGTGGAGCGAAGGCAAGAACCTGTGCATCCTTGATGGCAGCAGTCTGCTTGTAGATCATACCCAACACAGAAGTATATTCCATTGGGTTGACAAACAACGCCTCAATACCGCCACCCGTACAAGCCTCCTTGATACGGTGGAAGAATCCACCCGGACGCTCCTCGAATGGCTTCAGCTTCACGATGATGGTACCCTGGTTAGAACCGGCACCGCCGATAAAGCTATAACCCATGATGGCGTTACGGGTTGAGATGGCTGGGTTGTTAGCCAGCATCTTATCTACCTGCTTAACCACCTCTGCTGTACGTTCCTGAGAAGTACCAGGAGCTGTAGAGATACAAGCGAAGATAGTACCGGTATCCTCATCAGGCACCAGACCCGTCTTGGTAGTACCCATCAGGGCAACCAGACCTACGATACTGACAGCCACGAGGCTACCAGCGATGATGCCATGATTGATAACCCACTTGACACCACCCTTATACTTATTGGTAATCTTCTCAAACTGATAGTTGAATCCTGCGTGGAAACGGTCTACGAAAGACATCTTCTTCTCGTGACCCTCCTCGTGTGGCTTCAGCAACACGGCACAGAGTGCAGGAGACAGCGTCAACGCATTGATAGCCGAAATAACGATAGATACAGCCATGGTTACACCGAACTCACGGTAGAAGTAACCGGAAGTACCACCGATGAATGATACAGGAACGAACACGGCAGACATCACCAATGTAATAGAGATGATGGCGCTGGAGATTTCGTTCATCGCATCGATAGATGCAGTAAGGGCACTCTTGTAACCCTGGTCGAGCTTGGCGTGAACCGCCTCGACCACCACAATGGCATCATCGACCACAATCGCAATAGCCAGCAGCAGTGCTGACAGCGTAAGCAGGTTGATGGAGAATCCGAAGATCCAGAGGAAGAGGAAGGTACCAATCAAAGCCACAGGTACGGCAATCATAGGAATCAACGTAGAACGGAAGTCCTGCAAGAAGATATACACTACGATGAACACCAGTACCAGAGTGATGATCAAGGTGAAGATAACCTCCTCGATAGATGCGAACAAGAACTCGGTAACATCCATCAGGATGACATTCTTCAACCCAGGAGGATAACTCTTCTCCAGTTCATCAAGCGTTTTCTTTACGTCGTTTGCAATCTGGGTAGCGTTGGAACCGGCAATCTGCTGAACCATACCCATCACGGCAGGCTGACCATCATTGAGCAGGTTTACATTATACTGCAAACCACCCAACTCAATCTTGGCAACTTCGCCCAGACGGAGCGTCTGACCTGAAGTATTGCTCTTGATGAGGATATTCTCATACTCCAATGGAGTCTTCAAACGACCCTTGTAACGCAAGGTATATTCATACTGCATATCAGAGCTCTCACCAAAGCTACCAGGGGCAGCCTCGATATTCTGCTCTGCCAAAGCCTGAGAAATATCAGAAGGAACCAGTCCGAACTCCTTCATCTTCTCTGGTTTCAACCAGATACGCATAGAGTAGTTACGGGTAGAAGGGCTCTGCACATCACCCACACCATTGATACGCTTCAACTGAGGAATGACGTTGATCAAGGCGTAGTTGGTAACAAACTGGTCGTCGTAACGTCCATCGTCTGTAGTCAGAGCAAACATGATGACGTTGGAACTCTGTCGCTTGGTTACGGTGACACCCACCCTAGTAACCTCGGCAGGCAACAGAGACTGCGCCTGAGACACACGGTTCTGTACGTTGACCGCAGCCATATCAGGGTCAGAACCCTGCTTGAAGTAAACGGTGATCTGAGCAAAACCAGAGTTAGACGCGGAAGAGGTCATATAAGTCATGTTCTCCACACCGTTGATACTCTCCTCCAGCGGAGCAACGACAGAGTTCAACACCGTCTGGGCATCTGCACCCGTATAGGTAGCAGTTACCGTGATGGTAGGCGGCGCGATATTCGGATACTGCTCGATAGGCAGCGATACCAAGCCGATAATACCCAGCAAGACGAAGAAGATGGAAACCACCGTCGAAAGTACCGGGCGCTTTATAAAGTTTGTAAATGACATAATCTTATTTTAATTAAGAATTAATAATTAACAATTAATAATTGCCCCAAGGTCTATTAATTATTCATTATACATTATTAATTATACATTATATTACTTCTTTCCGCCCATAGCAGTAGCGAAGGCATGAGCGTTATCCTGAGACTCAGCCAACTTGGCAGCCTCAGCAATCTTCTGATTGTAACGCTCCAGAGTGATAGGCTTGATCTGCTGACCATCGGTCAACTTGGTGATACCCTTCAATACGATGCGGTCACCTACATGGAGACCAGAAGTTACGATATAGTTCTTGCCATCATCCTGTGGATTTACCTTGATTTCAGAATACTTCACCTTGTTATCCTTGGTTACTACGTAAACGAAAATCTTATCCTGCACCTGAGAGCAAGCCTCCTGAGGGATGACGATAGCCCTGTTATGATCATTAGGAACCACGATAGAACCTGCACCACCACTCTTCAGCAACTTCTCTGGGTTAGCGAAGTGAGCGATGAGAGAGATAGAACCGGAAGTAGCATCGATGACACCACTCATCTTAACCACCTTACCCGGATGATTATAGATAGTACCATCAGCCAACTGCAGCTTAACAGCTGGGAACGCTGCGATGGCTGCCTGAACGCTACCATTGGTCTTAGACATGTTCAGAATCTGAGACTCAGAGAGTGAGAAGAATACCTCCATGGTGCTGATGTTAGAAACAGTTGTCAGAGCCTGACCAGAAGCGCTTACCAAAGCACCAACCTTGAAAGGAAGGCTACCTACAACACCTGCAGAAGGGCTGGTAACGGTACACCAAGACAACTGCTCGCGGGCTGAAGCCAGAGCAGCCTCTGCCTGAGCTACCTGAGCCTTAGCTGTTGCATAGCTGTTAGCTGCTGTAGAAAGTTCATATTCACCGATAATCTTGCTATCATACAACTTCTTGTTATTCTGATAAGTCAACTTAGCTGTATTTGCCTGTGCCTTAGCTGTATTTACAGCGGCAGCAGCAGAACGGACAGCAGCCTGATAGGTCTCGCTATCAATAGAGAATAAAGCCTGACCTGCTGATACAGTCTGTCCCTCGTGTACAAAAACCTTAGTGATAAAACCAGAAACCTTAGGACGTACCTCTACATCCTGGATACCCTTGATGGTAGCAGGATAGGTAGTCTGCAATGCGGCGCTGGAAGTACCGATAGTAGCCACAGCGAACTCATCGTCGCTGAAGTCAGGCAGACCGCCCTTCTTACTTCCACCACATGATGTCAACGCAGCAAGAACACAAACTGCTGCAACAAACAAAACGCTTTTAATTTTCATACCTATTTTATATTATAATTTATTATTTAATCTTTTTACTTCCTTAAGTTACAACGCTTTTCCGCCCTCCGGCGAAAACTAAGAAACACCTCTAAGTTTTAAAGGCGCTGCAAAATTACTAATAATAAACGAATAACGGCTCGCATGGAGCCGTTATTTAACAAAAATTATTCTCTATTTTAAGTTTTCTGCATTTACAAGTCCCATCTCCTGTGCCTTCTTCATCAAAAGCTCCATCAATGGTTCCCGCTCGTTAGCCACTTTATTGTCCAGTACAGCATCCTTAAGATACTGCTTCAAGGTACCAACCTCGCGACATGGAGTAAGGTGGAACATCTCCATAATCTCATTGCCATCGATACATGGCTGGAGCAGACGTTTGTAATCACGTTCCTGCAAATCAACAAGTTTCTCACGCACCATCTTGAAATTATCCAGGAAACGCTGCTTGCGAACCTGGTTCTTGCTGGTTATATCTGCTTCGCAGAGGGTCATCAGATCGTTGATATCATCGCCTGCATCATTCAACAGACGGCGAACGGCACTATCCGTTACCTCTTCATCAGCAATCACAATCGGACGCATGTGGAGTTCCACCAGCTTCTGTACATACTTCATCTTTGCATCCATCGGCAGTTTCATACGGCGGAAGATGTTCGGAATCATCTTGGCGCCTATGATATTATGGCTATGGAAGGTCCAACCGATGCTGTTATCCCATCGCTTGCTTTTCGGTTTGCCGATATCATGGAAGAGTGCCGCCCAACGAAGCCAGAGATTATCAGAATGCTTGCATACATTCTCAAGCACCTCCATCGTATGGTCATAATTGTTCTTATGCGCTCTGCCGTTCCGTGTTTCCACCTTATCCATCACTACCAGTTCCGGCAGGATAAGGTCAAGCAGACCTGTATCCTTCAAATAATAAAATCCACTGCTAGGATGCTTAGAGAGCATAATCTTGTTCATCTCGTCACAGATGCGCTCGGCACTGATGATCTTCAGGCGCTCGGCATTACGGGAGAGAGCATCATAGGTCTCATCTTCTATCTGGAAATTGAGCTGAGTGGCAAAACGCACACAACGCATCATACGGAGCGGGTCATCAGAGAAGGTAATATCTGGGTCGAGAGGAGTGGCAATAATACCATCTTCCATATCATAAACGCCATCGAACGGATCTACAAGTTCGCCGAATCGCTTTTTATTCAAGCAGATAGCCATTGCATTGATAGTGAAATCCCGGCGGTTCTGATCATCCTCCAGAGTTCCATCTTCTACAATAGGCTTTCTGGAATCATGGTTATAGCTCTCCTTACGGGCTCCCACAAACTCCACTTCCATATCATGATACTTCACCTGAGCAGTTCCGAAATTCCGGAACACAGAGAGATATGCATTCTTTCCGAGCAATGTTTTCAAGGCAGAAGCTACCTCAATACCACTACCCACCACAACGACATCTATATCATTGGAAGGTCGCTCCAAGAAAAGATCACGCACATATCCACCAACCACATAACATTCCACAGCCAACGAATCCGCTACCTCTGAAATCTTATGAAATATATCCTTATCCAGTATTTGTGCCAGTTCGGCATTGGTCAAATTTCTCATACTCTTTTTTCTTTCGGGGTGCAAAGTTACTGCAAATCGAAGACAATACAAAATAAAAAAAGATTTTTTTTGTTTTTATTGTTGAGATGCAGCGTAACTTATCAAAAGTTACTGCAAAATGAGCGAAAAACAAAATAAATTGCGATTTATTTTTTCTTCCGAATGCAGCGTAACTTATCCAAAGTTACTGCAAATTATGTAAAATACAAAATAATTATTTGGCTATTTCATAATAAATGCGTAAATTTGCACCGAATTTCGAAATTATTATGGCAGATTTATTAAAAACAGAACAGCAGTTTAAGGCTGTCATGGGTGAATGCAGGGCATTATTTGAGAAGAAACTTCATGATTATGGAGCCTCTTGGAGAATCTTGCGCCCTTCTTCTCTGACAGACCAGCTCTATATCAAGGCTAAGCGTATCCGCTCGCTCGAAATCAAGAAAGAATCTTTGGTTGGCGAAGGCATACGTCCGGAATTCATCGCCCTTATTAATTATGGTATTGTGGGACTCATCCAGCTGGAAAAGCCATTCGTGGATGAAGTAGACATGACGCCAGAAGAGGCAATGAAGTTATATGACCTCCATGCACAGGAAGCACTGGAACTGATGCTCAGGAAGAACCATGACTATGACGAGGCTTGGCGTTCGATGAGAGTCAGCAGCTATACTGATTTCATCCTTACCAAGATTCAGCGCGTAAAGGAAATAGAAGATATCGCTGGTGCCACGCTCGTGTCAGAAGGCATTGATGCCAACTATATGGACATCATCAACTATGCCGTGTTTGGAGCCATCAAGATGAGCGAATAAGGGTAAATGAATAATTCAAATGGAGAATAAGGCTACTCATATCTTAACCAAGATTGCGGTGAATATCGGGCGATTGCTCATGGCGACAACCTTCATATTCTCAGGATTCGTGAAGGGAATGGACCCATTGGGTACGCAATACAAGATAACCGACTATCTGGAAGCACTGCATATTGACTGGATATTCCCCTCATGGAGTACACTTGGCATGTCGGTTCTGCTAGGAATGATAGAGTTTGCCATCGGTATTTTCCTGCTGTTTGCCATCCATAGGAGGCAGGTAAGCCGGATTACTCTATTCATCATGAGCGTGATGACGCTGATTACTTTATGGATAGTCATCGCAGACCCTGTAAAAGACTGCGGATGCTTCGGTGATGCCATTATCCTATCGAATACAGAGACTTTCATCAAGAACATCATCCTCCTAGCGATAGCTCTCTTATTGTGGAGAAAGCCGTTCGAAATGAAACGACTGATATCCAAGCCGACTCAATGGATCGTAATCAATTATACGTTCATCTTCTCTATCTGCGTAAGCTTATGGAGTCTGTGGACACTTCCACAATTCGACTTCCGCCCATATCATATCGGTGCCAACATCGCTAAAGGGATGGAAATACCTAAGGGAGCCAAACAGCCTAAGTTTGATACGACCTTCATTCTGGAAAAGAACGGAGAGCGAAAGGAGTTCACGATAGACAACTACCCAGACTCTACCTGGACATTCATCGACAGTAAGACGGTACAGACAGAAGAGGGATATGTGCCTCCTATCCACGATTTCAGTATCGAAGACACTCAGACGGGGCTAGACATCACCCAAGAGGTGATCCATCGTAAGGGATACACCTTCATCTTGGTTTCGCCCCATCTGGAATTTGCCGATGATGCCAATTTTGGGAACATCGATGAGATCTATGAATACGCCAATGATCATGGCTACAAGTTCATCTGCCTTACGGCAAGTACCGAAAAAGGGATCAAGCACTGGCAAGACATCACAGGCGCAGAGTATCCGTTCTATCTCACTGACGAGACCACGCTGAAGACTGTGATCCGCAGCAATCCGGGGCTGCTCTTGCTAAAAGACGGAACCATTATCCAGAAATGGAGCCACAATGATCTCCCAAATATGACGGAGATAGCAGGCAAGCCGCTGGAGCAGACAGAGATAGGTAAGATGCCGGAAGTAAGTGCAGCCAAGAAGATAGCAGGCATGGTTTCATGGTTCGTCATACCATTGGTATTACTCACCATCGCCGACAGGCTCTGGGCATGGGGCGCATGGATTAGAAAGAAAGAGAATTCAAACAGAATATTATCAACTTTTAAAAAGAAAAGAAAAATGAGAAAGAAAATTGTAGCAGGTAACTGGAAAATGAACATGAACCTGCAGGACGGTGTTGCTCTCGCTAAGGAGATCAACGAGGCATTGGTAGCAGACAAACCAAACTGCGACGTAGTAATCTGTACTCCATTCATCCACTTGGCTTCTGTAGCTCAGGTTTTGGATTCAGAGATTGTAGGTCTCGGTGCAGAGAACTGCGCAGACAAGGCTAAGGGTGCTTTCACAGGTGAAGTTTCAGCTGAGATGGTAAAGAGCACAGGTGCTCAGTACGTTATCCTCGGCCACTCAGAGCGTCGTCAGTATTATGGCGAGACAGCAGAGATCTTGAAGGAGAAGGTAGAGTTGGCTTTGGCTAACGGTTTGAAGGTCATCTTCTGCTGCGGTGAGACTCTCGAGGAGCGTGAGGCAGAGAAGCAGAACGAGGTTGTTAAGGCAGAGTTGGAGGGTTCAGTATTCCACTTGAGCGCTGAGGCTTGGAAGAACATCATCCTTGCTTACGAGCCAATCTGGGCTATCGGTACAGGTAAGACTGCTACTTCTGACCAGGCTGAGGAGATGTTGGCATACATCCGCTCTATCGTAGCTGAGAAGTATGGCAACGAGGCTGCTGAGGAGACATCAATCCTCTACGGTGGTAGCTGCAAGGCTAGCAACGCACCTGAGCTCTTCGCTAAGCCAAACATCGACGGTGGCTTGATTGGTGGTGCTTCTTTGAAGGCTGCTGATTTCAAGGGTATCATCGACGCTTGGAAGAAGTAATTAATAAGTCTACAGACTTAATAAAAAATTGAAGGGATGTTTTCTAAGTGAAGAAGCATCCCTTCTTCATCAAAACTACGATATTAATAATAAAAGGAATAGTCATGAAACAATTCGTCACATTATTGATTATCATCCTCAGTACTAGCATGACCGCTCATGCTCAAACTTACCTGGATCATCTGAAAGAGAAGAATCAGGGACAGGGTGTTGTGACCGTTCACCAAAGCAAGGCAATAGATGAATTGGTTAACGGAAAGAAGATTACGCCCCAAGACGACAAGACCAAGACTACACCACAACCACAAAAGAACGGAACAGATACTCAGCAGAAGGGAGTAACTCCTACTACTCAGCACAAACAGGGTCCAGACTCATTAAAGAAGACTGAACCTCAGCGCCATGAGACAGCCAAAGAAGGTGTCCATACAAGTAACGCGCAAAAATCAGAAACCCCAAAAGACGAAACAGACAACACTGTTGTAGACATGCGCAAGAAAGTGATGCGCAAGAGCTATAAGGTTACAGGATATAGAGTACAGGTTTATGCCGGAGGCAATTCACGCAACGACCGTCTGAAAGCAGAACAGACTGGCAATACACTCAAGATGAAATTCCCGGAACAGCCAGTATATGTTCATTTCTACTCACCAAGATGGATTTGCCGCATGGGCAACTTCCGCAACCTAAACGATGCCCGGAAGGTATTGATTAAGGTAAAAGCACTTGGATACAAGCAAGCCTGCCTCGTAAAGGGACAGATTACAGTGCAGTATTAAAAAGTGAAGAGTGAAGAATGAAGAATTCAACAGCTTTACTAATAATAAAGTTCAATGTTCAAAGCTCAAAGTTCAAAGTAAATAAGATATGAATCCAGAAACAGAATTTCGCGAGGGATTAGACGAACTCGCAGGCCACTATAAAGAAGTATTGAAACTCTTGGGTGAAGATCCTGAGCGTGAAGGTCTTGCAAATACTCCCATGCGTGTGGCTAAGGCTATGCAGATATTGACCCGCGGCTACACCCAGGATGCTCATAAGGTATTGACAGATGCCTTGTTTGATGAAAAGTACAACCAGATGGTAATTGTAAAGGACATCGACTTCTTCTCGATGTGCGAGCACCACATCTTGCCTTTCTACGGAAAGGTTCATGTAGCCTATATCCCAAACGGAAAGATTACCGGTCTCAGCAAGATAGCACGTGTGGTAGATATCTACAGCCATCGTCTGCAGGTGCAGGAACGCCTTACACAACAGATTAAGGACTGCATCCAAGAGACTTTGAATCCACAGGGAGTGATGGTTGTGATTGAAGCCAAGCACATGTGCATGCAGATGAGAGGTGTGGAGAAGCAGAATTCCATTACAACAACAAGTGATTATAGTGGCGTATTCAATTCCCTGAATACCCGTCAGGAGTTCATGAACCTGTTGAGAGGAGAAACAAAGAGAATCTAATTATTATAATGATTAGTTATTAGTGATTATTGATTGGCATGAGAGTCTATTAGTAATCACTAATCACTATAAAATAATCAATAAACACGATGTTAAGGTTTATATCCTGGAATGTAAATGGCCTTCGCGCTTGCGTTGGCAAGGACTTCGAGAACCAGTTTAAGGCGCTCGATGCAGATTTTTTCTGCCTGCAGGAAACAAAAATGCAGGAAGGACAGCTCGATCTGACCTTTGAAGGCTACGAGAGTTATTGGAACTATGCAGAAAAGAAAGGATACTCAGGTACGGCCATCTATACCAAGCACAAGCCTTTGAGCGTAAGCTACGGTATGGGTGTGGAAGAACACGACCACGAAGGCCGCATCATCACTCTGGAATATGAGCAGTTCTATCTCGTTACATGCTATACCCCCAACTCTCAGACAGAATTAAAGCGTCTGGATTATCGAATGACTTGGGAAGACGATTTTCACAAGTTTCTGAAGGCTCTTGACGCCAAGAAGCCTGTTGTAATCTGTGGTGACCTGAATGTAGCTCACGAAGAAATCGATATCAAGAATCCGAAGACCAACCGTCGCAATGCAGGTTTCACCGACGAGGAACGAGAAAAGATGACCATCCTCCTCAGCGACGGCTTTACCGACAGTTTCCGTTATCTTCATCCGGAAGAAGTAACCTATTCGTGGTGGTCTTACCGCTTCAAGGCCCGTGAGAAGAACGCAGGTTGGCGTATTGACTACTTCCTGGTATCCGACAGCATCAAAGACAGGATAACAGAAGCCAGGATTCATACAGAAATCATGGGCAGCGACCACTGTCCTGTAGAAGTTGATTTAGACATCTAATCAGATATCCCTAGAGAGACAAAAGATTCAGATATCAAATACAAAGGCAAAAGAAGGGCTGGCGAGATTTCGCCAGCCCTTTTCAGTTACGCACATATCAGAAAAAAGATGGGGATGTACCTTCCTCACGGAAGCCATCCCCATATTGGTCATATCAACATAAAATTTTAATTTATATAAGAGAGATTTTCTTTAATTCCAATGAAGAAACCGTTTCCAAGGTTTTAAATCTTACATGAACTGCTGGATTTCAGAGAGATTTCTCTTCTCTGTAGTACCATCCTTGTAAGTTACCATGAAGTAATCGTGAACAGACTTACCATTCTTGAACTGAACGACAGCCGCACCGCCTTCACGGAGCTGGAGAGTGAAGTAACCCTCACGCTTGCCATTGACATACTTGCCATGCCACTTCTCCTTACCATTCTTATAGTAGGTAGTAACCTCACCATTGAAGATAGTATTGCGATCGTTACCGAGATCTACAAAGCTGTAGCCACCCTCAGCACGGAGATTACCATTCATATAGAAGTCTTGGAACACATCCTTCTTATTGACGCCTGTGCCAGTAGTCATCAGCAGTCTGTAATAACTAGCCTGCTCTGCACTTGCTACGTTACTCATATTTTCTGCATAGAAAATAGTGTCAGCTACTACTGTTGCATTCTCTACGTGCTTACGACCGAAAGCTGCTACAGTCATAAAAGCCATCAATGAGAATAATATAACTCGTTTCATATTCTTAATTTTTTAGATTGAATTTGTTGTTGTTTATTTCTTTTTTCTGGTGCAAAGATACAATGAAATTCTCAATGTTGTATATTCTCTTAACGCAATTTTATTTTATTTTTTGCCCCAGTTTTACTTTTTCCGTGAAAACGTACACAGAATTACAATTTGTTATTTTTGCACCTCCAATTACGCACTTTGAAAGTAGCTACAAGAAATAATACCCTATTTTACCTATCATCTCTTTACATATTGTAAACTCATTTATCATTTCATGTCGTATAAAAGAAACTTTTTTTCATCAGAAACATAAACTTTTTCGCCCGTTTGCTAGCTTATGTTCATTTTATTTTGTACTTTTGCAGAAAATATATCATAAATTATATCATATAATAAGGTATACGCATGAAACATTTTACAATTTTCATCATCATATTGGCCACACTTGGGCTTTGGTCTTGCAAAGACTCAGAGGGAACCATCGGAGATTCACCCATCACTGCCAACGGACAGGATAGGGATAGTGACATCATTACGGGAGATGACTACATCTACCATCTCCCCGTCATATTCCATGTATTCTACAAAGACAGCAAAAACCCGAAACAGTATATATCCAATGCCCGACTCAAGGAGCTGCTAGACAATGTCAACGAGCTATATCAAGGCAATGTATATAATATCAGTCTCGACACCATCGAGAGTGAGAACCTCCATATACAGTTCGAACTTGCCGAATACGACCTCAATGGAAAGAAACTGAAGACGCCAGGCGTAGAATACATCAAGATAGCAGAAGACTCCCTAGACTGTGAAGAGTTCATGCGCAGCAAGTCGAACGCCAAATACTCCTGGAACCAAAACGACTACATCAATGTGATGGTCTATACCTTCAAGAATACCGATGCAACGTCGACAACTCTTGGCATCAGCAATGTACCCTACAAGGTAGCCGGTTATCCTGATTTGGAAGGCTTGACCAACGGCAAGAATTATCCGCTCAGCAAGCCAAACAGTTTCCCATACTGCGTATCCCTCAATGCCATCTATGTGGATAAGAAATACGAGGGTACCCGATATACGACCGACAAGAAGCAGAAGAATTATCAGTATAATACAGCAGATCCGAATGCCACGCTGGCCCACGAACTGGGGCATTATCTGGGACTTTTCCACACATTCTCCGAAAAGCCAGACAAGAAAGACAAATCAGAGCCGGCTGATGACGATGATGATTCAGACTATTGTCAAGATACACCTAGCTACAACAGAATAGCGTATAACAAATGGCTCGTCAGCTACATGGCAGAAGCCAAAAAGATCAAGCCAGATACGACATTCACGGTGAAACAACTTGCCAAACGCTCCAACAATCAGGGAAAAGAATGGCAGGCAGACAATCTGATGGATTACAGCATCTGCTACAGCATGCGGTTCACTCCAGATCAAGCCTATCGAATAAGACAGGTATTGTACTATTCGCCGCTCATTCCGGGTCCGAAGAAGGCAAGAACCACCACAAGAGCATGGAATGAGATGCCAGAAGAAGAATTCGACCTTCCGAATGTCTTGGCCAAGGGAAGAACCATCAGGCTGAAAGACATTCAGACCCGCACCTTCCATGACAAATAAACAGATTCAATATCATCAAACAGCAGAATATAGAATATGAAATATACAATCAAGGCTCCAAGCCAACTCAACGCAAGCATCAACTTGCCTGCATCCAAAAGTATCAGCAACAGAGCGCTCGTCATCAGTGCGATGGCAGGAAGCAACATCCAGCCCGACAACCTGAGCGACTGTGATGATACAGAGGTGATTATTGTAGCCCTCAAGGATATGCCAGAGGTCATCAACATCAAAGCTGCAGGTACTGCCATGCGATTCATGACTGCTTACCTGGCTTCTACAGAAGGTGAACACACCATCACGGGTACCGAGCGCATGCAGAGCCGCCCTATAGGCATTCTGGTAGATGCCCTTCGCTATCTGGGCGCAGACATCACCTATGAAAAGAAGGAAGGCTATCCCCCACTCCATATCAAGGGCAAGCCGCTGGAAGGAGGCCATCTGGAAATTGTGGGCAACATCAGTTCGCAATACATCTCAGCCCTCCTCATGATTGGTCCTATCCTCAAGAACGGATTGGAACTGAAACTGACAGGCGAAATTGCATCCCGACCATACATCGACCTGACGCTCTGGACGATGAGGGAATATGGTGCTGAAGCAGAATGGACTGATATGGATACCATCACCGTCAAACCGCAGCCATATAAAAGCACTCCTTATCAGATAGAAAACGACTGGAGCGCCTCTTCTTACTGGTATGAGATGATGGCCCTCAACAGCAATTCCAATTCCCTCATCAAGCTCGAAGGTCTAATGGACAGCTCCAAGCAGGGCGATTCGGTTGTGAAATACATCTTCAGTCTGCTGGGTGTAAAGAGCGAATTCGAAAGTCGCGACACCCTGAGCACTGTTGCCTTGAAGGCGAATCGCTGCCTGTTGCCGAAATTCGAATATGATTTCACGGGCTCACCAGATTTGGCTCAGACCATCGTAGTAGCCTGCTGCGCCCTTGGTGTCAAGTTCAAGTTTACCGGTCTTGCCAGTTTGAAGATCAAGGAAACCGACCGTATCGAAGCATTGAAGACGGAACTGAAGAAGGTGGGTTATGTGATTCGCGATGAGAATGACAATACGCTCATCTGGGATGGTGAAACCTGCGAGCCTACGTTCGCTCCTATCGACACCTACGAAGACCATCGCATGGCTATGGCTTTCGCTCCTCTCGCTTTCAAGTTTCCACAGATAGAAATCAACAACCCGGAAGTTGTGAGCAAGTCTTACCCACAATACTGGGAGGACCTCAAGAAAGTAGGGTTTGAAATAAGTGAAGAGTGAAGAATAAAAAGTGAAGAATTCTACAGCCTTTGCTAATCATAAAGTTCAAAGCTCAAAATTCAAAGTTCAAAGTTCAAAGTAAATGCTATATTTAGTTTTAGCCTTGGTGGTATTAGGCCTGATAAGCGCCCTGTTCGGTATCTTCTCTCATCGCAAGGGAGAGGAAGAGGAACCTTTGCAGGAAGGAGTATCGTGCAACACCTGCAATGGGGAAAACTCTAAATGCGAACAGGACTGCATGATGGAAGCAGCCATCAAGGAAATAGAATATTACGATGACGAAGACCTCGACCGGTTTGCTGGTCGCGAAGCCGATTCCTATACCGACGAAGAGGTAGAGGAATTCTCAGAGGTGCTCTATACGATGCAACCAGAAGAAGTAGCCGGCTGGAACAGAAGCCTCATTCTGCGGGGCATCAACCTTCCTAACCAGCTGAAAGATGAAGTCATCAACTTTTTAAGCTAGAATTTTACAGTTCAAACTTAAATATTCAGCAGCTCCGCTAATTATAAAGTTCAAAGTTCAAAGTAATGGATATACTGCAGTATACATTTTTCCAGAATGCGCTCATAGGAGCTTTCCTATCCAGCATCCTATGCGGATTCATCGGAACCTATATAGTTACCCGCCGACTGGTTTTCATCAGCGGCGGTATCACCCATGCCTCTTTCGGTGGCATCGGAATCGGTGTATATGCGGGGCTCAACCCCATTTTCTCAGCCATGGCTTTTGCCATACTGAGTGCTTTTGGCGTACAATGGATTTCCAGGAAGAAAGACGTGCGCAAAGACTCTGCCATCGCCATGTTCTGGACACTGGGAATGAGCGTGGGCATCATCTGCTGTTTCCTTACACCCGGATTCATGCCCGATCTTCCCTCCTTCCTCTTTGGCAGCATCCTAGCCATCGATAGTGCTGACTTGTGGCTGCTGGGCGGTCTCACCCTCATCGTTGCGCTGCTCTTCACATTCCTGCTGCGCCCCATTCAGAACATTGCTTTCGACAGCACGTTTGCCAGGTCGCAGCACCTGCCCGTCACAGCCATAGAATATTTGATGATGACGCTCATCGCCATGACCATTGTAGCCACGCTGAAGATGGTGGGCATCGTACTCGCCATCAGCCTGCTTACCATTCCGCAGATGAGCGCCAATCTCTTTACCAACAATTACAAGAACATGATTGCCGTCAGCATCCTGCTGGGATGGATAGACTGCCTAGTGGGATTATATGCCAGCTATCTGCTCAACGTGCCTTCAGGCGCTACCATCATATTCGTCAGCATCATCCTCTTTGCCCTCGCCAAGGGATATAAGATGCTCCGGCATTCATAAAGATAATATAATAAGGTGAAACAACAGAATACTTTTCATTACGCCCTAGGCTTTGTCTTCCTGACGACAGCCCTGATTCTTACCGGATGCTCTACGCAGAAGAATACAGCGCAGAGCAGATGGTGGCACGCCTTTAATGCAAAGTACAACACCTATTATAATGGTACACTCGCCTATATCGATGGTTCGCTGGAGAAAGAGACGGGAAACAAGGACAACTATACCGAGCAGATTCCGCTCTATACCGTGAGCAACAAGAACAGCCGGGAAATCGGCAAGGCCAACTTCGACCGCGCCATCGAGAAATGCGAGAAGGCCATCCATCAGCACAGCATCAAGCGAAGACCGGAATGGACCAAAAACCGCCGCAAGACAGCCAAAGACATCGAATGGCTGAGTCGCCGGGAATACAACCCGTTCCTCTGGAAGGCATGGATGCTGATGGGCCGTTCGCAGTTCTATCAGGGAGATTTCGAGTCGGCAGCCGCCACCTTTTCCTATATGAGTCGCCTCTACGCCACCCAGCCCGCCATCTACGGCAAAGCCCGGGCCTGGCTCGCCAAATGCTATATCGAGCAGAACTGGAATTACGATGCCGAAGACGTGATTCGCAACATACTTCGCGATTCCATCCACTGGCGTGCCCAGAAAGAATGGGATTATACCTTTGCCGATTACTATATCCACACCGGCAATGCCGAGCAGGCCATTCCTTACCTCAGGAAAGTAATCAGCCACGAGATGCGCCGCAAGCAGAAAGCACGCGAATGGTATCTGATGGGACAGCTTCAGGCATCCATCGGCAACAAGAAAGAAGCCTATAAAGCCTTCAGGCACGTGATTCGCCAGAATCCGCCTTACGAACTCGCCTTCAACGCCCGCATTGCCATGACCGAAGTGATGGCGAAAGACAATGCCGGCAAGATGATCAGCAGGCTGAAACGAATGGCTGCCTCCGACAACAACAAAGAATATCAGGACCAGATATACTATGCCATCGGCAATATACACCTCAGCAGGAAAGATACCCTGCAAGCCATAACGGCATACGAGAAAGGCAATCAGAAATCTACCCGCAACGGCATAGAAAAAGGCGTCTTGCTGCTGCATCTGGGCGATTTGTACTGGACCAAGGAGAAATTCTCCGATGCACGCAGATGCTACGGAGAAGCCATCGGACTGCTGGATAAGGACAGAAAGGACTACCAGCAACTCGCCAACCGATCCAAGGTGCTCGATGAACTGGTGCCCTATACCGATGCCGTGCAGTTGCAAGACTCATTGCAGCAACTTGCCAGGATGAGCGAGAAAGAACGCAATGCTGCCATCGACAGGGTTATTGACGCCCTGAAAAAGAAGGAAAAGGAAGAAAGAAACAGAAAGGCGGAGGAAGAAGCGGAATCAACCCTCCGGCAGGACGGCGGCAACCTTGCCAACAACAACAACTTTGCCTCCAGCAACAGCCCGCAGAAAAACAATGAGAATAGCGCCAACACCCCTGCCAACGGGCAATGGTATTTCTACTCTCCGCTGACCGTAAGCCAGGGAAAGGCGCAATTCCAGAAACTCTGGGGCAAGCGAGATAACGTGGACAACTGGCAACGCATCAACAAGACCGTTGTTGCCAACGCTGCCGGAGCTGAAGAGATAACAGATGAACAGAGAGACTCGCTGGCACAGGCTGCCGAACAGGAAGAATTACTCAAGCAGACTTCAGACAGTGCCGTCAACGATCCGCACAGACGCGAGTATTACCTGGCACAGATTCCGTTCACCCCAGAACAATTGGCTGAGAGCAACAAGCTGCTGGAAGACGGTCTGTATCATGCCGGAGTCATCTTCAAGGACAAGCTCGACAACCTGCCACTGAGCCGGAAATCCCTGCTGAGACTGGTCAGCAACCATCCAGACTATGCACATCTGGATGACGCCTACTACCATCTATATCTGCTCTATTCCAGAGAACGGAAACCAGAGATGGCACAGACCTATCTGCAGAAACTGAAGGCAGAATACCCGGAAAGCCAGTGGACTACCCTCCTTTCCGACCCATACTATGCAGAGAATGCCAAGCGGGGGGTGCAGATAGAAGATTCTCTCTACACGCTCACCTATCAGGCTTTCAGGGACGGGGAATATGACAAGGTGGAAAGGAACGCCCAGATATCACGGAACCGCTTCCCTGATGGGGCAAACCGTGATAAATTTCTCTTCATCGGCGGCCTCAGCAAGCTGAACGACGGCGATATCAAGAGCTGCCTGGCAGACCTCAAGGAAGTGGTCAGCAAGTATCCCGACAGCCGTCTGAGCGAGATGGCAGGTATGATCATCAACGGCGTGGATGCCGGCAGACGACTCTATGGGGGCAAATTCGACCTCAACGACGTATGGACCCGCAGAAGCATAGAGCTCAACGACCGGGATTCCACCAGGCAGAAGGGATATAGCCCGGAACGCAATGCCAGCTTCGTGTTCCTCCTTGCCTACGATCCGGACAAGACCAACGAGAACCAGCTGCTCTTCGAGATGGCGAAGTACAACTTTACCTCCTACATGGCACGCTATTTCGATATTAATATCGAGGACTTGGAGGGACTGCATCGCATGCAGATTAGTGGTTTCAACAGTTATGACGAAGCCCGCCAGTACGCCAACGCCGTATACCAGCAGCCCGCCATCAAGCGTCTGCTGGGCAATGTACGTGCCTACGTCATCAGCGAGCCGAACCTGAAGCTCCTGGGTACCAGCCATACCTACGAGGAGTATGAGAAGTTCTACAGCAAGCATTTCGCCCCTCTCCCTGTCAGCAAGCTTCCATTGCTTCTCGAACCTGCCGAAACAGCTCCAGCAGCAGAAGAAGAGCCTTCTTCAGAAGAGGCTACTTCTGAAGAATCGCCCAAAGCGGAACAATCACAAGAAGATAACACGCTGACAGTTCCAATAACCCCACAGGACGAACCGCTAAGCAGCGGAGAACTCGAAGTAGAAGGCAAGAAGGAAGAGATTCCGGAAAAGAAAGACGACGGAATCCTCGTGATTCCAAACCAGAAGGAAAAGAAAGACGACGGAATCCTCGTGATTCCAAACCAGAAGGAAAAGAAAGACGACGGAACCCTCGTGATTCCAAACCAGAAGAAAGAGAAGAAGGAAGAAGATACCGGCATCTATTTTGATGACAGCAACTCTTCAGAAAGCATCGAACTGGAAGATGAATATTTCGAACTGGAAGGGTTCTAATGAATTGCCCATAGCGCCTGATGCATAACCAATGCACAGCGCTATGGGCAAGTTTCGTTTACAGAGAACAGAAGAATGTCACCAGGAACGGTACGGAGAAATCCACACAGAAACCATGGAAGATGGAAACGACGATGAAGCTCTCGCCCGAACTGCGGGTGATGATGGGCAACGTGGTATCCATCGTGGTGGCGCCACCTACGCTGATAGGTGCCAGTTTGCCGAAATACCTAGCCAGCAGCGGAGCACACAGCAGGGTGAGAATCTCGCGGCAGATGTTGGCTAGAAGGGCGATGGTACCCAGTTCTGCACCACGATACTGGGTGATGAAGATACTCGACAGCGAGTAGTATCCGAAGCCCGAACCGATGGCAAGACAGTCGCAGAGCTGGCGATGCCCCAATACCAGGGAGGCAGCAGCACATCCGGCAAAAGTTCCCAGAATGGTCATCACCGGCAGCAGCATCAGCCGGGGATTCACCTTTCTGAAACTCTTCAATATAGAGGTATCGCAACCGATGCTGATACCCACGCAGAACATCAGGCAGCAGAGCACATAATAGCTCACGTCGCTCGCCGGGAAGCTGGACGGAATCACATCACACAAGCCCACGATGATGCCCAGCACGAAGAAACCCACGATAATCAGACTACCTTTCATTTCCCAGCCTCCTTTCTGCAGACGTATCTCCACAATGCCCAGGCAAAGATTGCACTACCCAGACTTCCGGCTATCGTCAGCACGATGGCCTCAAGACCCAGAGTCTGCAGACCATTGACGATATGCGGGTTAGCCCCCACCTCGATACCGAGCAGGAACAGCAGCACCCATATCAGCGCCGTGATAACCCGGCCAATAAAACTCATTTTCCTGTTGCGAAGCAGATATCCCGTACCTATTCCGCACAACATAATCATTACAATCTTGAGCATTGTTTTCTTCTTTCTTCGTTTATTTTTCGTTTATTCATTACAAATAATAATAACGGATTCCCGGTCTTTATATTATATCCTAACCCAAGAATACAACACTTTCAGCCCTATTAACATACTTTAATAGCAAGAATCGTTCTCCATTCAAGAATTCTTTGTACTTTAGCATCTTAAAAAAAGATACATTTATGAGCAACGGATTATTACTTTGGGTAGACGACGAGATAGAGCTTCTCAAAGCCCATATCATCTTTCTGGAAAAGAAAGGATACGAGGTGGTGACGGTGAGCAACGGGGCCGATGCCATCGACCAATGCAGGCAGCAGACCTTCGACCTCATCCTCCTCGACGAGATGATGCCGGGACTGAGCGGACTGGAGACCTTGCAGCATATCAAGGACATCCAGCCAGCCACACCCGTTGTGATGTGTACAAAAAGTGAAGAAGAAAACATCATGGACCAGGCTATCGGTTCCAAGATAGCCGACTATCTCATCAAGCCCGTAAACCCGAACCAGATTCTCCTGTCGCTCAAGAAGAATATACACCGCAAGGACATCGTGACGGAGGTAACGCAGAGCGGATACCAGCAGGACTACCAGCAGATAGCCATGCAGATGATGGACTGCCGCAACTTTCAAGACTGGATGGAAGTATACCGCCGGCTGGTGAAATGGGAGCTGGAACTGAGCGATACCGACAGTTCGATGACCGAGATGCTATCCATGCAGAAGGAGGAGGCGAACATCGGCTTTGCCAAATACATCGCCAGGAACTATATGGACTGGGTAGACCCGAAGAATCTGGGCAAGGTGGTGGAAGGCAGACCCGTGATGAGTCCGGACATCTTCAAGACCAAGCTCTTCCCGATGCTCGACAAGGACGAAAAGGTGTTCCTCATCGTGATAGACAACTTCCGCTACGACCAGTGGAAGATGCTGACGAAAGACATCGGCGACATGTACGACATCGAGGAAGACATGTATATGAGCATCCTGCCCACAGCCACCCAGTATGCCCGGAATGCCATCTTCAGCGGACTGATGCCCAACAAGATAGCCGAAATGTTTCCAGAACTGTGGGTGGACGAAGACGAAGAGGAAGGCAAGAACCTCAACGAGAAGCCGCTCATCCAGACGCAGCTGGACAGATATCGCAAGCACTACAGCTTCAGCTATCACAAGGTGAACGATTCGGCTGGAGCCGACAAGTTCCTGGAGCATTACAATGAATGCAAGGGCAACGACCTGAATGTGCTCGTCATCAACTTCATCGACATGCTCTCGCATGCACGAACCGAATCCAAGATGGTAAGGGAGCTGGCGAATACGGAATCAGCCTACCGCAGCATCACCCGGAGCTGGCTGCGCCACTCGGTACTGGCAGAGCTGTTCAAGCGGCTTGCCCAGAGCGATTTCAAGGTAATCATCACCACCGACCATGGCAGTATCCGCGCATCGAAGCCCATCAAGATTGTAGGCGACCGCAATACGAACACCAACCTGCGCTACAAGCTGGGCAAGAACCTGGCGTATAATGCCAAGGAAGTATTCACCATCAAGGAGCCCCACAAGGCACAGCTGCCTGCTCCTAATCTGAGCACTGCGTATGTCTTCGCCTACGGTGATGCCTTCTTCGCCTATCCGAACAACTATAATTATTATGTGTCTTACTACAAGGACACCTTCCAGCATGGTGGCATCTCGATGGAGGAAATGCTCATTCCACTCATCACGCTGACACCGAGAAAGAGATAAGCAAAGACTCCAGCAGCCTTAGCTAATCATAAAGTTCAATGTTCAAAATTCAAAGTTCAAAGTAAATATATGAAGATTAAGATTGATTCATTAGACAACATCCATGTAGCTGCCAGAGAATTTCTGGATAACATGGGCGACGGCAAGGTCTTTGCCTTCTATGGCAAGATGGGTGCCGGAAAAACAACATTTGTCAAAGCTATCTGCGAAGAGTTGGGAGTAGATGACGTCATCACCTCTCCTACCTTTGCCATCGTCAACGAATATACCGCTGGTAATGGCGACCCTGTCTATCACTTCGATTTCTACCGCATCAAGAAGCTGGACGAGGTATACGATATGGGCTATGAGGACTATTTCTACAGCGGAAACCTCTGCTTCCTGGAGTGGCCGGAGCTGATAGAAGACCTCCTGCCAGAAGACTGCACCAAGGTGACTATCACCGCCGAGGAGGATGGCAGCAGAAGCGTAGAATGGTAAGAAAAATACGTCCCGACGCAGAATTTACTACGTCCCGACGCAGTTCTCAGTACGTCCCGACGTAGCACGGTCTGCGTCGGGACGTATTTTCATACCCCTCGTGATGCAGTTGCCCGCCCCTCGCCGTGCAGCTACAGCCCCCTCGTAACGCTACCCAGCGGGCATGCAAAAAGTGACAAAGTCACTCGTCACCTTCTGCCAACAAAAAAGCACCTGACCAGAGACGGAAAATCTCCAGCCAGATGCCTTTAACCATTTTGCTTTCAGGATTTTACAAGAGAGCCTGGAACTTCTCAGTCAGGGTTGCCTTTGATGTAGCACCAACGAACTTGTCTACCAGCTGACCACTCTTGAAAAAGAGGATAGTAGGGATGTTGCGAACACCAAACTCCATAGCGATGTCGTCATTCTCCTCTACATCACACTTGCCAACAACGATTTTACCATCAAACTCCTCAGCCAATTCTGACACGATAGGAGCAATCTGACGGCAAGGACCACACCATGTAGCCCACAAATCTACTACCAATGGCAACTCGCCATTCTTGTAACTCTCGAAATTCTCTGTTGTAATTGTTACTTCCATTTTCTGTACTTTTTATTTTATTTATGATTAATATTATCTGAGTATATTAACTAGTTAATCTGATAAGACATCTTCGGGTTGTCGTTCACGAACTGAATCAGTTCCCGGCTCACTCCTATCGCCCTGTCCTGTGCACGCATCGTAAAGTTGGTGTTGGTCTCAGAGTCATGAATCTGTATGAAGAGCTGCGCATGGCCCTCATCGTTCTCAACCAGCGTCTTGAGGTCGTTCACCAGCGTATCATCAACGATAGAGCTGTCGATGGAAATCGTAAACTTCTCCAATCTGTTCTCCTTCACGGTCTGCAGATATTCCACCGTACTGATCTTGAAGTCGAGATAGTTGCTGTTGCCATAGCGGGCTACGCACTTTGCCGTAACAAAGATGGTACTTCCCTCCACCATGACGCCTCGCCAGGTGCCCCAGTCCTCACCGAAAAGTGCCAGTTCGCCCGACCCCTCAAAGTCTTCGAGGGTAACGAATCCACAAGGCTTTCCGGTCTTGGTAAACTTGGATTTCACCTCGGTGATGATGCCGCCGAAGACGATGTCTTCCTTCTTGGCAAGCGCAACCTTGTCGCCCAGCTCCGCACAATGGGTATTGCAGAGGTTCTTGAGGATAATCTCATAATCATCCAGCGGATGAGCCGAGAGATAGATGCCCACCAGCTCGCGCTCCCTGTTCAGTCGCTCGATGGTGCTCCAGCCTTCCACCTCAGGAATAGGCGGAGTGGCTATCTCTACTGCTTCGGTTCCTCCGAAGAGCGATGTAGCCGCCTCCTGCTGCTCGCGCTGATAGAGCTGGCCATAGCGCACCAAGGTATCGAGGAAGGTCTCACCCTTGCTGTTCTTGCCGAAGAACTGCTCACGGCGGATGCCGAAGCTGTCGAAACCGCCACTCAGCGCCAGGGTCTCGAAAGCCTTGCGGTTAACGCAGGAGAAGTCTACACGTTCTGCAAAATCGAAGATGGTCTTATAGGGACCGTTCTTCTCCCTTTCTGCCACGATGGCATCGGCAGCCGGAGCTCCCATACCCTTGATAGCAGAAAGACCGAATCGGATTTCGCCATGTTCGTTCACACCGAAGGCACGGTAACTCTCGTTCACGTCAGGTCCCAGCGTCTTGATATCCATCGACTGGCACTCCTCCATCAGCTTGGTGATTTCGGTAATCTGGGCAAAGCGGCGGGTCATCAGCGCAGCCATGTATTCGGCAGGATAGTGAGCCTTGAGATAAGCCGTCTGATAGGCTACCCACGAATAGCAGGTGGCATGCGACTTGTTGAAGGCGTAGGAAGCAAACTTCTCCCAGTCGCTCCATATCTTCTCCAACACCTTCGGATCGTGTCCGTTCTCCTGTCCCTGCTTGATGAATTTAGGCTTCATTGCATCTACGATTGCCTTCTTCTTCTTACCCATCGCCTTACGGAGGGCATCAGACTCACCTCGGGTGAAGCTGGCAAGCTGACGGGAAAGGAGCATCACCTGCTCCTGATAGACCGTGATGCCGTAGGTATCCTTCAGATACTTCTCCATGCACGGGATATCGTAGGTAATCGCCTGCTTACCGTTCTTGCGGGCGATGAAGTCAGGGATATAGTCCATAGGACCCGGACGGTAGAGGGCATTCATGGCGATGAGGTCCTCAAACACCGTAGGCTTCAGCTCGCGGAGATACTTCTGCATGCCAGGCGACTCAAACTGGAAGGTTCCGATGGTCTGTCCGCGCTGGTAGAGCTGATAGGTCAGCTCATCATCGATAGGGATGGCATCGAGGTCTACCACGTCGCCCGTGGTCTGCTTGATGACCTTGCATGCCTCCTTCATCTCGGAGAGGGTCTTCAAGCCCAGGAAGTCCATCTTGATGAGTCCGGTAGTCTCGATGACGTGACCGTCGTATTGGGTTACTGCCGTCTTCAGTCCCGGAAAATCAGGGTCATCGGCAGTAGATACAGGCACCCAGTTGCTGATAGGGTCTCGGCAGATGATGAATCCGCAGGCATGGATACCCGTGCCACGGATGGTGCCCTCCAGCATCTTGGCATATTTGATGGTATTGCTCTCGCGGGGGTCGGTGGAGTATTCTGCCTCTCTCAGCTCCGGCGTATACTTGATGGCATTGGGAAGATTCATCTTCGCGCCGTCAGGCAGTCGGTCTGGAATCGCCTTGCAGAGCGCATTCGCCTTGTCGAGCGGCAGCTTCTCTACTCGGGCCACGTCCTTGATGGAGTTCTTCGTTGCCATCGAACCGTATGTAATAATGTGGGCACAGTTCTCATGACCGTACTTATCCATTACCCAGCGCAAGACCTTGCCTCGTCCATCATCATCAAAGTCGGTATCGATATCAGGCAGGTTGACACGGTCAGGGTTCAGGAAACGCTCAAACAGGAGGTCGTACTTCAAAGGGTCAATCTTGGTAATGCCCAGGCAATAGGCCACCACGGAACCAGCCGCAGAACCACGGCCCGGACCCACCATCACGCCCAGCTCCTCGCGAGCCGCCCTGATGAAGTCGCTCACGATGAGGAAGTAGCCAGGGAAACCCATGGTCTTCATCACGTGGAGCTCGAAGTTCACATGCTCGTCCACGTCCGCCGGCAGCGGATCTCCATAGAGCTGCCTGGCTCCCTCGTAGGCAAGATGGCGCAGATACTCGGCCTCAAACTTGATGCGGTATATCTTGTCGTAGCCGCCCAGACGGTCGATCACCTTCTGTCCTTCCTCCGGCGGCAGCTGATTCTCGCCGTTCTCATCGCTGGTGAATTCCTTGTAGAGGTCTTCCTCTGATACCTTCTGGCGCAGTTGCTCCTCGGTACCGAAACTCTCCGGAATGGGGAAGAAAGGCATGATTGGTCCGTGGTCGATGCTATAGATTTCCACCTTGTCAAGCACCTCCAGCGTGTTAGACAGTGCCTCGGGAATATCCGAGAAGACATCATTCATCTCCTGACGGGTCTTGAACCACTCCTGCTTGGAATATCGCATACGGTTAGGATCGTCCAGGTCCTTGCCGGTAGCTATACAGAGCAGGTGGTCGTGGGCCTCAGCCGTCTCCTTGTCCTCGAAGTGGCAGTCGTTGGTGCATACGAGCTTGATGCCGTATTCCCTAGCCATCTCTATAAGCACCTTGTTGGCCTTCTGCTGCAGCTGGAAAGCCTCGCGGTTGGCCAGGAAAGGAAGCGGTTCCTTCACCTCGTGGCGCTGAAGCTCCAGATAGTAGTCGTCGCCAAAGAGATTATGATACCACTCGCAAGCCTCGCGGGCTCCCTCGATGTCGCCATGCAATATCTTAGACGGAACCTCACCGGCAATACATGCCGAACAGACTATCAGATCCTCGTGGTATTTCTCCAGGTCGGCACGGTCGGTTCGCGGACGCATATAGTATCCATCCACCCAGGCATTACTGACCAGCTGGATGAGGTTCTTGTATCCATTATAGTTTTTGGCAAGCACGATGAGGTGGTAACCACTCATATCGCCCTTGTCCTTCTCACGGTCTTCCTTTCTTCGGCGGGCCACGTACATCTCACAGCCAATGATAGGCTTGAAGGGCTCCAGTCCCTCTTTCTTGCGATCCTTGTTCACCTTGGCGCAATAATCCGTGAGTTCCTTAATACCGAACATCACACCATGGTCGGTAACAGCCATACCCTTCATGCCGTCCTTGATGGCCTTGTCAACGAGATGCGGAATCTTAGACTGACCGTCGAGGATGGAATACTGCGTATGCACATGTAAATGAACAAAATCTTCCATTATACGTTCTAAATTTCAAAATTTGAGTCCAAAGTTACGGCTAAAAGTTGATATTCCAAAAGAAAAAAGAGAAAAAATTGAAAAACATAAAAGAAACGCCCAAAAAATTTGCTAAAACGACAAAAATACAGTACCTTTGCACCAATAAAAACTTAATCCTACCTTATGGGACAAAAAATAAAGAAACTGAAAAAGATAAGACTGCATCGCGAAGGCACTGATCAGCTGGTGGGCGGAGCGATAGCGTTAGTAGCCATTGCGGCGATATTATGGGGAGCTTTTGACACCAAAATTCCATTTTGGATTTTCTTGGTTGTCTTCGGTGTGGTTTACTGCATCGTGCTCAATTTCTATCGCTGCCCTATCCGCTACCTGAACGTAGAGGATACAGAGAAGCTCGTCGTAGCTCCTGCCGATGGCAAGATTGTGGTAATAGAAGAAGTAGATAATGCGCCATATTTTAATGACAAGCGATTGATGATTTCCATCTTCATGAGCCTTTGGAACGTACATGCCAACTGGTTCCCGGTAGACGGAAAGGTGAAATTCGTAAAGCATGTGGATGGCAACTACCACAAGGCTTGGCTGCCTAAGGCAAGCGAGGAAAACGAGCATGCAGACGTCATGATCACTACCCCTGAGGGCGTAGATGTATTGTGCCGTCAGATTGCCGGTGCCGTAGCGCGCCGTATCGTAACTTATGCAAAGGAAGGCGAAGAGTGCTATATCGACGAGCACCTTGGCTTTATCAAACTAGGTTCACGTGTGGATGTTTACTTGCCTCTCGGAACAGAAGTATGTGTGAAGATGGGACAGTCTACCACGGGTGACCAAACCATCATTGCAAAATTGAAATAAAAAATGAGCATGAAGAAACATATCCCTAACACGATAACATGCTGCAACCTGATATCAGGCTGCATTGCTACATCGTTTGCCTTCGGTGGAAATCCAGAGATGGCTTTGTTGTGGATAATCATTGGAGCCACCTTCGACTTCTTCGACGGTATGAGCGCACGCCTGCTGCACGTTTCATCACCTATCGGCAAGGAGCTGGATTCGCTGGCTGACGACGTAACCTTCGGCGTGGCGCCTGCCACCATCGTATTCTCTCATCTACAGGTGATGGAATACCCAGAGTTTCTGGAGCCGATGCGCCCATGGCTGCCTTATGCAGCCTTCATCATCGCAGCCTTCTCGGCATTGCGACTGGCAAAGTTCAATCTTGATGAGCGCCAGACCACCTCTTTCATCGGGATTCCTACTCCAGCCAACGCCCTGTTCTGGGGGTCGCTGGTAGTATTCAATCCTGCCTGGCTTACAAACCTGAGCTGGTCGGTATATCTCGTCCTGGCTCTCATCCTCATCACCAGCTACCTGCTGGTATGCGAGATGCCATTGTTTGCCCTGAAGTTCAAGCAGTGGTCGTTCAAGGGCAATGAGGTGAAATATGGTTTCGCAGGCTTTGCCGTGGCAATTCTTGCCCTCTCGGTAGCAGACGAGGGCGCAAGAGGATTCCTGCAGGGCTGGTGGATCATCATCCTGATGTATGTTCTCCTCTCTGCCATCCTATTCATGAGAAAGAAATAAAGGATTTAATCAGATAAAACAAAAGGCTTACTCCCCAGACAGGGATGTAAGCCTTTTATCGTTTGCCGGGACTGGCAGATTAATTGTGCACAAGCGTACCAATCTCCTCACCGTCCATCACCTTCTTCAGGTTACCTACAACATCCATATTGAATACGTAGATAGGAAGGTTGTTCTCCTTACACATGGTAGTAGCTGTCAGGTCCATAACCTTCAAGCCCTTTGTATAAATCTCATCGTATGTAATGTCGCTAAACTTGGTTGCGGTAGGATCCTTCTCCGGGTCGGCAGTATAGATACCGTCCACACGGGTACCCTTCAACATGACATCAGCCTCAATCTCGATACCACGGAGAGAAGAGCCGGTATCAGTAGTGAAGTAAGGACTGCCTGTACCGGCAGAGAAGATGCAGATATAGCCATCCTCCATTGCCTCGATAGCCTCCCACTTGGTATAGAACTCACCGATTGGTTCCATGCGGATGGCTGTGAGCACCTTGTTCTTGACGCCCAAAGCTCCGAGCGCACTACTCAAAGCAAGAGAATTGATAACTGTAGCACACATGCCCATCTGGTCGCCCTTCACACGGTCGAAGCCCTTCTGGCTACCACTCAATCCACGGAAGATATTTCCACCGCCGATAACGATGCCAATCTGCACACCCATCTCGTGAACTTCCTTGATCTGCTTAGCATAATCACTCAAGCGCTCAGGGTCGATACCGAAGCTCTGCTTGCCCATCAGGCTCTCACCGCTCAACTTCAAAAGAATTCTTTTAAACTTTGCCATAAATATTTTGTTAAATGTTTATTGTTTAATGTTTACTTCAGGGATTAAGTATTTATCAGAAACTTGATTTCGCCGAATGCATACGAACGGATCACTCCCTTCTTGTCGTGAAGGATAAGATGACCATCGTCCTCAACCTCAACGAAGGCTCCCTCGAACTTGCCATCCTTGTCCTCATACCAATGATAGCCCTTGCGACGGTAGAGCGAAAGATGGTAGATGCCCGACACATCCATATAGTCGGCACGGCGCAGGAGTTCGTAGTATCTGCAGAAAGCCTCAATCACCTTCTGCATCACCTCTTCCCTATCCACCTCATGCCCCAGGATCTGAGCCAGAGATACAGGGTTAGGCGCGTCGCTCCTGAACTCCATCTGATTGATATTGATGCCGATGCCGAAGATGCAGCGCTTGATGCCCCTGGAATCGATAGACGTCTCTATCAGCGTACCACTGATTTTCCTGTCGTTCCAATACACATCGTTAGGCCATTTCAGCGTAAACCCGTCAGCATAGGAATCCAGGGCATCCTTGATGGCAAGGGCTCCCACCTCGGAAAGCAGGAACTGCTGACGAACCGGCACCCACACAGGGCAAGCCAACATACTGAACAGGAGGTTCTTGCCCTCCTCGCTCTCCCAGGTATGCGTGCCCTGTCCCCTGCCGGCTGTCTGGAAATCAGCCACGGCAATGGTGAGTGCAGTCTCATCGTATGAACTTAATTCCTTCAGGAAGTGATTGGTAGAATCCACTTCCTTCAATCTTATTATCTTCTTTTCCATTTTATCTTTTTCCTAATATAGATAATGTATAGACCGTACTTATATACATAGGTACACCCCTCATGACATGATTACAGTATCAGCATCGGATTGAAGGCATCCTTGAGATGTTCGAGGCACTTCACCTGATGGCCTACTCCTACCACAGAGATGATATCGAAGCGCAGTTCCTTCTCCACCTGATGCTCCTTGACATAAGCATTGGCAGCTATCGCCAGATTGCGCATCTTTCTGCCATCAACGGCTTCCTCCGGCCGCTGGTAATCATCACCGGAACGGGTCTTCACCTCTACCACCACCAAGGTCTTTCCATCTGGCGAAAGAGCCAGGATATCCAGGTCTCTCTTACCTATCTTCCAGTCCCGGTCGATGATAACATAGCCTTCGCCTTCAAGGTAAAGAGCCGCCTCGTCTTCTCCCCATGCACCTAATTCATTATGCTCTGCCATAGTCTATTTCCTTTATTTTGCATCAAAAGATACTTTTACCTTGCAAAAATAATAAAAATAGTTCACACTTCAAACTTTTTTATGTAATTTTGCACTAAAAACAATGGAAGATATCAAGAAAAAAGACGAAGCCTACATGCGCCGTGCCCTGATAGAGGCACAAGCGGCATTTGATGAAGACGAAATACCGGTGGGCGCCATCATCGTATGCAAGGACCGGATTATATCCCGTGCCCACAATCTTACCGAGATACTGACCGATGTCACAGCCCATGCCGAAATGCAGGCCATCACATCGGGCGCCAACATGCTGGGCGGGAAATATCTGAAGGACTGCACGCTCTATGTCACCGTAGAACCTTGCGTCATGTGCGCCGGAGCATTGGGATGGGCACAGATAAGCCGGGTAGTATACGGAGCAGGAGATGAGAAGAGGGGGTATACAAAATATGCGCCCGATGCACTGCATCCTAAGACTACAGTTACATCGGGCGTACTGGAAGATGAGTGCCGGGCACTCATGCAGGAATTCTTCGCCAGAAAGAGATAGGAATCTTTTTCTCTATCTCTTCACGGCTTATCACTTGATTGTAAAATCCGGATGATAATTCAATCTCCGGATGATTACCTTATTTCTACTGATTACTTAACCAAAACAACCAGGTACTTGCTGGTGCTCCAGAAGAGCTGTGAGTTGGTGATGTGGAGAGTATACTGCTTGTTGGCATCACGAACCAGAGAATAGCTGCTTGATGGGTGGATAGTAAGCAACTTAGCTGACTTAGAGTACAACTTAATCTCTGAGAGGTTGCGGATATCCACCTTGGTGAAGTAATTCTTGTTGAAGTTGCCAGTCATGACCTTACCGTCCTGAATGATACTCTGCTCCTTCAGCTCCTTCTTGGTACCGAATACATACCATGCGGTATGGATCTGCTTATCCTGAGCATTGATAGTCTCAGTCTTCTGATTGCTCTCAGCAGTAAGACGGTTGGTCTTGGTATTGAGGTTATTTACAGTCTCATCGAGTGCAGCAATATGAATATCTTTCTTGTCAAGTTCCTCACGCAGAGTCTGGAGCTGTGCATCCTTCTCCTCCAACTGCTTCTGCAAGCCCTCGATGGTCTTCTGCAGCTGAGCACCCTTCAAGGTACCGTTGGCAAGCTGCTTCTGGAGCTTGGCAATGAGTTCACGGTTCTGCTTCATACGGTCAGCAATGAACTGGATGTCTTCCTTGAGCTTCTGCTTCTTGTTGACACCCTCGCCATCCTTAGCAAGACTAACGCGATGCTCAGCCTCACTAATCTGCTGGAAACCTTCCTCGATTTCGTTCAAGGTACCCAGCAAATCGTTAATTTCACTGTCTTTCTGTGCAATAATGCCATTAAGAGAATCTGCCTGAGCAGTGTTTTGAGCAGCAGAATCATTCTTGCCGTTGTTACAACCAGTCAAACAAAATGCTGCTACGCATGCTACTAAAAAAAGCTTTTTCATAATCTGTCTCCTTAATATGATTTAATAATTCGTATTTATACTACATGAAAGAATGCGTGTATACGCCTTCCATACATAGTAATTACGCTGTCGCTTCATTATTATTACGTGATAAACCCGCATTTATTATATTTAAACACGAATTTATTTACTGATTCATGTTTTTTCTACGTTCTTCACGCTTTTTTTCCTTCAATTCCTCTTTTAATTGTTTAGGATCCTTACCAGCCAGCACGATGACGAACTCACCTCTAGGCTCCACCTCCTCAAAATGGGCGATGACCTCAGCGAGGGTTCCTCTTACGCTCTCCTCGTGTATCTTGGAGATTTCCCGACAACAACTCACCTGCCTGTCTTCACCGAAATTCTCGGCAAACTGCTGCAAGGTTTTCACCACACGATAAGGCGACTCATAGAATATCATGGTCCGCACTTCGTCCTTGAGAGATTCCAAATAGGTTTGTCTGCCCTTTTTCTGAGGAATGAAACCCTCGAAGCAGAATCTATCACAAGGCAATCCCGATGACACGATGGCTGGAATGCAAGCCGTAGGTCCCGGAAGGGTCTGAACGGTGATGCCCGCCTTTGCCGCCTCGCGAGCCAGATAGAAACCCGGATCGCTGATGCCTGGTGTTCCTGCATCACTGATAAGAGCGATGGTCTCACCAGCCTTCAACCGCTCAACGATGGAAGCCGAAGTGCCATGCTCATTAAACTTGTGATGCGCAACTAATCGATTTCGAATATCGAAATGCTTCAGTAGGACACTCGATGTCCGAGTGTCCTCAGCGAGTACCAAATCAGCTTCTTTCAAGACCCTGATAGCTCGCATTGTCATGTCCTCCATGTTACCAACAGGAGTAGGTACGATATACAATATGCCCATATAGGGTACAAATGTAGTTAATTAATCTTTCTAAGCAAAAAAAAATGCGTTTTCTTTGCATTTTTTAAAACCTTATTAGTAATTTTGTCCCCGAAATGACAGAAAATCTAATTGGGGAGGCACATCGCCCCGGAAGAATTGAAGTGGTGTGCGGATCAATGTTCTCTGGAAAAACAGAGGAATTGATTCGAAGAATGAAGCGTGCGAAGTTCGCCAAGCAGAAGGTAGAAATCTTCAAACCTGCGCTTGACACTCGTTACTCCGAGGAAGACGTAGTGAGCCATGATCTGAACTCTATCCGATCTACTCCTATCGAGTCCTCAGGATCTATACTCCTTTTGGCCTCTGATATCGACGTGGTCGGTATTGATGAAGCCCAGTTCCTAGACAATGGCCTGGTAGATGTATGCAACCAGCTTGCCAACCGTGGCGTCCGTGTGATCGTTGCCGGTCTCGACATGGACTTCAAGGGCGTTCCCTTCGGACCAATCCCTGCCCTCTGCGCCATTGCAGACGAAGTGACCAAGGTTCATGCAATCTGCGTGAAATGCGGAGCCCTGGCTTACGTGAGCCATCGACTGGTGCATAACGAAAAGCGGGTGCTTTTGGGTGAAAAGGATGAATACGAGCCGCTCTGCCGCGACTGCTATCAGAAAGCCCTCCACAAGGAGGAGTGAAAAGTGAAGAGTGAAGAATTCAAAAGCCTTTGCTGATCATAAAGCTCAAAGTTCAAAATTCAAAGTAATATGCCAAAGGAGATTACATTCGATAAGTTTATACGATGGGCAGGCGTTACGCTCATCGTCTTTGCGGTGTTATATATCACCAATTACTTGAGCGAGGTACTTTTACCATTCGTCATAGCATGGTTTTTTGCCTACCTGCTCTATCCGGTCGTGAAGTTTATCGAGAACAAACTCCACATCAAGGTTCGTGCCCTGTCCATCATACTGGCAATGGGAGCTGCCATCGCAGTCATCGGTGGCGTACTGTGGCTCATCATTCCACCGATGATCGACCAGTTTGACAAACTAGGGGAAGTCTTGACCCGCTGGCTGCACCAAACCACCCACACCAACAACCTGACGGCGATGATCAAGGAGTGGCTGCAGGAAAATCAGGCACAGATAGAACATTTCCTGAAGAGCAAGGACTTCAGCGATGCCCTCAAGACAACGATGCCCAAGCTGTTCTCCGTTGTAGGACAAACGGCAAACATCATCATCAGCATCGTGGCATCCATGATTACCTTATTATATATGTTCTTTATCCTGCTCGACTATGAGACATTAACCGCCAACTGGGTTCGCATCTTCCCTAAGAAGAACCGCCCTTTCTGGCAAGAGCTGATGAAAGATGTAGAACGAGAGCTCAACAACTACATCCGCGGCCAGGGAATGGTGGCCCTCTGCATGGGTATCATGTTCTGTATTGGCTTTACCATCATCGGCTTCCCGATGGCTATCGGTCTGGGCATTCTGATAGGTATCATGGACCTGGTACCTTACCTTCATACCTTCGCCCTCATCCCTACCGCCTTCCTTGCCATGCTCAAGGCGGCAGATACCGGTCAAAACTTCTGGATGGTCTTCGGACTTGCCTTCCTGGTATTCTGCGTGGTTCAGGTGATTACGGATATGGTGGTTACACCAAAGATTATGGGCAAGGCGATGGGCTTGAACCCAGCAATTCTGCTATTAAGTCTTTCCATCTGGGGTGCCCTGCTGGGCTTCATCGGTCTGATTATCGCACTACCTCTCACCACCCTGCTCATAGCTTATTGGCAGCGGTATGTGACGAGAGAAAAGCCGCAATACCAAACTCCAGACACTCCGCCTGATGAGATTCAGCAAAATGCGGAAGAGATAGCTCATTCCCTCAAAATGAGTGGAAAATTGGCTGAAAAAGCTATCCCAGAGAGCGAAAATGAAGAAAAACAGCAAAAAAACGACTAAATATTTGGTTATTTGAAAAATATGTCGTACCTTTGCACTCGCTTTTGAAACCAAAGGTTGGAGATTGACTCGCTAGCTCAGCTGGTAGAGCACAACACTTTTAATGTTGGGGTCATGGGTTCGAGCCCCATGCGAGTCACAGATCTCAGAAAAAGGACTTTCCGTTATGGCAAGTCCTTTTTTCGTATACATTTAACTGAGACGCCCAGACAAAGCTGGAATATCCTGCAAGACAACCATTGCACATCAGAAGGAATAAAAAGAATAAAAAACAGAGCCTTTTAATATTTCTTAACAAACACAGATGCAAGATTCATGTAAAGTCTCGTTTTATTATACGGAAATACTGATAATAAACAATATTATAGCAAAATAAATTAGAAAACAAAATGAAGAAATTTAGATTACTCACTGTTTTGGCAGCTTTCGTTGCTGCATTCTCTTTCACTTCCTGTAACACTGATGGCGACAGCTACACACCATTGACTCTCGAACAGCAGAAGTCTTTTCAGACAGCAATGGCTGTAGGTTCATACAACAACATGATGCTTCTCTTTGAGAAGAAGAATGAAGCCAATGTAAACAAGCAGATTGACTCTGTTGCAGTATCTTGCAGAGTAAGCATGTACGGTGACAGTACAATCACTATGACCAACTTCCCTATTGCTCAGCTCGCAGAGCACATCTCTAACAAAAATCTGGCTGAAGCTCTCGCAAAGGAAGCGCCAAGAACCATTACATGCAAGTATCAGGTTGCACCAAACAGTACATCAGCTATGGCTTACTTCCTGGCATGTCCTAGCGTAATCGAGCTGAACCTGACTTACGGTACGGACAACAAGAGCCACAAGGTACAGTTTGCCTTTGCGCCTAACCAGATGTATTATGGCTACTGCACACTGAACGAGCCAAGACAGTTAGGATTCCAGTTCTATCTTGCCCAGCTTTGGGTTGACGGAGCACAGACATCTTATCTCAAGAACTCTGTATCCGGCAACAGCTATGTACAATTCGCTTGCCGCAATGCATTCAAGAAATAAAAATAAGATTAGAAACAAGAATCAAAAGTAAAAAAGAATATAGTTAATACTCTCTTATAAAACAACTTACAAATATATGTTCTGAAATCACTCAGTATGAAAACTAAATAAAAGGCGCGACAGTCGGGATTGACTATCGCGCCTACTTTTTTATTAATATACCACTATCAATTAATCTTTCTTCCAAAGCTTGGTCATATCCTCCAAAGTCTTACCCTTTGTCTCAGGAACCAACTTCCATACAAAGACAGCAGCAAGGATACAGATAACGCCATACAAACCGTATGTGAACCAATAACCCATGCTATTGGCAAGTGGTACGAACGATGTAGAAACAATCCAGTTGAAAATCCACTGGAAAGCTACAGCGATAGCTACAGCTGCACCACGGATGGTATTAGGGAACACCTCGGCAATAAGTACCCAGCAGATAGGTCCCCAAGAGAACATAAACGATGCAGAATAAACCATGATGGAAACCATGCAGAAAAGCTGCATATTAGGATTTCCAAAGGTTATTGCCACACCAATAGCACCCAAAGCCATACCCAGAGAGCCCGCAATGAGCAAAGGCTTGCGACCCAACTTCTCTACAGTAAAGATAGCAACACAAGTGAAACTGAGGTTCACAATACCATTGAATACGGTAAGCACCATAGGATTGTCAAATCCCATTGCCTCATAAATACGTGGTGCATAGTAAAGCACCGCATTGATACCTACAGCCTGCTGGAATACAGAAAGCATCACACCTACGAAAATACAGAGAAAACCGTAAGTCATCAGCTTTTCTGTCGTCTCGGTTACCGTATTCTTGATTTCATCCAGAATCTTCTTTGCCTCTGCAGCACCATTAATACGGGCAAGAATACGCTCTGCCTTCGCATCCTGACCTACCATAGCAAGATAACGTGGAGTCTCAGGAACAAAGCAGATAAACAAGGCGAACAAACCTGCAGGAATCATCTCTGAACCAAACATGTATCTCCAACCAGTCTCGATAGCCCAAGCAGCTTCGCCACCATTGAGAATCTCATTCATACCATTACCCACACTCTGAATAGCAGGAGCTATATGATCGCCAAGGATAAAGAAGTTGACGAAATAAACCACCAGCTGACCAAAGATGATGGCAAACTGGTTCCAGCTAACCAACATACCACGGATATTACTTGGGGCAATCTCACCAATATACATAGGACAAACAGCAGAAGCCAAGCCTACACCAATACCACCAATAACACGATAAAGATTGAAGACGATAAGCAAGGTTAGATTTGGTTCTCCCTTTGGCAAGACTAAACTTTCAGGACACATAGAACCCCATGCAGAGATGAAGAACATCACACCCGCAAAGATCAGCGAGCGTTTACGTCCCCAGCTAGAAGCAAGCACTCCGGAAAGTGCCGAACCTATGATACAGCCAATCAAAGCACTGGAACTGGTAAATCCATGCCAGAAATCTGTATATACGAAATCACTTGCACCCATGAAGAATGCCTGTAAGCCCTTTTCGGCACCTGATATCACTGCGGTATCGTAACCGAAAAGCAAGCCGCCTAATACTGCGACCATCACAATTGAGATAAGATAGGCTTTAGAGCCCGTTTGTTTTTGTTCCATTATTTTTTAGGTTTGAATCTGTTTTGTTTTTGTAGTTCAGCGAAAATATTCTATATATTAACGCCTCTTCTCTTAAAATATTACGTATAAAGTGCACTTTTCCCCTATTTTTTTTGTAAATTTGCAACCAAATTATAATTTCAACAGAGATTACGTCATATGAATATAGCAGGTTTTCTACAAAATGAGGGCAATAAGCGAGGCTTTTCTTTCGAAGTTCTGCCTCCACTCAAGGGTAACGGAACAGCAGCCTTGTTCCGCACCATCGACAGCTTGAAGGATTATGCCCCTAGGTTTATCAACATTACGACACATCACAGCGAATACGTTTACAAGGAATTGGAAAACGGTTTGTTGTCGCGCCAGCGTGTACGCCGACGTCCGGGTACCGTTGCCATTGCAGCTGCCATCCAGAACAAGTACGATATTCCTGTCATTCCGCACGTCATCTGCAGTGGCGTCAGCAAGGAAGACATTGAGTACGAGCTGCTCGATCTCCAGTTTCTGGGCATCAGCAATATTCTGGTACTTCGCGGTGATAAGGCTAAGGATGATAGAGTATTCACCCCAACCCTGAATGGTCATGCGAATGCAACCGACCTCTTGAAGCAGGTGAACCAATTCAACGAAGGTTTCTTCTGCGACGGTACTCCTATCAAGCATCCTGGCGAGAAATTCTGCTGCGGCGTAGCTTGCTATCCGGAGAAGCACGAAGAAGCTCCTAATCTGGAAATGGATATGCAGCACTTGCTGGAGAAGCAGAAGTTGGGCGCAGCATACGCTGTAACCCAGCTCTTCTACGACAACCAGAAATTCTATGACTTTGTAGACAAGGCTCGGAAGATAGGTATCACCATTCCTATCATCCCTGCCCTGAAGCCATTTGCCAAGCTGAGCCAGCTCACTGTGGTACCAAAGACCTTCCATTGCGACATTCCTGAGGATTTGGCGCAGGAGGTATTAAAGTGCAAGACGGATGAAGATGCCAAAGCTCTCGGCATCGAATGGACAACCGCCCAGGTGAAAGACCTGTTCGAGCACGGCTACAACAATATACATTTCTTCACCGTTTCGGCTGTGGAAAGCGTAAAGCAGATTACCAAAACTCTGTTTTAGGGTAGAGGATTCTGCTACAGGAAGGTAAAGGTTAGGTGCCTGGAGCAAAAACTTCAGGCTACTAATCATAAAGTTCAATGTTCAAAATTCAAAGTTCAAAGTAAAAAGAGTTCAATGTTAAAGAAGGAAGTGATAGGTCAGCAAGAAGTATGGAACCGTCTGATGGAGATGGTTCAGGAGAACCGCATCCCCCATGCTTTGATGTTTTGCGGACCGGAAGGTTGCGGTAAACTGGCGATGGCACTGGCTTTCGCCAGCTATCTGCTTGGAGATTCTCCGATGCTCAACAAATGGGAACATCCCGACCTTCACTTCACCTACCCAACCATCAAGACGTCCGATATGGGCAGCGACCATACTCCGGTTAGCGATGATTTCATCAAGGAATGGCGCGAGATGCTGCTCAAGGATGGACCTTACGTGCTGATTGGTGAATGGATGCAGAAGATGGGCAAAAGCGATGCCGACTTAAACAAGCAAGCCATCATCACCGCCGAAGAAAGTGATGCTCTTGCCAAGAAACTCATCATGATGTCGAGCCAGGGCGGTTACAAGATCAGCCTGATATGGCTGCCGGAAAGAATGAACCAGCAGAGTGCCAACAAGATATTGAAACTCCTGGAAGAACCACCTCGCCAAACCCTCTTCCTGCTCGTTAGCGAACAGCCTGAACTTCTTCTGGAAACTATCAGAAGCCGAACCCAGCGCATCGATTTCAAGAAGATTGCTACAGAAGACATCGAGCAGGCATTGATAGAACGCAGGGCTTTGGAACCCGACATGGCACACCGGATAGCCCGCATCGCCAACGGCAACTGGAATGCAGCACTGGAAGAACTCAATGCCGGCAATGAGAAAAGACAGCATCTCGACATGTTTATCATGCTGATGCGACTCGCCTACATGAGAAATATTCACGACCTGAAGAAATGGAGCGAAGTGGTTTCCACCTTCGGAAGAGAGAAGCAGAAGAGAATGCTCGATTACTTCATGCACATGCTCAGGGAAAGCTTCATGTACAACTTCCGACAGGCAGAACTGAGCTACATGACGCAGGAAGAGGAAAACTTCGCCAGGAACTTCGCCCGCTTCATCAACGAGGCGAACATCATCGACATATCCAACCTCTTCGAGGAGAGCAAACGGTTCATCGGGCAGAATGCCAATCCTAAGATTGTATTCTTCGACCTGGCACTCAAGATTATCGTACTGCTCATCAGGAAGTGAGGAAAGAATCAAGAAGAGCGGAAAAATGAAGAGAAACAAAGGGCGTAAGCCTATCAATATACATTAATAATATTATAAAATAGATTTTATCGTGGATTACAAGAATATGAAATTCAGATTGTGGAACGGCTGCGACCGAGGACTCTGCTGCAAGGCGGTGGGACGACAGGACAGACAGCTGAACACATACGACTGGCTCGCAGACGTGCCAGGTAACGCCGAGAGCACCGACCTCGTAGAAGTGCAATTCAAGAATACCCGAAAGGGATATTACCATAATGTGAATAACCTCGACCTCAAAAAGGGCGACATAGTGGCTGTGGAAGCCAACCCTGGTCACGACATCGGTGTGGTTACACTCACCGGTAGACTCGTGAAACTGCAGCTGAAGAAGGCAAATCTCAAGTCGCAGGACGACATCAAGCGCATCTATCGCATTGCCAAGCAGGTAGACCTCGACAAATGCAAGGAAGCAAAGAGCCGCGAGCATGCTACCATGATTCAGAGCAGACAGATTGCCCTGGACCTGGGATTGAAGATGAAAATCGGAGACGTAGAGTATCAGGGTGATGGCAACAAGGCTATTTTCTACTATATCGCCGATGAGCGAGTAGACTTCCGTCAGCTCATCAAGGTGCTTGCTGATACCTTCCACGTACGCATCGAGATGAAGCAGATTGGTGCCCGTCAGGAAGCAGGCCGCATCGGTGGTACCGGTCCTTGTGGTCGCGAACTCTGCTGCGCTACATGGATGAAGAATTTTGTGAGCGTCAGCACCAATGCCGCACGCTATCAGGACATCTCGCTCAACCCTCAGAAGTTGGCAGGTATGTGCGCCAAGCTGAAATGTTGTCTCAACTATGAGGTAGACAACTATGTAGAAGCAAGTCGCAAGATGCCTCCAAAGGATGCTGTTCTGCAGACTGCCGATGGCGAATTCCATCAGTTCAAGGTAGATATTCTGGCTGGTCTCATCACCTATTCTTCTGATAAGAATCTGGCTTCAAACCTCGAAACTATTACCGCAGCACGTGCCAAGGAAATCATCGAGATGAACCGGAATGGCGAAAAGCCTCTCAGCCTGTTGGAGAACGGAAAGATCAAGGAATCTTCCAAGCCTATCGATTTGCTCAACGAATCAGACTTGAGCCGCTTCGACAAGTCGAAGAAAAAGAAAAAGAAAAATAACAAGAATCGTAACCGCCAGGACGCAGAAAATAAGGCAAACAAGCAGCAGAACGAGAACCGACAGCAGCAGAACGGCCAGCAGGGCGAGAACCGACAGCAGCAGAACGGTCAGCAGGGCGAGAAACAGCAGCAGAACGGTCAGCAGGGCGAGAAACAGCAGCAAGGCGAGAACCGTCAGGGCAACCGTCATCAGAACGGCAACAACAATCGCCGTCGCGACAATCGCAATCGTCAGCCACGCCAGCAGCATGGTGGTGATAAAAAGCCAGAAGACAAGAAATGAAACGACTGATATATTTGATATTGGTAATGGTAGCAACCATGTCGCTCCCTTCCTGCAAGCATTCTACCGTATTCGACAGTTATGCGCATACCCCGATTGCAGGATGGGAGAAGAACGACACGCTCTCGTTCGAGATTCCACCTCTTCTGGAAGGCGGCTATTACAACGAGAGCCTGGGGCTCCGCATCACGGGTAATTATCCTTTCATGGGACTTACCCTCATCGTGGAGCAGAACATCTACCACAACAACAAGCATGTGCCCAGCGCATGCAAGACAGACACCGTAAACTGTCAGCTGATAGACAAGAACGGTGTAAGCAAAGGGCAAGGCATCAGCTACTATCAGTACAACTTCCCTATCAACGTATACAGGTTGAATCAGGGAGACTCTATCCATATCACTGTGCGTCATGACATGAAGCGCGAGATTCTGCCTGGCGTAAGCGATATCGGAGTGAAGATAACAAAAAATGACCAATGAGGATTTCCCATTGGTCATTGTTCTTTTATCCCAGTTTCTTAGCAGAATTCTAGCTCTTTACCAGATTCTAGCTTCTTACCAGATTTCTACCTGCATCTATTCTCAGGAAGATGAAGAGCAGAATGGTAAAGCCCCAAAGCGAACTACCGCCATAACTGAAGAACGGCAGCGGAATACCGATTACAGGCGTCAGTCCCAGCACCATTCCTACATTAATAAACAGGTGGAACAGGAAAACACTCAGCACGCAATAGCCGTATATTCGTCCGAACTTGAAAGGTTGTCGCTCTGCCAGGTGTATCAGTCTCAATATCAACCCCAGGAAGAGCAGCAAAACACCTGCCGAACCCAGGAATCCTTCCTCCTCTCCTACCGTACAGAAGATGAAGTCAGTATCCTGCTCTGGCACGAACTTGAGCTTAGTCTGGGTTCCATTCAGGAATCCCTTACCCTGCAAACCTCCCGAACCGATGGCAATCTCGCTCTGATGAACATTATATCCGGCACCCGCCAAGTCTTCATCCAGACCCAGAAGCACGTTGATACGAACTCGCTGGTGAGGCTCCATCACATTATTCAGTACGTAGTCGGCACTATAGAAGAAGGCGATAGAACCGAGAGAGAATAACGAGATGAGGAAATAGTTTCTGAATCTCGTTCTCAAACCATGGTAAACCAGGAATCCTATCATCAGCGCACATAGCAGGAGCTGTATCCACACGATATCGAACGGAATGACATAGGTGGAGAAAAGGGCAAATATCAGCGTAATACCCAGGGAATAGCCCAGGATGATAAGCGCATGTTTCTTATTGCCCGTATACGAATAGACCATACCCGAAGTAAAGATCTGTACCAGCAAAAGCACCACAAACTTGCCCACCGAGGTATAGGTATCCCACATCATCACGTTCTCATACTTCACTCCCAACACGAAATAAGCCACCATCGAAACTCCCGTAAAGAGCACGGCACCCGGCATTCCTTCGCGATAGAGCATCAGGAAGAAGGCTGAATAAACCAGCGCCGAACCCGTTTCACGCTGTCCCACGATACATACCATAGGAAGCATGATGATACCTACTGCCGCCATGAAATGCTTCATGTTGTGGATATTGAATCCATAGCTCGACATGAATTTCGCTACAGCCAAAGCCGTGGCAAACTTACCGAACTCGGCAGGTTGCAGTCGGAGCGGTCCCAGGACGAGCCACGAATGCGAACCCTTGATGCTATGCGGATTGAATATCGTGGCAAAAAGCAGCAATATCAGTACCGCATAGATCACATACGAGAATGTATCGTAAATCCGGTCATCGAGCAAAAGAAGAACCAAACCCAATGCTATCGATGTTCCAATCCATACAATCTGCATACCCGAACGAGCACCTAAGCTGAAGATTTCATTGTCACCGTATGTGTAACTGGCACCACAGACACTGATCCAGCCAAAAGCCAGAAGTGCCAGATAGATGCCTATCGTCCACCAGTCGAGCGAACGCAGCACACTAGGTTGTTTATTATCGCTCATAATAATATAATTTATACATTATTAATTATACATTATCAATTGTTCCCTTATCTACTGCTAGAACCGTATGCAATTCTGCGTGCCTGCATCTGGGCAGCCTGACTTTCAGAAGCAGGCGACAGTTTACCCTTCAGATATTGCTCCATCATCAAGCCTCCGATAGGCACACCATAGTCGGCACCCCATCCACCATTTTCTACGTATACCGCAATGGCAATCTTCGGGTTGTTCATTGGTGCAAAACCCATGAATACAGAGTGGTCATGACCACGGTTCTGGGCAGTACCCGTCTTGCCGCAAGGCTCGAAATCGTAACGGGAAAGCATCTTACAGGTTCCCTTCAAGGCAGAACTTCTCATACCGGCAATTACATAGTTGTAAGCTCTGCGCGAAGCCTTGGTTACGTGCCTACGGGTGTAGAGCGTATCGAGCGGTTCACCCTTTACCTTGCGCACCACATGAGGCACATAGTAATAACCTCGGTTGGCAATAGTAGCACCCAGGTTGGCTATCTGCAACGGTGTCAGGTTCACCTCACCCTGTCCGATAGAGATACTGATGATGGTAAGTCCGTTCCATGATCCCTTGTAAGCCTTGTCATAGAACTGTGCATTCGGGATCAGTCCTCGCTTCTCACCCGGCAAGTCAATACCCAGCTTATAGCCGAATCCCATACTCACCATATAGTCTTTCCAGGTTGTCATGGCGTTCTGAACAGAACCATACTTACTCTTATTACCTATCATGTAGTAAAGTCCCCAACAGAAGTAACCGTTACAGGAAGTACTGATGGCATCCACAAGCGCAATAGGCGATGGGTGACCGTGACATCCTACGTGCAATCCTCTGTAAGAGAATCCGTGATTACATGGGAAGGCTGTACCTGGAGTGATGATACCTTCGGTCAGGAAAGTCAACGCCTGCGTGGTCTTGAAGGTAGAACCCGGAGGATACTGTCCCATGATACTACGGTTCAGGAGCGGTTTCCAAGGATTCTTGGAGAGCCACTTATGCATCTTTCCTCTGTTCTTACCCACCAGCTTACGAGGGTCGTAGGTTGGTGAAGAAACCATCGCCAGGACTTCACCGGTACGAGGGTCGATTGCCACGATACTTCCAATCTTGCCCTGGAGCAACCGTTCCCCGAGTGCCTGCAGATTGATGTCGATACCCAGGGTAAGGTCTTTACCTGCAATCGGCTTCTGGTCAAGCTTACCATTCTGATAACTGCCCTGTATTCGTCCGTGGGCATCTCGAAGCATAATCTTCACGCCCTTCTGGCCTCTGAGCTGCTTTTCATAATGTTTCTCCAGTCCCAGCTTTCCGATATAGTCACCAGGCTGATAGTAATCGTCCTCCTCAATATCGCTTTCCGAGACCTCTCCCACATCACCCAGCACATGGGCTGCGTAAGGATAGGTATATTCTCTCACGCTTCGTTTCTGAACATAGAAGCCAGGGAAACGGAACATCTTTTCCTGGAATACCGAGAAATCCTTGTCAGACAGCTGGCTCATAAAGAGCTGCTGCGTATATCTGGAATAGCCCGGATTCTTGGAACGGTCCTTGATGGTTTCCATACGCTTGTCAAACTGTTCCCTTGTAATTCCCAAGGAATTGCAGAAGTCCAAGGTATCGAGTCTTCCTTCCTGTTCCTTCATCACAACCATGATGTCATAAGAAGGCTGGTTATACACCATCAGCTTGCCGTTACGGTCGTAAATAGCTCCACGGGAAGGGAACTCAATCTGCTTCAGGAAGGCATTACTGTCGGCATTCTTCTTATAGTCGTCGCTCATAATCTGAAGCGTAAACAGACGAATGGAGTAAATGACCACAATAGCTATGGCCACTCCCCCAATAACAAATCTACGCTTTTCAAGATTGTAATCTATCATACACCTTATTTAATATATTATTTTCTGAAGCCCTCGATGGCCATGACCATCACCATAGTGATGACCGTACTGCCACCAATACACATGAGCCACTGCATCCAATTGAAGAAATTGAATGTTTCGAGTGTAAAAAACAAGAGATTATAAACGAGTACTATAATTAATACATACAGGAAATACGAACCCATACCGATGGTTCGCACCGACGGCTCCAGGTCGTCGGCACTATCACGAGGCACGAAGAGTTCGAAAAGATACGGTTGCAGCAGGCCTACCAGAGTCATGGAAGCAGCTGCAACACCAGGGGTATTGGCGAACACGTCAATACAAAGTCCCATCATGAAGCACCAGAGCAGCACCGCCCAGCGAGGGTGGTTTCTGCGGAAATGGAGCACCATGATGATATACAGCAAGGGGGTAGCGCAGTTGAAAAGGTGAATGTGATTAAACACCAATCCCTGCACCAGCACCAGCACCACGAAGATGCCGAGTCGTTTCATTAAATCTATACTCATTGCCAATATATCTCCTCTAAATTCTGAGTTTTTCTCCTCTTACTATATTTTATATTAATTATTATCTCCAGTACTACCATCTGGCTTGATGCTATCCTGGGCAGCACGCAGAATCTCCAATCGCTCCTTCATGGCAGCATCATCGATGACGCAGACATCACGAAGACGGGCGAAATCGGTAGAGAGTCGCAACTGTACACGATAACTGAGTCCGTCGGCAGAATTGAAAACGTGCAGAATCTTGCCCACTCTTATGCCAGGAGGGAACACAGCCGAATATCCGCTGGTCACCACATAGTCGCCCAATTTAAAGTGCGCATGTCTAGGCACATCTTCCAGATAAGCCAACTCAGAAGAGCCGCCTTTCCATCTCAGATATCCGAAATATCCTCTGCCCTGGATGGTACAACTGATATTCGATTTTACATTGAGCACAGGAATCACGATGCTGTAATGCTCAGCCACGATATAAACGATGCCCACGACACCGGTTCCGCTGACCACACCCATATCCTTATGAATGCCCTCAGCACGTCCCTTGTCGATGGTCATGAGATTGCCTGGCTTATCGATACTGTTGTCCACCACCTTGGCTGGTATCAATCTATAGCTCTTCAGCATGGCAAACTGGTCACGTTTCAGGAAACTGCTGTCTTTGGTCAGGCTGACCAGACTGTCGGAAAGCTGCTTCACCTGATGTTCCAGATACACATTTCGCTGTGTCAGTTCCTGGTTCACCTTGGTAAGCGAGAAGAAAGTCTCAACGTTCGAATTCCATTCGTAGAGCTTGCCCGTTACGACGTTGGCTGTAGAAAACCATGCGCTACCCTGATAGCTGTTATACTGAAACAAGAGCACCATGCTCACCACCTCAAGAATCAGGAAGAGAAACCAATGGTTGTATTTCTGTAAAAACTCTAAAAGGTTGTGCATATACTACTTATATATGATTAAAATTCCGCAAATGGGCACTATAGAATTAATGTCCAAATGCGGAACTTACCTTATTTTATTCTTATTATCTCATCAAGAATGAGAAGCGATCCACATTCTTCAATGCAATGCCTGCTCCCTTAGCCACACTGTGCAAAGGATCCTCTGCAATATGGAATGGAATGTTGATCTTGTCCTGGAGTCGCTTGTCGAGACCGCGGAGCAAAGCGCCACCACCAGAGAGCCAGATACCGTTCTTCACGATATCAGCATAAAGCTCAGGAGGTGTGTTCTCCAATGCTGAGAGCACAGCGTTCTCTATCTTTGCCACTGTCTTATCCAGACAATGTGCGATTTCCTGATAGCATACAGGTACCTCCATAGGGAGAGCGGTGATGCGGTTTGGACCGTGAACGATGAAGTCCTCTGGAGCCTCATCACCCAGGTCGGTCAATGCAGAACCTACATGAATCTTGATACGCTCAGCCATACGCTCAGAAACCTTCACGTTGTGCTGACGGCTCATATACTCCTGGATGTCTGCAGTAAGATCATCACCTGCAGTACGGATAGAGTTGTTGGATACGATACCACCCAGAGAGATTACTGCAATCTCGGTGCTACCACCACCTATATCAACTATCATATTACCCTCTGGTGCCTCTACGTCGATACCGATACCGATAGCAGCAGCCATAGGCTCAAAAATCAAATAAACATCACGACCGTCGGCATGCTCAGCAGAGTCGCGCACGGCACGAAGCTCCACCTCGGTAGAACCAGAAGGTACACCGATAACCATACGGAGAGAAGGTGAGAACAGACGGCTTCCTGTGTGAACCATCTTGATGAGTCCACGCATCATCTGCTCGCAGGCAGTAAAGTCGGCGATAACGCCATCTCGCAAAGGACGGATGGTACGGATGTTGTCATGAGTCTTCTCGTACATCATCTTAGCCTTCTCGCCCACAGCAATCATCTTGTCTGTTCTGCGGTCGAGGGCTACAACGGAAGGTTCGTCCACTACAATCTTATCATCACTGATAATGATGGTATTGGCAGTACCCAAGTCCATTGCGATTTCCTGAATAAATGAAAAAAATCCCATTTGTTGTAATGTAATACTAAAAATATTCTAAGCTTAAAATTTCATCGTATATAAAGACACATCCGAGAAGCCTCCGAAAGCATTTTTCAGAGACACCTCGGATTCAGCCTTGTCTCTACATGAGAGAGATTACTTGGCAAACCAAGCGTGAATAGCAGTATCGTAGTGAGAGCTTACACCGAATGCGCGCTCAGCAAACATCTTACGATCCTCAATGTCAGTCTCAGCACCCTTCTTCTTCAAGATATCGAGAAGCACGCTGTACTCTGCCTTGCTAGGTACGATGACTACATCCTTGAAGTTCTTGGCACCGGCACGGATCAGAGAGATTCCGCCGATATCAATCTTCTCGATGATGTCTGCATCGCTGGCACCGCTAGCTACAGTCTGCTCGAATGGATACAAGTCAACGATCACGAGGTCAATAGAAGGAATTTCATACTCCTTCATCTGCTCCTGATCGCCCTCGTTGTCACGACGAGCCAAGATACCACCGAATATTTTTGGGTGAAGAGTCTTCACACGACCACCAAGGATAGATGGATATGTGGTAACGTCCTCTACTTTCTGACATTCATAACCAAGAGATTCAATAAATTTCTGGGTACCACCAGTACTCAAGAACTTAACACCCTCTTCATTCAGCTTAGCGAGCAACTCGTCTAAGCCATCCTTGTGGAAGACAGACACCAAAGCTGTCTTAATTTTCTTTGTTTCAGCCATTAACTATTTATCTATTTTGAATTAGACTTCAATCTATTTTTTAAATCGCTGCAAAGTTACGAAAAACATTTGAAATACGCAAATATTTAAGAGCTATTATCACAATTTAAAGCTATTATTTAATAATTTGCGGTAAATCAAGAAATGGCTCAGACATTTTGACAGAGAAACCGAGAAAAAAGAGACGAGTTTCTGGAAAAATCAGACAAAACGTCAGAAAAACACAGAAAAAGCCCAACAGGGCACACTATTCGCTTCCTGGGTTTGCGATGCTGAAAGCCGGACGGGGCTGAGGTTTCAGAAGCTGAAAGTCCAAAAGGCCGAAGCTTTCCCGAAGCAGAAAACCCACAAAGGCTGAAGCATCCATAACATAAGTAGAAAATAACAATTAGAAAGGAGATTAAGATATGACATTCGACAAATTTACAATCAAGGCGCAGGAAGCGGTGCAGGCCGCTGTGAACATAGCGCAGAGAAATGGTCAGCAGACCATCGAACCGGTACATCTTCTCAGCGGTATCATCGAGAAAGCACCTGATGTAACCAACTATATCTTCCAGAAGCTGGGCATGAACGGCAACCAGATTGCCATGCTCCTTCAGCAGGAGATGCAGCATCTGCCTCGCGTGCAGGGTGCCGGTCAGCCATACCTCTCGGGCGATACCAACCAGATACTGATCAACGCCGAGGACATCGCCAAGAAGATGGGAGATGAATTCGTAAGCGTGGAACCTATCCTCCTCGCTATCCTCAAGAGCAACTCTACCGCTGCCCGAATCCTCAAAGATGCGGGTGCCAACGAAAAGGACCTTACCGCAGCCATCCAGGCTTTGCGACAGGGTCAGAACGTGAAGAGCCAGAGTGCCGATGAGAACTATCAGAGTCTTGAAAAGTACGCCAAGAACCTGGTAGAACAGGCTCGCAGCGGCAAGCTCGACCCGGTTATCGGACGTGATGAAGAGATTCGCCGTGTGCTCCAGATTCTCTCTCGCCGCACCAAGAACAACCCTATCCTCATCGGTGAGCCTGGTACAGGTAAAACCGCTATCGTAGAGGGACTTGCAGAGCGTATCGTTCGTGGCGACGTACCGGAGAACCTGAAGAACAAGCAGCTCTATTCGCTCGATATGGGTGCACTGGTTGCCGGTGCCAAATACAAGGGTGAGTTCGAGGAGCGTTTGAAGAGCGTCATCAAGGAGGTAACCAATGCCAATGGTCAGATTATCCTCTTCATCGATGAGATTCATACCCTGGTAGGTGCTGGCGGTGGCGAGGGTGCCATGGATGCAGCCAACATCCTGAAGCCAGCCTTGGCTCGTGGCGAATTGAGAGCCATCGGTGCCACAACCCTCAACGAGTATCAGAAGTACTTCGAGAAGGATAAGGCTCTGGAGCGCCGATTCCAGACCGTGATGGTGAATGAACCAGACGAGGTAGATGCCATCAGCATTCTCCGTGGTATCAAGGAGCGTTACGAGAACCACCACAAGGTTCGTATCCAGGATGACGCCTGTATCGCAGCAGTCAAATTATCAGAGAGATATATTTCTGATAGATTCCTCCCGGATAAGGCCATCGACCTGATGGATGAAGCCGCCGCCAAGCTCCGTATGGAGCGTGATTCCGTACCAGAGGAATTGGACGAGATCACCCGCCACTTGAAGCAGTTAGAGATTGAACGTGAGGCCATTAAGCGTGAGAACGACCAGCCTAAGATTCAGCAGCTCGACAAGGAGATTGCAGAGTTGAAGGATAAGGAACATGACTTCCGTGCAAAGTGGGAAGGCGAAAAGGCTCTCGTCAACAAAATTCAGCAAGACAAGCAGGAGATGGAGAATCTCAAGTTCGAAGCTGAGCGCATGGAGCGTGAAGGCAATTACGAGCGTGTAGCCGAGATTCGCTACTCTAAGCTGGTAGCCCTTGAAGAGGATATCAAGAAGATTCAGGAGCAGCTGAAGAGCACCCAGGGCGGTGAGGCTATGATCCGTGAAGAGGTGACTGCCGATGATATTGCAGAGGTAGTAAGCCGCTGGACCGGAATACCAGTAAGCCGAATGATGCAGAGTGAGCGCGAGAAACTGCTCCATCTGGAGGAGGAGCTCCACAAGAGAGTCATCGGCCAGGACGAGGCTATCACAGCCGTAAGCGATGCCGTTCGCCGCAGCCGTGCCGGTTTGCAGGACCCTAAACGTCCTATCGCCAGCTTCATCTTCCTCGGCACCACCGGTGTAGGTAAGACCGAGCTTGCCAAGGCGCTTGCTGAGTATCTCTTCAACGACGAGTCAATGATGACGCGAATTGATATGAGTGAGTATCAGGAAAAGTTCAGTGTCACCCGTTTGATTGGAGCGCCTCCGGGGTATGTAGGATACGATGAGGGTGGCCAGTTGACCGAGGCTGTTCGCCGCAAGCCATACAGTGTGGTTCTCTTTGATGAGATTGAGAAGGCTCATCCTGATGTCTTCAACACCCTGCTCCAGGTATTGGACGATGGCCGATTGACCGACAACAAGGGCCGTGTGGTAAACTTCAAGAACACCATCATCATCATGACTTCCAACGCAAGCCGTGAGATGTTGCGAAAGACCTTCCGTCCGGAGTTCCTGAACCGTATCGACGACATCATCACCTTCCAGCCATTGACCAAGGATCAGATTGCCAAGGTTGTGGAGTTGCAGATGAACAGAGCCAAGAAGATGTTGGAGCCTCAGGGCTTCGATCTCCGCTGGACTCCAGCTGCCATCGGTTATCTTGCCGAGGTAGGTTACGATCCAGAGTTTGGTGCCCGTCCAGTAAAGCGTGCCATCCAGGATTACGTCTTGAACGATTTGAGCAAGAAGATTCTTTCAGAGGAAGTAAGTCGTGAGAAGCCAATCACCATCGATTACGTCAAGGATCACGGTTTGGTTTTCAAGAATGACTAAAGCTTCCCTCCGGAAGTCTCAAGAGAACCATAAGATTCAATAGGTTCTATAATATATACACAAGAAAGGTTCCTTCAAGGAGTAACATCCTTCGAAGGAACCTTTTTTATGCTTGACAGCAAACCCTTGCCCCCTTCACACGATACATTCACTGCCAATTTACCATCAGGCGATTTGACTGTATAGTTGCCCGCCTGTGCTGCGAGAGCACCGAGCAAATAAATACCAGCAATACCAATTTTTTGCTTCATCTTGTCTGTATTTATAGATTTAATAATTCTGTCAGTTGTCGGAAATACACCCAAGAAAAGCGAATCAGCTTCAGTTTTCTTCCTCAGATGCAAACCATTTGGTTGCAAAGATAAGCAAGAAAACCAAAAGCCCCGACATCACGTCGAGGCTCTTGAAGTTTTTGAATGTTTCAGCAGTTGTGTTTTTTATGTAGTTATGATTTATATCTTTGAAAATCAGTTTTTCTTTCTGGGTGCAAAAGTAATAATAAAATTGATGCAAATCAAAAAAAAGACTGTTTTTTATGCAAAAAAGAACGTAAACGTTTGCAAGTTTTGCTCTACCGATAAGGGACCATTAGCAATAAAAAATCAAAAAACATTCGGTTTTATTTTGTATTGTCTGCATTTTACAGTATCTTTGCACCTAATTATATATATAATAGACACGTATACGTAAATGAAAGAATTTGTAATATCAGAAGTCAAGGCGGAAACCGCTGTGCTCGTGGGTCTGATTACCAAGACACAGGACGAAGCCAAGACCAAGGAATATCTCGACGAGTTGGAATTCCTTGCCGATACGGCTGGCGCGGTCACCGTGAAGCGATTCACGCAGAAGGTGGTTTCGCCTAACCAGACTACCTATGTGGGCAAGGGTAAGCTCGAGGAAATCAAGCAATATATCAAGGAAGAAGAGGAGGAAGACAGAGAAATCGGTATGGTTATCTTTGATGATGAACTCTCTGCCAAGCAAATCCGAAATATCGAGCAGGAACTGCAGGTGAAGATTCTGGACCGTACTTCGCTCATCCTCGACATCTTCGCCATGCGTGCACAGACGGCAGCTGCCAAGACCCAGGTAGAGCTGGCACAGTATCGCTACATGCTGCCTCGTCTGCAAAGACTCTGGACTCACCTGGAACGCCAGGGTGGTGGTTCCGGCTCAGGTGGCGGAAAGGGATCGGTAGGTCTGCGTGGACCGGGTGAAACCCAGCTCGAGATGGACCGCCGTATCATCCTGGGCAGAATGAGCCTGCTCAAGGAGCGACTGGCTGAAATCGACAAGCAGAAGAACACCCAGCGCAAGAACCGCGGCAGAATGATCCGTGTGGCCCTCGTAGGCTATACCAACGTGGGCAAGAGTACCATCATGAACCTGCTCTCGAAGAGCGAGGTGTTTGCCGAGAACAAGCTCTTTGCTACCCTCGATACCACCGTGAGAAAGGTGGTGGTAGACAACCTGCCGTTCCTCCTCGCAGATACCGTAGGATTCATCCGAAAGCTGCCTACCGACCTGGTAGACTCCTTCAAGAGTACGCTCGACGAGACCCGCGAGGCCGACCTGCTGCTCCATGTAGTAGACATCTCCCACCCTGACTTTGAAGAGCAGATACAGGTGGTAGAGAACACGCTGAAGGAACTGGACTGTGCCGACAAGCCATCGATGATTGTCTTCAACAAGATAGACAACTATTCCTGGATTGAGAAGGAGGAAGACGACCTCACCCCTATGGAGAAGGAAAACATTCCGCTGGAAGACCTCAAGAAGACCTGGATGGCAAAGCTCAACGATGACTGCCTGTTCATCTCGGCAAAGAACAAGGAGAACATCGACGAGTTCCGTGAGGTGTTGTACAAGAAAGTAAGAGAGCTCCACGTACAGAAGTATCCATACAACGACTTCCTGTACCAGGATTATGAATAAACTATAAAAACGTATCACCAATATGAATGACTACAGACCCCTAACCTCCGAGGAAATCGAGGTACTCAAGAGCAACGACTGCTGGGCTGAAGACTGGACATCCATCAATGTCTCAGAAGATTTCAAACCGAACTTCATGCACCGCGTGATGCTCTACGGCGAAGTGAACATCGGCGCCTTCAACAAGAATGTAGAGGTGAGCCAAGGCTTCGTAAAGCACTCTGGCATCAACAATGCCACCCTGCGCAATGTAACTATAGGTGATGACTGCCTCATCGAGAACGTAGGCAATTTCATCAACAACTACAACATCGGGGATGATTGCTACATCTCGAACATCTCTACCATGGAAACCACCGAGGGAGCAACCTACGGTGAGGGCAACCTGGTGAGCGTGCTCAACGAGGTGGGAGAAGGCAACGTCATTCTCTTCAGCGATCTGAACAGTCAGCTTGCCGCCTTCATGGTGAAGCATTTCTCCGACAAGGAACTGAAGGAGAAGATCAGACAGCTCATCAAGACCGACATCGACAACAAGATGCCGGAACGCGGACAGATAGGCAACAACGTGAAGATTGTCAACACCAAGGAGATTACCAACTGTGTCATCTACGACCTCTGCGAGGTAAACGGTGCCTCACGACTCAGCGACTGTACGCTGCTCGGTTCGGTTCACGGCAACGTATATGTCGGCACGGGAGTCATCATCGAGAACTCAATCATCGCCGAGGGTTCCAGCGTTATCAACAGCGTGAAGATACAGGACTGCTTCGTGGGAGAAGCCTGCCAGCTGAGCAACGGTTTCACAGCCTCAGCCTCCGTATTCTTTGCCAACAGCTATATGAGCAACGGTGAGGCGTGCGCCGCCTTCTGTGGACCATTCACGGCATCGCATCACAAGAGCAGTCTGCTTATCGGCGGAATGTTCTCATTCTATAATGCCGGTTCAGCCACCAACTTCTCCAACCATGCCTACAAGATGGGGCCAATGCACTGGGGCATCCTGGAGCGCGGTTCGAAGACAGCCAGCGGTGCCTATCTGCTGATGCCAGCCACCCTGGGTTCGTTCTCAGTATGCTTCGGCAAGCTGATGCACCACCCTAACACCCGCAACCTGCCATTCGCCTATCTGATAGCCGATGGCGACAAGATGTTCCTCATTCCGGGCAGAAACATCACCACCGTGGGCTTGTACCGCGACATCAAGAAATGGCCTAAGCGCGACCTCCGTGCACCGGAAAACCGCAAGAGCATCGTCAACTTCGACTGGCTCTCTCCGTTCTCCGTAGGCGAAATCCTGAAGGGCAAGAAGATATTGGAGAACCTGCGCGAGGTGACGGGCGACAACGTTTCGCAGTACCTCTACCACGAATACATCATCCCGGCTACATCGCTCCACAAGGGCATCAAATACTACGATATCGCCCTGCGCATCTACATGGGTGCCGTGCTGAAGCGAGTTTTGAAGCGCGACCCTTCCATCACCCCTCCTACCACTGAGATAGGAACCAGCGACTGGGATGACCTCTCCGGACTCCTCCTGCCGGTTAGCGAGGAAGAGCGCATCATCTCCGACCTGAAGGATGGAACCATCGAAACCATCCAGGAGCTCATCAGCCGCTTCGAGGAGATTGATGCCAACTATCGCGAATACCAGTGGGCATGGACCTACAAGATGATCTGCGACTACTACCACATCTCCGAGATTACCCTGGAGGATGCCAACCGCATCCACGAGGACTACATCAAGGCACGCCGCTCATGGATAGCGGAAATCAAGAAGGATGCCGAAAAGGAGTATGCCATGGGCGATGTGGAGGAAGAGGTTTTCAGAAACTTCGTCAACAGTCTGGACCAGGAAGTGGAATACGAGAATTAATTCATAATGAAGAATTAACAATTTATAATTAAGAAATGAAGATCAAGCACGTTTTGCTGTCAGCTGTCCTGATGGGCAGCCTCAGCGCCACAGCTAAGGATTATCATTACACCACCATCCCCGGTGATGCGATGAAGACACGCATCTATACCCTCGACAACGGTCTGACGGTGTATATGTCAGTCAACAAGGAAAAGCCTCGTCTGCAGGCAAACATCGCAGTGAAGACAGGTTCCAGAAACGACCCTGCCGAAACAACCGGTCTTGCCCACTATCTGGAGCACCTGATGTTCAAGGGAACCCAGAATTTCGGAACCACAGACCATGCCAAGGAAAAGCCTTATCTCGACGAAATCACTCGCCGATATGAGAGCTACCGCAAGCTGACCGACCCTGCACAGCGCAAGCAGGCTTATCACGAAATCGACTCGGTTTCGCAGCTGGCAGCCAAGTACAACATCCCGAACGAGTACGACAAGCTGATGGCGAGCATCGGAAGCCAGGGCACCAACGCCTATACTTCCAACGATGTGACCTGCTATGTAGAGAACATCCCGAACAACGAGATAGAGAATTGGGCTAAGGTACAGAGCGACCGATTCCAGAACATGGTGATCCGCGGTTTCCATACCGAACTGGAGGCTGTATACGAGGAGAAGAACATCTCCATGGCTAGCGACAACACCAAGGAGTTTGCTGCCCTCTGGAAGCTTCTCAACCCTACCCATCCTTACGGTACCCAGACCACCATCGGTGAGCAGGAGCATCTCAAGAACCCTAGCATCATCAATATCCAGAACTATTTCCATCGCTACTATGCACCGAACAATGTGGCTATCTGCCTGGCAGGTGATTTCGACCCAGACCAGACCATCGCCATCATCGACAAGTACTTCGGTTCATGGAAGAAGAACGAGAATCTCTCCCGTCCTGAGTTCAGCCTGCAGCCGGACATTACTGCCGTCAAGGATACAGCCGTAGTGGGCAAGGAGGCTGAGAACGTGATGCTCGCATGGAAATTCAAGGGCGCCAACGACAAGGAGAGCGATGTGCTCGATGTCATCGAAGACATGCTTTCCAATGGTAAGGCTGGACTGATGGAGGTTGACCTGGAGCAGCAGATGAAGCTGGCTTCTGCCGGAGCCTTCGTCTACGGTCTGCACGACTATTCTGCCTTCATCCTTGCCGGTAATCCTAACAAGGGTCAGAAGCTGGAAGAGGTACGCAGTCTCATGCTCCAGGAGATGGCGAAGCTGCGCCGTGGAGAATTCGACAACGACCTCCTGCCTTCGGTCATCGCCAACAAGAAGCTGAACTTCTACAGAGGTCTCGACAGCAACGACAACCGTGCCAGCATCATGGTAGACGCCTTCATCAACGACGAGAAATGGGAAGACGTAGCCGGCAAGCTGGAACGTCAGAGCAAGCTGACCAAGCAGGACATCGTGGATTTCGCCAACAAATATCTGCGCGACGACAACTTCGTATGCGTCTACAAGCGCATGGGCGAGGATACAACCTTGAAGAAGATTGAGAAGCCAGCCATCACTCCTATTCCGGCAAACCGCGAGTATGAGAGTGCTTTCGTCAAGGAAATCAAGAACGCCCAGGTGCCTGAAATCCAGCCTCAGTTCCTCGATTTCAAGAAGGATCTTACCGTAGGCAAGACCAGCAGAAAGCTGCCTCTCGTATACAAGCAGAACACCCAGGACGACCTCTTCAACCTCGTATTCCGCTACGAGTTCGGCGATGAGGATGATATCCGCTACAGCTATGCAGCCCAGTATCTCGACTATATCGGAACCGACAAGAAGAGCGTTTCTGCCATCAAGCAGGCTTTCTACAAGCTAGCTTGCAACTTCAGCGTCTCCCAGGGTTCCAAGACTCTGCAGATCAGCCTCAACGGTTTGAACGAGAACCTTCCTGCAGCTCTCCAGCTGACGGAGGAAATCCTGCACCATGCCAAGGCAGACAAGACCTCATGGAACCAGTTCATCGACCTCATCGAGAAGCAACAGCAGGATGCCAAGACCAACCAGCAGTCAAACTTCAGCCATCTCTGGAGCTACAGCACCTACGGTGCCTACAACCCAATCCGCAACGCCATCAAGACTGCAGACCTGCGCAAGATGGATCCTCAGGAGCTCGTCAATCTTCTGGGTGGACTGAACAACATCGAGCACACCGTGGCTTACTACGGTCCTTACAGCGAGAAGCAGCTCAACGCCCTGCTCGCCAAGGAGCACAAGACAGCCAAGAAGCTTGCTGCCGTTCCTGAGGGCAAGGAGTACAAGATGGAGGAAATCAAGCAGAACGAGATTTATATCGCTCCTTACGATGCCAAGAACATCTATCTGCGTTCTTACCAGAACACCGGAAAGAAGAGCGATGTGAAGGACGGTGCCCTGATTTCTCTCTTCAATGAATATTATGGTGGCGGCATGAATACCATCGTCTTCCAGGAGCTTCGTGAGACCCGCGGTCTGGCTTACAATGCCGGTGCTGCCTACTACACTCCAGTTCGCAAGGACGAGAAGGATTACTTCATGCGTCACGTCATCACCCAGAATGACAAGATGATGGACTGCATCCACGTATTCGATGAGATTACCGACAATCTCCCACAGAACGAGGCTTCCTTCAATCTTGCCAAACAGAACCTGATGAAGTCTATCCAGAGCCGTCGCGTTACCAAGGCTGGCGTCATCAATGCCTACTTCAATGCCAAGCTGATGGGTATCGACTATGATGTAACCAAGCTCTACTACGAGCAGCTCCCTTCTCTGACTCTCCAGGACATCACGAACTTCGAGAAGCAGAATATCGTAGGCAAGCCATACCGCATGGTGATCCTCGGTGATGAGAAGAATCTTGACATGAAGAGTCTGGAGAAGATTGCTCCTATCAAGAGATTGAGCCAGGAAGAAATCTTTGGATATTGATAATGTATAATTAATAATGTACAATTAATAATGTATAAATTCAGCAGTTATGAAAGAGTATAATTTAATTCTCATAAATCAAAGCAGTTTGCCCTAAGTTCGCAGCGGCGCCAGTATCGGTGCCAATGCGAAAGAAGCTAGCGTAGCTCAATCCAAAGCTGATTTTTACGCAAAATTAAGTATCTCACTTAAAGAAGCAGCAGAAACCGAATTTTGGTTAGAGACTCTTCACGAAAGTGAATATATTGACGACAAACAATTCGAAAGCATCAATGCCGATTGTACAGAATTATCAAAAATACTTACAAGTATTTTAAAAACAAGAGAAAAAAAATAATTATTCATTATAAATTATAAATTAATATGACTCCAGATTTTAAGTATGCTCCAATGTTCCAGATTGGAGAGGACAAGACAGAGTATCGCCTTATCTCTAAGGAAGGCGTAAGCACAGCAGAGTTCGAGGGTAAGACTATCCTCAAGGTTTCTAAGGAAGCTCTTACCTTGCTGGCACAGCAGGGTTTCCACGACGTAGAGTTCAAGCTCCGTCGTGAGCACAACCTCCAGGTAGCTAAGATCCTCAGCGACCCAGAGGCTTCAGAGAACGACAAGTACGTAGCACTCCAGTTCCTCCGCAATGCAGAGACTGCCGTTAAGGGCATTCTCCCATTCTGCCAGGATACAGGTACTGCTATCATCCACGGTGAGAAGGGGCAGCGCGTATGGACTGACTTCGAGGACGAAGAGGCTTTGAGCCTGGGTGTATACAACACCTTTACACAGGACAACCTCCGCTATTCTCAGAACGCTCCTCTCAACATGTATGATGAGGTAAACACCCGTTGCAACCTGCCTGCTCAGATTGATATCGAGGCTACAGAGGGCGACGAGTACCGCTTCGTGATGGTAGCTAAGGGTGGTGGCTCTGCCAACAAGACCTACTTCTACCCTATGACCAAGGCTACTATCCAGAATGAGGGCACCCTCCTCCCATTCCTCGTAGAGAAGATGAAGAGCCTGGGTACAGCTGCATGTCCTCCTTACCACATCGCCTTCGTTATCGGTGGTACTTCAGCAGAGAAGAACCTCCTTACCGTGAAGTTGGCTTCTATCAAATATTACGACGAATTGCCTACAACAGGTGATGAGACCGGTCGTGCTTTCCGCGACATCGACCTGGAGAACAAGCTCCTCAAAGAGGCTCACAAGATTGGCTTGGGTGCACAGTTCGGCGGTAAGTATCTGGCTCACGATATCCGTGTCATCCGTTTGCCACGCCACGGTGCAAGCTGCCCTATCGGTATGGGTGTAAGCTGCTCTGCCGACCGCAACATCAAGGCTAAGATCAACAAGGACGGTATCTGGTTGGAGAAGATGGATGAGAATCCAACAGAGTTGATTCCTGAGGAGCTCCGCAACCCAGGTGAGGGTACCAAGGGTATCGAAATCGACCTCGACAAGGGTATCGACGCAGTTCGTGCTGAGTTGAGCAAGTATCCAGTAAGCACCCGTGTCAACCTGAAGGGTACCATCATCGTGGCTCGTGACATCGCTCACGCTAAGCTCAAGGCTCGCTTGGATGCTGGCGAGGAGATGCCAGAGTACTTCAAGAACCACCCTATCCTCTATGCTGGTCCAGCCAAGACTCCAGAGGGTTATCCATGTGGCTCTATGGGACCTACCACAGCCAACCGTATGGACCCATACGTAGATGAGTTCCAGGAACACGGCGCTAGCTTGGTAATGATTGCCAAGGGTAACCGTGGCGATGTAGTTACTGAGGCTTGCAAGAAACACGGTGGTTTCTACCTCGGAACTATCGGTGGTGTAGCTGCCGTTCTCTCTCAGAGCTCTATCAAGAGCATCGAGTGCGTAGAGTATCCAGAGCTCGGTATGGAGGCTATCTGGAAGATTACCGTAGAGGACTTCCCAGCATTCATCCTCGTAGACGACAAGGGCAACGACTTCTTCAAGCAGTTGAAGCCTTGGACTCCATGCAAGGAATGCCAGAAGCAAATGATTTAAGAAAAATCATGACAATAGTAAGCTCAGGGTGTTTTGCCCTGAGCTTTTTTTTATGAAAAGACTGCGCACCACACTTGGCAGGGCAAGCAGCCTTGCTGCCCCCCACCTTCTGACTTTTTGAATTTGTCATAATTAATAAATTTCTACGTCATTTTCGGAAGTGGGTGAAGACGGTTATAGTGGTTACGGTTACAGAAGTTACAGTTTTCAGCGGAGGGGGTACAAGGGATTTTGAGTACTTACAGATTGTAAGTAATAATAATAGATAATAATAATATATAATATATATTATTATCTTCTTCTAAAGAGGGGAAAAGGAAACTGACTCATGAAAAACTGTAACTTCTGTAACCGTAACCACTTTT